>Ga0308163_10000964_pt1 | contig 36930 bp, 35 predicted proteins | sample PhyTR1_FD_201037 | JGI IMG/M metagenome (GOLD analysis project Ga0308163, IMG submission 201037) | Phyllosphere microbial communities from UC Gill Tract Community Farm, Albany, California, United States - DLSLT.R1 | ecosystem: Host-associated > Plants > Phyllosphere > Unclassified | place: USA... | reverse complement strand
TACGCGACCAAGCTGGTGATCCTCTAGGCAAACAAACAACCGATTTGCTAAGTAAGGAACTAACACAATCAGGTGCATTTTTGGTCTTTGAACGACCTGATATAGGTCGTTTGCAGGCGGAAAGCGCATTAACAGCAACGCGACTAAATCTAGTCGGCGTTGATACGCTGATAATCGGCTCGCTTACAGAATTCGGTCGTAAAACAATCGGACAATCGGGTTTCGCTTCCGCGAGCAAGCGCCAAGTCGCTTTTGCCAAGATTGACTTGCGGTTGGTTGACTTAAAGACCGGATTGGTGTTCTTTGCTACCTCGGGAGCTGGCGAAGCATCAACCGAAACCGCCTCAACTTTCGGTTTCGGATCTCAAGCCAGCTACGACGGTACCTTGAACGATGCCGCAATTCGGCAGGCGACTGCGGACGCAGTCAACCGCATGACCACAGAACTTGCTTCGCGGCCCTGGGAAACCGTAATCCTCTCAGCTGAGGCAGGTCGCTATTACCTGTCTGGCGGTAAAGCACAAGGCATACAGCCGGGTATGGTGTTCTCAGTCGATTCTCCTGGCAAAACCGTGAAGTCTGCGCAAACTGGCTTCGACATCACACTTCCTGGAACACGGGTCGCAACGTTGCGGGTCGAGTCAATTTTCGGGGAAAACGACATGAATCAAGGCTCAGTGGCCACGCTCGCATCCGGTAGCTTGCAAGATCTTCCTATCGGTCAACTGGTAGTACGTTTTGCAGGAACTCCAACGCCATGAAATTCTTTTCAGTACCTCTGCTCACTGTGTCAATTTTGCTGACCAATACATTGACCGGCTGTGTGCAAATGCCTACTGAGCGTCAAGGAGCCGTCGATATGCGTCCTCGCATCATGTTTGATGTGAGCGATGCAATGGGAGACACACAAGCGCGTGTCCTCATCGATGGACTTGATGCAGGTCCGCTTAGTGCGTTCAGCAATGGAGCAGGCGCGTTACGTCTATTGAGTGGAAACCATCTGGTGCAAGTTACTTCTGGCACGCGCGTCGCGTTGGACCAGCGCCTTTATCTTGCGGATGGTACACAACGTCAGTTGCAAGTGAATTTCAAGTAAAGCTATGAAGATCATCACATTCACTGCCGTCGTTGCAGCGCTGACTCTCACTGGCTGCGCGACCAATCGTCTTTACACGTGGGGCAATTACGATGACATGCTCTATCGTCAATACAAAGACCCGGCCCAAGCCTTGGACATGCGTACGAAACTCGAAGCACACGTTGCGCAGTTGGAACAAAACCGGCAGAAAGTTCCGCCTGGAATCTATGCTGAGATCGGCACACTTTATTTGCAAAGCAATGACAAGGTCAAAGCAGTTAGTTATTACAGGAAAGAGCATGATCTTTGGCCTGAAAGCCGCGGGCTCATGACCGCTATGATTTCTACCATTTCGCGTCAAACAAGTCCTGCTACGTCTCCTGCACAATGAAAACCACTCTTTTGACTTTGTGCGCTGCTTTTGCGCTGACCGGTTGCGTCACTCAGCCTCAGAAAAAAGATTACACGGCTTTTAATACGGCCAAACCGCGTTCGATTCTGGTTGTGCCTGTGGTCAACAAGTCGTTGGATGTAGATGCGCCGAACTACATGTTGTCGGCGTTGCCAGTGCCTTTGGCTGAACGTGGCTATTACGTGTTTCCTGTGAATACAAGCAAGATGGTGCTTGAACAGGAAGGGTTCTACGAAGGAGAGCAAATTGCTAATCAACCGCCCCAATTACTTGCAAGGCTTTTCGGGGCAGATGCAGTCTTGTTCGTCACAATCAATCGTTGGGATGCTCAATATGCCGTCTTCGCGACCACTGTTACTGTAGAATTTGACTATCGGATGGTCGCGAAAGATGGTGCTGAAATATGGACTGACAAGCAGAGGCTGGTTTACTCGCCGCAGCAGCAAAACGGAGGTTCGCCGCTGGCAACACTGATAGCCGCAGCCATTACTGCCGCAATGACCAGGGCTGCGCCTAACTACATGCCACTTGCACGCCAAGCCAATAATCAAGCGGTATTGGTTGGGCCGCAGCCAATTCCAGCTGGGCCTTATGCTGTAAGCCGTCCTTGAAGCGATTCAAGCTGCAACTTAGCTTTGGTTGGATCAAAAAAATCAACTATGAAAATACTATAACAAGTAATGTAGCCTGTGCGAGGCTGTCAATTTCTGAATCGAGATTGATGCTATTTTATTTCACTCAGAAGATTAAACCTGTATGCTTTTAACAGGTGATCGACAAGGTTTGCAGGCCAAGCTAGGTTAGCAAGTGAGCATCGCCGAGCAATGCACAGCCTGCCTTTAGCCAACAGGGGCCTAGCTGGAAGCGATCGACAAACGGTGCTTGTACCTAGAAGAACAGGTACCCGGCCTTTGCCATGGGAATGCGGATCAGCCAGATCGCCATGAGGTGCAACGGATAGTAGGCATGGAAGACCCAGCGGCGGCGGCGCATGGTGAGTTTCCAACGCATGGCGATCAAAAAGACAGGAATTGCAGCGAGTGCCCATGCGTCGCCGTTGATCACTTGAAGGCTGGCACAGCAGACGATACCGAGTGCCAGACAGGTCCAACTGGGTCTGCGTGCATACAGCCACACCATGACACATAGCCCGATGGCTGGCCACCAAAACTCGACCAAGGCACCGCCAATGCCGAATGCAGTGACTGCAACCGCAGGTTGGTCGCAGTCGAGAAGATGAATCACCACGGTCGCCACGAGCAGCGTGAACAGGATGTTCAGCGGGTAGACGCCTGCGACGAGTCCGCCAAGCGCAATGAAGGCTGGTGTGGCGAGTACACCAAAGGCAAGAAGGCGGCCGGCGGTGCGCCCGTAGACGCCTCGAGCCAAGCTGTCCGAGCGAGCAAGGTTGTAGGCAAGCACCAATGCAAAGATCGGCAGGGCCAGTCGGCCCGCAGAGAACGCTGCCAAGCACGTTCCGTTGAACAGGTACTTGTTGACGTGATCGATCGTCATCAGGACCAAGCCCAGCCACTTCAGTGCCTCGAGCGTGCCGTCGGCGATCAACAAGCACGGCGGCGCCCAGCGACGGCCCCAAGGCGACGTGCCTTGAGTTGTCACCGTGTGGAGGCTGTGATGGTCGTCGGCTCGGTAGCGTCAATCCTGGGTGTGGTGGACGCGGACACCATGCGTTCTGACGAGAGGGGCTGCGGCCTGGACTCGATCTGCGACCCTGGATGAACCGCAGCAGGGTAGGGGGCTGACTTCAAGACACTGCCGGATGTGAAGTCGAACGTTGGAAACCGGGCTCCCAGCCAGACGGCCCATTTCGCAGCGCGCCGCATCAGTTGCGACCGGTAAGCGGCGTTGTAGGCCGGAGTGCGGGAGTGATAGTTCGCTGCCCGGGTCCAGAGGTCGCCTTTGTCATTGCGCAGGTGGCTTCGCAATCGCCAGGACGCCAGTTCGTAGGCGTAGCAACCCGGCGCGGCCACGTCGGCCGGCGTGATGCCGTAGCGTGCGAGGTCGGTGGCCAGGTAGGCGGTGTTGAACTGCATCGCCCCCACGTCGTGGGTGCCGTTGACGTTGCGCACCCATTGGCCGGGCTTGCCACCCTCTTGCTCGGCAACGGCCAAGATCAGATTGGCCGGCACGTCGTACCGGGCCGCAGCAGCGATCGAGCACACCACGCGCTCGTGGAGATTGGGTGGAAGGTCGAGAGGCATGGGGGATCAGTAGCCGGACTGGGTAGAGGGAAACACCGATCGAAAGCCTAGTCCTGCTGCAGCTTGATCCCTCGCAGCAGCATCTTCGGCCGCGACTTGCGCGAACCACTGGGTTTGCGCCGGCTCCCATCGCACCGCTTCGATCCAGTAGCCACCGCGCTCAGGAGTGCCGACGTATCGCACGGCGAAAGAGGACTGGTCTGCATAGGGGTTCTGAATATAGGCACGACACGCGGCTGGCAGCTCGTTGCTGATGGCGATCCGCGAGGAGCCGTCGCCCAGGTTCTGGAGATCCTGCAAAGCTGCGTTCAATGAAGCGGGGTCACAGGCTCCGGCGCCCGCGCCCATGGCCGAGACGAAAGAGGCCATCTGGGGCGACTGGTTCGATGCGGGGCACAGCATGAGGAAGTTGATGCGCTCACGCAGCGTGTCGCTGGGCTTGCGAAAGCGGATGCTGAAATACCGCTGCAGAGAAGGTGAGCACTCGTTCGGACGCTGACCGCTTGCCAGGCACAGCACGGCCTCGCAGGCAAGGCGGGTGTCGCCGGTAAGGATTTCCTGGGCATGACCGGGCACCGCCGCAGCGGCCAGTGCGGTGCTCAGGACCAGGGTGGCGGCAAGTTTCATTAATCAGTTTCCTTCAAGCAGGCCTACGGTTGACGAAGGCGGAGATCTCGGCTTCCGCATCAATGCTCTTCTCGGGATCGCTGAAGGCTGCGAGGCTGTCGCCTGTGAAGGCGGGTGGGATAGGGCTGGAAGACAGACCTGTGGCCATGAAGGCACGGGCGGCCTGGGCCTTGCCGGCGACCGTCTGGGAGTTGTGGATGTCGGCCTTGTTCTGGCGCTCAGCCGCGGCGCTGCCCGGCGAGCGGATCTCGGCTGCGACCTTGCCGCCGGTGGTCTGCGCGACCTGGTGCTTGACCGAGTCCATGACGCTGCCCGCCTTGCCGGAAGCCACTGCTGCGATGCCGGCACCCAAGGCACCCAGCGCGGAACGACCGGGATTGCCAGGCGATGCGGAGCGCCCTTCGGCCGCCGACGTGAAGTCGCCGCCAGAAGGAGTACCACTCGGTCCAGCCTTTGCCTCAGCACTCCCACTGCGAGGACCGTTACTGCCGTGCGTGTCTCGTGCGCCGACCTGCATGTCATTGCTTGCCATGCTCGAGGGCGAACCGAAAGAGGAAGCACCGGTGCTGCCGGTATCGCCCATGGCGGCGCCAAGCGGTGTGGTGTTTCCCGAACCACTGCTGCCATCGTTCCCTGCGCTACCGCCTCCAGCACCCGCCATGTTGGGCATCCCGCCGACACCTGTGTCAGCGCCCGAACTTCCGCCACCCTGCTTCATCGCAGCGTTGATGGCTGAACCCCAGCCTGCAGCACCGGTGGCGCTTGATGCCACTGCAGCGACGGCACCGGCTGCGGCCGCCCCTGCCATGGCTGCCGCAGCAACCAGGGTCCCTGCCCCAGCGCCACCCATGCCAGCTGCATTTCCAACACTGGCTCCTGTGATGATCCCGGCGATCAACGGCGGAATTTTGTTGACCAGATAAAGCAACATGCCAGCAACCACCAAGATGACTGCAAGATCTTTAAGTGTTGTATCCCCCATTTTCAGGTAGTACTCGTTGAGCACTGCTTGACCAATGCCGACAAGCAACGTCATGCCCATCAAGGAGGCAGCGATGCCTAGTACCGTCTTGTAATAGTTGATCGCAATCTCAGAAGTCCAACGAGCGCCACCGAAGCCCAGGAAAAAGATGCCTGCATAAGCGAGGATCCAGCCGGATACCAACAGCACAACCATGTTGATAGCCACCATTGCCAACATTCCGAGAATCAGGATGGCGACAATCGCACCGATTGCCGTATCCACTGGTTCCCATAGCGATGAGTTGTCAATCACGCTGGAAAATACTTTGAATCCCACATCAACGATGCCAGAAGGTGACAATCCGGGAACGCCAGCTGCTTCACCGGCGAGCTGCTTGAGTGAATTCATGATCGATGTGGCAATGGCTGGCGCATTACTCAACAAGAAAAAGAAAAATCCCGTGAAGATTACGTAGCGAATAAGTTCGGCAAACAACTCGCCAATATCTGCCTTGCGCAACGCCATAAGACCGAAAGTCCAGACCATGCTAATGAGTGCGAGCGACCAGAACAAGCGGGTGGCAGCAGCAGTTATGGCCCCGCTCCAAGTGGCCGCCTGTGCCTGATAGCGAGCAGTCACGTTGTCCAATACACCTGCACTGTCGATCGCAGCGTGAGCACTGATTGAGAAAAACAGTCCCACTGTTAGTAACGCGAAAACAAATTGACGTTTGCTCGACATATCTATCACCATGTCTTGTTTGGGCTGGGGCTATAAGACCCGCGTCTTGCGCATCGCGAACCAAATTCCCGCCGCACAGCGTCTGTCACAGGCATGGCCTGAATCGAAGTCTTTGCACAATTTGCGTCGTTAACTTCTGGCATGAGATACGTTGGCGGTGCAACGGGCGCTTCTGGTTTGCCACAGCCGGCGATAAAAAGGGCATTTGAAATTGCCAGTACCCAACCGAGGGATACTTGTTGTCGATTCATTTGGATCACCATGCTTTCATCGTGCTATCGCTATATGAGCCGCTGCGAGCGCGAGAACTAGCTGCTGCGCGCAAAGCCTCGGCATCGGCAAGAGCTTGTGCCCGTGTCGCCGCCGCGTTCTGCTGGGCGATCAGCAGTGCACGGATCTGGAGCAACTGGTTGGACTGCGAACTCGCCAGCTGGTTGGCATAGCCCAGCGCCTGCATCTGCCCCGTGGCATCCCGCGCACCCACCTGGAGTTGCTGCAGCGTCCGGGCGTCGCTCTGCAGCGCATCCTGCTGCTTGTCAAGCCCCCGGAACAACGCATCGTTCGCCTTTTTCTGCGACTCCGACTGGACGGCCTGCTGGCTCGCAAGCAGCGCCCGGCGGACCAGGTCGCTGCAGTTGCCGCCGCCGTTGAAGCACGGCGAGTTCTTGTAGTAGTTGACGTCCTGGAACTTGCCCAGGTAGGCGTCCAGGCTGCCGAGCTGGCGCTTGTAGTAGTTGAGCGTGTCGATGCTGCTGCGCAGCGAGTTCATCGTCGACTGCGCCTGGTCCCAGATTTGGAGCGTCGGCGAGGCCGTGTTCTGAACCATGTTTTGGTACTGCTGCATCTGCAGCTGGTACTGCTGGAGCTGCGCGGTGTACTGCTCGACCTGTTTGGACGTCTGCATGACGTTCTCCATCGCGGTGGTCGTCGTCTGGACGATGTTGGCCACGTCGATGGTCGGGATGCCAGCATGGCTGGGCGCGGAAGCACCGATCAGCAGTGCCACCGCCAGCGCCGACCGGAGCGACAAAGAGCTTGACGTGAGACTTTTTGGGATCATGGGATTCCTCGGTTCAGTAGTCGAACGACGTGTAAGGCTTCGTGAACGTCAGGTCCTTGACCACGATGACGTTGAAGCGGAAGCCCGGCCGGATCGCGAGCGTCGGCACGATGTTCAGGTTCTTCGAGATCATCTGGGCCGTGGCCTGGCCAAGTTGCTGGCCGAGCGCTTCGCTCAGCGCACTGCCTGCCGTGGGGGCCGTCACCGTGCCGGTCACGGCATTGCGGTTCTGGCTGAACGCGGCGCCTGCGACCACGCCCGACATCAGCAGCGCCGAGCCGAAGACCCGCGCGTAGTGGTTGTCGACCTGGTCATTGAAGCCGGCGTAGCCCGCCCCGTCGCCCCCGGGCATGGAGCCGATGTCCAGGGCCTTGCCATCGGGGAAGACGATGCGCTGCCAGGCAACCAGCACGCGCGACTGCCCGTAGGCCACATTGCTCGAGTACGCGCCAACGAGCCGCGAGCCCTGGGGCACCAGCCTGTACTTGCCGGTCGCCGTGTCGTAGACGTCCTGGGAGACCTGGGCCACGATCTGGCCGGGCAGGTCCGAGTTGATGCCGGAGATCAGGGTGGCCGGAATGATGAAGCCGGCGCGCAACTCGTAGGGGCTGCGCGGTGCTTGGAGCTCTACTTCCAGGTGCCAGCGATCCCCGCCCGCGCCGTTGAACTGGCTCAGGTCGTTCGGCCGGCCCGCCGCTGCGAGAAGGGGAGAGGCAGCGTTTCCACCCGAGCCACTGTTCCCGCTGTTCCCGCCGGCCGGCACCAGACCCGCGGCCTGCAGCTGTGCCACGCGGGTACGGTAGGCGGCCGTGGGGTCGCCCGCCAGCGCGGCGTTGGCCTGCTGCTGGGCCGCTGCGATCCGAGCCAGCGCATCCGTGCGGGTCGGTGGCGCCCCCACCGAACCCTGAGACGACGAGGTGCTGCGCGCCGTGTCGACCTGAACCGTCGTCCGAGCCCGCACCGCTTCTTCCAGACGCGCAAGCTTGGCTTGGGCAATGCGCTCGGCAACCTCGTCGCGCTCGGGCGGCAGCGGCATCTCGGCCGGTGCGGGGAGGGACCCCAAGGGGGAGGGCGCAGCACCGGCCATTGGATCCGCCGGCAGTACCAGCGGCGTCGGGGCTCGGGCCGTAACCACCCCGTCGCGGCGGTCGCCGATGATGTCGCGCGCCGAGCGGGAAGAGTCGCCCCCGCCTTTCTCGGCCGCCTTGGCAGGCGTCTCGCGCTGCCGTGCCGCCCGGTCCGACGCCACCATGACCATGACGATCAGGAAGACGGCCAGGGCGCCAATGACCAGGAACAGCGGCACGTTGTTCACGCGGCGCACGCCGGAGGAGGTTTTGACCTGGACAGGCGAGGCGTCGGGCGACAGGGCGTCGGTAGAGATCACAGTCGTCACTCCTTTCGCACCCAGGCGCCGGCGGCGTAGGGGGTTCCGTTCTGGATCATGTAGGGGCGGCTCAGGCGCTGAGTACCGATCGCTAGGGTCAGGCGGTAGAGATCGCCTGCCCCGGGTCGGTCCAGCAGGTAGCGCAGTTCCAGCCCGCCGGCGCCGGTGCTGGCACCATTGGCATCGGCCGCCATAGCGCTCCCGCTGCCGGCCTGTGCGTCCATCAGGGCGAAGCCTCTCTCTCGCAGCCCGGCAACCAGCGCGGTGCCGAAGGCATCTGAGGTGGGCTGGGCCAGGTTGAAGCGCGTACTGGCCGGCGGGTAAAGCGAGACCAGCTGCCTGATGGCATCACCGGCGACTTTCTGGTCGAACGCGGCTGGTGCTGCGGCCTGGTTGCCGTAGAGCTTGTCGTAGGGCGTCGCACCCGGCACGGCAGCACAGCCCGCCGCAAGCACACAAGCTGAATTGAACAGAGCCGTGACCATCATGCGGCGCCAGTTGCGTATCCATGCGACGTTGGGAATCAGAGGATTCAGACGCATGTCACTTCCCTCGCTGGATCGTCACGCGATCCTGGCTCGAGCCCACACCGGCGATCAGGATCGCCTTGTCGAACACCGCGTCCACGATGTAGCGATCGCCCTGGACCCGGTAGTTCACGAGGGTGGTCTCCTCCTCGGTGAACACGCCGCCGTCCTTGCGCACCACCAGCAGCGAAGGCGCCTCGGTCTGGGCCATGGCCGCGGGCATCTGGATGATGGTCTTGCGCCCGTCGTTATAGACGCGCACCGGCTTCCAGCGCGTCTCGCCGCTCACGGTGTAGTCGAAGCTCAGGTCGCCTAGGTACTCGCCGGTCTGCGGGATCGTCGCCTCGCGGCGCTCCTTGACCTCGCGGCTGCGCAGTGCCTCCCACTTGGCCGAGGCGTCCTCGGGATAGGAGAAGGCCACGCGCGGCATGAACTGGGTGCGGTGCGAGCGCAGCAGGAAGTGGTAGGTGCGCCGGTTGGTCGTCACCACCAGCGAGGTCTCCAGGCCCACGTCCTGGGGCTTGATGATCAGGTGCTGGACCTCGGTCGCGCCGCTGCCTGTGAGGGCAGGCTCGACCAGCCAGCGCGCCGAGTCGCCCAGGTTGATGGAATTGACCTGCTCGCCGGGCTGCAGCTCAACGTCGCAGACCTGCAGCACGGCGCACACGATGCTCGGCTGCGTGGTGCCGAAGGCGAAGCGGATCGTACCGTCCGCACCGGCCGTGGGCATCAGGCCAGTGGAGCCGCCATCCTGCCAGCGCTTGGCGATGGCCAGTGCTGCTTTCTCGCGTTTGGTCAGCACCGGGTTGGGGCTTGAAAAGTACTGGTCGGCTGAGAGATCGCCACGCGATGACCCGGCGCGGCCGGCACCCGGGCCCGGACTGCCTTCGTTCGGCGGCATCGCGACATTGACGCGCATCGCACCGGGCGCCGGGGCTGGTGGGGTGACCGGCAGGGCTGCCAGCATGTCGCCCCCTGCAAGTGCCGGCACAGCGGCCGAACGCCCGGGCGGCATCGGCGGTGGCAGATCGTTCGACGCGGCGAAAGCGGCAGCGGGCAACAGGGCCAGCAGGAGGGTGGAAATGTGTCGTTTCATGAATGTCTGGGTCATGGCTACTTCAAGGCCGCCTTACAGCTGCCGGGACCAGTTGAAGTCGCGCACGAAGATGCGCAGCGGGTTGTCCCGGATTTGCTCCTCGGTGGTCTGCGAGGTGGGGGGCATGACATAGACCGTCACCAGCGCGCGCATGCGCACCGGCCCCGACTTCACGCCGCCCGAGGTGCGGTCCCGGGTCGTCTCGGCCCAGTCGACCTGCCAGGTGTCGGGCGACTGGGCAATCACCGACAGCACCTCGGTATTCACGCTCTCGGTCTCCGCACGCTTGAACGGACTGGCCTCGGGCGAGCCGTTGAGCCATTCGGTCATCTTGGTGGTCGACGCATCGCTGGGGGCCATGTGGGCGTAGAGCCGGAACACGGCCTTGCGCTGCAATGCGATGTCAGGCGTGACCATGCGGGCGTCGCCGATGAAGCTCGCCACCGTGGCGTGGATCACCCGCGCGTCGGTTGGCGCCGCGGGGTTCAGGATCACGGGCGCGCCGGCCTGCGCGAGGTTGTCCACCGGCACCATGAAGGGCACGAACTTGGACTGTGCGCCGATGTAGGTCATGCCGCCCACCGAGGCCAGGGTGATGAGCAGGCACAGGAGCCCCGCGATCTGCCACATCTGGCGCGAGGACACGACGCTGCCGGTGTGGGCGTTCCAGGTCCGGCGCGCATTGAGGTACGGGTTGGTCGTCGCACCCTCGGGCGTGTGGGTGGCCAAGAGGCCGGACGCATCGGGCGCATTGGAGGCGGCCAAGGAGTCGGAGGCTTGGGGGCGCATCGCCCCCTTGAGGATCGTTGCGAGGCTCATGCCGGGGCTCCCAGGTAATCGTTGAGTTCGAGGTCGCGGCCGCGCAGCCACTCGGCCACCCAGCCATGGCCGTGCTTGGCCTCCAGCGCCTTGATGGCGGCGATGGCATCCTTGTCGGTGCTGCCGATGAAGGCGAGGGCAAGCGGCCCGAGCGCCAGGTCGTAAAGGCGCCGGCCCTTCTCGGAGGTGTAGTAGTAGTGGCGCTTGGGCACCGCCTCGGCCAGGATGTCGATCTGGCGCTTGTTCAGGCCCATGCCGGCGTAGAGCTTGGTGGCGAGCTCCTCCCGGGCGTAGGGGTTGGGCAGGAACACCTTGGTCGCCGTCGACTCGACGATCACGTCCAGGATGCCGGAGTTGGCCGCGTCGCTCAGGCTCTGCGTGGCCATGACGACGATGCAGTTGGCCTTGCGCAGCACCTTGAGCCACTCGCGGATCTTCTCGCGGAAGACCGGGTGGCCCAGCATCAGCCACGCCTCGTCCAGCAGGATGGCCGCGGGCTGGCCCTGCAGGGACTTCTCAATGCGGCGGAACAGGTACAGCAGCACCGGCAGGGCGTACTTGTCGCCCAGGTTCATCAGGTCCTCGATCTCGAAGACGGTGAAGTCCGAGAACGCCAGGCCGTCGGCCTCGGCATCGAGCAGGTGCCCCATGGCGCCATCGGCCGTGTAGGTCTCCATGGCCGAGCGGATGGCCGTGTCCTGGATCAGGCCAACGAAGCCCGAGAGGGTGTGCGTCCGGTCCTCGGCCATCTGCACCAGGGTCTGGGCGATGAGCGTGCGCTGCTCGGGCGTGGTGGCCAGACCGTTCAAGGCCAGCATGGCGTCGATCCAGTCCATCGCCCAGGCCCGGTCGCCGCGGGTCTCGAGGAACTGCAGCGGTGCGAAGTTCAGCCGGCTGTCGTCGGCGCCGACGCTGAAGTGCAGGCCGCTGCGCCCCTCGGTGCTCGCCCTGACAGCGGCGGCCAGCGGGTACATCGACTGGCCCTTGTCGAAGGCATAGATCGACATCCCTGCGTAGCGCCGCAGCTGCGCGGCCAGCAGCCCCAGCTTGGTCGACTTGCCCGACCCGGTCGGCCCGAAGATGAAGGTGTGGCCAAGGTCGCGCACGTGCAGGTTGAAGCGGAACGGCGTCGCCCCGTGCGTCACGCAGTGCATCAGTGGCGGGGCGCCGGGTGGGTACATCGGCGAGGGCGCCTTGTTCTCGCCGACCCAGATGGTGCTGGTAGGCAGCAGGTCGGCCAGGTTCAGGGTGTTCAGGAGCGGCCGGCGCACGTTCTCCACGCCGTGGCCAGGCAGGCTGCCCATGAAGGCGTCGACGGTGTTGAGGGTCTCGATGCGCGCGGTGAAGCCCAGCGCGTTGATGGCCTTCTCCACCTGCAGCGCCGACTTCGCGAGCGCCGCGCGATCCTCGTCCATCAGCACCACCACGCTGGTGTAGTAGCCCTGGGCGACCTGGCCGCTGTTGACTTCGGCGATGGCAGCCTCGGCGTCGTGCACCATCGACAGCGCATCCTGGTCGACTGAGGTGCCATGGGTGTTGAAGACCTGGTCGAAGAAGCCGCGCACCTTCTGCTTCCAGCGGCGGCGGTACTTCTCCAGATGCTGCACGGCCTCGTGCAGGTCCATGAAGATGAAGCGGGTCGACCAGCGGTACTCGCTCGGCAACTCAGCCAGCGCCGCCAGGATGCCGGGGTGGCTTTCCATGGCGAAGCCGTCGATCGCCACCACCTGCACGAAGTGCCGACCGATCTTGGGCACTACGCCGGTCCACATCTCCTGGCCGCCGATCAGCGCGTCGATGTACATTGGGTTGGCCGGCAGCTGCACGGGGTGGTTGTGTCCGGTGACGCAGAACTGCAGCCAGCGCAGGAAGTCGTCCCGGGTGGTTTCGCGGCCGTCCTCGGCCACGTGGGTGTGGCCGCGCAGACGCTGGAGCTTCACCGCCGAGGACAGGCGCGACTCGATGCCGGCGATGTCGCGCTGAAAGGTCTCGATCAGGCCCCGGGTACGCTCCTTCGGGTTGCGCGCCGGCGTGTCGTCGTGGAACATCAGCTCGACGAACTTGCGCTGGGCCAGCACCGGCGGGAAGTAGGTCAGGGTCAGAACGAAGTGGCCCTCGTACATGGTGCCCAGGCCCTCGAACAACCGGCGGCGCTCCTCGTCCATGGCCTGCGTGACCGGGTCGCCGAAGTGCGAGGTGCCGCGCTCCGAGTAGCGCGGTGCCGCGCGGCGTACGGCGTCCACATGCAGCATCCAGCCATGGCCCAGACCGACCAGGGCCTGGTTGATGCGCAAGGAGACGAGGTTGCGCTGCTCCTCGGTGGCCGAGGCGTTGTCGTCACCGGCATAGCTCCAGGCGGCCATGAAGGAGCCGTTCTTGCCGACGATCACGCCGTCGTCGACGACCGCCGCATAGTTGAGCAGGTCGGCGAGCCCCGCATCCTTGGCGCGGTGTCGCTGCAGCTTGAGCGCCTTGTTCACCTCCAGGATGCGGATGGACAGGACGGTCAGCAACACCATGCCGGCCGCGCCGATCAGGATGGGGAAGAGATACATCATGAGAGGAGGCTTACCGGTACTGGCGGCCCTGGGCCGTGCTGTTCTCGCGGAAGGGCGTGGCACGCGGCGGGTAGTAGGCGGCGTAGCGCCGGTGGCGCAGGTAGATCTGGCGCATGCGCGGATCGGCCTTGGCCATCCAGCGGAAGACGAAGAGGGCGGCGAACCACAGCAGCACCCCGACGACCGTGGCGCGCAGCTCGGCGGCCGAGAAGATGAGGGCGAAGGCCATCACGCCCGAGAGCATGACGAGCTCGCGGTCGCCGCCCATGAACAGGCTGCTGCGGTTGCCCGCGCGCCGGATGGGGAGGGTGCGCAGCGCCATGGTCAGGCCCAAGCGATGGAGAAGGTCAGCGGCAGGGGCGTGGGCAGGCTGGCGATCACGGCCCCCGTGCCGGTGATGGCGCTGAGCGTGTTCTGCGCGGCGATGACGAAGGCCAGCACCAGCACGATGAAGACCAGCGTCTTCATGAAGCCGTTCATGTCGCCGCCGAAGATCAGCATCGCGCCCGCGGCCACGATGGCAATGACCGAGATGCCGAAGGCTACCGGGCCGGTGATCGACTGGCGGATGCGCGTGAGCCAGTCCTCGTAGGGCAGGCCGCCGCCAGCGCCGGAGGCGGCGTGGGCATGTGAGGCCAGCAGCATCAGCAGGGCAAATGCACCGAACATGACCAGGACCGTGGTCAGGCGGCTGGATCGGCTCAATGGATCGGGATGGACGAAAGAGAGGTTGGAAGGCAGGAAGGTCATGGGAAAGGTCTCTACAGGTTGCGGGTGAGGTACTGACCGTTGGCAAAGCCATCGATCGCGAGGATTTCCAGGACACGGCGGCCTCGGTCGGGGGTGCGGGCGATGTGAGCGACCACATGCACGGCTTCGCCGATGAGGGGCTCGATCTCGGCCGGGGCGGCCTTGTTGCGGGTGATGAGGGAGCGCAGCCGGGTGAGGCCCGCCCGGGCGTTGTTCGCGTGCAGCGTGGCGACACCCCCTTCGTGGCCGGTGTTCCAGACGTCGAGCAGGTCCAGGGCGGCGCCGTCGCGCACCTCGCCCACCAGGATGCGGTCCGGGCGCATGCGCAGCGTGCCCTTGACCAGGTCGGTGAGGGTGGTGGTGGCCGAGGTGTAGTACTGGACCTGGTTGGGCGCGCTGCACTGGAGCTCGGCCGTGTCCTCGATGGTCACGAAGCGCTCGGTGGCGTTCTGCTCGACCATCTCGAAGATGAGGGCGTTGACCAGGGTGGTCTTGCCGCTGCCGGTGCCGCCGATGACCAGGATGTTCCGGTGGGCCCGGACCGCCTCGCGCAGCACGTCGGCGTGGGCGGGGGTGAGGATGCCCTGCTCGACGTACTGGTCGAGTGTGAAGACCGCGCTGGCCTTCTTGCGGATGGCAAACGTCACCTCGCGCACGACCGGCGGCAGCTGGCCGGCGAAGCGCGACAGGTCCAGGGGCCACTCGCATTCCAGCCGGGGTGATTCGCGCGTCACGACCAAGCCGTGGAAGCTCGCCACCGACTTGAGGATGGCCTGGGCCTGGATGCTCTTGATCTCGCCGATGAGCGCCATGCCGTGGCCCAGGCGCTCTTGCCAGAGCCGGCCGTCGGCGTTGAGCATCACCTCGACGGTCTGCGGATCGTGCATCGCGGCCATGAAGGCCGGACCGCAGTCGCGCTCCAGCTTGATCTTCAGCCGGCCCCGGAATACCGAGGGGTCCTCTGCCAGGTCTCCCATGGAGACCTCCTTCCTGATGTCGTTTTATCCACAGCAATGTGGCGGGTCAGTGTAACGAAACAGGAAAGGATTTAGTGAAATAGTTGCCAACAGGGGATCGTCCATGGCGGAGCAAAGCGCCATGTCTGCGAATCTGTTAGGGAAACCTGTAGCCGCTAAAGCGGCACACGACGGACTCGGGACTATCGGGAAGCTATCGACGCATGCGCTTGCGGGCGGCTTCGGCCCACTGTTTGACCTGGAAGGCCTCGAACTCGGTCACGATCCCTGAGACACGTTCGTAGCCCGGTGGCACGCTGGCCATGGGTGCGCCCGAGTCCTGCCTCAGTTCGGCCAGCTGCTCGGGCGTGAGTTCGGTCGATTCCAGCATGTAGGGCAGCGACACGCCGAAGGCGTTCGCAATGCTCTCCATGATCTTGAGCGACGGATTGGCCTTGCCGTGCGTCAGGTCCGACAGGAAGGACATCGAGATGTCCGCCTTCTCCGCGAGTTCCTGCTTGGTCATGTCGTGTTCTTCGAGCAAACGCAGGATGTTGGTTTCGAAGATCTGGATGTACACGGTAGGAGCGGCAAGCCGGCCGGAGGAGGGGGAAGAGAATGCCAGCGTGATGGGCGCAGCTGGTGCCGACGCTAATTTTACCTGGGGCTTGTTGGCGACTCAGGAACGCGTGCGCGGACTGACTTTCCAGCGCTGAGCGTTGAATCTCGAGCAGCACTCAAAAATTGCCACTCACTAAATATTCGATAAAACGTAGATAAAGCGTAAAATCAGGCGATGACTGACATGCTCCAAATCGTCGTCGCTCTTCTTTGGCCCCTGCTGAAGTGGGTCCTGGTCATCGACGTGACCTGGCAGTTGGTGCGCATGCTGTACTTCTGGCAGACGCCGGAGGTCCATGCAGGGTGGACCTTCCTGGGGCACTTCGCGGTGCTGGTGGGCCTGACCTGTTTCGTGGCAATACGCCGCCCACAAGGCGCCCTGCGCTGAGAAGAAGTGCTGCTGCCTCCGGGTGGCCCTGACTTCGTCCCCTAACATCGCAAGCTGCTGGCGCCGGGTGCGCCATGATCGAGCCTGTGTGCAAGCGGATGGAGATCTGACGATGGGTACTGGTACGGCGTCCAAGAAGACGCAAGACGACGGCGCGAAGCGCGCATCCGGCGCAGCGCAGCCACGCAAGTCCAGGGAACGCTCCGATCCTGCGATCACCGGTGAGCCGATCGAGATTCCGTTGGAGGACGTCGAGGAAGATCCTGACCAGCCGCGCCAGACTTTCGGCGAGGAGGCCATGCAGGAACTCGCCGATTCGATCGCCACGCACGGGGTCAAGGTGCCAATCTCGGTCCATCGCCATCCGAAGCGCGAAGGCCGCTACATCATCAACGACGGTGCCCGTCGCTACCGCGCCACCCACCGTGCGGGTCTGGCGACCGTGCCCGCGGTGGTCACGGACGCGTTCAGCCTGATCGAGCAAATCGTCGTCAACAAGGTGCGCGACGATACCCCGGCCAAGGACAAAGCCCAGGCCTTTGCCCGCCTGATGAAGACCCAGGGCTGGAGCCAGCGCGAGCTCGCGCAGGCGTCCAGGCTTTCGGAGGCCTATGTGTCGCAGCACATGGTGCTGCTGAACCTGCCCGAACTGCTGGACGACCTGTTCGAAAGCGGCCGCTGCACTGACGTGACGCTGGTCAACGAGCTGCTCAAGGCTTACAAAAAGGGACCAAAGGAGGTCGAGGCCTGGCTGTCGAACGAAAACCAGGAGATCACACGAGGATCGGTCAAGGTACTTCGATCGTTCCTCGGCAACAGGCGCGCCATCCAGCAGGAACACCGTCTCGGGCAGGAAGAGCAGGAAGGTCAGGCAGGGCCCGCCGCGCTCGATGAGGATGACGACCCTGATGATGATCTTCAGGACGATGAAGCTTCAGCGCCAACGTCTGAGAACGAGGAGTCCAGGACGCGGTCCTCCGAGAAGATCGGCCGGATTCTGATCCTGGGGACCTACGAACGCCGTGCCGTGCGACTGATCACGAACCGGCGCTGGTCGGCCGAGGGGCTGTGCTGGGCCCGGTTTGAAGATACTGGCGAAGAAGCCGAAATCGAGCTGGCCCGACTCAGGATCAAGCGATTCGTCGAGGCCTGATCCAATCGAGTGCGCAGGCCATGTCTGCTTCTTCAATGTGTGGCCTTTACGGCGTGACCGCTTTGAAACGCAGAATCTGTGTACTGGAACCTGTTTTTTGCCGTCGAGACATCAGCAGGTTTCACTAAACTCGCTTCTTTTTGCCGTAGGTGACCGTCAGGTGGCGGTCCTTGCCCGGCGAATCCGCACAAGAAGAACTGAAAATGGAAAAAAAGCGCCTGGTCGTGATGAACCGTCAATGCATCACGCAGGTGGTCGGGCCGGACAACAAGTGGCGCGACGCCAAGATCGAGAAGGCCGTGGAGCGGCCGCCCGGCATCTACAACCTCCACACTGCCGTGTCGGCGGACCCGGCCAAGACGCACGACGGGGTGATCTTGCACGTGGAGGCTGGCCTGGTGTTCCAGCAGGTGGGCAAGACGATCGTCACCCACGACGCGGCCAAGTTCGACCGGGTTCCGGACCTGGGCGCCGTCAAGGCATTGAGCTACACCGAGGGCCGAGCCCTGGTGACGCCTTCCCAAGCCAAGCAACGCACGCGCACCCTTTAGCGGCAAAACTCCGCTATGCCGCGGTCGACTACCGTGACAGGCTGGCAAACAGCGTGATCGCGGCAGCCACCACCGTCAGCGCTGCTGCAATCATGTTGATGCGTGCCAGGGCGCGCGCCTGCGCGATCGCTTGAACGATGCCGACCAGGGCCTGATCCATCTCGGTGCGCATGGCAGCGGTCGCCACCACCGCGCCTTCCTGAATCACGCGTGCCATCGCGTCCTTGCTTGCCGCCAGCCCTGCACCCAGGATGCGCTCGGCCTTGTCCTTGGCATCGCCACCCCAGCGCTGCGCGATGGCCTCGAGTTCCTCCTTGTGCGTCTGCAGCATCGCCCGCTGTGCCTTCGCGCCTTCCTCGAGCAGTTGGGCGTTGAGCGTCTGCAGGATGAGGATGGGATCGTCACGCCCCAGGGCCACGCCGTGCTTCACGGCGATCTCCTGGATCAGATGGTCGACCGGGTCGGTGGTCGTCACAGCACGGCCGCGTTGTCGAGCTGGGCGTAGAGCTGGTCACGCACGATCTTCAGGCGCTGGCGCGTCATGATCGTGAGCGTGTCCTTGGCCAGCGCTTCGTCGAAGGTCTGGCGGCTCTGCAGCAGCTCGGTCAGATCCCGGCCATAGGTCTCGGCCTTCAGCGTCGGGATCGTCACCAGCGCGCTCAGGCGATCCTTCATCGCCGCATAGGCTTCCATCTGCTCGAAGCCCTGTCCCTTGGACTCGATCGGCCCCCAGTAGGGATTGAGCCAGACGATGAAGACCGCCTCGGCGGGAAACTGCGGAACGATCTGCCTGAGGTTGTGCAGCGTGTCCTGGAAAGCCTGGCCGCCCGTGATGACCGAGTGGATGACCAGCTCGTGGCCCATGCCCTGCAGCAGCTGCGGCACCTCGTTGGTGACCAGGTAGTGGGCCAGCTGCACGAACGAGCTCGCGCCGTTGTCGATGATCACGTCGTGCTTCGAGGGCGCGACCAGTTCGACCAGCGCATCGAAGTTGCGCGGGTTGATCTCCTCGCCGTCCATCAGCTGCAGGCGCTGGACCTTCAGCGCCTTGAAGCCGAAGAAGGTCGCATTGACGGGGTCGGTGTCGATGCACAGGGGTTTCTGGCCCTTGGCGAGCTTGTACTGGGCGAGCACGGAGGCGATGAAGGACTTGCCGACCCCGCCCTTGCCTTGAAGCAGCATGTGGATGCGGGCCATCAGGAGTGGTCCTCGGGATCGGGAATGGGATTGAACGTGAAGGTGGGCATGCCGGTGCGTCGGGTGGGTGGATGAATGGAAGGGGTGGAAGGGATGGAGGGGACGGAAGGGGAAATGGGATTGGGCTGGGGTGGCTGAATCAAGGGCGGCGGGTCCGGCGTCCGGCCCGTGCTGGAAGCCATCTCACCCGTTCGCGTGCCTGGCTTGGCACTTCGAGTCGTCTTGATCACCCGGTTCACGTAATCGAGGAAGGTCTCGTAGCCGAAGTCGACGCGACCCTGCTCCTGCATGTGGGCCCAGATAGTCTTGGCCGAGAAGCCGACATCGAGCGCGGCGCGAACATCGTCCTGGAGGGCATGGAAGATCACCAGGTTCTTCTCGCGCGCCTTGCCCTGGCGCTTCGTTGCCCACCGTGCCAGCTTATCGGTGTAGTTCTTGGCCATGTCGATTCTTCGTCCATTTGTTTTCCATTGAGTGCCGATCGAGTGCCGGTTCGATGTCGATCGAATGGCGACCGACAGCCGATTGAGAAGCAACTTGATTGATTTCGGTGTTGACTTAACAGCGTTTCGGCAATCGTATCGGAAATGGAGAAGTAATTAACGATAAATCGATAACTGATGGTACGATTCATTGGCGTGATGAACCCGTGAAACGGGGCAGGATATGCGTTGTACCTGTACGGGCAAGCCCGTCCAGGTCCAGCCCTCGGCCTTATTCGCACCTTCGGCGCTCAACGGCAATCCTGTCCTGCGGAGCCGTGGCTGCTGCCGCATCCGATGACTGGACACCATGAACGACGACACCCCTCCCAAGAGTCCGCCCCGCCGGGACAGCACGCCGATCTATGTCTGGGTAACTGCGCATGAAAAGGCAGGCATCCAGGAGATGGCGCGCACGACGGGCAACAGCGCCTCGGGCTATCTGCGCAAGGTGGGCCTCGGCTATGAGGTGCGCAGCATCCTGGACTTCGGCCGCGCTCAGGATCTGGTGAAAGTCAATGCCGACCTGGGGAGGCTAGGCGGCTTGCTCAAGCTCTGGCTGGCCGGTGACAAGCGCCTGGAGGGGTACTCGCAGATCGAGCTGCGCCACCTGGTCCTGATGCTGCTGGTAAAGGTCGAGACCAACCAGCAGGAGATGCGCGAGATCCTCAAGACAGTGGCGTTCTCGTGACCGGCTTAGCGGCTAAATTCGAAAGTCGTACTTGATCGCCAAGCAGGTCGCGATGCGGTCCGCGCGCAAGAGCGACTTCGGCGATCTGGTGGCCTATATCACGGACACCCAGGGCAAGGCGCAGCGCGTCGGCCAGGTCGTTCTGACGAACTGCACCAGCGACAACGCCCTGGACGCTGCGATCGAGGTCCGCCTGACCCAGCAGGAGAACACGCGCTCAGGAGCGGACAAGACCTATCACCTGGTCGTTTCGTTCCGCACCGGTGAGCAGCCTTCCGCGGACGTCCTTCGGGCCATCGAGCAGCGCCTGTGCGAAGGCCTGGGCTTTGGCGAGCACCAGCGCGTGAGTGCCGCGCACCACGACACGGACAACCTCCACGTCCACATCGCCATCAACAAGGTTCACCCGACCCGCCACACCGTCCACGCGCCGTACTACGACCACACGACGCTCGGCAAGCTGTGCGAGGAACTCGAGACCACCTTCGGACTGCAGGCCGACAACCATGCGGCCCAGCAGCGCGGGGCCCACAGCCGGGCGGTCGAGATGGAACACCGTGCCGGCGTCGAGAGCCTGGTCGGCTGGGTGCAGCGCGAGTGTCTCGATCGTATCCAGGACGCCTCGAGCTGGGCGGAACTGCACGACACCCTGTTCGAGCACGGGCTGGAACTGGAGGTGCGAGCCAATGGCTTCGTGCTCACGGACCGGGAAGGGCACCACGCCAAGGCAAGCTCCGTCGACCGATCCCTGTCAAAGCCCCGACTGGAACAGCGACTGGGGCCCTACGAGCCCTCCGTCCATTCGCCCGAAGGCCCATCGATGACCCCTCGCAGCCGGTACGAGAAGAAGCCGGTTCCTTCCAAGGTCGACACGGCTGTCCTGTATGCCCGCTACCAGCAGGAGAAGGAACTGGTTGCCCAGGCACGGGCGGCCGAGACGGCCGTTCTCCGGCAGCGCCAGTCGGTGGAGCTTGAAGGGCTCCGGCGAACGGGCGGTTTCCAGCACGCCACGATCAAGCTCTTGGGGGGCGACTGGCTCGTTCGAAAGGCGCTCTATGCGCTGGCCGCCCGCACCCGCCAGGCCGACCTCGCCCAACTTCGCGAGCAGCATCGGCGGGAGCGGCACTTCCTCAGGCAGCAATTTACCCGCAAGGTCTGGGCCGACTGGTTGCAGGCGCAGGCCCTGGGCGGTGACCCAGAAGCCGTGCGCGCTCTGCAGGCCCGGCGGGCAGAACATGCGCGTCCGGATGACATCGCGGGTGCCGTGACCCACCACGTCGGCCGCGCGGCGCTGCAGGACGACGGCCATCGTCTCCAGGTCTCACAAGGTGCTGACCAGGACGCCGTCGACGCCGCTCTGCGCCTGGCCATTGCGCGCTATGGCCTACGCCTCCAGGTCGCGGGCTCGGACGAATTCAAGACCCGCGTCGTCGCGGCCGCGGCGCGCGCAGCGTCGCCTGTCACCTTTGCCGATGCCGCGCTCGAGCAGCGCAGGCAGGCCCTTTGCTCTGTTGCACCTTCCACTGCTTCCCAGGAACTCCCCCATGACTACCTCGAACGACGACGCCCTGATGCAGGAGGCACTGGCATTGCTCGGCCAGGAGCCGCCCACGGTCATCGAGCCGAACAGCCTGGAGGCGGCGTTCGACGCAGAGGATCCGGCAGAGGAGGCAGCCCTGCCTCCAGCGGCCCCGCTGGCGATCGGCCCGCCCAGCGCGGCAAGCCCCACGTTGGCCGCGCTGGAAGCCAGCCGCCACCCGCAGCAAAAAACCGCCTGCGAAACCTGTCCCAACTCGGTGTGGTTCAGCTCGCCCGAGGAGGTGAAGTGCTATTGCCGGGTGATGTACCTGGTCGCCTGGAGCAGCCAGGCCCCCAACCAGATCACGCACTGCGACGGCCTGTACCTGGGGCAGGAGGAGGCGTAGCGGCCACAGCCGTCGTAGTCGCTCCGGTCGCCGCGGCCGCCATGGCCGCCGAGGATGCCGTCGCCAAATTCATCGCCGAGCGCGATGCTAGACGCAGTTATATCGACGACATACCGAAATATAGGCGCTACACTGAAACGAACGAAACCCCCTGCCACTATGCCGGCATACGCAGCGTCGACGGTCAGCTGCTGGCGCTCCTGCAGCGTGAGGAGGCGGTCGACGTCCTGCCCATCGATGCGGCCACCGCCCTCCGGCTCAAGCGCTTTCGGATCGGCGACGTGATCACCGTAGCGCCCCGCGCGCAGACGACCAGCCGCCAGGCCGGCCTTACGCCTGTTCCCACCTACACGTTCAAGACCCAGACCGGGCGGACGACCACTCTCCAGAAAGGACGCTCCCGATGAGCGAACACTACGACAACACGGTCGGACCGCAGGTGGACAGAGGCAACCGGGGGCCGGGCAAATTGATCCCGATCCTCGCCGCCCTGACCCTGGGCGGTTCGCTCTCGGCGGCTACCCAATACTTCGCGCACAGCTTCCGATATCACCCCGCGCTCGGCGCCCACCTCGATGGCGTCTATCCGCCGTGGTCAATCCTGACCTGGGCTGCGAAGTGGCATGCCGCCTACCCCGACGCCCTCACTCAGGCTGGCGGCATCGGCGTCATCACCAGCGCGGTGGGCCTCCTGGGGCTGCTGGCCGTAAAGTCCATCATGGGCAATACCTCGCGCGCCAGCGAGTACCTCCACGGCTCGGCCCGCTGGGCCAATCGCAAAGACATCGAGGGCGCTGGCCTGATCGGCCACGGCGACGGGGTGTACGTGGGCGCCTGGGCCGACCCGAAGGGCCGGGTGCACTACCTGCGCCATGCCGGCCCCGAGCACATTCTTACCTACGCGCCCACGCGCTCGGGCAAGGGCGTCGGTCTGGTCGTGCCCACGCTGCTGTCCTGGAAGCACAGCGCGGTGATCACGGACCTGAAGGGCGAACTTTGGGCGCTAACGGCCGGCTGGCGGCAGCAGCACGCCAAAAACAAGGTGCTGCGCTTTGAGCCGGCGTCGGCTGAGGGCAGCGCGCAGTGGAACCCGCTCGACGAGATCCGTCTGGGCACCGGCTACGAGATCGGCGACGTCCAGAACCTGGCCACCCTCATCGTCGACCCGGACGGCAAGGGGCTGGAGAGCCACTGGCAGAAGACCTCGCAGGCGCTGCTGGTGGGGCTCATCCTGCACGCGCTGTACAAGGCCCGCGATGGCGGCGATGAAGCGGCACCGGCCACCTTGCCTGCCATCGACGCCATGCTGGCTGATCCCGAGCGCGACATCGCCGAGCTGTGGGTGGAGATGCGGGTCCATCCGCACGTGGACGGCCAGCCCCACCCCGTGGTCGCCGCTGCGGCGCGCGACATGGTTGATCGCCCGGACGAGGAGGCCGGCTCGGTACTGTCCACGGTCAAGTCTTACCTGGCGCTCTACCGGGACCCGGTGGTTGCCACCAACGTGGGCACCTCGACGTTCCGCGTGCGCGACCTGATGCACGCCGACAGCCCGGTGAGCTTGTACATCGTGACGCAGCCCAACGACAAGGCGCGCCTGCGCCCGCTGGTGCGGGTGCTCATCAACATGATCGTGCGCCTGCTGGCCGACAAGATGGACTTTGAGGGTGGCCGGCCCAAGGCGCACTACAAGCACCGCCTGTTGGGCATGCTCGACGAGTTCCCGAGCCTAGGCAAGCTGGAGATCCTGCAGGAGTCGCTCGCCTTCGTTGCGGGCTACGGGATCAAGCTTTATTTGATCTGCCAGGACATCAACCAGCTCAAGAGCCGCGAGACCGGTTACGGCCCGGACGAGACGATCACGTCGAACTGCCATGTCCAGAACGCCTATCCGCCCAACCGCATCGAGACGGCTGAGCACCTGTCCAAGCTGACGGGGCAGACGACCGTTGTGAAAGAGCAGATCACGACCAGCGGCAAGCGCGCCAGCATGCTGCTGGGCCAGGTCTCGCGCACCACGCAGGAGGTGCAGCGGCCGCTGCTGACGGTGGACGAGTGCCTGCGCATGCCGGGGCCGAAGAAGAACGCAGGCGGCGACATCGAGCGAGCCGGCGATATGGTGATCTACGTGGCGGGCTACCCGGCCATCTACGGCAAGCAGCCGCTGTACTTCCAGGATGCGACCTTCCAGGCCCGCGCGGCGGTGCCGGCGCCCAAGATCAGTGACCGCATGGCCGCGCCGTCGGTGGCCGCTTCGAAGCTCGACGCCGGCGAGAAGGTCACGATATGACGCCGCGCCGTCTTCTCCGACGCCTGGCCTTGGGTGCTGCCAGCGCTGCAGCCGTGCTGGGGATCCTGGCTGCGGTGGCGCACCAGGCTAGCGTCGTGATCAACACCACGCCCAGCCTGCCGCTGGGCCTGTACCGGGCGATCGACTCACCCGTGGCCCGGGGCGCCTATGTCAAGTTCTGCCCGCCGCCGTCGGCCCTGTTCGATGAGGCGGCGCGCCGGGGCTACCTCCATGCGGGCTTCTGCCCGGGCGGCTATGGCCCCCTGCTCAAGCGGGTGCTGGCCGTGTCGGGCGACCGGGTGCAGGTGGCCGGCGACGGCGTGCGCATCGATGGCCGGTTCGTACCTCTCAGTGCGCCGATGTGGGCCGACGGCGGCGGCCGGACCCTGCCGCGGTACGTGCAGGACCGGGTCCTCAACCCCTCCGAACTGATGCTGATGTCCGATGTCAGCTCCGTGTCTTTCGACGCGCGTTACTTCGGGCCGGTCGACCGCGCCCAGGTCCAGGCTGTGATCGAACCCCTCTTGACTTGGTCCTCATCGAAGACCGCGATGACGGCGACCGCGCTCCCAAGCTCTTCCACGGAAAGCCCCTGACCATGCGTCTGTTCATCGCGGAGAAGCCATCTGTGGCAAAGGCCATCGCGGCCGAGCTGGGCGTCACGGGCCGGGGCGAGGGCTACATCGAATGCGGGGCTTCTTGCGTGACATGGTGCTTCGGCCACATGTTCGAGCAGGCCGAGCCCGATGCCTACTTGGGCGACGATGTGCCCGCCAGCGCGACCACGGGCAGGAAGCTCTGGCGCGCCGAGGATCTGCCAATCATTCCCGGGGTGTGGCAGCTGCGCCCGCGTGCCGACGCCAAGGCGCAACTGGCAGTTATCGGCCGGCTGCTCAAGGGCGCTAGCGAGGTCGTCCACGCCGGTGACCCGGACCGGGAGGGGCAGCTGCTGGTCGATGAGGTGCTCGAGCACTTCGGCAGCCGCCTGCCCGTCTGCCGCTTCTGGGTCTCGGCGCAGGACGCCGTGTCCGTGCAGCGGGGGCTGGCCTCGCTCAAGGACAACGCTGAGTACAAGGGCTTCGGCGCCGCCGCTCAACAGCGCGGCCGTGCGGACTGGCTCATCGGCATGAACCTGAGCCGGGCCTATACCCTCAGGGCGCGGCGCGGCTGCTCCCAGGCGCTGCTGACCATCGGCCGCGTGCAGACGCCGACCCTGGGGCTGGTCGTGGCGCGCGACCGCGAGATCGAGGGCTTCAAGCCGACGGCCTTCCACACGCTCGCGGCGCAGATCCAGCATGCGAACGGGACCTTCCGTGCGGCATGGCGTCCGCGGGACGAGCAGGCCGGGCTGGATGCGCAGGGCCGGCTCGTCAACCCCCAGGTGGCAATGGCTCTGAGTGCTGCGGTGGTCGGGCGTGCCGGCACCATCGCCTCCTACGAGCAGGCGGCCAGACAGGAGGGCCATCCCAGGGCGTTGGCCCTGTCCGATGTCACGCTCCTGGCGTCGAACCGGTTCGGCCACAGCGCCGAGACGGTGCTCCAGGCCTGCCAGTCGCTTTATGAGACGTACAAGCTCACCAGCTATCCACGCACCGACTGCGGCTACCTGCCCGAATCCCAGCATGCCGATGCGCCGCGAATCCTGGCCGCGCTGAGGAAGGTCGATCCCGAGCTGGGTCCGCGGCTCGACGGTGCCGACTCCCGCATCCGGTCGGCGACCTGGAACGACCAGAAGATTACCGCCCATCACGGGATCATCCCGACGCTGCACGAGGGCAGCCTCGATGTGCTGACGGTGGAGGAGCGGCAGGTCTACCAGCTGATCGTGCGGGCGTACCTGGCGCAGTTCTATCCGGTGTACGCGTACTTGGGCACGAAGATCGAGGTGCGGGTGGCAGAGGAGCTGTTCGTGGCCTCCGGTCGGGTGGTGACCGACGTTGGATGGAAGGCGCTGTATGCGGCCGAGCCTGCAGACGCTGTGGATGACGGTGCCGGCACTGTCGATGGCGCAGCGCCCGTCGACGACGACCAGGATCTGCCCGTCATGCGCCAGGGCGACCGAGCCTCGTGCGTGCGCCTCGACCGCAAGGAGGCGGTAACCCGGCCGCCGGCGCGCTTCACCGAGGGCACGCTGGGCAAGGCGATGGAAAACATCCACCGTTTCGTGACTGACCCGGCGCACCGCAGGATGCTGCGCGAAGGTGACGGCATCGGCACCTCAGCCACACGGGCGTCCATCGTGTCGGAATTGGGGCGGCGCAACTTTCTGGAAGCCAGGGGCAAATACCTCGGCAGCACGCTACTCGGCCGCAGCCTGATCTATGCGGTGCCGGAGGTGGTCCGCAACCCGCTGCTGACGGCCATCTACGAGCGGATGCTCAAGGACATCGAGCTGGGGCAGGGCGACCCACAGGCCTTCCTGGCCAAGCAGGAGCAGTTCATCCGCGACCAGGTCGCCCGGGCCAACGACGGGTCGGTGACGATGGCCGGTGATGGCGCCGTGCCGTGCCCGCAATGCGGCAAGGCGCTGCGGCGGATCAAGGGCGTCAACGGCTTCTTCTGGTCCTGCATCGACCGCGAGGTCTGCCAGCACACGATGGCCGACAAGGCGGGCAAGCCAGTGGCTAAGGCCGTGGCGCCGGTGTCGGTCGTGCACCAGTGCCAGGCCTGCGGCCATGGGCTGGTTCAACGCACCGCGCCGAAGAAGGCCGGCGAGAAGGTGGCCCGGCGCTGGTGGGGCTGCAGCCACTTCCCAACTTGCAAGCAGGCCTATGGCGATGCCGATGGGCAGCCCGACTATGGCAGCGGGAGGGCAGCGGCATGAGTTGCATCGATTCCCGATTTTTCTGCCTGCACTTCAGCTTTTGCGACCGCTGTGCCGCTTCATTTCCCAACGCCCACGAGGCCCGCCGACCATGACCACTTCGACCTTTGACCATGTCTCTGATGACGCCGACGCTACGTTGCGCGAGAAGCTTCTGGATGCCCTGGTGCCCGGCTTCGCCGCGGAGTTCGATCCCGACGAAGCGCAGCGCGCCGGTGCGTTCGCCGAGGACGCCTTGAGTGAGGCGGATGCCGCCGACAGCGCGATCGACCTCGAGGGTGCTTGGGCGTTTTACATCGGGCGGGGAGTCTGAGCCATGGTCAAACCAAAGACCGACCAGCCCCGCAAGCCTTTCCACGAGATCGTTGCGGAGAAGCTGATCGAGCAGCTCCGGCAGGGCACCGCGCCCTGGCAGAAGCCCTGGGAGCCCGGGCAGCCTGCGGCCGTGTTCCCGATGAACCCGACGACGGGCCAACGCTACAAGGGCGTCAACGCCATCTTCCTGATGGCTCAGGGCTATGACGACCAGCGCTGGATGACCTACCGGCAGGCCGAGGCTGCCGGCGCCCAGGTGCGCAAGGGCGAGCACGGCACGCCGATCCAGTACTGGAAGTTCGACGAAGAGACGCCCAAGGTCGATGGCCAGGGGCAGCCGGTGCGCAACAGCCAGGGCGACTCCGAGATGGTGCGGGTGAAGCTGGAGCGCCCGCGCGTGTTTCACGCCACGGTGTTCAACGCCAGCGAGATCGACGGCCTGCCGCCGGTTCAGCGACCCGAGGGGGCCGAGCCGCGTTGGAACGCCGTCGAGCGCGCGGAGACCATCCTGGCTGCGTCGGGCGCCACGATCCGGCATGAGAGCGGCAACCGGGCGTTCTACCGGAGCGCGACCGACAGCATCCACCTGCCGCAGCCCGGCCAGTTCGCGAGCGCGGACCGCTACTACGCGACGGCACTGCATGAACTCGGCCACTGGACTGGGCACGCCTCGCGGCTGGACCGGGACCTGTCGCACCCGTTCGGCAGCGAAGGCTATGCCCGGGAAGAGCTGCGGGCCGAGATCGCCAGCCTGATCCTGGGCGATGCGCTGGGCATCGGCCACGACCCGGCCCAGCACGCCGCGTATGTGAAGTCATGGATTCAGGTGCTCGAGAACGATCCGCTGGAGATCGTCCGGGCGGCTGCCGACGCCGAGAAGATACAGAGGTTCGTCATGTCCTTCGAGCAGGTTCAGCAGCAGGAAAACATACGGCAGCCGGGCGTGGAGGTGTCGACTGCTCAGGGGTTGGACGGCATTCAGCCTGTCGTGCGCCCGGATCTGTTCGTCAGCACCGACGGTCAGGCCGGCCGGCTCCAGGACCGTCTGGTGGTGGACGCGCATGCGGAGATGAACCGGCTCGATCAGGCGGCCAAGCTCGCCCGGCTGAAGGACAATGCGGTGCGCCGCGATCCGACGTCGACGGACGAGCAGCGCGATTCAGCGAAGGAGGACCGTCAGCGAACCAGCGCGGCAGCGGTCGCTGCCGACTCCGTCCTGAGCGCCCGGCTGGAGCAACTCGGCCGGGAGCACAAGGCGCAGGCTTCGAGGGTGCCGCGGGCAGAGGCCACGCCGCAGCCGATGTCGACGTGCAAGCCGGTCGAAGGGGCGGCGGTCGGGAAGGCTTCCTTTCTCAAGGTGCCCTATCGGGAGAAGAACGAAGCCAAGGCGCTGGGCGCGAAATGGGATCGACAGGAGCAGGCCTGGTACGTGCCCGCCGGCGTCGATCCGACAGTGTTTGCTCGCTGGTCCCAGGCCCAGCTTGGGCAGCAGACGTTGAAGGATCAAGGAGCGGAATCCTTGGTTGCCGCTCCGCACGAACTGCGAGGACGGGAAGGCCGCCAGTACCTCGCGGTGCCCTACGAGGATCGCCTCGAAGCGAAAGCTGCCGGCGCCGAATGGGACAAGGTGCTGAAGTCCTGGTACGTCGGCCCGCAGGCCGATGCCGCACCGCTGCAGCGCTGGGTACCGACCCCGCTCGTCGCCGAGCAGGAGCCCGCCATGCACCCGCGCGACGAGTTCGCTGAGGCCATGCGCGAGCACGGCCTGGTGGTTGAGAACGAGCATCCGATCATGGACGGCACCAAGCACCGTGTGCCGGTGGAGGGCGGCAAGCCGGGTGCTGTCGACGGCTTCTATGTGTTGTTCGGCGACGGCCATCCGGCCGGCCGGATCATCAACCACAAGACTGGCGTCGACGAAAAGTGGAAGAGCAAGGGCTACGCACTTTCGACCGAGCAGAAGGCCGTCCTGCAGGCCGAGGCCGCGGCCAACATGGCTCGACGCGCCGCAGCGCTGGTGATTCAGCACGATCAGGCGGCCGCGCGCGTGGCAGCACAGCTCGAGACGTTGCGGCCCGTGGTCGAACCGACGCCGTACCTCGTTGCCAAGGGCGTGCAAGTGCATCCGGGGGCCTTCACCGACCGCGAGCAGAAGACGACCTTCGTTCCCGCGATCGACGTCGACAACAAGCTCTGGTCGATGCAGTACATCCATGAGGACGGGACCAAGCGCTTTGCCAAGGACGCCCGCAAGGAAGGGTGCTTTCACGCAGTGGGTGGGCTCGATGCGCTGGCCAGGGCGCCGGCCCTCGTGATCGGGGAGGGGTATGCGACGGCGGTCACGCTGTCCGAAGCGCTGGGGTTCGCGACGGTGGCGGCGTTCGACTCGGGCAACCTGATGGCGGTGGCCAAGGCGCTGCAGGGCAGATTTCCGGACAAGCCGATCGTCATTGCGGGCGACGACGACCAGCATCTGGTTGACACGCTGGGCAAGAATCCCGGGCGCGAGAAGATGGAGCAGGCAGCCGTTGCGGTCGGTGCGGCCAAGCTGTTGCCGGTCTTCGCTCCGGGTGAGCGGGACGCCCGGCCAGGGGTGCTCACGGACTTCAATGACCTCGCGACGAAGAGCGTGCTCGGGCGCGAAGGGGTCGAGCGGCAAGTTCGTTTTGCTGTCCAGGCCACGATCGACAAGCAGGCGAGGGCGATCCGTGCCCAAGAAGAACGCAAGCTCGTGCAGTCCCAGGCACAGGGCCAAGGCTTGCGTCCCGACGGTGACTTGCCCCCACGCCAGCAGCGCGTCGCCCGGATGTGAACCTGTGGATGTGGCAAAGCCAGAAAAAGAAAGAGGGCCCGAAGGCCCTTTCCTTGATCGCCGTTGCCGGTCATCGCTGCGAGGTTCTGTTGCCCCTGTGGATGTGCAGGACCCGAAAGTGGCTTCGGGCAGCCGGCTTGTCTACTCACTTGTACGGTAGCAACCAACGAATACAGTCACCGACAAACATGGATGATGTACGGTAAAATGCCGTACCTGATTCTGGATGCTTGAATGACCACCACCGCTCGCTTCGATCTCAAAATGGATGCCGACGATAAGCACATCGTCGCCCAGGCTGCTGCGCTCATGGGTACCACCATGGCGGGGTTCGTGCGAGCGGCAGCCAAGGAAAAGGCGCAGTTGCTGCTAGAGCGCGAGTCACGCATCACGTTGTCGCAAAAGGACTTTGCGGCGTTCTCGAGCGCACTTGACGAAGCTTTCTATCCCAATGCCACGCTCAAGGAAGCGCTGAATCAGGTGCGACGCAAAGTTCGGCGTGCTTGAGGAGAAGCCGCTCGATCCTGCGGTGCATGAGCGGGCCGCATTTGACTGCGGTGTGCCGGAACTCGACACGTACTTGCAGCGTTACGCCGACCAGCATCGCCGGCGCGGCATTACCAATGTCTACGTCCTGGTCGACGATCAGGCGCCGCACCACATCCTGGGCTACTACACCCTGAGTGCGGCCGAGGTGGATGTCGAGGAACTGGGGGAGGCCGATCGCAAGAAGCTGCCGCGCTATCCCATACCCTGCTTTCGCATGGGGCGGTTGGCCAGCCGGACCGATCAACGTGGGCGCGGCCTGGGCAAGTTGCTGGTGGCGTGTGCCGTGGACCGCTGCCTTCAGGCCCGGGTTCAGGTTGCGGCTTATGCCTTGATCGTGGATGCCAAAGATGCGAATGCCAGGGAGTTTTACGAACACTATGGCTTTACGTCATTCCCGAGTCGTCCACTTACGTTGTATCTGCCTTTGGGTCGATGATTTTGTGATTTATCAACAAACTCTTAGGCGCCGTTTGCTATGGATTTGCCTTGGACCTTGACCGTCGAAGACGGTCGCCTGGAGGGTCGAGTTGTTGATCGAGACATGCCTCCTCGTGCATCTAGCCTCTCAAGGCAGCAAATTGCGCTCGACTCTGTTTCTGCGGACAATCACGACATGGATCACAGGCCTCCGATCACCGCTTCTGCCTCTGCACTGGACATTGACGATGCTCAGGGCTCGGCTGCGGAACGTCCTGGGCCAGTTCGAAGGATTCGGCGTCAGGGACCCCCCGCTGAGCGTCACTTGTCGTTGACTCGCACTCTTGAGCGGGTCGTCTCGGAGGCTTCCGACCCCGACGAAAAGGCACGCCGCGTCGAGGCCACTTACAGCCTTCGAGGACATTGAGCGCGCTGAAGCAGCCTGCGGTCGTTCTGAGGGTGCATTTCGACCCTGATCTGGCAGACAAGATCGGGTCTCTGGAAGATCTTCAGGAACTTGCCGCCTTGATCCGCGAGTGGAAGGTCATCGACGAGCGCGGCCAGATCGCCACGCAAGACCACTGGTTCTTTGGTAGAGACAAGCCAAACAACCCCGTGCGCGGCAACACGGCGAGTTCTGTTTTTCATGTCCACTTGCGGCCGTTTGATCCTGCTGCCTGTGAAGTCTGGGACATGCAAGCCGACGATGAGCGCCTGACCCCTTACGAACGCACCAGCGACCGCCTGGCGGTCTACTCGCTCAAGCACGCTGAGCCCTCCGCAGGCTTGCTGTTGCTGGACATCGTGGGCGATCCGGGAGGCCATGCCATCTTCAACCGGGAAGATCCTGTCTACGCACGGCTCCTCAGAGCCTGGGACCGGGCCGCCTACCGTCATCAGGACGTCGGGCTGGGCGCTCTGCCCATCGACGTCGTCACGCTCTAGCAAAATTCCGCGCCCGCGAAATCGACCCGAATTCTTCGTCCTTACTAAAGTGCAGTTCCAGGCCAGGACGATCAATGGCCAGTTTGTCGTGACCACCCTCGAAGCCGCACGCTGAGTTCGACCTTCTGTTTGCCTGCTGTCTTTGCTTTTCCTTCAAGTTGCGCTGTGGCCTGCGTCGGCCCGGGCGGATTCGCTAAGGCGGCTGGACCTCAGTCGCAAGGCGTTGGTGATGACGGAAGCCGAACTCAAGCTCATCGCCAGCGCCGCAATCATGGGTGAGAGCAGCCATCCGGTGAACGGGTACAGCACACCGGCCGCCAGCGGGATGCCCAACGCGTTGTAGAGGAAGGCAAACATCAGGTTCTGCTTCATGTTGGCGATGGTTTGCTCGGAAATCAGACGAGCCTGCGCGATACCGCGCAGATCGCCCTTGACCAACGTCACCTGAGCGCTGTTCATGGCCACATCGGTGCCCGTTCCCATGGCGATGCCGACATCGGCCTTGGCCAGTGCCGGCGCATCGTTGATGCCGTCGCCCGCCATGGCAACGATGCGGCCCTCCTGCTGAAGCCGGGTCACCAGAGCCAGCTTGTCAGCGGGTTTGACTTCGCCATGCACTTCATCGATACCCAGGCGCGCGGCAACGGCCTTGGCCGTGGTCAGGCCATCGCCGGTGGCCATGATCACGCGCAAGCCCGAAGCCTTCAGGCCTGCCAATGCTTCCAGTGTGGTGGCCTTGACTGGATCTGACACCGCTACCAGACCTGCAGGCTGACCATCGACCGCCAGGAACATCACGCTGGCGCCTTCCATGCGCATGGCTTCGGCCTGTGACTTCAGGGCATCGACCGGCACGTGCAGTTGCTCCATCAAGGCGGTGTTGCCCAGAGCAAGCTTTCTGCCATCGACGCTGCCGCTGACGCCGATGCCGCTGCTCGACTCGAACCCCTCGGGTGCGGTCAAGGGCATGCTGCGTTCACGCGCCGCCCGGACGATGGCGTCGGCCAAAGGATGTTCGCTGCCCTGATCCAGACTGGCAGCCAGACGCAAAACCTCCTCCTCCGTGAAACCCGACACGGCCACGGCCCGTTCGAACACGGGACGGCCTTCGGTGAGCGTTCCTGTCTTGTCGACGATCAGCGCATCGACTTTTCGGAAGTTCTCGATGGCTGCTGCATCTCGGAACAGCACGCCCTGGGTGGCGGCCTTGCCGGTCGCCACCATGATCGACATCGGCGTGGCCAGACCGAGGGCACAGGGACAAGCGATGATGAGCACGGCCACCGCATTGATCAGACCGTAGACCCAGCTGGGTTCCGGGCCGAAGAACCCCCAGGCCAACAGCGTCAAGACCGCCACGCCGATGACGGTCACGACGAAATAGCCGGCGACATGGTCCGCCATGCGCTGCATGGGCGCCTTCGAGCGTTGGGCCTGCACGACCATCTGCACGATGTTCGCTAGCACGGTTTGCGATCCGACTTTTTCCGATCGCATCACTAGCGCGCCGTTGGTGTTGAGCGTCGCGCCGATCAGCGGGTCGCCCACCCGCTTGGTCACGGGCAGTGGCTCGCCCGTGAGCATGGATTCATCGACCGCGCTGCCGCCTTCGAGCACCACGCCGTCCACCGGCACTTTTTCGCCGGGCCGCACGCGCAGGCGGTCGCCCACGTGGACGTGCGTGATCGGCACATCCTCTTCAACGCCATCGGCGTTGATTCGGCGGGCTGTCTTGGGCGCCAGGCCGAGCAGCGACTTGATGGCGGCCGAGGTCTGCGAGCGGGCCTTGAGCTCCAGGATCTGTCCGAGCAGCGTGAGCGAGATGATCACAGCGGCCGCCTCAAAGTAGACCGAAACCCTGCCCATGGAGACGAAAGACGCGGGGAACACGCCCGGCGCCACCGTCGCCACGACGCTGTAGACAAAGGCTGCGGCCGTGCCCAAGCCGATCAGCGTCCACATGTTGGGACTGCGGTTCGTCACCGACTGCACAGCGCGCACAAAGAAGGGCCAGCCTGCCCATAGCACGATCGGCACCGTAAGGACTAACTCGATCCAACTCTGGGTACCCATCTCGAACAACTGCAGGCGGTGGCCGGCCATGGCCAGCACGGTGACGACGATCGTCAGCGGCAAGGTCCAGAAGAATCGATGTTTGAAATCGCGCAGTTCCGGGTCTTCGCCCTCCTCAAGGGTGGGCATCTCCGGCTCCAGCGTCATGCCGCACTTGGGACAGTTGCCCGGATGGTCCTGGCGGATTTCCGGGTGCATGGGACAGGTGTAGATGGCACCTACGGCATCCGGGGGTGCGCCCTTGGGAGCATGAGCAGCTTGAACATCGACGGTTGCAGCCGGCGCCTGCGAAGGCTTCGTGTACTTGGCAGGATCGGCCTGGAACTTGGCCTTGCACCCCGCGCTGCAGAAGTAGACCGACCGTTCCTGATACTGCAGAACATGAGGCGACTGAGCGGTGACATTCATGCCGCACACCGGGTCTTTCAGGGAAATGTCTGTGTGGGAGCAGGATGTCGCTTCGCCCAAGACGGGTGAATGCGAGCCGTGGGTTCCGTTAGGAGACCCATGGGAAGGTGAATGCGTGTGTTCCATGAGATTTTTCCAAACGGTGGGGATTTTTGCGAAGGCAGTGGCTAGTGCCGACCTGGCTGAAGGCCGCTGCCACGGATGCGATGCGGCGCTTTATCAGGAATCGGACGCTGTTCGTTGGCCAGGTTTTCAACGATGGGACAGTCGGGCCGGTCGTCACCGTGGCAGTGGTCCACCAGATGCGCCAGCGTGGCCTTCATGGCCTGGAGCTCCTGCAGCTTGGCGTCGAGTTCCTGCAGATGCGCCTGCGCCAGCGCCTTGACCTGCCGGCTCGGGCGGCGCTTGTCCTGCCACAGCCCAAGCAGCTCGCGGATCTGGTCGATGGAGAACCCGAGGTCGCGTGACTGGCGGATGAAGCGCAGGGTGCTCACTTCCCGATCCGTGTACTGGCGATAGCCCGATTCGGTGCGCAAGGCTTCGGGAAACAGCCCGACCTTCTCGTAGTGACGGATCATCTTGGCCGAGACCCCGGAGGCCTTGGCCGTCTCGCCGATGTTCAAGAGTGTCATGGTCTGAGCTTCAAGCCTTGAGGGCAGATGGGGTCGAGGACACAAGGGCCGCTGAGGCAGCAGGCGAGGCTTCCTCCTGCTGCGCCAGCGAACGCCAGCGCCGCAGCAGCAGCGCGTTGCTGATCACGCTCACGCTGCTGAAGGCCATGGCCGCGCCGGCGATCATTGGACTGAGCAGGCCCAGGGCTGCCAACGGGATGCCCAGGGCGTTGTAGCCGAACGCCCACCACAGGTTCTGCTTGATCTTGGCGTAGGTGCGGCGCGAGACATCGATGGCGTCCGCGACAAGGCGCGGGTCGCCACGCATCAGGGTGATGCCAGCCGTCTCCATCGCCACGTCCGTGCCGGTCGCCATGGCGATGCCCACGTCAGCGGCGGCAAGGGCGGGCGCGTCGTTGATGCCATCGCCCACCATCGCCACCACTTGGCCAGCCGCGCGCAGCTCCTGCACGATGGCGGCCTTGTCGCCGGGAAGCACCTCGGCACGCACCTCGGTAATGCCGAGGTCGTGCGCGACCGCGCGCGCACTGCCCTGGTTGTCTCCGGTGAGCATGACAGTGCGGATGCCCAACGCCTGCAACCGGGCGACTGCTTGGCGGGCGGCGGGTTTGACCGTGTCACCAAACGCCAGGAGGCCCAGTAGATCGACCTGCTGCCCGGTGGTGCGCGTGAGCCACGAGATCGTCCGGCCTTCGTTCTCCAGGCGGGTCGCTTCCTGGGCCAGCGCACCGGGAGGCACACCCAACTCCTGCAGCAGACGGCTGCTGCCCAGCGACAGGACGCTGCCCTCGACGGTCGCTGTCACGCCGCGACCCGGCAGGGCCTTGGCTTGAGACACCGCAGGCAAGATCAGCCCTTCGTCGCGCGCCTGGTCCAGCACGGCACGCGCCAGGGGATGCTCGCTGACGTTCTGCAGGGCGCCCGCGAGTCGCAACACGTTGTGGCGGTCTTCGCCCGGCGCCGGCACGACCGCGGCCAGCGACGGCCGTCCTTCGGTCAGCGTGCCTGTCTTGTCGAAGGCAACCGTCGTGACCGAGTGCGCCACTTCCAGGGCCTGCGCGTCCTTGATGAGGATGCCCTGGCGCGCGGCCACGCCGGTGCCGGCCATGATGGCCGTGGGCGTTGCCAGTCCCAGCGCGCACGGGCAGGCGATGACCAGAACCGCCACCGCGTTGATCAGCGCCTGCTCCCAGTTTCCTGCGACGGCGACCCAGCCTATGAACGTCAATGCGGCGATGGCCAGCACGACCGGCACGAACACCGCGCTCACCCGGTCCACGATGCGCTGGATCGGCGCCTTGGCCGCCTGCGCCGACTCGACCATGCGGATGATGCGCGCGAGCATCGTCTCCGTGCCCACCGCCAGCGTCCTGACGGTCATCACGCCTTCGACGTTGATGGCCCCGCCCGTCACCTTCGCGCCCACGGCCTTGGCCACCGGCAGGCTTTCTCCGGTGATG
>Ga0308163_10000962_pt1 | contig 36962 bp, 24 predicted proteins | sample PhyTR1_FD_201037 | JGI IMG/M metagenome (GOLD analysis project Ga0308163, IMG submission 201037) | Phyllosphere microbial communities from UC Gill Tract Community Farm, Albany, California, United States - DLSLT.R1 | ecosystem: Host-associated > Plants > Phyllosphere > Unclassified | place: USA... | reverse complement strand
TGGATAGAATCCAAAACCTAACGTTGAGGTGGCCGGCAATGGGAGTGTAGCCGTAAACTTTGTAGGGAACGAGCTGAGCAGTGCATCAGGCACTTTAAAGGTAGCGTCCCCGTCTTTCACCCGGGCATTTACCGATGAACGGTGGGTAACACCAATGGAAACGCCTGAGATGGTCTCCACGTAAATACCGGCGTTCCAGCCAAAGTCGTGCGTGCTCCCTTCAAGCTTGGCTGTACCCGATTCCCCACTGCTTAAGGTCAATGGAACAGCCCTTCTCAAGTCAACATGGCCATTGGAATAAACCAGGCCCGCACCGATACCAATATGATCCGTAATCTTGTAACTCAGCGTAGGCTGCACAAATATTGCCCTCAGATCCAGCGAAGTAACAGTATATTTCCCTGTCCAGTTTTCATCCCAGTGCATTGCACCGCCAAAAGGAGTGTAAATGCCCAGTCCAAAACGTAAACGGCTGGCCGGGGATCCAAAAACCGCATAGCCCATTATTGGCGTAGCAACCTTATCCTTGTTGTGCTCGGTAATATTGGAACCCGCTTCCCTGAAAGATGTTTTTAACAAAAGCGGACTGATGCCCGCCTGTACCCCGTTCTGTTTCAGAAAGGATACAGCTCCGGGATTGAAAAACACAGCAGCCTCATCAAGGGCAACACCCGTTCCCGCACCGCCCATTGCAATTTGCTTTTGCCCCTGAAGATTTACCTGAAAGGATTGGGCATAGCCCAGAAATGGCAAGCCAAGTAAAAAAATCAATAATTTCTTTTTCATAATATTTGGTTAGTTAACGTTCATTGTTATCCTGTATGAACTTAATAAACTAGCAATCAGCTTATCACAAACTGTTATAATAATACCGGGGTACAGTAAATTATATTCTATGCACGCATAACAATATACGAGTTTAACAAATAAAAAGATCTTAGCCAAAAAAAGACTGGATATTTTTTGACCCAAAATTTTTACACCTATAACGCAATAAAACGATCTGTAATTTAAAAGTAAAAACGCGCTGCACTTCATCTTTAACGTTGCAACAACTATACATTTGTAACAAGTTCTAACAACTATTGTTTGAACGCATTACCAATCTTGAAAATTGAAATTATGAGTTTAATTGACGCACTTAACTGGCGATACGCAACAAAAAAAATGAGCGGAGCTGCAGTTCCGCAGGAAAAAGTTGATCAGATTATTGAAGCAGCGCGCCTGGCGCCTACTTCTTCCGGTCTGCAGCCTTTCAGGGTGATCGTGGTAACCAATCCCGAGCTGAAAGAGAAAATCAAACCTATAGCTTATGGTCAGGCGCAAATCACGGACGCTTCTCACCTGCTGATTTTTGCTTCATGGGACAAATACACAGAAGAAAGAATCAGGTCTGTTTTCTCTCATGCCAACCAGGAACGTGGTTTGCCTGATGAATCTCCTTCAGATTACGAAGTGCAGTTAACAGGCGGCCTGCTGTCTAAAACTGCTGAAGAAAACCATGTACACACGGCAAAACAAGCTTACATTGCATTTGGCACAGCCATCGCTGAAGCAGCACTGCTGGAAGTAGATGCTACACCCATGGAAGGTTTCAACAATGCACAGCTTGATGAACTCTTAGGCCTGCAGGAAAGAGGTTTGCGCAGTGTAACTATCCTGGCTTTGGGTTACAGGGCCCAGGAAGGCGACTGGTTAGTGAACCTGAAGAAAGTACGTACCCCTGCTGCTCAGTTCCAGATCGACTTTAACTAAGAATTTACAATCGTCATAAAAGGGGAATCAGCGCAATCTGGTTCCCCTTTTTTCTTTTATACCGGTTTGTGGGCCTGATTTTAAATGTCAAAAAATGTTAAAGACTTTGCCAACATAGGCAAGCTCATGGTTAAATCAATATATTAGCACATTAATCCCGCATTATCAGATATTCATGAACTACTTAAAATTATCATTTGCATTCTTTATACTTTGTTTTTCTATAAGTATAGGTGCATCAGCCCAACAGGACACAGCCATTTTAAGCAACATTCTTAATAAATCCAAGATCATTGCCGACCGCTATCCTGCAGAAAAGGTCTATCTGCACTTTGATAAACCTTATTATAGTGTAGCTGACACGATGTATTTCAAAGCTTATCTTACGTTTGAACAAAATGTTCCTTCGCCATTGAGCAAGGTGGTATATGTAGATGTGATCAACAGTCAGGACTCAATTGTAAAATCACTGAAACTGCCTGTTACCAACAGCGTAGCCTATGGCAGTCTCGATCTGGACATGATCAATTTTAAACAGGGCAACTACTATGTACGGGCCTATACAGTCTGGATGTTTAACGCCGGACCAGAATATTTCTTTACCAAAAGCATCCCCGTTGGTGAAGCAATTGACAAGAAACTGATCACACATTTTAGTTATAACAGCACACAAAGTGATAAAGGCCAGGTGATCGATGCAAGGATCCAGTTCAAAAACCTGGATAAAATACCCCAGGCAGGTAAGACGGTCAACTGGAGCGTGACCTCAAATTATGAGGTGGTCAGCAGGGGGAAAGGTGTAACCGACGCCAACGGGATCCTGAAACTGAGTATCACGCCGCGTAAAAACGAATCTATCAAAATAGGAAACCTGGTGACGGAATTAAATATGGGCACACAGGACCCGCCGGTTAGCACATCTTTTGTATTGAAACCAGTGGTGGGAAACAACGATCTTCAGTTTTTCCCCGAAGGTGGCGAGCTGATAAAGGGAGTACCTACACAAATCGCCTTCAAGGCTATCAATCAAAAAGGACTGGGTATTGATCTTACCGGTACGCTGACGGACAATGACGGTAACCAGATCACAACCTTTACTTCTGCACATTTAGGTATGGGTAGTTTTTACCTGAATGCCGAAGGCACAAAAACCTATAAAGCGAACATCACCTTTAAAGACGGCTCTAAAAAGAGTTTCGATCTGCCTAAAGCTGTAGAATCAGGTATCTCTATCCAGGTAAATACCGCAAACCCGGAAACCATCAATTTTAAAATTGTAGCAAATGACAGCTATTTCCAGCAAAACCAGGGGAAGAGCATTTCTATCGTTGCACAAAATGGAGGTAGGGTTTATTATGCAGCGCAGTCAAAATTACAGACTCAGGTTACTGCAGCCAAAATCCCGTCGAATAAGTTCCCTTCCGGAATTATACAAATGACACTTTTCGGCGCAGACGGACAGCCAATTAGTGAACGTCTTATTTTTGTACTGCACAAAAATGCAATGAACCTGACACTAAAATCTGATCTTCCGGCGTATAAACCACGCCAAAAAGTAAGGATGCTGGTTTCTGCCAAGGATTCTACCAACCGCCTGGTGGGTGATTTCTCTCTCAGCGTTACTGATCTGCAGAAAGTACCGGTTGACGAAAATACAGAGACTACGATCTTAAGCTCTCTGCTCCTCACCTCCGATCTGAAAGGCTTTATCGAACGCCCAAATTATTATTTTCTGAAAACTGATGAGAAAAAACGTCAGGAACTGGATATCCTGATGCTTACACAAGGATACCGCCGTTTCTCTTACAAGGAAATCCTGGCAAACAGGTTTCCTGAAACCAGCTTTATGCCTGAACAGGGTATTACTTTTACGGGTACTTTAAGGGACAGAACGGGTATGCCTTTGAAGAAGGCAGGACTTCGCTTAACAAGTCCGGGCAGAAACGTTTCATCACAGGCACTGACTACCAACTTGGGTGTATTTACTTTCCCTAACCTTGTTTTTGATGATGGCGCTGAACTGGTCATTAACGCAAATTACGGCGCCGGAAGCAATAGCATGATCATGCTTGATGCGCCTTTTGTTCCTGAAATTACAAAAAATCCTGCCGCTGCTACCGAAGTGGTAAACATCGACAGTACTTTATCATCATATCTGGACAACAGTAAGAAACAGTACAGCAACCTTCGTACGTTAAAAGAGGTGAAGATTACCGGGGCAACGGTGAAGAAACCAAGCCACACGGATTATATTGCCCTGACGGGACTGAGCATGATGCCTGATCACATGATTGCCGGTGAACGCTTTTCGGATTGTAATGACCTGATGATGTGCCTTAAAACTATGGCTGTTGGGATGACCTTTGATGTAGATAAATTCTACGTGAGCCGCAGTTATAACCAGGGGGACAGAACTCCGGTACAGATCTTTATCAATGGGAATGCTGTTGATGCAATCTCTGTCAGCAGTGTTATGCCAAAAGATGTTGAATCCGTAGAAATCTTTACGCAGGATCAGCTTGGTATTGTTTTTAAACAGTACCAGTGTAATGGTGTGATTGTAATCAATACCAAAAAGGTTGAAAAATCAAATATGAGCCTGGCAGATCTGAAAAAGCTGATGCCGCAAAACAACATTCTGAAATTTACACCTAAAGGATATACCAGGGCTAAGGATTTTTATTCTCCGAAATATTTAACGCAAACCAGTTCTTATACCGGAAATGATTTGAGGACGACAATTTACTGGAACCCGAAGATTATTACCAATGCAACAGGTGATACTGCTGTTGAGTTTTACAATTCTGATGGAAAGGGAACTTACAGGGCGGTTATCGAAGGAGTTGATGTCAACGGTAATGTTGGCCGCTTTGTTTATCGGTATACGGTTAAGTAACCCAAAAGCCGAGCCCCCTATATCTAGGCTACCTGCTGCTGAAAAACACCAGAAGGCCTCGATATGGGGGGCTCGGCTTTTGAGACTTTATCCCGTAGCATGATGGACAAGCAGGGCGGACATGCAGGGAACCAGGCAGGGCGGACAAGCATGTTGCCAAGCAGGCCTTACTGATCAAACTGGCACTTCAGTCCCTCTTCAGTCATGATCCCGTAATAGGGCTCTTCCCTGCGGTCATCATCTCCGCAATCCCATAAAGAATAACCTTGCAGATAGCGGTCAAGGTCCTTGTCAATATTGAGTTTTGCTCCTACGGGAACCTTCAATACAAGTTCAACCTGCTGGTTGCGCCAGTTTACATTTTTCATCAGGTGCAGCTCCGGGCTAAACTTCAGCACCGAATCCTTTTGCATGAAATCGTAATGGATGTTCTTTGCGTGGTATAAAGCCGTTTCAAAGTTAATCCCCTGTGAGCTGTAACTTTCAGTAAGCGATGACACATTGTTCTCACTTTTTTCAATCCGGATGGTCACATTGCGTGGGGCATTGAAAGGACCTCTTTCATCATCCTGAATGATTCTTCCTGTATATTCTTTGGAGTTTAACTGGTAATGCAGACTGTCCTCCTTACTGAAGAAGCGTGACCTGTCGATAGACAAGGTGTAAACAGGATAAGTTTTTAAAGGTATGTTTTGTGTGAATTCTGCATTTTCCTTAAACTCGGTACTGATCTTGGCAACATAGAATATACCTACCGATAGTGCACATAGCCAGATCAGCAGCAAAGCATAGGAAAACATTCTGTTGATACTGCGGCTGTTAAACGCAACACGGATGGAAAGCAGGATCAGTGAGAGCAACGGAATTACTATAACGATGAGCATTGCAATTACAAATGTTGTAAAGTATGCCTGATCAACGATGTTCAACGGAAAGATTTCGTTGGTTGAGGCATCCCAGAAACCGAGCAGGGCAGCAACGGTAATGAAAGCACCCAGCAGGGCGATTGATCCGCTAATCATGATGATCACCGCAACAAACTTAAGAATGGTTTTGCCGGCGCCCTGCACAAATGTACCCAGCACCTCAACAAATTCGGCAATAAAACTTCCGGACTGTTTTACAAAAGGCCTCATCTGGTCGCTTGCATCTTTAAAGTTATCCCTCAGGTTGGAGAGTTCCTCTTCAAAGCTCCTCTTAAAACCCTGCAGGTTAACGGCCTCCCCTTTCATTGCCATCTTCTCAGAACGGGTAAAAGCTTTGGGGATAGATACCCATAAGATCAGGTAAGCGATCAGGCCTGATCCGCCGAGGAAAACAGTCATCACTGCGATAATCCTTAATATGCTCACGTCCATTCGCAGGTAATGGCTTAAACCGGCACAAACACCGGCTACCATGGCCTCGTCAGTATCCCTGAAGATCTTCCGTTCCCCGAATGCAGAGAAATGAGGATTGCTGTAGGTGGCAGAGGGCTCATCCTCAGATTCGTTCTCAAAATCTTTCACAGATCCCATCAGTTCAATTACTACTTGCACATCCGCCAGTTCAATCACCTGCTTCTGCTGGGTATGCAGCATTTCGGTAAACATTTCAGCAATGCGGTTTTCTATGTCACTTACAATCTCAAAGTCGTCTGCACTTTTGCCAAAATGCTGTTTCACTTCAATCAGGTAGGTATTGAGCAGATCGCAGGCATCTTCTTCAATATGAATGATGGAGTTGCCGATATTTATGTTAAGTGTCTTTTTCATTGTTTTGAGGTTAAGAGCGTTGCATCAGCCTGATGCAGCTTTAGGGTTAATTTTTCTTTGATTCTTTGGATTGTGCAATTGCAAACGAGAGTTCCTGCCAGGTTCCATCCAGCTGGGAGAGTATAGACACTCCATCCGGCGTAAGGGTATAGTACTTACGGGGAGGGCCACCGGTTGACTCCACCCAGTTGTAATTCAGCAACCCATTGTTCTTTAACCTGGTGAGCAGCGGGTATAAAGTGCCCTCTACTACAAGTAGTTTGGCCGACTTTAATTCTGCAATAATATCAGAGGCATATATCTCTCCCCGTGATATGATCAGGAGCACACAATATTCGAGTATGCCTTTTCGCATTTGTGTTTGTGTATTTTCTGCTATCATAAAACAAAGTTATGTGTTTTCTATAGTAATATGCAATACATAGTACTGTATGAAATATAAATATCTTATAACTAACTGATTTACAGACATAATATTTTAAAATGTAAAAATTGGATGGCCAAAACACGCGGCAAGCAGAACTATTTATGCTTGTTTTGCCAGAAATGAGAGACAAAATATTATTCTAAAACTACAGTATGTGTGTGATACCTTAGAAACAATAATCTACTTTTGCAGCTTATTAAAGAATAAGATTTTATGCTCAAAAAATCTATTGACCTGATCAGGCTCGAAGCTGCGGAGAATTCAGACCAATCCCTCAAAAGAACATTAGGCCCTTTAAACCTGATCTTGATCGGTGTAGGATTGACCCTTGGCGCCGGCCTGTTTTCCATTACAGGACTTGCCGCCGCCAACTATGCCGGCCCGGCAGTTACCCTTTCGTTTATCATCGCGGCTCTGGGCTGCGGTTTTGCTGCCTTATGTTACGCAGAATTTGCATCCATGATCCCTGTTGCAGGCAGCGCATATACTTATTCCTATGCTACCATGGGCGAATTTTTCGCCTGGATCATCGGCTGGGACCTGGTACTTGAATATTCTGTTGGCTGCGCCACAGTGGCTATCAGCTGGTCACAGTATTTAATACGGTTTTTATCCTCCTTTCACATCTACCTGCCGGCACAACTGACGCTTTCTCCATTTGAGACTGCCAAACTAAGTGACGGCACTATCGTTCATGGCTGGATCAATATTCCCGGAGCATTGATCGTGATCCTGATGACACTGATCGTGATCCGCGGAACCAAAGGCTCTGCCATTGTTAACGGCGTAATTGTATTCCTGAAGGTGGGCGTAGTGCTGGTTTTTATCGCCCTTGGCTGGCAGTATATTGATCCTGCAAATTACAAACCCTATATCCCGCAAAATACCGGTGAATTTGGCCATTTTGGCTGGAGTGGCGTTCTTCGTGGCGCAGCACTGGTGTTCTTTGTGTTTATCGGCTTTGATGCCGTTGCCGCTTCTGCCCAGGAAACCAAGAAACCCTCAAGAGACCTGCCAATAGGTATTTTGGGATCATTGCTCGTATGTACTGTGCTTTTTGGATTATTCGGACATGTAATGACTGGTCTCGCAAACTATAAGGAGTTTGCCGGCAGTGGTGCACCAGTGGCTATCGCGATTGAGAAAACACCCTTTGCATGGCTGAGCCAGGCCATCATCCTGGCCATCCTGATTGGCTATACTTCTGTCATCCTGATCGATTTAATGGCGCAATCAAGGATGTTTTATTCCATCAGCCGTGATGGCTTGTTGCCAAAAGTATTCTCAGAAGTACATCCAAAATACAAGACCCCTTACAAGTCAAATATCCTGCTCTGCGGCTTCATTGCCCTCTTTGCAGCATTCGTTCCAATTACTGTGGTAGGCGAGATGACCAGCATTGGAACTTTACTGGCATTCCTGATGGTGTGCGTGGGCATTCTGATCCTGAGAAAAACAGACCCTGCAGCAGAACGTCCGTTCAAAGTACCTCTTGTTCCGCTGATTCCGATACTTGGTATCCTCACCTGTTTAGGCATGATGGTGTTCATGCCATGGGAAACCTGGCTGCGTCTGATCGTATGGCTGGCCATCGGTCTGCTGATCTATTTTTGTTATGGAAAAAAGAACAGTGTACTCCGGAAATCGTTGCATAAATAGTACACTCTACTGTACTAAAACATGTTGTAACGCATTAAAAATCAATTATATTAATAAAATAAAAAATCGATTGTCAATCCAAAGAAAGAATTCTCAACATTTTAACAGGGCAGGTTTTTTTGGCGCAGGGTTTGTAATAAACTTTGTACCTACTAAATACATCTATCTATGCTAGCTAAAATGAATCTTCTTTTCCCGGCTTTTGCAAGGCAAGAGCGTGTGACACATCAACAAAAAGCATTAACTCACAAACAATGGGTAAGTGTAGATAGAATAGTAATGGCGGTATTATTCGTCGTAACCATCGCAGGAGCAATCATTTTCTCCTGATCCCTTTAGAACAAGACCTTAAATAATAGATTAATTTTTAGCACCTGGGATACCGGGTGCTTTTTTTTGCCCCGGATTTCGCTACAGCAATAAGGTATCTATCCGGTGCGCCTGAACGCGCTGTTGTGTAGGTGCCCAGGAATAAATGGTGAAATGCCCGTCCTGTGAAGCTACCATGGCTACAGCATCATTCTGATCGTGGACAAATTGTGCAGCAGAAAGATGACGCGTGCCCCCAACTTTTGCAGCATGCATATTAACAGCTCCCCCACCTGAAATAGGCTCCATAAAGGAAATATCCTCAATCAGATCTTTACCCTTGGCCCTGCCGATTTTAGCCCCGAAGGCCAGCAGTTCAAATTCATCGCTAATGACAGTAGCACCATCAACAGCTGTTAGGCCGGCAAGATGCTCTACCTCTCTCTTCAGTGCTGTCTGCCAGAATATCTGGCTCGCTTCCTTACGTTCCTGCCTCAGCAGATTTGACAGTCCTACAAATGCAGGCTGAATACCATATTGAATAGGTTTTATAATGGACTGTAACCAGTTCCCTGATCCATGGGGCACCACAAGCAATGTACCGCCCCGCTGATGCGAACGCATTGATACTGCCAGCTGGATCATTACATTTACTGTGTCGTTCCAGTAGGAAGGCGCTGTGAGGTCTAAAAGAGACAATAATATCGGAGGACAGTCCGGAAGTTTCGTACTGTCGCCATCTACAATCTTAATCTGGTCGCCTTTAAGTACGGCAATATTGGTGAATTTACCGAAACCATAAATACGCCTGTGTTTGATCACCAGCAAGGCAGGCTCAGAAACATCCACCACAAAGCAGAAATTCGGGATACTTGTTGTTGTACCCCAGATATACAGTCCGTCATCTTCCAGCCAGATGCCCAGATGAATGCCCGCACGTTCTATACCGGGTGCAATCTTAACCAGTGTAGTAGGGTTTAATGGCAGCCGCTGTCTGAAAAGTAACGGATTGCCAGCTTGTGAAGGGGGTAAAAATGCAAGTGATATTTTTGGGGAATGCCCTTCTTCTTTACGGATACTCGCCCAGAAGGCAGCATCAAGAACAGCTTCAACGATTTCTGCCGAAGGCAAAGGTGCAAGATCTTCTTCCCCGCTTTCCCTGGCCGTATCAAGATGCCCGGCAAAAATAGCTTCAACTTTTGTAGCAATAATGCGCGCTGCCTGATAGGTAGGTTTATAGATCATGGTTTAAAGTTACTAAAAAACTCCATGCCACAAAACGGCTCTGTTTCTGCCCCTGTGACATATCTATAGTTTTTAAAGCAGTTGCGCCGGCCCTGTCAATGGCATCATAAATCATCGGAAGGTGCGCGCTTTTTGAAACAAGGCTTGTAAACCAGCGGCATTGGGCACCTATCTCCTTACTTTCCCTCACCATATTCTTGATAAACTCAACCTCCCCGCCCTTGCACCAGAGCTCTGCCTGCTGGCCTCCGAAGTTTAAAACCACTTCTTTGCCTTTTCGCTTACCAAGATTTTTTACTTTACGATGAGATCCCATACGCGCTTCTTCGGCAGAAGCATGGAATGGTGGGTTACACATTGTGATATCAAATTTTTCCCCCGGCTTTACAATACCCCTGAAGATACCTGAAGATGAATGCTGCAGGCGGAAAGATAAATCATTTTTAAGCGCAGGATTTATAGCAGCTATATTCTCAGCTGAGCTGACCGCCCGTTTGTCTACATCGGAGCCCACAAACTGCCAGCCGTAAACCTGGTGCCCGATAATCGGATAGATACAGTTTGCACCAACACCTATATCCAGCACCTTAATACTGTTTCCCTGCGGGATGACGTTGTTATTTCCTGAAGCCAGCAAATCAGCCAGGTAGTGGATATAATCAGCCCTGCCGGGTATCGGCGGGCAAAGATAATTTTCGGGAATATCCCAGTGGGCTATTCCATAGAAATGCTTTAACAATGCAGCATTCAGCGTTTTTACTGCCTCAGGATTGGCAAAATCTACTGACAGATCTCCGTATGGGTTTGTAAAAACAAACTGCTCTAACTGTGGGTAGCTTTGGATTAATTCGGGGAAATCGTACCGGGAACGGTGCAGATTTCTGGGATGGAGTTCTCGCTTTTCAACAGACATAATTTAACGCTTACCCCAAAGGTAAGCGTTAATTGATATATTTCAGCGGGCAAACCGCAATTGTATGCCCGGCTATTGTGCAAGCAGACCGCCATCAGCAGCGTAGTATGTTGCTGTAACGAAAGACGCTTTGTCTGAGGCCAGCCATACTACCAGCTCTGCAATTTCCTGCGACTCGCCCAAACGACCGATCGGATGTTGTTTGATCAGTCCTTCCATCTGCTCCTCGGTTGTGTTTTTCTCCAGCAGAGGAGTTCTGATATAACCAGGACCAACGGAGTTGATTCTGATCTTCTGATCAGCATAGCCAAGGGCAGCAGATTTGGTTAATCCTACCACACCGTGTTTGGCAGCTACGTAAGCAGGAGAAAGCGGAGTTCCCACCTGACCCAGCACCGAAGCCATATTGATGATACTCCCACCGCCGTTAGTTAACATCGCAGGGATCTGGTAACGCAGTCCGTAAAAAACACCTGATAGATTGATGGCAATAACCTTGTCCCAGTCTTCAATTTTATATTCTGCAGCAATGGCAGCCGGCCCACCAATACCAGCATTGTTCACAGCGATATCAAGTTTACCAAAATGTTTCACTGTTTCTGCTACAAGGTGTTCGTTATCCTCTGGTCTGGAAGTATCAGCTTTGATAAAAACAGCATCTCCGCCATTGCTCTTTATCTTCTCTACAACCTTGTTTCCACCTTCTTCATTGATATCCGAGACCACTACTCTGGCTCCTTCTGCCGCAAATGCAATTGCAATCGCTTCACCTATTCCTGAACTTGCACCTGTAACAATAGCTACTTTATTTTCTAAACTCTTCATATCCATATTTAATGTTAAAACATCTATATAACAGGATGTACTTTAAATATGTTTGTATAAAAAATCAAAAAACTGATGTTTAACACAATTTTATGACACAAAAAAAGCTGCCTTTATTGAGGCAGCTTAGCTTTTAAATCACTTTAATGTATTAATGATTTGTTCTTACCGGTTTATCAACTGATACCTTGATCCGCTTCATGCAATACAGTCCGAAGAACAGGATATAAGCATAACAGGCAACAGGCAGAAAGAATGAGTTCTGGATCCCTATCGAATCTGCAAGTCCACCCTGGATTAAGGGTACAAGCGCACCACCCAGAATAGCCATTACCAGCAGTGATGAACCCTGGCTCACATATTTGCCCAGACCTGAAATGGCCAGCGTATAAATGTTGGAGAACATGATAGAGTTGAACAAACCTATACCCAGGATAGGATACAGCGCCATGCTTCCTTTGCTAAACACCGAGATCAGCAATAAGGCAATGTTTACCCCTGCGAACAACACCAGTGTGCGTGCCGGAGCAGATTTACCGATTACAAAGGCAATGATGTTGAGCACAATAAATATGATAAAGAAACTGGTTTGTGCAAAGGTCAGGTCAACAATACTGAAGACCAGCCCGTAAACCGCAGCAGCAGCAAGGATCATATAGATCAGTTTTTTACTCTGTGCCAGGCTGCTCAGTGAAATTGCACCAAGGAACCTTCCGATCATCGCACCGCCCCAGTATAAGGCAAGGTAGTTTTTACTTACAACCTCTGGCAGGTTCATGATGTCTTCCTGGGCCATAAAGCTGATCAGCAAACTGCCAATCCCTACTTCGGCACCTACATAACAGAAGATCCCGAAAATTCCCATCTTCAGTTGTGGAAACTTAAGTGCACCAAGGCCTCTCTCGTCAGACTCTTCAGAACTGAAAGAAGGGAGTTTAACACGGCTGATAATAAGCGCCAGGGCGATCAGGATACCGGCAAAGATCAGGTATGGGATACGGGTAGAATCGGCCGTAACTTTACCATCTACTAAAAATAAGGTGTAGATCAAATGCCCGCCCAGCACAGGAGCAATGGTTGTTCCAAATGAGTTGAAAGCCTGGGTCAGATTTAAACGGCTCGAAGCACTTTCTTCAGGCCCCAATAAGGTCACGTAAGCATTTGCTGTAATCTGCAGGATGGTAAATCCGAGACCTAAAACAAACAGAGCTGCAAGGAATACACCATAAACAGACAAACTTGCGGCCGGATAGAACAGGCAGCAGCCTACAGCTGATAAGATAACGCCCGAAATAATTCCTTTTTTATAACCAACTTTGTTGATGGGATCGCCATTATAATAGGAGATCATAAAATAAATCAATGATCCTATAAAATAAGCACCAAAGAAGGCAAACTGAACAAGCATCGACTGCAGGAAAGTCAGGCTGAACATCTCTTTCAGATGCGGGATTAAAATATCATTCATACAGGTGATGAAGCCCCACATGAAGAAAAGAAGTGTCATTGTAATGAGAGGGATAATAGAATTGTTTTTTTTAACGGGGGTACTGCTTTCCATGTTTAATTTTGTGTCTGGTTTATATTATGTATCTGGTTTGACAAATGAGTAAGTGTATCGAATACACAAATAAACTGTTTACTCAACGATTAATTGTGTTGATAAGGTAAAAATTGGTGAATACAGCGCATTACATCAAATAATAGTATTAATTTATACGTTCGAGGCAACATAAAATAAGATGCGAAGATTAGTAAAAAGTTTTGGATATGCAGTATCAGGAATTACTTATACTGCAAAAACACAATTGAACTTCAGGATTCACCTTGCTGCTATTCTTGCAGTAGGGCTTGCCGGATGGTACTTTAAGTTGTCCTCTGCAGAATGGACCTGCATCATGCTGGCCATAGGGCTGGTAATCGTGGCAGAACTCTTCAATACGGCAATTGAGCTGCTGGTAGACCTGGTTTCTCCCGGATTTAACGCACAGGCCGGTAAAGTAAAAGATATCGCTGCGGGAGCTGTATTGGTTGCAGCATGTATTTCAGTTGTTGCAGGAGCCCTCATTTTTATTCCAAAGCTGATCTGACTATGCTCCACAAAACCCGCGGTATCGTATTGAAAACTACCCTGTACAGTGAAAGCAGTGTAGTGGTACAGATCTTTACTGCCAAATTTGGCATACAGTCCTATCTGGTGAACGGCGTAAAAAGGCCAAAGGCAAAGATCAGGATGAATATGCTGCAGCCCCTCCACCTGGTAGAAATGGTAGTTTACTACAAGACCAACTCCAGCATCCAGCGTATTTCAGAACTCCGGCCTTCTCCGGTATTCCGTACCATTCCATATGATATTATCAAAAGCACTATTGTGATGTTTTTAAATGAAGTCCTGTATAAAAGCATACGCCAGCAAAATGCCGATGAGAATATCTTTGATTATATCTTCAGTGCAATATCCTGGTTTGATGAAAGTGAAAATGCCGGTGCAAACTTTCACCTCGCATTCCTGCTGAAGCTATCGCGTTTCCTGGGTTTTGCCCCGAGTACCCAGACAAAAAGCGACCAGAGTTATTTTGACCTGCAGGAAGGCGAATTTAAATCCCTGCCGCCGATACACCCCTATTTCATAGAAAAAACAGCCGCAGTATTGTTTATTTCTTTGTTCAGCACACCGTTTGAAAAATTATCTGAAATAAAAATTGATAACGTCACCAGAAGACTCATCCTGGATAAGATACTGGTATACTACACCTTACATACCGCTTCTTTTGGAGAAATAAAATCCCATCAAGTGCTGGAAGATGTGTTATCATAAAAATATGAGAAAAGTTTTGGAGTTTTAAATTAGACGTGTATATTTGCACTCCCAACAACGGGGAACGGCTTACTCAGCCAGCTGAAAAGCAAAAGAGTAGAACCAAGGGGAGATTAGCTCAGCTGGTTCAGAGCACCTGCCTTACAAGCAGGGGGTCACTGGTTCGAACCCAGTATCTCCCACTAAAGCCCTTCAGATTCCTTTGAGGGGTTTTTATTTGACCAACAGCAGTCATGCTGATTTGAAATGACAGAACTGAAGGGAGATTAGCTCAGCTGGTTCAGAGCACCTGCCTTACAAGCAGGGGGTCACTGGTTCGAACCCAGTATCTCCCACATTAAAAAGCCTTTTTTCTTAATGAAAAAAGGCTTTTTTGTTTTCAGTCCTCCCCTGCTTGTCATCAGGAAATATTTTCCTTTACGGTTAAGGGTGGTTCTTTAGCAAGAAAACCCGGAGAACGAATTCCCCGGGTTTTCTTGGCGCTCTTCATATCATAAGAGGCCGCTAGAATGTTAGTTCAGTTAATTAACGTCCCAGAAGAGTTTGGTAGTAACCACGTCACCACCGATTGCTGCTGCTGCTTCTGCTCTTTTAGCACCATTTAATGTTTGCTCATTAATCGGATAGATCAAACGTACAGGGATAGATAAGCCATCAGGCACACTTTGTCCCGCAGGAGCAGTTGCAGCACTTGGAGGTAAAAGCTTAGGAAAATCCAAACGTCTCCATTCAGTCCAGCTTTCGTAACCACGGTTATACAAGGCAATCCATTTCTGGATACCAATTGATTCTTTGTAGTTAGCCGATGCTGTAGTGAACGCTACCGCAGGCTGTGCAAGATAAGCTGCAGCCTGTGCGGCTGTACCTCCCCAGTAAATAATGGATGCTGTTACTGCATTGTTGTAATGCTGCTCAGGTGTTCCCGGAACAGTATAACCTCTTCTGCCTGCTTCAGCAAGTCCAAATTCCGTTTCCGGATAATCCATCAGCAAGGCTTCAAAATCAAATGCTGAAATTTTTGCAGACATAGTTGAGAAGTTGGAATAGGAGTTGGAGAACCCGTAATAACCCCCGATATATGCTCCGCCAACTGTGGTGAAGAAACCTGGGCGGCGCGGATCTGCCAGCGTATTCATTTTGTCAACAAGCGCCTGTGCAGCAATATAATCCGTTCTGGTTGTCAGCGCTTTGTTTGCAGCTGTTGAAATCGGGTTATTATTTGGCGTAGACAGCGTATAAGGAAAACGGGCGTTATCAGTAGCATCAGCAAATACATTTGTAGCTGCTGCTTCAATGACAGTTTTTGCCTTCGCAGGATCTTTATCCGCAATGATTAGCCCAAGTCTTAGCTTCAGGGCATTACCAAATTTAATCCAGCTTGCGATAGGCGCAGCTTTTGCACTGTATAACAAATCAGCAGTACCAAAACCTGCTGCCGATGTTTTAAATCCTGCAAGCGCAGCATCAAGACGTACCAGCAGGTCGCTGTAAATCGTAGCAGCATCGTCATATTTAGGCTGTACATTAGCAATATCCAGAGATTGACTGTAAGGAATATTCCCAAAAGTATTCACCAAAGTTGACCAGGCAAGTACTTCCATTACGCCGATCTGGGCGAGCTCATTAGCTTTCACATCTGCATTCAGCAAAGGGTCAGCATTGATGACCTTTTTTGCCTCCTGAAGGTCACTCAGTACATCCTTATAGATTGCAGACCAGAATGCCTGCGGTAATGTTCTTGAAAGCAAATTGTATCTCGGTTCATCAAGATACTCTGTGGTTGTCCATTGCTGTACATAAAAACGGAATACATTCGTATTTACACTTGGGCTGGTGAGCACATCTGCAAAACTTTTTTGTGCCGCTGTAAACAGTGTGGCAGCAGGCACAACAGTAGCCTTCTTCTGGTCGATGTTATATTCATCCAGGTTTTTCGCACAAGAGCTCAAAAGCACTGCTGCAACTAAAACGCTATATATTTTTCTCATGGTGTGTGATTATAATCTAAATTTAACATTGAATCCTACAGTTCTTACAGCAGGATATGATCCACTCTGGTAGCCCTGAACGTTACCAGAACCCAGGCCATCTTCAGGATCAGCAAATGGTACATTTTTGTGGATAATCCAAAGGTTACGTCCAACCAGTGAAATATCAATTCCTTTGAATGCACGCAGTTTGCTGACTAATTTCTGTGGAAGGGAATAACCCAGTGCTACTTCTCTCAGTTTCACATAACCTGCATCATAGATCGTTGAAGCACGTGGTGGGTTGTTTGGATAGCCATAAGCGGATGATCCGGAGTTGGAAACGTCAATCCGTTTGGTGTTGGGAGTACCATCAGCCAGTACACCTGGTAAAATGATACCACCTCCGCTTGCCAGTGAACTTCTTACCGGATTACCCAGGTCATTTGTACCGGCAGTATTTGGATATAAACCAGTTCCCTGACCATACCACTGGTCAAGCGACCACAGATCTCCGCCTTTACGGATATCTACAAGGAAATTCAGTGAAAGGTTTTTGTACTTGAATGTGTTTCCGATACCACCCATCCAGTCGGCATTCGGATCACCGATGATTTCGGCTGAACTGGATGTTGCAGCATAATAACCATTAGCATTTACAACTTTCTGACCATCCTTATAAACGTAGTTGGTTCCTTTAATCACACCATAAGGCTGACCAATTGCAGCATTGTAAGTAACTGCACCAGACAATGAAAGCGTATTTAACTCAATATTTTTTACATCAGCATACAGTGAAACCACTTCACTTTTGTTTTTAGACCAGTTCAGGTTTAATGTCCAGGCAAAATCTTTGGTTTTAACAGGAATCAGGAAAGCAGAAACCTCTATACCTTTATTTTGAACCTCGCCGGCATTTACATATAATTTAAGGAAACCTGTAGCAGTTGTTACAGATACCGGAGTAATCTGATCTACAGTATTGGTTTTGTAAAGTGTAACATCAAAACCGAAACGGCTGTTCAGGAATGAGGTCTCGATACCACCCTCGATACTTTTAGTACGCTCAGGTTTAAGGGCGCCGTTGTTTTTTGTGTCAGAAACCGAGAACATAGGGATCGAACCAAATGCAGTTGGTTTTGTGTACGTATCATATATACTCAGGTTAGGCGCATCATTACCTACCTCAGCATAATTCAGTCTTAATTTACCATAAGACAACCATGTCAGATCTTTCAGTACATTGGAGAATACAAAACTTCCCGCAACTGAAGGATACCAGAATACGTTGTTGTTGGTTGGAAGGGTGGTTGACTGATCTCTTCTGACCGTAGCGTCTACAAAAACAAGGTCTTTGTAACCAAAAGTTGTGCTGGCAAAATAACCGTCTACTGCTTTCCGTTCATATCTCTCTACCGGCGCCTCAATCGGGCTCACTGAGTTAGATAAGGAATACAAGCCCGGAACAGTAAGTCCGCCGTTAGTTTTTGCATAGATATTTGTTAATCTGCTGCGCCGCAGGTTGGCACCCAGTAGTCCTTTGAAAGAAATATCTTCAGTAATTTTCTTATTGAAGTTCATCAACAGGTCAAAGTTGGTTTCTGCGAATGTACCATTTGTACGTGCATAAGCAGGAAGTGCGGTAGATCCTACTGCGATATGTTCTTCCTGAAGGTCAGAAGTACCATCGTAAGACACACGTCCGATGACATCAAACCAGTCGTTTACTTTGTAGTTTAACGCAGTATTACCAAAGAAGTGGTCTCTTGTATCATTTGCCACATTCTGATAACGGTTGAAATAAGGGTTATCCGCATAAATTGGTTTTGTACCTGTCGCATCACCCCAGTTCCAGCTTATATTTTTGTTGTTTCTGTTGTAAGCCTCTTCAAGTTCAGTGATATCGGCACCAACGTTCCACCACTGACGGAAGCCCTGGTTAGGATTTAAACCACTATAACCAGTACCATAACGTCCTAAACCATCAATTTTTGAATAGTTGGCAGCTGCTGATACCGTTAAGTTTTTAGCCATCTCATATGATCCGCCAAAGTTGAACAGGTTTTTAGTGATCTTACTGTTTGGCAATACGCCTTTTTCATCATTACGTGTATAACCCACCTTGAAAGTCCCTTTCTCGCCACCACCATCAATACTTACACTCTGATTTGAGGTTACAGCAGTTTCATAAAAAGTATCGGGGCCATTAGCCGCCGCAACCCATGGGGTTGCTTTTTGGTAATTCGGAGAGAATGGGTCTAAAGCTGACCATTGGTAAACCAGCAGATTTGGATCAAATTTTGGTCCGTAGGAAGCATCAGAGCTAAACTGCGGCGTCATCACCTTACCTGTACCAAACACATCGCGGTACCAGAAACCAGCGGTAGGAACAGGGTTACCTGTACCATCTGTAGCAGGTGAATTGTAGCCCTGACCATATTCTTTCTGATAAGTAGGGAAGGTAGATTTATCGATTTTGCCAAAAGTTACACCGCTGTTTACTGTGATGTTGGTAGAATTTTTACTTCCTTTTTTGGTAGTGATGATAATTACGCCATTGGCAGCCCTTGAACCATACAATGCTGTTGCTGCCGCACCTTTGAGAACTGTCATTGATGCTACATCATCCGGATTGATATCCGAGGCAGCATTACCGTAGTCATATCCGGCACGACCTGTACTTTGATTTTCGGTATTTGCAGTAGCATTACTCACAGGAACGCCGTCAATTACAAACAGCGCCTGGTTACCTTGTGTAATAGATTTAGAACCGCGGATAATCACGTTTGTTGATCCGCCCATTGCATTGCTCCTTTTGATATCCAGACCGGCAACTTTACCACCAAGTGAATTCACAAGATTGATATCCCGGGTCCGGGTGATATCTTCGGCTTTCAATTCCTGCGCAGCAAATGGCAGTTCGTTCTTTTTTCTCGTGATTCCCAGAGCCGTCACCACAACCTGTTCAAGTTGTTGTGAATCTTCAGCTAAAGAAGCATTGATCACGTTTGATGACGGAATAGCTACACTTTGCATAAGGTAACCGATGAATGAGATGTCTACAGAAGTAGTTCCTTGTGGAACACTAAACGAGAATGCTCCGCTTGCATTGGTAACTGTTCCTTGTTTCGAACCTTTAACCCGGATGCTTACTCCAGGAAGCGGCTGTCCGTCTGTTTTTGAAGTCACTTTACCCGTGACAGTTTTGTCTTGTGCGTTTGCTCCTATCGCAAACAGCATGAAGACAAAACAAATTAGTAATTGTTTTGTCATTGATTTAGGTTTAATAATTAATAGTATCGCAAGATAATTTTTTTAGAATACAAATAGTATTTATTTTAAACAAAAAAATCACGAAGCAAACCAAAAAACCTAAAATTTAATTAGAGAATTAAATAAAAAATGACCATAACAGATATTTAAAGGATGAATTTATGTAATTAGACTATTTTAAATACATGTCTTCAAAAAATTTCAATTTATTTTGGAAGTTTGCCTCAAAATGGATTACAGGTAATCGAAAATATAATTTTCCGATTTTACTACCGTCCGAAAAATTGTATTATTTTAAATAAAACCCCATAATTCACAGGTTTCAAAATGATATTCTGGTATTAATGATTTGACAACATAAATTCCGGTGATCAAAGTGCAAAGCATATCTTCATATGTAAAAAATTGCGTTTTTTTTGCAGGAAAATACGAAATAAATAAACACTATAGGAATAGTAGATTATTCTTACCTTTGGACCTGAAAAAAGAGAACTATTAAAATGAAGACAAACTATACCAAATCAAGAACGAGCAATTCTTCCATTCCGGTCCAAAACCATCAACACTACTGTTGTTGCCACCTCATGTGCATGTAACACCCATTCCCCAAAACAAATAAAATTTTCATCACTATCCAGTTTTGCTTTGGATCAGCTGTGCTCTTAATTCATTAGGGGCAAGGTGGTAGCTAAGTAGGACATACACAATAATAAATTAATCATATGTTCAAACTTTACAAGCTTGTACTAGGGATTGTTCTATCCTTTTTTACAATACAGATCGCAGCTGCGCAATCTGTTAAAATATCCGGTGTTATCACCGAGAAAGTCTCAGGCCAGCCCGTTCCGGGAGTAAGTATCTCTGTTAAAGGCGGCAGCAGCGGTACGCAGACAAACGGTGATGGTAAATTCAGTATCAACGCCAATGAGAATGATATTCTAAGGATCTTCTCTATAGGGTATACCGAACAGGAAATCAAAGTAAGCAGCGCAAATACTACACTGAATATTACACTTGAGGAAGCTCAGAATGCCCTTAGCGAAGTAGTAGTGACTGCACTGAATATTCCTAAAGAAAAGAAATCCCTCGGTTATGCTGTGCAGGAACTGAAATCAAAGGATCTCGCAGAAGCGCGGGAAGTGAACCTGGTAAATGCCCTGGCAGGTAAAATTGCAGGTGTACAGGTGACCAACAGCCAGGGAGATATGGGTTCTTCGAGGATCATCATCCGTGGAGAGACTTCCATTTCAGGAAATAACCAGCCCCTGTTTATCATTGACGGGGTTCCTGTAGACAATACACAGACTCTGGGAAATTCGTCTATCTCGGCTACCTCAGCATCCAGGGACTATGCCAATCCGATATCTGACATCAATCCTGATGATATCGAATCGATGAGCGTACTGAAAGGTCCGAATGCTGCCGCCCTGTATGGATCACGTGCCGCTGCAGGTGTGGTGCTTATCACTACTAAAAAAGGTAAAGGCTCCAAAGGACTGGGCATCAGCGTTACTTCAAATACCACCTTCTCAAGTCTGCTGATCCTTCCTGATTACCAGAATTCATATGGCCAGGGTGCCAACGGCCAGTTCAGCTATGTTGACGGTGCCGGTGGCGGCTTAAATGACGGTGTAGACGAAAGCTGGGGCCCGCGCCTGGATGGAAGGTTAATTCCGCAATTCAATTCCAACGGTGTCGCTGTTCCTTTTATAGCACATCCTGATAATGTAAAGAGCTTCTTTAACACCGGCCGTACACTCAATAACGGAATTGCTTTTTCGGGTTCCAGTGAAAAATTTGATTACCGCCTTTCCTATAACAATATGGATCAGAAGGGCGTAATTCCTAACTCGTCACAGTCAAAGAACTCCTTTCTGTTTAATTCGAGTTACAAGATCAATCCTAAACTGACGCTGAATACCTATGCAAATTATGTAAACAGCAGTGCCGATAATATTCCTGGTTCGGGCGGTAAAAGATCTACCAGTACTATGCTTCAGTTCACATGGTTTGGTCGTCAGGTAGATGTAAGTCAGCTGAAATCCCTGTATGAAAGCGGACAGAATATCAACTGGAACAACAGCTATTACAGTAACCCCTACTTTGTTGCTTATGAAAATACTGTTGGCCAGGTACGTAACCGCCTCATCGGTAGTGCAGAGTTAAACTATAAGATCATCGAGGGACTCTCTGCAAATTTCAGGACCGGCAATGATAATTATACCGACCGCAGAAAGACAAAAATCGCCTACGGCACAAACGGAACACCTTTTGGTTCCTATGAGGAAGATGCCTATACCTTCAATGAAAACAACACCGAAGCAAGGTTGGACTATACCAAAAAACTGAACAAAGATTTTAATCTGGATATATTGTTAGGTGGTAACATGCGTACATCAACGCTGGAGAATAATGACCAGCTGGCTTCAAAACTTGCTGTAAGCGGTCTGTATACCCTCAGCAATTCGAGAGATCCGCTGATTTCCTATAACTACTACACCAAACAGAAAGTTTACAGTGCATTCAGTTCGGCACAACTTTCATTCAGGAATTATGCTTACTTAAACCTTACTGCCAGAAATGACTGGTCTTCTACCCTTCCGGTTGAAAACCGTTCTTACTTCTACCCTTCTGTAAACGGAAGTTTGATCCTTACCGAAGCTTTTGATATCAAAAGTGATGCACTAACTTTTGCGAAACTTCGCGGTGGATGGTCTAAAGTGGGTAAGGATGCTTCCCCTTATCAGCTGATCAATACTTATGGTTTTATTGCACCTTTTGACAGCAACCCGCAGCAATATGCCAATGCGGTCGACCTGAATGCCAACCTGAAACCAGAAACTACTAACTCTACGGAGGCAGGTTTTGAACTGGGATTTTTCAAAAACAGGCTGAGATTTGATGCGAGTGTTTACAATACAAACAGTATCAATCAGATCTTAAGCCTTGACGTAAGTACTACCACAGGTTACAGCAGTAAACTGGTAAACGGGGGAACAATCAACAACAAAGGTGTGGAATTACAACTGGGCTTAACACCAATCAAAACAAGCAACTTTACCTGGGATATCAACACCAACTTCTCTTCCAACAAAAGCAGGGTTAAATCTCTTTACGGAAACATCCAGAGCTATGTACTGGGTACAGACGGAACTGTACAGATCCTTGCTGCTGTAGGACAGCCTTATGGTACAATTTTCGGAACAGCCTACGAAAGAAATGCCGCAGGTCAGATTCTGGTAGATGCTGATGGAACACCGGTGATCAGTGCAAGTAAAAAAGTTCTTGGTAAATACACGCCAAACTGGTTAGGCGGTATTACCAATAGTTTCACTTACAAGAGAGTTAATCTAAGTGTACTGGTAGATGCTCATGTTGGAGGTAAGATCTATTCAGGTACCAACGCTACAGGAACTTATACAGGTGTACTTGCATCAACCCTTCCGGGACGTGGTACAGAAAACGGTGGCCTGAGTTACTATTTTCCTGGAAACGACAATACGGCCAGAGCGGTACAGATCGCAGCAGGCAGCGCTGCACCGGGCGGGGCAATTGTTTATGACGACGGTATGGTATTCAATGGCGTACTTGCAGATGGAACAGTCAACAGCAGAATTATTCCTGCTTCGCAGTACTATAAGTCGACAACCAATGCAGATGAAAGCACAGTATACAGCGCTACATATGTAAAATTAAGAGAGATCAAATTAGGGTACACCCTGCCGCAGCAATGGATCAAGTCGATCGGGTTGCAAAGTGCTACGGTTTCTGTAGTAGGCCGTAACCTGTTAATCATTCACAAGGAAGTACCTAATATCGATCCGGAAACTGCATTCAATACCGGCAACGGACAAGGGCTTGAAGACTTGACACTTCCGGGCGTACGCAACATTGGCTTCAACATCAACCTTAAATTTTAATTATCATGAAGATCAGATATATATACTTATTGATATCAGCAGCCATATTATCCACTGCGGTGTCCTGCAAGAAATCGCTCGACGAGAGCAATGTTAACCCCAACGCTTCGGAAACCGCACAACCGGATTACCTCTTAACCGGGGCGATCAAGGCTACTGCCGATACTTACTGGGGTACCAATAACAATCTGGGCTCAGGCCTGCTTTTTGTACAACATGTAGCAAAGATTCAGTACACCGATCCCGACAGATACATTTTTACCAATGCAAGTTTCAATGAGCTATGGTCGGTAGGTTATGCAAAGGGGGTGGTTAACCTGAACCAGATTATTAAACTGGCCGATGCTTCATCAAACCCCAACTACAAGGGCGTAGCACTTGTTCTGCGTTCATGGATATTTAGCATGCTGACAGATGCCTATGGCGATATCCCCTACACACAAGCGGGTAGTATAGATGAATACCTGTTACCTAAATACGATAACCAAAGGGATGTTTATCTGGGTTTGCTGGCAGATCTAAAGACTGCTCAGGATGCACTTAACCCGAGTGGAAAAGCTATTGCAGGAGACGTGATTTATGCAAACTCTATCACTTCCTGGAAGAAATTTGCCAATTCACTGCGCCTGAGAATTGCTTTACGCATTGCAGACCGTGAGCCGGAACTGGCAAGACAGACCATTGCAGCTATAGCAACTGAAGGTATTGGATACATCAGTGCAAACAGCGAAACAGCACAGCTGGCCTATAAAGCTTCGCCGAATCAGAATCCGATCAGCAACCTGTTTGACACACGTCCGGATGAATACCGTGTAAGCAAAACGTTAATTGATCAGCTTACTGCACTTAACGATCCGCGTTTGGCAATCTATGCACAGAAAGCCGTTTCAACACAAACCTATATTGGGGCCGCGAATGGTTTGAGTGCTAACCTTCCGGGTAAAGACCAGGTTTCCAAACTGGGCACCTACTTTATTGCGCCTACCGCTCCGGCAGTGATCATCAGCTATGCTGAAGTATTATTTGACCGCGCAGAAGCAGCAGCGAGAGGCTTCACCAGTGAAAATGCTAGCACCTTACACAATCAGGCGATAGAAGCTTCGTTAACACAATATGGAGTTTCAACTGCAGATATCACAACATACAAAGCCAGTACTGCTGTTCAGTTCAATGCTGCAAACTATAAGAAATCTATCGGAGACCAAAAATGGATTGCTCTGTACGGACAAGGATTAGAAGCCTTCACCGAATGGAGAAGGCTGGATTATCCGCAGCTCACACCAGCGGTTGCAGGTGCCCTGAACGGACAGATTCCTGTTAGATTTATCTATCCAGGAACAGAGCAGTCGCTCAATCCTGACGGATACAAAGCAGCAGTTGCCCACCAGGGAACAGATGCCTTAACTACCAAACTCTGGTTTGACGTAAATTAATCTCCGGAAAAGAACCACTGCAAGGTAGAGGCCCTGCATTGGATATCTTTAAAAAATTTTCCCCTCTCTTTCGATACCTTCTGGCGCAATTCAGCGGCAGGCAGCATCGGAAGAGAGGGGAATTTTTTCAGCGAAGCCAGAAGAACTCTCTTTATTTACCAAGTAACGCTTTGGCTTTGCCAACAACGTTATCAATGGTAAATCCAAACACTTTGTACAATTCTTCTGCAGGAGCAGATTCGCCAAAAGTAGTCATGGCAATAATATCCCCTTCATCAGTCACATACTTATGCCATCCCAGCGGAGAACCTGTTTCTACAGCCAGACGTTTTCTGACAGCCTTAGGGAAAACCTCTTCTTTGTAAGCAGCATCCTGTTTTTCGAACAACTCCCATGAAGGCATACTCACTACCCTTGCATTGATGCCTTCTTCTCTCAGTTTAACCTGTGCATCCATAATCAGCGCTACTTCAGAACCGGTAGCAATAAGGATCAGATCTGGTGTTTCTTCAGAATCAGATAATACATAGGCACCTTTTTCCAGTCCCTCTGCTTTACCATATTTATCCTGGTCGAGCACCGGCAATCCTTGTCTGGTAAATACCAGTACAACCGGGCCGTCTTTATGCTCCAGGGCAACACGCCATGCATGAGCAGTTTCATTTGCATCAGCAGGACGGATTACTGTAATATTTGGAATAGACCGCAGCGAGATCAGTTGTTCAACCGGCTGATGCGTTGTTCCGTCTTCTCCTAACCCGATACTATCATGCGTATACACAAAAATAGGACGGATCTTCATAATGGCTGCCAAACGGATTGGCGGGCGCATATACTCAGAGAACATCAGGAAAGTTGCCCCAAAGGGAATCACACCTTTAGTTAAGGCCATTCCTACCAGTGCAGAACCCATGGCGTGCTCACGGATACCGAAGTGAAAATTACGTCCTCCCCTGTTTTCAGAAGTAAAGGAATCGTATTCTTTCAGGTTTGTTTCTGTAGATGGTGCTAAATCGGCGGCACCACCTATCAATCCCGGAACACTTGCTGCAATAGCATTTAACACTTTGCCGGAAGCCTGGCGGGTAGCCATTTTATCTTTCGAAGCTGCAAATACCGGCAATGATTCTTTCCAGTTTTCAGGAAGCTCGCCACTTTGTGCCTGCTCATATTCTGCTGCAAGCTCAGGGAACTTCTCTTTGTACTGCGCAAAAAGCTCATCCCATTTCTTGTTAGCATCCGTTCCTTTTTTACCGGCCGCCTGATAAAAACTATCTACTTCTTCAGGAACATAGAATGATTTTTCAGGATCAAATCCAAAGAATTCTTTCACCAGTTTAATCTCATCGGCACCCAGCGGAGAACCGTGTGAACCGGCTGTATTTACTTTATTAGGACTGCCATAGGCAATCTGTGTGCGTACTTTGATCAGTGAAGGTTTCTGCGTTTCTGCCTTTGCATTACGTACTGCGTTGATCAGGGCATCAAGGTCATTCCCGTCGTTTACCACCTGCACGTGCCAGCCATAGGCTTCGAAACGTTTGGCTACATCTTCATTAAAGGCGATATCTGTAGCACCTTCGATAGAAATATGGTTATCATCATACAGGTAAATCATGTTACCCAGTTCCAGGTGACCTGCAAGAGAAGCTGCTTCGGAAGTTACACCTTCCATCATATCACCATCACTGCAGATTGCATAAATTTTGTAGTCAAAAAGATCAAATCCTGGTTTGTTGTATCTTGCTGCCAGGTGCTTTTGAGCGATTGCAAAGCCTACCCCATTGGCAAAACCCTGGCCCAGAGGACCGGTAGTAACATCTACGCCGTCAATCAGCCCATACTCAGGGTGGCCTGCAGTTTTACTGTTCAGCTGGCGGAAGTTTTTTAAATCATCTATCGTTACATTAAATCCCGTTAAATGCAGCAAGCTGTATTGTAACATACATCCGTGCCCGGCAGATAAAATAAACCTATCCCTGTTTGCCCAGTCCGGGTTTTTAGGGTTAAATTTCATATAATGAGCGTACAAAACGTGACCCATTGGGGCAGCACCCATAGGCATACCAGGGTGCCCTGAGTTTGCTTTCTGTACCGCGTCAATTGATAAGGTCCTTACTGTATTGATTGCTAATTCTTCAATTTGATGAGTTGAATCCATTTTAAAATATTTTATTGTAACTAATTAATGCCTGTAAGCAGAATTTGTTTGCTAAACCTTATTTTTTGACAGAAAATCTATAAACAGAAATTGTGCTGTAAGTTGATCCCGGTTTCAGCACAGTTGATGGGAATGACGGCTGGTTAGGTGAATCTGGAAAATGCTGTGTTTCAAGACAGAATGCAGAGCGGTATCCGTAAGTAGCATTTCCTTTACCATAGTTCATTTTATCCGTCAGAAAGTTCCCGCTGTAAAATTGTATTCCCGGTTCTTCGGTCAGTACTTCCAACACTATACCTGTTTTCTGGCTGCTTACTTTAGCTGCCTTACGCAGGCCGGTACCCTTTCTCAGCACCCAGTTGTGGTCATATCCTTTTCCGTTTTTCAGCTGGGTGTTACTGTCATTGATATTCACACCGATCAGCTTAGCGTTGGTAAAGTCGAACGGCGTACCCGCTACTTTTTCAAGTTTGCCTGTTGGGATCAGTGTAGTATCTACAGGTGTGTATTCATCAGCTTCCAGCTGAAGTGTATGATCGGTTATTGTCTGATCACCTGCACCGTTTAAATTGAAGTATGCGTGGTTGGTCAGATTCACTACCGTAGCTTTATCTGTAGTTGCATTATATGTGATTTTCAATGAGTGGTCATCTTCCAGGGCGTAAGTAACCTTTACTGTCAGTTTACCCGGATAACCACCTTCGCCATCTTTAGACACATAGCTGAGTTCAAGTGTATGGTCATCGGTTTTCTTAGCATCCCAAACCTGTTTATAGAATCCGCTTGTTCCCCCATGCAGGGTATTCTGACCATCATTGACCTGCAACTGATAAGTTTTACCATCCAGTGTAAATTTACCTTTGGCAATTCTGTTTCCATAACGGCCAATCAAAGCACCGAAAAAGAACTCTTCTTTTCTTTGGTAAGGTTTCAGGCTGTCATGCCCCAGGACTACATCCACCAGTTTGTCTTTGTTGTCTTTTACAAGCAATGACACCAGTCTTCCGCCAAAGTTGGTTATAGCTGCTTCGTCGCCGCTTTTATTTTTCAGGGTGTATAAATGGACCGGCTTATTATCTGCAGTTCCTTCAAAGGCTGCAGAATCAGGAAGCACAGCTGCCACAGTAGTGGTCTCCGTGGAATCTGCATTGTCGGTCTTTTTGGTTGAATTGGAATTGCAACTTGCCAGCACACCCGTAAACAGGAGCATTGCAAAAAATAAATTTTGATTCGTTTTCATAATCTTTTTAATGGTTTATATATAGTCAACGGCAAAATAGAGAAAATTATATTAACCGTCAAAACAACGATTAATATAATTCTTGTTAAGTTTGCAGTTATAAATCTTTTGACTAATATTAGCAGGGTTATCTTAATATACGTGAATGACTAACAACACAACAGAAACAAAAATGCTGCTTGCAGTGGATTGCATTATTTTTGGTTTTGATGGAGAAAACTTAAAGATCCTGCTGATTAAAAGGGGCTTTGAACCTGAGAAAGATAAATGGAGCCTGATGGGCGGTTTTATTAAAAACAACGAAAGCCTGGATGAAGCAGCAAACAAGATTCTTCTGCAGCTGACAGGCCTTGAGGGCGTTTATCTTGAACAGCTGTATGCTTTTGGGAACCCATCACGAGACCCTGATGAAAGGATTGTTTCCGTTGCCTACTTTGCATTAATTGACATCCACAAATATGAAACCCAGCTGAGTGACAGGTACCATGCCGAATGGTTTCTGGTCAACGAAATGCCCACCCTGGTATTTGATCATGGGCAGATGGTAGAAATTGCCAAGCAGAAGATCCGGTACAAGGCTGCTTTGCACCCGTTGTTATTTGAACTGCTGCCAAGAAAATTCACGATACCACAGCTGCAAAGCCTCTATGAAGGGGTGTATAACACCAAGATTGATAACAGGAATTTTATCAGAAAGCTGACATCAACCGGACTGCTAATCAAGCTGGAAGAGAAAGACAAGTCCAATTCCAAAAAGGGCGCCTTTTATTTTAAACTTGACAAGAAAAAGTATAAGGCCAAATTTCAGGCTTTCCTCAATTTTATTCCCAACCCTGAAAACCTGATCAGTTAGGCGCTAAACGCGCCAAACCTGTTTATCATTAGTTTTTACCTTCTTTCCTCTTTTATGGGAGCGAACATGGCCTTGCACGGGCTCTAAACGGAAAGACCGTTGGCCGAACAATTGGAAAGGTAGATACCTTTTCAGACAAACAGGAGGAGGTATTGATGAGGACAGCTTTAATCTCTCCATTCCTCACAACCCTCAAAGAATATATTCGGATTGGGTTTAAGCACACACCCAAACCTCAGGACTGGGACTTCTACAGCGTTGCAACATCAGTAAACAAACCCGGAGCAATTAAAGGGAAATATCCCAAACTGAAGATCAATTACAAAAAGATCATACTTTCAATGGGTGCTGTTGCTGCACCAAAAAACGCAAAGTAAGCCTGCATAATAACCGGCTTGAATTTAGCTGGGACCCGGATCTGGATGCAAAAAGTAAAGACAAACTCCTTCCGCAGAACTTCAGGCTCCATGTCATGTCCAGGTTTCTCAGCCCTTTCCTTGCGTATATTCAAATCGGTTTCTATCATAAGAAAAATAAGGATAGCCCTTTTAACCGCGCAATGCATTGCAATTGGGAGCGCGCAATCACCGGCGTTGCTCCCAATTTTGAAATCAACTGTAAAAAAAATCATTTTGAGCAAAGGTGACGGGGAACATGCCTGGAGTGGAAAAGTGATTCTGGAAGGCAGTGATCAGGTTAAAGTAAGCTGGAATGTTACTGAGACAGTCACAATAAAGGTAGTTGGCAGCGATTTCCCCTCACATCAAATTACAATGAAATCACTGAAATGGTCGTTTATTCAGACACTGCAATCAAATCTGATCTTTCAGTTCCAGTAACTCTTCCGTACAGATTTCTGGGCAGCAGTTGTCATATCTGGATGTTCTTTGTTTCTCCTGATGGAAAAAGTGTTTCAAACAGTGATTACCTGGGCTCAATTAAGACGGAATCTCCGAATGGCTAATATCGAACAGTATATCCATGCTAAATTTCTTTCTGTACGAGTCCAGGAAAACTTGCACTATTACTGACACCATAAGTAATAATCATTGTCAGGAACAATGTTTTTCCTGTTCTTGTCTAATCTTTGAAGACGGTTAGTTTGTTTTACCAGTTCCCTTCCGTAAGATTTGGCGGAGAAGTTGTACTTCCTCTCGTCTCCCTATGACAGTTTCCATATCCTATTGTTTAAAAACAACCTCTTGCCATTCCCATCTCCAATGAAGTCTAATTATTTAACAATGAATTTTTGTAAAAAATTTCGTTTAGTAAATAAATAAACGTTAATTAGACATTTAATTATTTTATGAAACCAAATATATACGTTATTGGAGTAGATTATGGTTCAGACTCGGTCCGTTCCGTACTTGTTAATGCCGAAAATGGCGAAGAGATCGCATCATCAGTTTTTAACTATCCGCGCTGGCAGAAGGGATTATTCTGTGATCCTGCAATTAATCAGTTCAGACAGCATCCTCTCGATTATACCGAAGGGCTGGAACATACGATTAAAGCCTGCCTGGAAAAGGCCGGCGGACAGATTGCTGCTGATGCCGTAAAAGCAATTGCTGTAGATACTACAGGCTCAACTCCTGTGGCAGTTAACGAAGCCGGAACACCACTGGCCTTGACTCCCGGTTTTGAAGAAAACCCTCACGCCATGTTTGTACTCTGGAAAGATCACACTGCAGTGAAAGAAGCCGCACAGATCAATGAGCATGCCCTTAAATATGACATCAATTATCTCGACTACGAAGGTGGTATCTATTCATCAGAATGGTTTTGGGCAAAGCTGCTCCGCACACTGAGAACAGATGAAAAAGTTAGAGAAGCCTGTTACTCCTGGGTAGAGCATTGCGACTGGATCCCCTTCCTGCTGACGGGCGGAAGTGAAATCAAAGAAATGAAACGCAGCCGCTGTGCTGCAGGACATAAAGCACTCTGGTCTGAAGAGTTTGACGGCCTCCCTCCCAATGAATTTTTCAAAGAACTCGATCCGCTGCTGGACGGTTTCACTTCACGTTTATTCAAAGAAACCTATACATCTGACAAACCCGCCGGTACATTGAGTGAAGAGTGGGCAGCCAAATTGGGATTGAGCACTTCCGTTGTTGTGGGTGTTGGCGCATTTGACGCGCATATGGGTGCTGTTGGCGGTCAGATTGAACCTTACCACCTGAGTAAAGTAATGGGAACCTCTACCTGCGATATTCTCGTGGCCCCAACAGCCGATATCGAAGGTAAGCTGATCAAAGGTATCTGCGGTCAGGTAAACGGATCGGTTATTCCCGGAATGATGGGTCTCGAAGCCGGGCAGTCAGCCTTTGGCGATACTTATGCCTGGTTTAAAAATATACTGAGCTGGCCGCTGAAAACGCTGCTGCATGAATCTGTACTGATTGAGAAAGCTACAGCCAACGCACTGCTGGAAGAAATGATGGACAAGATCATCCCGCATCTCAGCAAACAGGCTGCTTTACTACTAAAGAACGACGACGATGAACTGGGTATCGACTGGTTTAACGGCAGAAGGACACCTGATGCCAATCAGGAACTGAAAGGTGCTCTGAGCAACCTTGATTTAGGCACTGATGCACCGCGGCTGTTCAGGGCACTGGCCGAAGCAACCTGTTTCGGTGCAAAAAATATTGTAGACCGCTTTATCTCAGAAGGAATTCCTGTAAAAGGAATCATTGGCATCGGCGGGGTAGCCAAAAAATCTCCCTATATCATGCAGATGATGGCCGACGTGTTAAATATGCCTATCCGCATACATCAGTTTGAACATACCTGTGCCTTAGGTGCAGCCATGTTTGCCGCAGTAGTTGGAGGTATTTACCCTACAGTGGAAGAAGCAATGAAAGGCATGGGCAGCGGATTTGATTCAGAGTATTTCCCGGAAGAAGAAGCAGTAGCCTACTATGCCAGCCGTTATCCGCGTTACCAGTCGCTGGGTGGTTATATCGAACAAAATACAACCCATAACTAACCAAAATAACGCTTGCTCAGATACATTACTAAATCATAAATAAGAATGAACGAATATCAGGAGATCCGGGAAAAAGCATATGCAGCAAATATGCAGCTTCCTAAACTGGGGCTTGTGCTTTTCACCTTTGGAAATGCAAGTGCAGCCGACAGAGAAAAAAATGTTTTTGCGATCAAACCAAGCGGGGTACCCTACGAAGAGCTGTCACCGGAAAATATGGTGATCGTGGATTTTGACGGCAATACCGTTGAAGGTAAACTCAGGCCCTCGTCAGACACCAAAACACATGCAGTATTGTATAAACATTGGGAAAACATAGGTGGTATTGTACATACGCATTCTACCTATGGCACCGCATGGGCACAATCGCTGAAATCAATACCCGTTTACGGAACCACCCACGCAGACCATACCACAGCAGCCATTCCATGCGCCCCACCGATGAGCGACGAAAAAATAAAAGGGAATTATGAGTATGAAACAGGTTTTCAGATCATTGACCACCTTAAAGAGCAGGGATTAAATTATACAGATGTAGAAATGATCCTTGTGGGTAACCACGCCCCCTTTACCTGGGGCAAAACTGCGGACAAAGCCGTTTACAACAGTGCAGTGGTAGAAGAACTGGCAAAAATGGCATTCCTGACAGAACAGATCAGAAATGACGTACGCCCTATGAAAGATGCTTTAATTCAAAAACATTACGAGAGGAAACACGGTGTGGATTCCTATTACGGTCAATAAACAAATACTATGATAACCAACCTTAAACAATTAGAAGCCTGGTTCATTACCGGAAGCCAGCATTTATACGGAGAAGAAACACTGAGACAGGTGGCAGAACATTCACAGCAAATTGCAAGAGCGCTGAACGATTCTCCGCAGATTCCCGTAAAAATCGTTTTCAAACCAACAGTTAAAACTGCTGACGAGATCTATGCTGTTTGTCAGGAAGCCAATAATGCAGAAAACTGTATCGGCATTATTGCCTGGATGCATACTTTTTCACCCGCAAAAATGTGGATCGGCGGGCTAAAAATATTACAAAAACCATTACTTCATTTACATACCCAGTTCAACCGTGACATCCCATGGAGCACTATGGACATGGATTTCATGAACCTGAACCAAAGTGCGCATGGTGACCGTGAGTTTGGTTTTATCGTTTCCAGAATGCGCATCAACCGCAAAGTGGTTGCAGGACATTGGGAAGACCCTGAAGTACGCGAAAGTGTAAACACATGGCTGCGCGCTGCTGCAGGATGGTTTGATATGCAGGGAGCGAAATACGCACGTTTCGGAGATAACATGAGGAATGTTGCGGTGACCGAAGGTGACAAAGTTGAAGCAGAAATAAAATTCGGTTTCTCGGTAAACACTTATGGGATCGGAGACCTGGTTGCGGTGATAAATCAGACGGCAGATGCCGATATTGACCTGCTGGTAAAGGAATACGCAGATAGTTATGTGATGGCCGGAAGTTTGATCAAAGGCGGAGCAAAGCATGCCTCATTAAGGGAAGCAGCAAAAATTGAAATCGGCCTGCGCAATTTCCTTGAACAGGGAAATTTTAAAGGTTTCTCGGATACTTTTGAAGACCTGCACGGTATGAGCCAGCTTCCGGGTATTGCAGTACAGCGTTTGATGAGCGATGGATATGGTTTCGCCGGTGAGGGCGACTGGAAAACGGCGGTCCTGGTAAGAACAATGAAAGTAATGGGCAGCGGACTTGAAGGTGCAAATGCCTTTATGGAAGATTATACTTATCATTTTGAACCGCAGAACTCTTTTGTACTGGGCTCGCACATGCTCGAAGTTGATGCCGCATTGGCTAAAGGACCAGTTAAATGTGAGATACATCCCCTTGGCATCGGGGGTAAAGCAGATCCTGTAAGGCTGATCTTTGATGCAGCGAATGGCCCGGCCTTAAATGCCTCTATCATTGATATGGGCAACAGGTTCCGCATGCTGGTAAATGTAGTTGATGGTGTAGAAGAACAACATGAATTGCCAAAACTGCCTGTTGCACGTGTGTTATGGAAACCACAGCCGGATATGAAAACAGGTTGTGCAGCATGGATTTATGCCGGTGGTGCGCACCATACATGCTATAGCCAGAATTTAACAGCAGAACATCTCACAGATTTTGCAGATATCGCAGGGATTGAGTATGTTGGCATCGATAATCAAACTACTATAAATCAATTGCGTAACGATTTAAAGTGGAACGAGGTATATTATCAGTTAAACAAACATTAAACCCATGAAAAATTCTAACCAAATCAAATTATGACCAATAGCTTAGCTACTACTGACTATGTAGTTTTTATCGTTTACTTTCTGGTTGTTTCCCTGTATGGATACTCAATCTATCACAAACGCCAGAGAAATGAACATGATGCAAAAGCATTCTTCCTGGCGGAAGGTACTTTAACCTGGTGGGCCATCGGTGCATCACTGATTGCGTCCAATATCTCTGCCGAACAGTTTATCGGCATGAGCGGTGAAGGTTTCTTCCTGGGGGTTGCTGTAGCAGCCTACGAATGGATCGCAGCCATCGCCCTGATCATTGTGGCAGTCTGGTTTATTCCGGTATACCTCAAGAACAAAATCTATACGATGCCTCAGTTCCTGAAAACCAGGTACAATGAATCGGTAGCACTGATTATGGCGATCTTCTGGCTGTTCCTTTATGTCTTTGTGAACCTGACATCGATCCTGTATTTAGGTGCAGTAGCTATCAATGGACTTACCGGAGGGGAATACCTGCACGTGATCATGATCGGCCTTGCTGTGTTTGCGCTGTTTATTTCACTGGGCGGCATGAAGGTTGTAGCCTATACTGACGTAATTCAGGTGGCTGTACTGATCTTTGGCGGACTGGTTACAACATATATTGCACTGACTGTTGTTGGTGAGAAATTTGGTGTCGGCAGTAATGCAATTGCAGGATTTAAGGTACTGATGGATCAGGCTCCGGAGCACTTCAAAATGATCATTCCAAGGCCTACGGCTACCTCTACTCAAAATGAGATCAGCAAGTACCTTACTTTCCCCGGACTGGCTTCTTACCTTGCCGGGATCTGGATTATCAACCTGAACTACTGGGGCTGTAACCAGTACATCACACAGAGAGCGTTGGGTGCTGATTTGCACACTGCAAGAACAGGTATCCTGTTTGCCGGTTTATTGAAACTAATGATGCCGCTGATTGTGATGCTGCCTGGTATTGCTGCCTATGTATTGTACAGGGGCGGATACCTTCCACAGCTGATCGGTGGAAAGGATGGTGCGTATTCTGCTGTGCTTACTTTCCTGCCTACAGGATTGAAAGGACTGTCTGTTGCGGCACTTACCGCAGCGATTGTTGCCTCACTGGCTGGTAAGGTGAATAGTATCTCTACGATTTTCACCCTGGATGTCTATTCAAAATACTTCAAAAAAGACTCGGATCAGAGAAGCCTGGTTTTTGTGGGCCGTGTTACTGTTGTGATCGGTCTGATCCTGGCGGTTCTATTTACCTGGAACGACTTACTGGGCATCGGTGGTGTAGGTGGTTTTACTTACATTCAGAAATACACTGGTTTTATCAGTCCGGCAGTATTCGCGATGTTCTTCTTAGGGATGTTCTGGAAAAGAACTACTGGTGCGGCTGCAATTGCAGGGGTACTGGCAGGTTTCTTATTTTCGGTTTTCTTTAATGAATTTGCTCCCTCGCTCATGGGTCACGATACGATTTTGTATACCGCTTATCCAAACGGAGCAGGCGGATGGGAAATTCCATTCCATATCTGTATGGGGCTGTCATTTGCATTTACTATGGTGATCATGATTGCCATGAGTTACGCTGGCCCTAAGGTTAACCCCAAAGCTTTTGAACTTGATAAAAGTATGTTCAATGTGAAGCCTTCTACACTGGCGCTGATCATCCTAACACTTTTGATCATTACCGCATTGTATGTGAAGTTCTGGTAAAATAAAATAGTTAAGATTACAAAAAGGCCTCTGAATCTACAGGGGCCTTTTTTATGATCAGAGTGAAAATGTCTTTTAAATGTTATTTATCAGCAGTTTCAGGTGCTTTGGACAGGGGTGCTTCAGGATCCAGTTCAACACATCCTTCCTTGTCCTTTCTGGCAAACAAAATCGGGTACAGAAACAAAAATGCACCCAGCATCAGGAGTAATCCCGAACCTTCAAGCACATATTTGCTCCAGCTGACATCGTTTGCATCCATGATTAAATAGGCAACCAAGGCCAGCACACCAAGAATTATGGTGATTACTGCTTTCTGGAGTTTCATTGCTTTTATCATGATCTTAATATTATTTTTTTTCCCTGGTAAATATACTGAACAAAAACCAAACCAGTTTAAGATTTTGATGATCAATGTATTTCCCGGAACAACTACTATTTTTCATTCTAAATCCGTAACTTTGCATCCTTATTTTTTTAAGATACTGGATTGATGTATAGGGAATTTAAACAATTAGAACTACCTAAAATAGGTAAAGAGATACTGGAG
>Ga0308163_10000960_pt1 | contig 37076 bp, 30 predicted proteins | sample PhyTR1_FD_201037 | JGI IMG/M metagenome (GOLD analysis project Ga0308163, IMG submission 201037) | Phyllosphere microbial communities from UC Gill Tract Community Farm, Albany, California, United States - DLSLT.R1 | ecosystem: Host-associated > Plants > Phyllosphere > Unclassified | place: USA... | reverse complement strand
GAACGAGTACCTGGGTTGATGCACCGACCGATCCCAGTTGAACGACTTCCCACCAACCGCCATCGCCGGCAAATCGGCAGAGCGCGCGATCACGCGCCAAGCCGTGTTTCCGCCCAAGTAGTACGGCGGCGTTCGATCAAATGAGGCCGATGCCAGAGCGTGAAGCTTTTGGTGCGCCGATGTCCCGAACCTCGAGCTGTTGCATCGCCGGAGCGGTTATCAATGCCACGACGAGGACGAGAGGAGAGCGAAGCGGAACGAAGTCCCGCCCATCGCTCATGCGATTCCCCGACCCCTAAGGCAACTTTCTTTGGTTACTTTCTTTTTTGCCAGAAAAGAAAGTGACCGCCCCGCGCGGGAGCGGCTCACCCCTACGGAGTAGCAGAAGAAAACCCAGAGCGAAGCGGAGATAAAAGAAGCCAGAAGAGATACCCAGAGCCCCCACCATCACCGCAGTTGCCCCACCCACACAGCCCCACACAGCCCCACACCCACTCAACCGTGCCTGATGGCGATCGTCTTGATGGTGGTGAACCCGCGCATGCCTTCGAAGGCTTTCTCGCGGCCATAGCCCGAATGTTTCATGCCGCCGAACGGCAGTTCGATGCCGCCGCCCGCGCCGTAGTTGTTGATGAAGACCTGGCCGGCTTCGATGGCATGCGCCATTCGCAGCTGCCTTCCGCCGTCGCGGGTCCACACACCGGCGGTCAGGCCGTAGTCGGTGCCGTTGGCCAGTTCGGCGGCCTCGGCTTCGGTGTCGAATGCAAAGGCGGCCAGCACCGGGCCGAAGACTTCGTCCTGGCCCATGGCGCTGCCGGGCGGAACGTCGGCGAACAGCGTGGGGAGCACATAGCAGCCCTTGGCCGGAGCACCTTCCGCCAGTCGGCCCTGGGCGGCGATGGTGATGCCGTCGGCCACGGCGGCGTCGATCATGCCGCGCACCTTCTGCTGCTGGCGGCGGTTGACCACCGGGCCCAGGTCCAGGTCGGCCTGGCCCGGACCGACCCGCAGCGCCCTGAAACGTTCTGCCAGCCTTGCCACCACCTCGGCGTAGACCGTGCGCTCGACCAGCACCCGGCTGCCGGCGGTGCAGGTCTGGCCGGCGTTCTGGATGATGGCGTTGACGATGGTCGGTATGGCCTGATCAAGGTCGGCGTCGGCGAACACCACCTGCGGCGACTTGCCGCCCAGCTCGAGGGTGACCGGCACATGGCGGCGGGCGGCGGCCTCGGCCACGGCGGCACCGGTCTGGGTGGAACCGGTGAAGGAGATGTGCGCGATGCCCGGATGCGCCGACAGCGCCGCGCCGGCTTCGCTGCCCAGTCCGCACACCACGTTGATGGCGCCCGGCGGCATGCCCACTTCGAGCCCCAGCGCCGATACCCGCAGCGGGGTGAGGCAGGCGTCTTCCGCCGGCTTGACCACGCAGCAGTTGCCGGCGGCCAGGGCGGCGGCAACCGAGCGGCCGTAGATTTGCGCCGGGTAGTTCCAGGGAATGATGTGGCCGGTGATGCCGTGCGGCACCCGCACCGCCATCACCGTGGTGCCGGCGGCGTAGGGGATGGTTTCGCCGTGCAGCTTGTCGGCAGCGCCGCCGTAATACTCGAAGTAGCGGGCGCAGGCGGCGATGTCGGCGCGCGCCTGCGCCATCGGTTTGCCCGTGTCGCGGCATTCGAGCAGCGACAGTTCATCGTGGTTGGCCAGGATGGCAGCGGCCAGCTTGTGCAGCAGCCGGCCACGTTCGGTGGCGGTGAGTTTTCCCCAGGCGCCGTGATAGGCCCGGCGCGCGGCCCTTACCGCGTCGTCGATCTCGGCGGCGCCGCTGCGCGGAATGGTGGTGAAGGTCTCGCCGCTGGACGGGTCGATGACGTCCAGGGTGCCGCCGCCGTGGGCGGGCACCTGGCGTCCGTCGATGAAGTTGAAGAACTGCGCCGGGATGGCTGGCGAAGCGTCGGCGGGTTCGATGACGGAGGGGTGGCGGTCCATGGTTCGGCTCCTCAGGCGGTGATCGAATCGGCGGCAGGTGCAGTGCGGGCGGCCAGCACGCTCACCAGTTCGGGCAGCAGGGTCTGCGGCGTGGATTCGTCCAGCGCCTGCTCGAGCGTGGCCAGCACGGCCGACGCGATGCCGTGTTCGGCTCCGCCGTCCTCGGCCATGGTGTTGTAGTAGCCGAGGTCCTTGCAGGCGTTGGCCAGGCTGAACTTCAGGCCCGACGGATCCTGTGTCAGCAGGTAGGGCCTGAGCCGTTCCAGCGCCGCGCCGCCGCCACCGCCCTTGCCCAGCACGTCGACCAGCACGGCCGGATCGATGCCGGCGCGCTGGGCGCAGGCGGCGGCTTCGGCCATCAGCGAAACGGTGCCCAGCGACACGAAGTTGTGCAGCAGCTTCATGCGGTGGCCGGCGCCCACCGGGCCGGCGTGAAAGATGTTCTCGGCGAATGCCTCCAGCAGGGGGCGGACTTCGGCCAGCAGCATCGTGTCGCCGCCCACCAGCAGGTTGAGCCGGCCTTCCGCGGCCTCGCGTGGCGTGCGGGTCATGGCCGCATCCAGGAACCGGCCGCCGGCCATCTGCACCGCATGCGCCACCCGTTCGGTGGACGTGGGCACGGCGGTGGAGCAGTCGATCACCACGGTGCCCGGCTGCATGCCCTGCAGCACACCGCCTTCGCCGAGCAGCACGGCCTCGACCTGGGGCGTGCCGGTAACGCACAGCAGAACGATGTCGCTCCCGGCGGCCAGGTCGGCCACCGAGCCGAGCGAGGTGGCACCGGCCGCCACCAGGTCGTCCAGCGGCTGGTTGCCGCAATGTTCCAGCACGGCCAGCGGCCAGCCCTTGCGCACGATGTTGCCGGCTATGCCGTGGCCCATCAGGCCGATGCCGACCATGCCGACACGCGGCTTCTGCTGCTGCATCATTTGTCCTGTCTCCGGAGTTGTCGTCTTGTCGAAAGATCGTACAACCGGGGGCTTTCCCGATGAATGGGGAAAGCCCCGGAGCGGTGTGCCTTCCGGCAGGTTTCAGGGGACCGCGCGGTCCAGGCGGCGCGCCACCTTGGCCGTCACCCACGGCGCTGTCAGCGCGTCGAATTTCCTGAAATGCGGAGATGCCAGGTGAGCCTGGAAAGCCGCGTCGTCCTCGTACACCTCGTAGAGGAAGAACGCGGTCGGGTCGGCCGGGTCGCGGCCGACATCGAACTGGTGGCAGCCGCGCTCGTCGGCCACCGAGCGGGTGGCGTTTTCGGCGATGGCGGCCGCGAAGTCTTCCGCGTTGGCGGCGTGGGTGGTGAAGTCGACGATGACGATCTTGTGCATGGTGCTCGGGTGTTCCGTGCCCGGGAAGTCCGGGCCTCCAAGGGCATTTTCGCCGGGGTACGCTCACGCGGATGAATCTGCCGCCCGAAGCCAAACGACTGTCGCTCTTGATCGACGGCCATGCCGTCGGCTCCATCGCGGCGCCGCTGCTCGAACTGCTTCGGCAGGCCGGCCTGCCGCTGCGGTCATCGGTCGACGCGGTGGCGCTGGTCGGCGAACCGGAGACCGCCCTGGCGCGCATCGCCGACTGGCTGCGGCAGCATGGCCACGCCGGCCGCTGGCGGGACGAAAAACTGGCGGTCGCCGACACCCACGGCAAGGTGCTGGCTTCTGTCGAACGCGGCGTGGTGCGTGTCCTGGGCATCGCCACCACCTCTGTGCAGTTGCATGCCCGCGCGGGTGGAGCGGAAGGGGGCGACTGCTGGTGGCTGCAGCAGAGGGCGCTCGACAAGGCAACCGACCCCGGCCTGTGGGACACCTTGATGGGCGGCATGGTGGCGGCCGGCGAAACGGTTGCGCAGGCCCTGCTGCGCGAGACCTGGGAAGAAGCGGGAATCGACCTTCGAGGTATTGCCCTGCGCGCCGCCGGGTCCGTCACGGTTCAACGACCGGTCACCGATTCGGGTTCACACGGCTGGCTGGTCGAAACCATGCATGCCCACGAATGCACCCTGCCGGCGGGGCTGGTTCCGGCCAATCGCGACGGCGAGGTGTTGCAGTTCGTGCGCTACTCGGACGCCCGGATCGACCGCCTGATGGCTGCCGGCCAGCTCACGCAGGAAGCGGCGGCTGCGGTGGTTTTATGCCGCGCGCCAGTTTCGCGCTGATCTCGTCCAGCACCGGCAGAAGGTCGGCCACCGAGTCGACGACGTAATGCGCCCCGGCGCCCTTCAGCTTGTCGACGGCGACCTGCCGCAGCCGGTCCTGCTCGCCCGGCGACATCGCCTGCCAGTCCGCCAGCGGCAGGCCGACCGCGTTTCCGCTGACCGCCACGCCCACCGTCCAGGTGCCGGCATTCAGGCCTTCAAGAATGCCGACCTCGGTGTCGTCCACCTTCACCACCGTCTGCGGCCACCACACGCCCAGGTCGGCGAAGGTGCGGTACATCATCAGCGGCGACGGCCGGCCGGCGGGCAGGTCGCCGGCACACACCAGGTTGTCGGGCACATAACCCGCGGCCGCGGCCAGCGGGGTGACGATTTCCATGATGGGCCGGTTGTAGCCGGTGGTCGAACCGATCTTCAGGCCACGCTGGCGGATGGCGGCGATGGTGTCCAGCGCGCCGGGTATGAAGTCGGCGAAATCGCCCACCACGGCGGCGTTCATGGGCGTGAACACCTCGTAGAGATGGTCCACGTCTGCATCGGTGAAAGGTTTGCCGTACTTCGCCTGCCACTGGGCCGCGATGGCGGGCAGGCTGCCCAGTGCGTGGATGTGGTCCCATTTGGCGACACCCATCGGACCGCGTGCCTGCTCGATGGTCAGGTCGATGCCGAACTGCTCGAACAGCCTGACGAAAGCGCCCATGGGCGCACAGGAACCGAAGTCGAGAACCGTGCCGGCCCAGTCGAATACGACGGCGCTCAGGGTGTCGCGGGAATTGCTGCTGGATGTCATGGTGTTCTCTTGCGGATGTGTTTTCTTGCGAACGCTCTGATTGCGGTTCACCAGGCGGCAAAGACTTCTTCGGCAATGCCGAACGCGGTGCTGGCGCCGGTGCCGCTGGTCACCAGCACCAGGCGGGTGGCGTCATCGGGTCGGTCGATCAGGCAATCGGTGACCGGCGAAGAGGGATAGATGCCGACCCAGCGCTCGGTCACCCGCGCCTCGCCCAGCTTCAGGGTTTCGTGCAGGTGGCGCAGGATGAGGTCGTCCACCCTTTCGTCGGCAAACGGCCCCGGCGCGGCGCCGTAGTGGTGCGAATCGCCCACCACCAGCGAACCGTCGGCGCTCTGCACCACGATCAGGTGGATGCCGTTGTCCAGCGACTCGCCTTCCTCGCGCCGCATCTGCTCCAGCAGCGGCGCGGCCGCAGGCAGCCTGCTGTAGCCGTGGTAACGCACCAGGCTCAGGTCGGCCATCACGGAACCCGGCAACCTGAAGCCCGGTTCGGGCTGCACCCGCAGCATGTGCAGCAGGCACAGGCTCAGGTTGTGGGGCGTCAGGCGTTCGGCGAAAAGGCCGTTGAGATCGGTGTTGGTACACACGGCCACGCGTTCGGCGTGCAGCACGGCGCGCGAGGTTCGCACACGCGGCGTGGCGACTTCCAGCACCGCCTCGCTGAAGCGGAAGGTCACGCCCAGCGATTCGGCCAGCCAGCGGGTGAGCTGGCCGATGGCGGTGCGGGATTCGACCCGCATTTCGTGCGGGCTGTACAGCACACCCCGTGCGCCGTCGAGCTGCAGCACCGGCGCGCGTTCGGCTGCTGCAGCCACGTCGAGCAACTGGCAGCCGGCGCCCATTTCGGTGGCCATGAATTCTTCCAGCACCTTCAGCGCCTGCGGCCGGAATGCGGTGAGGTACAGGCCGTGGTGCACCGCCTCGATGCCGGCCTGCGGCGCGATGGCGCCCCAGACCTCGCGGGCTCGGCGAGCCCGCCGCCAGGTGTCGCCGGCGCCCTGGCCGGTGACGGTGATGAACCCGAAATTGCGGATGGATGCTCCGACGCAGGCTGCGTCGCGCTCCACCACGCAGACCTTCAGTCCGCGCCGCGCCGCGGTGTAGGCGTGGGCCAGGCCGACGATGCCGGCGCCGACCACGATCAGGTCGAAATGATTGGGGTTCGATGGGCTCATGCCAATGCTCGGTTCAGTTGAAGAATGGGCCAGTGCGCCGCCTGGGCATGCGCGCGCAGGCGGGCATCGGGGTCGACGGCGACCGGCCGGCCCACCGAACGCAGCAGCGGCAGGTCGTTGATCGAGTCGCTGTAGAAGACGGCGTCGGCCAGGGCGTCGGGTTCCAGCCCCTGGTCGTGCAGCCAGGCCAGCAGCCGTGTGACCTTGCCCTCGCGCATGTTGAGCGTGCCCTGGTTCTCGCCGGCAAAACGGCCGTCGTCACGCCGTCGCATTTCGGTCGCGACGAGGTGGCTGAAACCGAAAGCGGCTGCCGACGGCTCCGACAGAAATCGGCTGGCCGCCGTGCTCAGCACCAGCAGGTCGCCGCTGTCGCGGTGCTGCCGCACCAGTTCGTAGGCGGCGGCAGGCAGGCGAGGTCGCAGCACCTGATCGAAGAACAGCTGGCGGATCGGCGCCCAGGCCTCGGGTGTCCGGCCGGCGAAGGTGGACGCATAGAAGGCACAGAACTCGGCCGGTGTGGCGGTGCCTGCGTGATAACGCCGGTCCATCTCGGCGTTGCCGGCCGCGAAGGTCTGCCCCAGTTCGCCGCGCGCCAGCAGAAATTCCACCCACATCACTTCGCTGTCGCCGGTCAAAAGGGTGTTGTCGAGGTCGAAGATGGCGAGGCGCGTCATGGTCTTGGCCGTTTTCATCGCGCCGGAGCCCGCCAGGCCTGGGTGCGCCGCTCGACCAGCCTGCCTGCCGCCAGGTACAGCAGCGTGACCACGCCCGAGGTGCCGGCGATCAGCACCGCCATCGCCGCCGCGGGGCCGGTGTCACCGGCTTCGTCCAGGTTGAGGATGGCGACCGACGCCAGCTTGGTGTCGGGCGAATACAGGAACACCACCGCCGAAATGGTGGTCATGGCGTTGATGAAGAAATAACGCGAGACGTCGAGCAGCACCGGTAGGCAGATGGGCAGCGTCACCCGCCAGAAGGTCTTGTAGAAAGGCACTTTCAGCGATGCAGACACGGCTTCGAATTCGGCGTCGATGGACTTCAGCGCGGTCACCACCGTCAGGTGCCCGGTCGTATAGAAATGGACGACGGTGCACAGCACCAGCAGCGGCAGCGTCTGGTACAGGCCGTTCAGCGGATTGGCGGGCGCGTTGAAGAAGAAGATGTAGCCCAGGCCGAGCACCAGCCCCGGCACGGCCATCGGCAGCATGGCCAGCAGCCGCACAACCGGGCGCAGCGCGTCGAAGCCCCGGGTCTTCTCGAGCAGGTAGGCGCCGACGAACACGACCACCGTGCCGAACACGGCGGTGCAGGCCGCCAGCTTCAGGCTGTTGAGCATGGCGTCGCCCAGTTCGGCATCGACCAGGCCCGACACATAGTGGTTGAAGCTCGGCGTCAGGTTGTAGGGCCACAGCTTGGCGAAGGATGCGAACACCGCCATGCCGAACATGGCGAGCACCAGGCCCACGATGCACAGGCAGTACAGCGTCATGGCCGCGTCGAAACCCCGCGAAGGCCTGGGCACCAGCGCGACCGCGCGGGCGGTGAGCGTGGCGGTCTGCCGGCGCTGCACCAGCCAGTCGATGCCGAAGGTGACGACTGCCGGCAACAACAGCAGCAAGGCGACCACCGCACCGCGCTGGAAGTCCTGCTGGCCGATCACCAGCTTGAACACGTCGGTGGCCAGCACGTTGAAATTGCCCCCCACCACCTTCGGTATGCCGAAGTCGGTGATGACGAGGGTGAAACACACCAGCGCCGCCGAAATGAGTCCGTATCTGGCGCCCGGCAGCGTGATGGTCAGGAACTTGCGCAGCGTGCCGGTGCCCAGCGCCTGGGCCGCCTCGTACAGCCGGGCGTCGGCCAGCGCCAGGGCGGTGACCAGGATCATCAGCACATGCGGAAAGGTTGCGAAACACTCGGCCAGCACGATGCCCGGCGCACCGTAGATGCCGCTGAAACCCAGGCCCGTCCAGAATTCCTTTGCCAGGCCCTGGTTGCCGAACCAGTAGATGATCGAGATGGCCGACAGCAGCGACGGCGCCAGCAGCGGCAGCAGCATGACCGTGCGCAGCAAGCCCTTGAATGGCATGCAGCTGCGGGTGAGCGCATAGGCGAATGCAAACGCCAGCGGCACCACGATGGCGGTCACCGCCAGCGACACCCAGACGCTGTGCCAAAGGCTCTGCAGCAGCGACGGCGAGGCTAGGTAGGCGGCGAAGGCGCCGATGCCCGTCGCGGCCGCACCCTCGGGTGCGTCGAAGGCCTTGGACAGGATCACCGCCAGCGGCGCCAGCAGGCCCACCACCAGCAGCAGCACCACGGCCAGCAGGCCGGCATGGGCGATCCGGTCGGGCAGCGGCACCCGCTGTTTCAGCGGAGGCGGCCGCACCGCCACCACGGCGGCGTTCATCAGGCGGCCGCCGCGGGGAACACCCGCAGCCGGTCTGCACGCAGCGAAAACTGCACCGCCGCGCCTTCGTGCACGCCGAATTCATCCATCTGGTTGAGCGAGTATTGGAGTTGCAGCGGCTGGCCGGGCATGCCGTCGACATCGACTTCGGCCAGGCAGTTGCCGCCCAGGAACTCGATGTGCCGCACCGTGCCGGCGCAGCGCATGGGATCGTCGTCATGCAGCTGGCCGACGACCCGGTCTTCCGGCCGCAGGTACAGGGAAACCTCGCGGCCGGGCCGGAAGTCGGAGTCGCCGCCGGCGGCGCACTGCAGGCGTTTGTCGCCGCAGCGGAACCAGTGGCCGCCCTCGGCCACGGCCTTGAGCCGGTTCACCTTGCCGACGAAATTCGCGACGAAATGCGAGGCCGGTTCGCGGTAGACCTGCATCGGCGTGCCCACCTGCTCGATCACGCCGTGGTTCATCACCACGATGCGGTCGGCCACCGACAACGCTTCTTCCTGGTCGTGGGTAACCATGATGGTGGTCACGCCCAGCTGTCGCTGCAGCGCCCGGATCTCGTTGCGCAGGTGCACACGCACCGTGGCGTCGAGCGCCGACAGCGGTTCGTCCAGCAGCAGCAGGCCGGGTGAAGTGGCCAGCGCCCTCGCCAGTGCGATGCGCTGCTGCTGGCCGCCGGACATCTGCGCCGGGTATTTGCCACCGCTGCCCGGCAGGCCGACCAGCGCCAGCAGTTCGTCCACCCGCGTGGTGATCTGCGTCTTGCCCTCGCGCCGGTTGACCAGGCCGTAACCCACGTTCTGAGCCACCGTCAGGTTGGGAAACAGCGCGTACGACTGGAACATGATCCCGTAGTCGCGCTGTGCCGGCGGCAGCACCGAGATGTCGCGGCCGGCCTGCACGATGCGGCCGGAGGTCTGGGTTTCCAGGCCCGCGACGATGCGCAGCAAGGTGGTCTTGCCGCAGCCCGAAGGCCCGAGAAAACACACGAATTCGCCGCGCTCTATCGACAGGTCGATGTTGTCGAGCGCGGTGAACGCGCCGAAGCTTTTATGAATGCCTTGCAGCTGCAGATAGGTCACGGCGCGCTCCGGCGTCTTATTTGCGGGCTTCGCTCTTGCCGTCGTAACGGCGGGTCCATTCGGCCAGCGTGCGTTCGCGGCCTGCGGCTGCCTTGTCGAAGTCGAGCTTGATGAGGCGCGATTCGTAGTCGGCCGGAATGTTGGCCAGCTTGGGGGCCACGCCGGGCTGCGCGGTGATGGCGAAGTTCTTGCCGTACAGGATCATTGCGTCCTTGGACGAAGCCCAGTCGGCCAGTTTCTTCGCGGCTTCGAGCTTCTTGGTGCCCTTGTAGATGGCGAAGGCTTCGAGGTCCCAGCCCAGGCCTTCCTTGGGGAACACCAGTTCGATGGGTGCGCCCTTGGCCTTGTTGGCATGACCGCGATATTCGAACGAGATGCCCACCACGTACTCGCCTGCGGCGGCCATGTTGCAGGGCTTCGATCCCGAGTGGGTGTACTGCGCGATGTTCTCGTGCAGTGCGTCCATGTATTTCCAGCCGCCGCCCTTGCCGGCGTCGTCGCCCCACAACTGCAGCCACGACACAACGTCCAGGTAACCGGTGCCCGACGAGGCGGGGTTGGGCATCACCACCTGGCCCTTGTATTCGGGTTTGGTCAGGTCCTTCCAGGTGGTCGGCAGGGGAATGTTCTTCTTCTTGGCCTCGACGGTATTGAAGCAAACGGTGGCTCCGAACACGTCCATGCCGAACCAGGCCGGCGGGTTCTTCTTGTCGCGGTAGGCCGACATGATGGCGTCGAGGTTCAGCGGGGCGTAGGGTTCCAGCATGCCGTTGCGTTCGAACAGCGCCAGGCTGGTGGCGGCCACGCCCATCACCACGTCGGCCTGCGGGTTGGCTTTTTCGGCCAGCAGCTTCGCCGTGATGACACCGGTCGAGTCACGCACCCACTTGATGTCGATGTCCGGGTTCACCCGATTGAACGACTCCTGGTAGGCCTTCAGCTGATCGACCTCCAGCGCGGTGTAGACGACCAGCTGGGTCTTCTGTGCAAATGCCGAAGCGGCGAAGACAAGACCGAGGGCGGCGGCGATCAGTTGCCTGGCTGCGAGTTTCATCGAAATGCTCCTGGTTGAATGGGAGTAAAGGGCGGAACTTTGGTGGTCGAAGAAGTCATCCTCGTGACACGGGCTCCAAGCAAAATCGAGGCCATGTTGGTAGATTGTTTTTTGCAGATCGTAGACAATCTGGAAAAATTTTATCCAAAACGACTCTGGAAGACCGCCCCGTGAACCTGCCTTCCGCCATCGGCAACGCTATCGCTCACTTGCAGGAAAACTCGCTTGCCGGGCTGGTGCAGAACGAAGTCGAACGCCTCATCCTGTCGGGCGAACTGGCCCCCGGCGCCAAGCTCACCGAACTCACCATTGCCACCCGCCTGGGCGTCTCCCGTGGCCCGGTGCGCGAAGCGTTCCGCATGCTCGAGGAAGCCGGACTGGTGCGCACCGAAAAGAACCGTGGCGTGTTCGTCCGTTCCATCGACCTCGACGAAGCGCTCGAAATCTTCGAGCTGCGCGCCGTCATGGAGATGTACGTGGGCCGCAAGCTGGCGCTTACCGCCACCGGCGCGCAGATCAGGGAACTGCGCCAGCTGGTCGAAGCCATGGACCTCGCCACAAAAGCCGGCGACGCACAGGACTACCACCGCCACAACCTGGCCTTCCACGACCGGCTGCTGGCGCTGGCGGGCAATGCCAAGTTCGCGGCCACCTATCGCCGGCTCATCAAGGAGCTGTCGTTGATCCGCCGGCAGAACCTTTCCGGCGAGTCGATGGTCCTCTACACCCGCGAACACCGCGCCATCGTGCGGGCCATCGCCGCACACGACGTGGAGGCCGCGGGCCAGGCCATGTTCGACCATGTGATGAACAGCCGTGAACGCACGCTGCTCAACTACGGCGGCAAGCCGTCCGACGAGGCCGAAGCGCCGAAGGCACCGGCCCGCAAACGTGCGCTGCGGGCCGTCACCCAGGAAGGTTGAACACCATGGCGCTGAGCTTCGACGACATCGAGGGATTGTTCCGGCAGCACGGCACCACGCAGTACAGCGGGGAGCCCGTCACCCAGACCGAACACGCGCTGCAGACGGCCTTCTTCGCCGAGCAGGAAGGCGCCGACGACGAACTGGTCACCGCCTGCCTGCTGCACGACCTCGGGCATCTGCTGCCAGGTGCACAGGGCCACGGAGAGACGCCCACCCTGCGCGGGGTGGACGACCTGCACCAGTTCAGCGCACTGCCATTCCTGCGCGGCCTGTTCTCCGACCGGGTGCTGGACGCCATCCGCTGGCATGTCGACGCCAAGCGTTACCTGTGCGCCACCCGGCCGGCCTACCAGGCGGCGCTGTCGGCCGATTCCCGGCGCAGCCTGGTGTTGCAGGGCGGCGTGTTCTCGGCGGACGAGGCTGCCGCCTTCATCGCCCGGCCGAACGCCGAAGACGCGGTGCGCCTGCGTCTGTGGGACGACCGGGCCAAGGTCGACGGCCTGGCCACGCCTGGCCTTCCGCACTACCTCGCACGCGCCCGACGCTGCCGCATCGGTGAAGGCGCAGCCACGTGAACCTGGCCGCCAGCCTCACCCTTCCGCTGGTCCTTGCCCTGCTGTTCGCCGCACTGCTGCACGCCGGCTGGAACGCGCTCATCAAGTCGGGCGGCGACAAGTCGCTGGACACCGCGCTGATCCACAGCCTGGGGGTGCTGTTCGCCATTCCTGCGGCCTGCTGGTTCGGCCTGCCGGTGGCTGCGGCCTGGCCTTACATCGTGGCGTCCTCGGTCATCCACGTCGCTTACTACGTGGCCTTGTCGGGTGCCTACCGGCACGGCGACCTGGGCCTGACCTACCCCGTCATGCGCGGCTCCGCACCGCTGCTGGTGGCGCTGACGGGTGCGGTGATGGGCGGCGACCGCCTGTCGCCGCAGGCCTGGACGGGTGTGCTGGTGATCTGCGCCGGAGTGCTGCTGGTGGGGCTGGCGCGGGCGACGCTCGATCGGCCGGCTGGCGGCAACCGGCGCAAGGCGCTCGTCTTTGCGCTGGCCAACGCCTGCATCATCGCGGCGTACACCGTCATCGACGGCTTCGGCGTGCGGGCCTCGGGCGACCCGTTCGCCTATGCGGCGGCCATCTTCCTGTTCGACGGCCTGCCCTACATGGCGCTGGTGATGTGGCGCGCCGGGCCGGGGCGGCGCGATGCCCTGCGCTACATGCGCGGTCGCATTCCCGTGGCCATCGGCGGCACCGTGGCCTCGCTGGGCAGCTATTCGATCGCCCTGTGGGCCATGAGCCACGCGCCGGTGGCGCTGGTCGCGGCCCTGCGCGAGACCTCGGTGATCTTCGCCGCGCTGATCGGCACCCTGCTGCTCGGCGAACGTTTCGGCTGGGGCCGCGCCGCCGGCACCGGGCTGGTGGTGGCGGGCGTGGTCACGCTGCGGTTCAGCTAGGGCCTCGGTCATTCGACCGATGGCGCGGCGCCGGCTGCATCGCAACACTGGGGCATGACATGGCCCACCTCGTCCCGTTCTTCCCCTTCGCTGCTGCTGCCTGGCTCGCTCACAGCGGTCCATCCGCTGTGGCTGCGGATCAGCCACTGGCTCAACGCCCTGGCCGTGCTCGTGCTGGTGACCAGTGGCTGGCAGATCTACAACGCGTCGCCGCTGTTCGAAGGCCTGGTATTCGTGCCGTGGCTCACCCTGGGCGAGGACCTGACGGCGGCCTTGCGCTGGCATTTCGCCGCCATGTGGCTGCTGGCCGGCAACGGGGCCGTGTACCTGGCGTCGAACCTTGTCGGCGGCCGTTTCGCCGCACGTTTTCTGCCGCTGACAGCGCGTGCCCTGATGCGCGACGTGGCGGCCGCATTGCGGGGCCGGCTGGGCCATGCCGACGTCCGCCATTACAACCAGGTGCAGCGGCTGGCGTATCTGCTGGCCATGCTCGACACCCTGCTGCTGGTGCTGTCGGGGCTGGTGTTGTGGAAGTCGGTGCAGTTTCCCCTGCTGCGTGAGCTGCTGGGCGGATACGAGATGGCGCGCCGGGTGCATTTCGTGGCGATGGCCGGTCTGGTGGCATTCGTGGCGCTGCATCTCTTGATGGTGGCGCTGGTGCCGCGCACCCTGCCGGCCATGCTGGGCAAGGGGCGTGGCGCATGAAGCCGCCGTCGACGCATTCGCGCCGCATCCTGCTGAAACGGGGCCTGGCGCTTGGCGGCGTGTCCCTGCTGGCGGGTTGCCGTGCCGAAGAAAGCCGGCCGCTGCAGTCGGCCCTGTCCGCCGTCTCGCGTTTCAACGACCGGGTGCAGGCCGGGCTTTTCGATCCGCTCCGGCTGGCGCCCACTTATCCGGATTCGATGATCCAGCGGCCTTTTCCGTTCAACGCCTATTACCGCGAGGACGAGGTTCCGGCCATCGACGGCGGCAGCTGGCGGCTGGCGCTGTCGGGCCTGATCGCAGACACCGCGCCCTGGACACGGGGCGCACTGCTGTCGCTGCCGCAGGCGTCGCAGGTCACCCGCCATATCTGCATCGAGGGCTGGAGCGCCATCGGCCAGTGGAGCGGCGTGCCGCTGGGTGATTTCCTGCGTCGCGTGGGCGCCGACCTGAATGCGAAATTCGTCACCTTTCGTTGTGCCGACGACTATTTCACCAGCATCGACATGGCCAGTGCACTGCATCCGCAGACCCTGCTGGCCCTGCTGCAGGACGGAGAAGTGCTGCCCCGGCGGCACGGCTTTCCGCTGAAGCTGCGCATTCCCACCAAGCTGGGCTACAAGAACCCCAAACACATCCTCGCCGTTTCGGTCGGCAACCACTACACCGGCGGCTACTGGGAAGACCAGGGCTACAACTGGTTCGGCGGCAGCTGAGGACCGGTGCTCAAAGCCAGCCGCCCTGCGCCGCCTTCAGCGTGGCTGCTGCACGGGTGCTGCACGGGTGCTGCAACCGAGCTTGCGAAAGATGGTCTCGATGTGGGTGGCCACGGTGCTCGGGCTGAGGCCCAGCTGGCGGGCTGTCTCCTTGTTGCTCAGGCCCTGGCTGATATGGCGAAGCACTTCGCGCTGACGTCCGGACAAAAGCTCCCGCCCGGTCGCCACGGCCGGCCCGCGCGGTGCCTTCGCCAGCCCCAGCAGGGCCTGCACCACCGCGCCGTCGAGGGCGCCGGCGGCCGCCTCATCCTGCAGGATGGCCGCGGCCTCGGCCGTGCGCGTTTCCGCCTGCCCGGCGGCGGAGGTGATGAGCAGCTGCCAGCGCAGGGCCACGGCCAGGATGCGTGCCTCGGTGCCTAGCCCGCTGGCCGACAGGCCCCGGAAATGCCCGCTGCCGTCCAGCCGTTCGAAGGCCTGCGAAGCCAGTTCCGCCTCGGCGGCCAGCGACACGATCTGCCGGCCCGCACGGCTGGTCCAGTAGGGCACCAGCCGCAACCGTTCGATGTCGCCCGGCGAGTGCACGCCGGTCTGCTCCCACAGCCGGTTGGGCACGGCCGCGCGGCCGATGCCGTGCAGCAGCCCGGCCCGGTGCAGCCGGGCCTGCGCCAGGGAATCGAGGCCCAGCGCCACGGCAGCGGCACTAGCGTCGCGGGCGACCCGGCGCGAAAGCCCGGTCATCCACGGAAGTTTCAGGTCGATGACATCGGCCACCAGTTCCAGCGCGATGCGGCCTTTGCCGCCGGGCGCGGAGGCGGTATCGGCCATGCCTGAAAGTTCTTTCATCCACGTCTGTGCATGGTGCAGCGCCAGGGCCGCCAGCCGTGCCGGGTAACGTCTGCCGGCCTGGTCCTGCAGCACCCGCAGCGCGTGGGCGGTTCCGCGCAGCCGGCCGAAGATCTCCAGGTCGCTGGCGACGGCCACGTCGAACACCATGTCCGGAACCTCGCCGGATGCGGCCTTGCCCGGGACGGCCACCTCACCGCCGGCACCGTCGTGGCGGTCGAAGATGTGGCGCAGCGCGGTCTCCACCGCCGGCCCCAGGCCCAGCATCGCCGCGATGGCGCCCGACACGTCGCAGTGCACACGCAAAACCTGCAGCACGTCGGCGGGCAGCTGCTGCGGCGGCATGGCCGGAAATCCACCTGTGGCGCGAGCCGCCTGCAGCGCCTCGCGTCCGGCGACGTCGTCGCCGAACAGGGCCGAGGCTTCGCTGGCATTGGCGGTGCAGCCCGACCAGCGCAGCATCGCGACGTGATGCAGCTCGTCGATGTAACCCGCTTCGCGGCCGGCGGCGCGGGCCAGGCGGCACGCCAGCCAGGCGGTGCGTTGCGAATGGTCGGTGGGCTGACCCATGCTCAGGTCGCCGATGAAGGCCAGGGCCTGTATGGCCTCGGCGACCGGCACGGTGGCGTGATGGAGGAGGTCTGTCATCGGTCGATCAGCGGATGGCGGGGGCCGGATAAACGCGGGACCATAAATACCCATCGAGCCCCTCACAAGTCAGGACTTATTTCATGCCTTTCCATTCCATCAAACGCGGCCTGCTGATCGTGGCGCTGACCCTCGCGGGCGCCGCGCAGGCGGCCGGGCCCACGCATGTCCGGGGAGAGATCGTCTCGGTGACCACAGGCGGACTGGTGGTCCGCGAGCCTGATGGCGAGCGCCGCACCATCCAGCTCGACGACCGGTCCTCGATATTCGACGTGTCTCCCACTAATCTCGAAGCCATTGGCGAAAACACTTACATCGGCGTGGCCGGCGTAGAGGCTTCCGAGGGTGTGGTGCGGGCGCAAGGCGTGCTCGTGTTCCCGGAGGCGGCGCGCGGCCAGTACGAAGGCGCTTTCCCGTGGGACAAAAGAAAGGGCGGTTCGATGACCACGCCACCGTCACGCGGCGTTTGGTCAAACGCAACGGGCGGGCCGAGATCGAGGTGAACTACGGCAAGAGCAAACGCCTGATCCAGATCGACAAATCCACCGTGATCGGCGCATTCGTGCCCGGCACCCCGGCCCTGGTGGTGCCCGGCGCGCAGGTACTGGTGCTGGCCGAACCCGGTGCCGCCGGCACCGGCCTGCGCGCCGGCACCGTGATGGTGGGGCGCAAGGGGTTCAAGCCGCCGATCTGAGCGGTCGGATCCTGCCGTTTTTCCTTTTTCGTTTTCAGTAGGCGGCGCTGCGTTCAGGGGCCGCTGCGGGCACATCGCCAGCACACGCGAAACCCGCCCGCAACGCCCTGGCCGCCTTGGCGTACACCAGCACATCCACGCCCACCGCCACGAAGGTGCAGCCAAGGTCCAGGTAACGCCGGGCGAGGGCCGGGTCTGACGTCAATGTCCCGGCCGCCTTGCCGCTGGCGATGATGGTTCGCATGGCGTTCTCGATGGCCTCCTGCACGGCCGGATGGCCGGGTGCACCGCGGTGGCCCATCGAGGCCGCCAGGTCGGCCGGGCCGATGAACACACCGTGCACGCCGTCGACCGCGCAGATGGCTTCGAGGTTGTCGAGCGCGGTCACCGTTTCGGCCTGAACCAGCAGGCACACCTCGTCGTCGGCCACGTCCAGGTAGTCGGTGCGCTGGCTCCATGCCGACACCCGCGCCACCGCGCTGCCGACGCCACGGATGCCCAGCGGCGGGTAACGCGTTGCGGCCACCAGGGCCTGCGCCTGCTCGGCGGTGTCGACCATCGGCACCAGAAGCGAACGGGCGCCGATGTCGAGCAACTGCTTGATGAGCGCGGTGTCGCCGTTGACCGCCCGCACCACCGGCTGCGACGGATATTGCGCGACGGCCTGCAGTGCGGCCAGGGTGCTGCGCAGATCGTTGGGCGCATGTTCGCCGTCGATCAGCAGCCAGTCGAACCGGGCGGTGGCGCTGACCTCGGCCAGGTACGGATCCGCCATCGAAAGCCACAGGCCGACCTGCGGTTTCCTGGTGGCGAGGGCGGTCTTGAAAGGGTTGTCTGCTGGCATGTGAAAGTCTCTTTTTTGGATGGGAACATGGCGGCCGGCCGGCCGCACCGAAGGCGTAACCTAGCTCACTATGCCCAGGTGCCATGGCACGAATTCATGGTCGCCCAGGCCGAGCGCTTCGCTCTTGGTGGCCTCGCCCGAGGCATGCCGGAGGATCCGCTCGAAGATCTCGCGCCCCAGCTCGGAAACGCTGGATTCGCCATCGATGACGACTCCGCAGTTGATGTCCATGTCCTCTTCCAGCCGGGTGAACATTTGCGTGTTGCTGGCCAGCTTGATGGTCGGCGCGGGTTTGCTGCCGAACATCGAGCCGCGCCCGGTGGTGAAGCAGATCAGCTGCGCGCCGCTGGCGATCTGCCCGGTGGCGGCCACCGGGTCGTAGCCCGGCGAATCCATGAAGACTAAACCGGTCTTGTCGATCGGCTCGGCGTATTCGTACACCGCCTGCAAGGGCGTGGTGCCGCCCTTCATGGCTGAACCCAGCGATTTCTCGAAGATGTTGGCCAGCCCGCCGGCCTGGTTTCCATGGCCGACAACACCGTTGAACTGGGCGTTCTGGCCGGACGCGTAACGCTCCCACCAGGCCAGGCGGTCCAGCAGTTTCCGGCCCACTTCAGGGCTGATGGCGCGCCGTGTGAGCATGAACTCCACGCCGTGGATCTCGGGCGTCTCGGACAGGATGGCCGTGCCGCCGTGGCGCACCAGGATGTCCATGGCCGCGCCCAGCGCCGGGTTGGCGCTGATGGCAGAAAAGCCGTCCGACCCGCCGCACTCCAGCCCGATCTTGAGATGGCGCGCGCTGACCGGCTGGCGTCGCGCCTGGTCGGCCAGCGGCAGCATTTCCTCGATGGCCCGGATGCCGGCCTCGACCGTCACACGCGTGCCGCCGACCTCCTGCATGACCATCGTGCGCATCAGCCTGCCGGCCTTCAGTCCTTGCGAGTCGACCAGCGAATCGACCTGGTTGCGTTCGCAGCCCAGGCCGACGATGAGTACGCCCGCCAGGTTGGGGTGGCGGGCATAACCGGCCAGGGTGCGGCGCAGCAGATCGAAATGTTCGCTCGGCGACGACATGCCGCAGCCGCTGCTCTGGGCGAACGCCGCCACGCCGTCGACATGCGGATAGGCCGCCAGCCGCTCCGGCGTGAAGTGCGCGGCGATGCGTTTGATGACCGTCGCCGAGCAGTTGACCGACGACAGGATGCCGATGAAGTTGCGGGTGCCCACGCTGCCGTCGGGCCGCACGAACCCCATGAAACGCGCCTGCTCGGCTTCGGGCAGGTAGTCCACCGGCCGCACGTCCTGGCAGAAGCCCGGGTCGCGGTAGCTGTCGACCAGGCTCAGGTTGTGGCTGTGCACATAGTCGCCGGCCTCCAGGTCGCGTGCGGCCACGCCGATGACGGTGTCGTACTTCTTCACCGCCTCGCCGGCCGCGATGGCACGGGCCGCGATCTTGTGTCCGGCGGGCACCTGGGCACGGGCCCGCACGCCGAATCCGGCGATGGTCTCGCCGAGGGCGATGGCGGTCCTCGCCACCAGCACGTTGTCGTGCGGATGCAGGCGTATCAGGGGGCTGTCGTTCATCGTGTGGGTGTCTGGTCTCGTGGGCAGCAGGACGGTAAAGGTGTTCAACCCTTGGCCATCAGCTCCTTCAGGTTGAGTCGCTGGATCAGGCCGGTCTCCTGCTTGTAGACCTCCTGCACGTACTGGCGATAGGCCGGTCCGTCGAGGTACATCACCGGTGCGTCGATGCTCTCGGCCACCTTGCGGAATTCTTCGCTGTTGACGGCCACGCGGAACGCGTCCCGCAGCCGTTTCTCGACCGCCGGCGGCAGGCCGGCCGGCGCGCCGATGCCGTTGGGCGCCTCGACCACCACGTCGTAGCCCAGTTCCTTCAGCGTCGGCGTGTCCTTGAAACGCGGGGTGCGCGCCTCGCCCCAGGTGGCCAGCAAACGCATCTTTCCGGCTTCGACATGCGGTGCCCACGAGCTGCTGTCGGCCAGCAGGTCGACCTGGTCGCCCAGCACGTCCTGCAAGGCTGCGGCACCGCCCTTGTAGGCGATGGCGTTGAGCCGGATGCCCGCCGCCATGGCGAACTGCTCCATGCCCACATGGGTGGCGCCGCCGACACCCGCATGGGCGTAGGTCACCTCGTTCGGCCTGGCCTTGGCGCGGGCGACGACCTCGGCCAGCGTCCTGTAGGGCGAGCTGGCCGGCACCGCGATGCCGAAGGTCTGGCCGGACGTGCGGGCCAGGTAGCCCAGGTCCTTCATCGGGTCTATCTGCACGCTGCCGATCTGCGCGAAACGGGTGACCGAAATCGGGATCTGGCCGATGGTGTAGCCGTCCGGCCGGGCCTGCGCCAGCGCCTTGGTGCCGATCATTCCGGACGCTCCGGCGCGGTTGTCCACCGCGATGGTCTGGCCTAGTTCGCGTGATGCGATCTGGCAGACGGATCGCATCGAGCGGTCGGCGGTGCCGCCCGCCGGCCAGGGGCAGATGAAGGTGATGGGGCGGTCGGGATAGTCGGCGGCCAGGGCGCGGGTCGACACGCCGGCCAGGGCCGCGGCCGTGATGCCGCCGAGCACGAACTGGCGCCGCTGCGGGTTTTGATGGGGCTTCATTCCTGTCTCCGTTCTTTTGTCTCTGTCTTTTGTCTTCGGTCTGATCGCGGCCGCATTCTTGGCTGCACAATCATTCCCATCCAATGAAATAGCGGACTCTCTTCATTGCTTTTCCGACATGAAACCGGGTTAACCCGAAAGCGTTTTCCATGAGCCAGATCGACCGCGTCCTGAGGTCCAACCTCAAGCTGCGCCACCTGCAGATGCTGGTGGCGCTGGACCAGTTCCGCCACCTCGGAAGGGCGGCGGAGTTCCTTTCGCTCACCCAGCCGGCGGTATCCAAGACGCTGGCCGAGATCGAGCGGCTCTTCGGCCTGGCCCTGTTCGAGCGCTCCACCCGAGGCACCGAACCCACCGCCTATGGCGACAGCGTGGTGCGTTTCGCCCGTTCGGTGCTGGCCGACTACGACCGCACGCGCGACGAACTGGCGGCGGTCGCCAGCGGCGCGGCCGGCCGCACCAGCGTCGGATCCATGGTGGTCGCCCTGCCGGTGCTGGTCACCGGCGCGGTCGAGATGCTGAAGCGCCGCTCGGCCCTGACCACGGTGATGGTGGAAGAAGGTGACCTGACCCGGCTGCTGCCCAAGCTGCGGCTGGGTGAACTCGATCTGTTCGTCGGCCGGCTGGAGCCCGGCTACGCCGCGCCCGACATGGACACCGAGGCCCTTTATGCAGAACCCATGACCGCGGTGGTGCGGCCGGGCCATCCGCTGGCCGGCAAACGCCGCCCGACCTGGGCCGACCTGGCGGCGCTGCCCTGCGTGATGCCGCCGCCGTGGGCGTCGTTGCGGGTGAAGCTGGACCAGATGTTCCTGCAGGGCGATCTGCATCCGCCGGTCGACATCGTCGAATCCGCATCGTTCCTGGCGCAGCTGAGTTTTCTGCAGCAGCGCGATGCCGTGGCCTTCATGGCACGTTCGGTGGCGCGGCATTTCCAGGCGCAGGGCCTGTTGAAGGTGCTGCCGCTCTCCGTGCCCATCGAATTGCCGGCGGTAGGGCTCATCACCCTGCGCGGACGGCGTCCGACGCCGGGCACCGAACAGCTGGCCGACTGCCTGCGGGCCGTGGCCAGGACCCTGCCGCGACGGTAGGCAGGGGACGGCCGCACCCGGCTTTCTCCGACGTCTGCGGAAGCCGATGCACGACAGCGCCGAAGTCCCCCGCTGCCTAGCATCGGATCACTCGCCTCGTTTGCGAGGCAACCACCTAACGGAAAGAATCACATGTTGGAAAAGACCGAAGGCATCGTTCAGAACATCGCAGGCAAGGTCCAGGACGCCGTGGGCGGCGCGACCGGTGACACCAGCACCCAGGTCGAAGGCAAGGCACGCCAGGCAGCCGGCAAGGCCCAGGAAGCCTATGGCGACGCCCTGAACCAGGTGCGCGAGTCGGCCGCGGCCAACCCGCTGGCCACCATCGGCATCGTGGCCGGCCTGGGCTTCGTGCTCGGCGCCCTGTGGGCACGCAGCTGATCATCCGATCCTGGTCCGGCTTCTTGCCGGACTTTTGAAAAAAGGGGCCTCATCGCGGATGAAGGCCCTTTTTTTTCGTGGGTCGCGGCAGGCGCGGACGGTTCAGCGCTGGGGCATGTCCCTGACCGAGTACCCCAGGCTGACGGTCGCGTCGGCCGGAATGGGCGGCATGGTCCGGTTCCAGGCATCCCAGGCCGCACGCATTTTCACCAGCCGTTCGGGTTCCTTGCGCGCCAGGTTCGCCCGTTCCCTTTCGTCGGTGCCGATGTCGAAAAGGTAGTCGTTGCCGTCGACCCGCAGGTATTTCCAGTCGCCGTCGCGCATGGCCTGCTGGCCGCGATGGTTCATGCGCCAGTGCATCGGGCGGCTGAAGGTGGCTGCGGGGTCCCGGAGAACAGGCAGCAGTGAAACGCCGTCGAGCGGGTAGCCTGCATCCTGCGCCATGCCGGCAGCCGCCAGCATCGTGGCCGACCAGTCCATGGTCAGGCAGGCCTGCGGTGTGACTCCTCCCGGCGCGATGGCCGCCGGCCAGTGGGCAATCCAGGGCACGCGGATGCCGCCCTCGGTGAGGTCCATCTTTCCGCCGACCAGCGGCCAGCTGTCGGAGAACCGTTCGCCGCCGTTGTCGCTGGTGAAGACCACCAGCGTGTTGTCGGCCAGGCCGTGTTCCTGCAGCGCCGCCATCAGCCGCCCGATGCCTTCGTCCATGTGGTGGACCATGCGCCGGTAGGTATGGATGTTCCCGCCCGAAAGGTCGAACAGGTTGTCCTTGACCACCGGCGCACGTTCGGCGTCTTCCCGCGTTTCCCAGGGCCAGTGCGGCGCGGTGTAGTGCAGGCTCAGGAAGAACGGGGCGTCCTGCTGCGCCATGCGGCCGACGTAGTCGACGGCCCGGTCGGACAGCAGGTCGGTGAGGTAGGTCTCGGTGTGATGTTCATCGTCGCCCAGCCACAGGTCGTGATTGCCGCGTGAGTCGCAATGCGTGAAATAGTCGACACCGCCGGACAGCGGGCCGAAGAACTCTTCGTATCCCGACTTCAGCGGGCCGAAATGCGGCGGATAACCCAGGTGCCACTTGCCGATGAGCGCCGTGCGGTAGCCGCCGGCCTTCAGCAGCGAGGGCAGGGTGGGATGGTCCGGCGGCAAACCCAGGGTGGTGCTGCCGCGGTCGCTGCGGATGGGCTCTTCGGCAGCGCCCCGCAGCCGGTACTGGTAGCGTCCGGTGATCATGGCGAAACGGGTGGGCGAACAAACCGGCGAATTGCTGTAGCCCTGGGTGAATCGCATGCCCCTGGCGGCCAGGCCGTCGAGTACCGGCGAAACCGGGCCGAAGTCGGCATCGCGCCCGCCGTAGCAGCCGAGATCGGCGTATCCCAGGTCGTCGGCGACGATGAAGACGATGTTGGGTTTGTTCACGGCTGGTATCCGGATTTCCGGACCACCGGCGCCCATTGCGCGCGGTAGGCCTTCAGCATGGCGTCGGTCTGCGCGGGGGTGCTCACCACCGGCACCATCAACGCGTCCCTGAAACGTTTCACCGTGTCCGTGTCGAGCATCACCTCGCGGATGTGCCTGCCCAGCAGGGCGACCTTTTCTTCGGGCATGGTGGCCGGCGCGAAGAAGGTGTTCCAGCCGGTGGCCGACAGGTCCAGGCCGGCTTCCTTGAAGGTGGGGATGTCGGGTGCGAAGGGCGAACGTTTCGCGCCCGACAGCGCCAGGATGCGCAGCTTGCCGGCCTGGTGCTGCGGCAGCACCACGTCGGCGGTGTCGATGGCGATCGGCACCTGCCCGCCCAGCAGGTCGTTGAGCAGCGGCGCCGAACCGCGGTAGCCGATCACCTGGGTCTCCACGCGGGCCTTCTCGCCCATCATCAGCGCGAAGAAATGCGGCAGGCTGCCGGTGGCCGGCACACCGACGTTGGCCTGTTTCGGGTTGGCCCGCATCCAGGCCAGCAGGTGCTGCAGCTCACGCACCGGCAAGGTGGGCGAAACCGCCAGGGCGAAGTCGTATTCGTTGACATGCGACACCGGCACGAAGTCGCGTTCGGCGTCGTAGTTGTTGTCCTTGAAGACCAGCGGCGCGACCACCATCACCGCGGGGTTGGCCAGCATCAGCACGTTCTGGCCGTGCGGCGTGGCCTTGACCTGCTGGGCCGCCAGCCGGCCACCGGCGCCGGCCTTGTTGTCGACGATGACCGGCACGCCCAGGCGCTGCGCGAGCTTGTCGCCGACGATGCGGGCGACCCGGTCGGTGGCGCCACCGGGCGCGTAGCCGACCACGATGTGCAGGGGGCTGTCGAGCAGCGGGGCGGTCTGCGCCCAGGCGCTGCCGGCGCCGGCCAGCACGGCGGCCACGGTGGCCATGCCGGTGCGGCGGGTGATTGCTCTGGATGAGGTCATGGGATGTCGTCTCCTTGTCTGGCCGGATTATTTCATCCGCCGCGCGGGCGGCAGGACGCCGGTCGCACGTCCCGGCCCGGGCCCGGTCGCCAATCAGCGATATAGGTTATGTCTATTTGAGGAGCCGGTTTTTTGAACCAGAATTTGCAGCCCGCCCCATACCAACACCAGCCCCAGGAGATTCCCCGCATGGATGACCAGAACAAAGAAGCCAAGTGTCCCTTCAGCCAGGCCGCCGGCGCCGGTACCAGCAACCGTGACTGGTGGCCGCACCAGCTGCGCGTCGACCTGCTGAACCAGCATTCGTCAAAGTCCGACCCGCTGGGCATCGGATTCGACTACGCCGCCGAGTTCAAGAGCCTCGACCTGGCAGCCGTCAAGGCCGACCTGGCCGCCCTGATGACCGACTCGCAGGACTGGTGGCCGGCCGATTTCGGCCACTACGGCCCGCTGTTCATCCGCATGGCCTGGCACAGCGCCGGCACCTACCGCATCGGCGACGGCCGGGGCGGCGCGGGCCGCGGCCAGCAACGTTTCGCGCCGCTCAACAGCTGGCCCGACAACGTCAGCCTGGACAAGGCCCGCCGCCTGCTCTGGCCCATCAAGCAGAAATACGGCCAGAAGATCTCCTGGGCCGACCTGATGATCCTCACCGGCAACGTCGCCCTGGAAACCATGGGCTTCAAGACCTTCGGTTTCGCCGGTGGCCGGGCCGACGTGTGGGAACCCGACCAGGACGTGTACTGGGGGCGCGAGCAGAAATGGCTGGGCGGCGACGTGCGTTATTCGCAGGGTTCGCCGGGCGTGGAAGGCCACGGCGTGCTGGTCAAGGACGACGACAGCGAAGTGCCGCACACCCGTGACCTCGAGAACCCGCTGGCCGCCGTGCAGATGGGCCTGATCTACGTCAACCCGGAAGGCCCGGACGGCAACCCCGACCCCATCGCCTCTGCGCGCGACATCCGCGACACCTTCGGCCGCATGGCGATGGACGACGAAGAGACCGTGGCGCTGATCGCCGGTGGCCACACCTTCGGCAAGACCCACGGCGCCGGCCCGGCCGAGAACGTCAAGGAAGAACCCGAGGCCGCCGGACTGGAAGCCCAGGGCTTCGGATGGAAGAACGAATTCGGCTCCGGCAAGGGCGGCGACACCATCACCAGCGGCCTCGAAGTCACCTGGACCACCCGACCCACCCAGTGGACCAACGAATACTTCGAGCACCTGTTCGGCTACGAGTGGGAACTGAGCAAGAGCCCGGCCGGCGCCCACCAGTGGGTGGCCAAGGACTCGCAGGAAACCATTCCCCACGCCCACGACGCGTCGAAGAAGCTCCGGCCGACCATGCTGACGTCCGACCTGGCACTGCGCCTGGATCCGGCCTACGAAAAGATCTCGCGCCGTTTCTTCGAGAACCCCGACCAGTTCGCCGACGCCTTCGCCCGCGCCTGGTTCAAGCTGACCCACCGCGACATGGGTCCGCGTGTGCGTTACCTGGGTTCCGAAGTGCCGGCCGAAGTGCTGATCTGGCAAGACCCGATCCCGGCGGCCGAAGGCCCGGTGATCGACACTGCCGACATCGCATCGCTCAAGCAGAAGATCGCCGCTTCGGGCCTGACGGTTTCGCAGCTGGTGTCCACCGCCTGGGCTTCGGCCTCGACCTTCCGTGGTTCGGACAAACGAGGCGGCGCCAACGGTGCGCGCATTCGCCTGGCACCGCAGAAGGACTGGGCGGTGAACCAGCCTGCGTCGCTGTCTGCGGTGCTGGCGGCACTCGAAGCCATCCGGGTCCAGTTCAAGCTGGGCGGCAAGAACGTTTCCATCGCCGACCTGATCGTGCTGGGCGGCGGTGTCGGCATCGAGCAGGCCGCCAGGGCCGCCGGCCAGTCGGTCGAGGTGCCCTTCGCACCGGGCCGTACCGATGCTTCGCAAGAGCAGACCGACGTGGCCTCGTTCGCTCCGCTGGAGCCCGCTGCCGACGGTTTCCGCAACTTCACCAAGGCCAGCTTCAGCGTGCCGGCCGAAGTACTGCTGGTCGACAAGGCGCAACTGCTGACCCTGACCGCGCCCGAAATGACGGTGCTGGTCGGCGGCCTGCGGGTGCTGGGTGCCAACGTGGGCGGTGCCGCACACGGTGTTTTCACCGACAGGCCCGGCACGCTGAGCAACGACTTCTTCGTGAACCTGCTGGACATGGACACCGCCTGGAAAGCGACCTCACGCGACAAGTACCAGGGCAGCGACCGCAAGACCGGCGCCGCCAGGTGGACCGCGACCCGCGCCGACCTGGTGTTCGGCTCCAACTCGGTGCTGCGCGCCGTGGCCGAGGTCTACGGCAGTGCCGATAGCCAGGCACGTTTCACCGCGGACTTCGTCGCCGCATGGACCAAGGTGATGAACCTGGACCGTTTCGACCTCGCCTGACACGAGGCACACCGGCTTTTCGAGGCCCTCGACGCAAACCCCGCAAACCCCGCAAGCCTCGGCCTGCGGGGTTTTTTTTCGGCCTGCTATCTTCGGACGGCTTGGTTCGTGCGTCGTATCCGCCGCCTCTTTCCCCTATTTTTCCCGCCATGACCACTCCCATCCAGACCGGCCTCCTGGTCCTGCACAGCAACCGCGCGGAATGGCTGGGCGAGGCGGTGTTTTCGTGGATCGCCCGCAACCCGCTGTTGCCGCTGGAAGAGGAGGTTTTCCTGGTCCAGAGCAACGGCGTGGCCGAGTGGCTGAAGATGACCCTGGCCGAACACCAGGGCATCTGCGCGGCGGCGCGTGTCGAGCTGCCCGGCCGTTTCCTCTGGCGGGCCTACCGCCAGGTGCTGGGCCGCGAGGCGGTGCCGGCCCAGTCGGTGCTCGACAAGCTGTCCATGACCTGGCGCCTGATGGCCTTGCTGCCCGATGTGATGGCCCGGCCCGGCTACGAACCCCTGGCGCGTTTCCTGGCCGACGGCGACATGGCCCGGCGGCTCCAGCTGGCCGAACGCCTGGCCGACCTTTACGACCAGTACCAGGTCTACCGCAGCGACTGGCTGGCCGCCTGGGAAGCCGGCCACGACCTGCTGACATCGCCCGGCACCGCGGGCACGCCGCTGGCCGACGACCAGCGCTGGCAGCCCGGCCTGTGGCGCGAACTGCTGGCCACGCTGGAGGACTCGGACCGCAGTGCCATCCGCTCCCGCCTGCACGGCCGGTTCGTCGAGGCGCTGCAATCCGGCCAGGCGCCCGCCCGGCCGGTGGCAAGGCGGGTGGTGCTGTTCGGCATGACCCATGTGCCCATGCAGACACTGGAGGCGCTGGCCGCGTTGTCCACCCGCACGCAGGTGGTGCTGGCGATCCCCAACCCCAGCCAGTACCACTGGGCCGACATCATCGACGGCCGCGAACTGCTGCGGATGGCACGCCGCCGCCAGCCGCTGCGGCACGACCGCGAACTGGCCGACATCCCGCTGCAGGACATGCATGCCCACGGCCATCCGCTGCTGGCCGCCTGGGGCCGGCAGAGCCGCGACTTCGTGCGCCAGCTCGACGCCTTCGACGATGCCGAGACGGCGCGCCAGCGCTTCTCGGGCACCAAGATCGACCTGTTCACCGACGAGCCCGGCACCACGCTGCTGCAGCAGGTGCATGCCGCCGTCCGCGACCTGGAACCGCTGCCTGCGGAACGCCGGCAGCCGGTGCCGGCGAGCGACCGGTCCGTCGTCTTCCACATCGCGCACAGCGGCCAGCGCGAGGTGGAGATCCTGCACGACCAGTTGCTGGCGCTGCTGGCCGCGCCAGCGGAAGAAGGACGCGCGGCCCTGCAGCCGCGCGACATCGTGGTGATGGTGCCGGACATCGCCAGCTTCGCGCCGGCCATCCGGTCGGTGTTCGGCCAGTACCGGCGTGGCGATGCGCGCTACATGCCGTTCGACATCGCCGACCTGCAGGAGCGCGGAAACAACCCGGTTCTGGTCGGGCTGGAATGGCTGCTGCGCCTGCCGCAGCAACGCTGCCGCGCCAGCGAGGTGCGCGACCTGCTCGACGTGCCGGCGGTGGCGCAGCGTTTCGACCTCGACAGCACCGACCTGCCGCGCCTGGCGCAGTGGATCGACGGCGCCGGCATCCGCTGGGGCCTGGACGCCATCCAGCGCGAAGACCTGGGGCTGGGGGCTTGCGGCGAACAGAACACCTGGATGTTCGGCCTGCGCCGCATGCTGCTGGGTTTCGCCGGCGGCGCTGCGGCCATGCCCTTCGACGGCATCGAACCCTATGCCGAGGTCGGCGGCCTCGAAGCCGCCCTGGCCGGTTCGCTGGCCGACCTGCTGACGGCGTTGACCGACTGGTGGCGCGAGGCCGGCACCGAGGCTGCGCCGGCAGCCTGGGGCGAACGTCTGCGGGCGCTGCTGTCGCGCATCTTCGACCCGTCCACCGAACGTGAACGCCTCACGCTGTCGGCCGCGCTCGACGCCCTGCGAGACTGGCTGGAAGCCTGCGAGACAGCGGGTTTCGGCCAGGCCGTTCCGCTGTCGGTGGTGCGCGAAGCCTGGCTGGCCGGCATCGACGCGCCCAACCTGAACCGGCGTTTCCGGGCTGGCGGCGTCACCTTCTGCACCCTGCTGCCGATGCGTGCCATTCCCTTCGAGGCCGTGTGCCTGCTGGGCATGAACGACGGCGACTTCCCGCGCCGCGCCGACCGCAGCGACTTCGACCTGATGGGCCTGCCCGGCCAGCGCCGCCCGGGCGACCGTTCGCGGCGGGACGACGACCGGCAGCTGATGCTCGAAGCCCTGCTGTCGGCCCGCCGCGTGCTGTATGTCAGCTGGACGGGGCGCAGCGTGCGCAACAACAGCGAACAGCCGCCGTCGGTGCTGGTGTCGCAGCTGCGTGACTACCTGCAGGCGGTGTGGGGCGAAGAAGTGCTGAAGCAGCGCACCACCGAACATCCGCTGCAGCCTTTCAGCCGGCGGTATTTCGAGGCGGGCGAACTGTTCACGCATGCGCGTGAATGGCGGGCCGCGTTCGCCGTGCCCGAAGGCGCGGACTCGCCCGTGGCGCTGGCACCGCAAGCCCAGGCCACGCCCCGCCTGACGGCCGGCATGCTCGCCAACTTCCTGAAGAACCCGGTCCGGAACTTCTTCCAGCAGCGCCTGGCGGTGGTGTTTTCGCAGGACGACGAAGCCTCGCCCGACGACGAGCCTTTCGAGCTGGACGGACTGGAAGACTTCGGGCTGCTGGCCCAGGTCACCGGTGAACTGTCGGACAGCGAGACGACCAGCCTGGAAGCGCTGGCGCAAGAGGTACAGGACACCCTGGCCCGCACCCGCCGCGCCGGTCGCCTCCCGATGGCCGAGATCGGCCGGCGGGCGGAAAGCCGCCTGGTCGAATCGGCCGTGCCCATGCTGTCGCAGTGGCACGCCGTGCAGCGCAGCCACCCCGAACCAGCCGAAAAGGCACCGCTGCGCTATGTATCCGGTGCGCTGGAAGTGGACGACTGGCTGGACGGCCTGCGTTACGACCCGCAGGGCAACGGCGAACCGGGCTGGCTGCAGCTGGTTGCGTCACGCCTTTGCACCAAGGGCGAAAAGCCGGTGCTGCGCCCCGACAAGCTGCTGGGGGCCTGGGTGCGTTGCCTGGTCGCCAGCGCCTGCGGAGTGTCCGCGCACGGCGTGCTGGTGGGGCGCGACGTCACCGTCACCATCACGCCGATGGCGCAGGCCGAAGCGCGTGCCCGGCTGGACGACCTGCTGGCGGCCTGGGCGGCCGGCATGGTGTCGCCGCTGCCGGTTGCCTGCCTGACCGCCATGGCCGCGCTGGCCGGCGACAGTGCCGAAGCCACCTACGAAGGCGACGGTTTCTTCACGACCGCCGAAGTCGATGAAGCCTGCCTGGCGCGCGTCTATCCCGACTACGAGTCCCTCACCCGGGACGGCACCTTCGAGACCTGGTCGGAACAGCTGTACCGACCGGTGCTCGACTGGGTGGACAGCCATGTGGCCTTCGAGCCCCACCCGGCCTTCACGCAGGACCGCAGCGAAAGCACCGACGCATGAGCCACGCACTCAACCCCCTGACGCTGCCCTTGTGGGGCAGCCGCCTGATCGAGGCCAGTGCCGGCACCGGCAAGACCTGGACCATCGCCGCGCTGTATGTGCGGCTGGTGCTGGGCCACGGCGCGCCGGGCAGCGATGCCGGTTTCGGCCGGCCCTTGATCCCGTCCGAAATCCTGGTGATGACCTTCACCAGGGCCGCCACCCGCGAGTTGTCCGACCGGGTGCGCGCCCGGCTGCTGGAAGCCGCCAGGGTGTTTCGCGGCGAGTTGCAGACGCAGGACGGACTGCTGCTGGCGCTGCTCGCCGGTTGCGCCGAGGGCCCCGAGCGGGCCAACGCCGCCTGGCGCCTGGCGGTGGCCGCCGAGAGCATGGACGACGCGGCCGTCTTCACCATCGACGGCTGGTGCCAGCGCATGCTGCGTGAACACGCCTTCGACAGCGGCAGCCTGTTCGACGAAGAGCTGGCCGCCAACGAAACCGCCATGCAGCACGAGGCCGCGCAGGACTACTGGCGTCAGCAGGTCTACCCGCTGGGCGGCGAGGCGCTGGACCTGGCGCTGTCGGTCTGGAAGAGCGTCGACGGCCTGTACGACGACACCCGTGCCCTGAAGGAACAGCCGCTGCCCGCCGGTGCCGGTGAAGGATCGCTGGCCGACCGCATCGCGCAGGCGCTGGCCGAGCAGGCCGCCGCGCTGACGGCCCTGAAAGAAGGTTGGGCAGAACGCGCGAACGCCATGCTCGACTGGATCGACGCACGCATCGCCGCCAAGCCTGCCGTCTTCGACGGGCGCAAGCTGGCCGCCCGGCACTACACCGGCTGGCTGAAGGCGCTGGAGGCCTGGGCGCTCGAACCGGCGCTGGCCTGGCCCGACGTGAAGACCGGCGCCAGGCGGCTCACGCCGGAAGGCATGCAGGAAGCGGTCAAACCCGACCAGTCGGTGGATCTGCCCGAATGGTTCTCGCAGTTCGAAGCATTGATGGCCGCACTGGAAGAACTGGCCCCGCCGGCCACTTCGCTGCGGCTGCATGCCGCCGCCCAGGTTTCGGCCCGGCTGGTGTTGCTGAAAAAGCTGTCCGGCAGCTTCGGTTTCGCCGACATGCTGAACCGCCTGGACCGCGCGCTGGACCCTGCCGTCAACCCCGAAGCCGCCGAGCGCCTGCGCGAACGCATCGTGGCCCAGTACCCGGTCGCGCTGGTCGATGAATTCCAGGACACCGCGCCGGTGCAGGCCCGCATCTTCGACCGGCTCTACCGCATCGCCGACAACGACCGCCGCACCGCGCTGCTGCTGATCGGCGACCCCAAGCAGTCGATCTATGGCTTCCGTGGCGCGGACATCCACAGCTACCTGCTGGCCCGCAACGCCACCGAGGGCCGGCACTATGTGCTGGGCACCAACCACCGGTCCACCGCGTCGGTGGTGGCGGGGGTCAACCACCTGTTCGAGCGCATCGAGAAGATCGAGGGTAACGAAGGCAGCTTCCGCTACCGCACCGGCGGCCACAACCCCTTGCCCTTCGAGCCGGTCGCAGCGCGCGGCAGGGACGAGCGGCTGGTGTCTTCCGGCGGCGAAGTGCCGGCGGTCACCCTGTCGCTGGACAACGAACTGCTCAGCCGCAATGCCAGCACGCGGTCGTTCGCGGCCCGCTGCGCCGAACACATCGCCACGCTGCTGAACGATGCCTCGGCCGGTTTCGAAGCCGACGGAAAACCTTTCAGGCGCCTGCGCCCGGCCGACATCGCCGTGCTGGTGAGAACCGGTCGAGAAGCCGCCGCCATCCAGCGTGAACTGCAGCGCCGGCTGGTGGCGTCGGTCTACCTGTCCGACCAGCAGTCGGTGTTTTCCAGCCCGGAGGCGCAAGACCTGCTGCACTGGCTGCGGGCGGTGGCTTCACCGCTGGACATCCGCCTGGCACGTGCCGCCCTGGCCACCCGCAGCGTCGGGCTGAGCATCACCGAACTGATGCGCCTGGCCGACGACGACGAAGCCTTCGACATCCGCAGCGAACAGCTGCGCCAGCTGCATTCCGTGTGGCAGCAGCAGGGCGTGCTGACCATGCTGCGGCAGACCCTTCACCTGCTCGACCTGCCCGCCCGCTGGCTGGGCCGGGGCGACGCGACGGTGGCCGAACCCGACGGCGAACGCCGGCTCACCAACTTCCTGCACCTGGCCGAACTGCTGCAGACCGCCAGCACCCAGCTCGACGGCGAACAGGCGCTGGTGCGCTGGCTGGCCGAGCAGACGCAGGGTGAACCCGTCCGCAACGACGACCACATCGTGAGGCTCGAAAGCGACTCCGACCTGGTGAAGGTGGTCACCGTGCATGCGTCCAAGGGCCTTGAATATCCGGTGGTGTTCCTGCCTTTCGCCAGCGGTTTCCGGGCCATCGAGCGGCGCGGCACGCGGCTGGTCAGCCTGGCCGACGACCAGGGCGGCCGCAGCCTTCACCTGCACCTGAACGACGAACACCTGCAAGCCGCCGACAGGGAACGCCACCGCGAGGACCTGCGCCTGCTGTATGTGGCGCTGACCCGTGCGCGACACGCGGTGTGGGTCGGCCTGGCCGCACTCAAGGCCGGGCGCGGCAAGGCCTGCCTTTCGCACCAGAGCGCCATCGGCTACCTTTTGCACGGCGGCGAGGTGGCCGAGGGGCAACTCAAGATGCTGATCGCCGATGCGGTGGCGGGCTGCCCCGCCATCACCCTGGAAGACGCCGCACCGGTCGCCACGCTGGCCCGCACGCCGCTGCAGGCCCGGGACCAACCCGCCGAACTGCTGGCCGCCGAGCCCTATGCAGGCGTGTTCCAGCGCAACTGGTCCATCGGCAGTTTCTCGGCCCTGGTGCGCGACCTGCCCTGGCTGGGCGCGGCCGGATCCAGCGTCGCCGTGGTGCGCGAGGACGAGGCCCCCAACCTCGCCGACCCTGAACCGCAGCCCCTGCTGGCCGATGGCGTGGATGGGGCGCAGGCGGCAGATGCGCCCTGGCACCGGTTCCCGCGCGGCGCATTGCCGGGCAACTTCCTGCACGACCAGCTCGAATGGCTGGCCGGCGAGGGCTTCGACCTGGCCGGCGACACCGAGCGCGCGCAACAGCTGCAACGCCGTTGCGAACGCCAGGGCTGGGGCGAGCGGGGCGCCGATGTCCTGGCCTGGTTGCTGGCGGTGATCGACACGCCGCTGCCGCCGCTGGGCGCGGCACTGTCCGGTGTCGGCGCGCTGCTGCCCGAGATGGAATTCTGGTTCCCGGTCGACCACCTGGCCGCCGCGCAGATCGATGTTTTGTGCCGCGACGAACTGCTGGACGGCATCGAACGCCCGATGCTGCCCGACCGTGAACTGCAGGGCATGCTGATGGGTTTCGCCGACCTGGTGTTCGAGCTGGACGGCCGTTACTGGGTGCTCGACTACAAGTCGAACCACCTCGGCGACGGCGATGCCGGCTACCACGCCGACAACCTGCAAAAGGCGATTGCCGAGCATCGCTACGACGTGCAGGCGGGGGTCTACCTGCTGGCCCTGCATCGCCTGTTGCGCTCGCGGCTGGGCGACGGATACGACCCGCTGGAACACCTCGGCGGCGCGGTCTTTTTCTTTCTGCGGGGTGTCGCCAGCCCCACGGCCGGTTGTTTCCATGTCGCGCCCTCGCTGGCGCTGCTCGACGGCCTGGACGGCCTGTTGCCCCGTCACAAGGAGGTCGCTGCATGAGCGCCGTTCCGGAAGAAATCACAGAACCCGAGAGCCTTGCCGAAGCATTGCTCGCCTGGCGCGAGCAGGGCTGGCTGCGCCGCCTGGACACCGCCTTCGTGCGTTTCCTGCTAGACCTGTCGCCGACCGCGCCCGAGCTGCTGCAACTGGCCGCCGCGCTGCTGGTGCACATGGAAGGGCGCGGCCATTCGTGCCTGCGCCTGGACCAGCTGCTGCAGGACCCGCAGGCCGTGCTGGGCTGGCCGCCGGAGGCCGCGGTGGCGTTGCAGGCCCGCATGGCCGAACTGCCCGCCGAAGTGGAAGCCTGGACGACCGCCCTGGCCGCCAGCCCGCTGGTGGAGGTCGACCGGGGCCGGGCGGACTCCGGTTCGCCGCTGGTGCTGCGGGATGCCACCCTCTACCTGCGGCGTTACTGGAACGACGAACGCCGGGTGGCCGCTCAGGTCGACGCCCGCAGTCGCAGCACGGTGAAGCTCGACAACACCGCCGTTCGCGGCTGGCTCGACCTGCTGTTCCCCGGCAGCACCGGCCCCGCTGCCGATTTCAACTGGCAGAAGGCCGCTTGCGCCATCGCCCTGCGCAGCCGGCTGGCCATCCTCACCGGCGGCCCCGGCACCGGCAAGACCTATACTGCTGCCCGATTGCTGGCCCTGCTGTTCGCTGTCGACCCGGCGCCGGAACGGTTGCGCATCGCGCTGGCCGCACCCACCGGCAAGGCGGCGGCAAGGCTCAAGCAGTCCATAGAAAGCTCGCTCGGCCAGTTGCAGGGGCAGCTGGGCGACACACTCGACCTGGCGCAGTTCACCAGCCATATCGGCGCGGCCCGCACCCTGCATTCCCTGCTCGGCGCGCGGCCCGACACCCGGGCCTTCAAGTTCGACGCCGCCCATCCGCTGGAGGTGGATGTGGTGATAGTCGACGAGGCTTCCATGATCCACCTGGAGATGATGGCCGTGCTGCTGGAAGCCCTGCCGCCGCAGGCCCGGGTCATCTTCCTCGGCGACAGGGACCAGCTGGCCTCGGTCGAGGCCGGCGCGGTGCTGGGCGACCTCTGCCGTTACGCCAAGGAGGGCCGTTATCGTGTGTCCACCGTCGACTATCTGGCCGATGTCTGCGGCCAGCAGATGCCCGACGAATACCGGCAGCATGACGGCCCGCTGCTGGCCCAGCAGACCGTCATGCTGCGCGAGAGCAAACGTTTCGGCGGTGCCATCGGAAAGCTCGCGCTGGCAGCCAACGCGGGTGATGCGCAGGCGGCGATCCACTGCCTGCGTTCACCCGGCGACCTGGTCGTGGCATGGCTCGATGGCGGCGACCCCGACGATGCGGTGAGGCTGGCGCTGCGCGGCCGGCCCGGCGCGGAAGGCGGCTACGGCCGTTACCTCGAAGTGCTGCGCAAGCGCCCCGAGGCCGAAGACCATGCGGCGCATGCCGACTGGGTGCGCAGCATCCTGCAGGCCTTCGAAACCTTCCGGGTGCTGTGCGCGGTGCGCGAAGGCGACTGGGGTTCGGCCGGACTCAACCAGGCCATCGAACAGGCCCTGGTGAAGGCCGGTCTGCTGGGCCGGCATGGCGAGTGGTACGAAGGCCGGCCGGTGCTGGTGACCCGCAACGATGCGGGGCTGGGGGTGTTCAACGGCGATATCGGCATCACCCTGAAGCCGCCGACGCGGGGGTCGCCGTTGCGGGCTTATTTCATGGATGGGGACTTGGTGCGTTCGGTGGCGGTCAGCCGTCTGGCCCATGTCGAGACCGCCTTCGCCCTGACGGTGCACAAGTCGCAGGGATCGGAATTCGCCCATACGGTGCTGGTGCTGCCGCGTGAGCCGAGCCGGGTGCTGACCCGGGAGCTGGCCTATACCGGCATTACCCGGGCGCGTACGGCGTTTACCTTGGTGACCGGGCGTGCTGCTGCGTTGAACGAGGCGCTGGGACAACCGACTGTGCGGGCTAGCGGGTTGCTGGAGAGACTGACGGAGGGTTAGGCGCCCGGTGCGGCGTGTTCGAACGCCGGCGCAAAGTCGTCCAGCTCCGAGGCGGTCAGCCCGACATCCGCGCCCGAGGCGACCGTTCGCCATCCCTGCACAACGCGCCTGACATCAGCCAGCACCTGCAGCGCGTGTTCCGCGCTCAACTCGAAACGGGCAGCCTGGCCGAGCAGCTGCCGCACCGACGTGATGGGTCCGGTGTCCTCACTCAGCCAGGTCTTCGACTCGCGGTCCTTGTCCGGGAACGGATTCAGGTCAAAAGCCGGCGCCAGGCGCCACTGGTTCCGCTGGACGCAGAGGAAACCCAGGTTGTGCAGATGGTCGTCGACATCCTTTTGTTAATCGGCGCATTTGCTGCGCATGACATCGAGGCCCGGGTCCTGAGCACGCGCCTTGGCGTGGCGCCGGCCAGCATGGTCGGGCTACTAAATCGTGATCCCCCCATCCACCGAATAATTCTGCCCGGTGACAAACGACGATTCGTCGCTGGCCAGGAAAAGCACCAGCGGCGCGATCTCTTCGGCCGTCGCCAGCCGGCCCAGCGGCTGGCGGGCGATGAAGGCCTCGCGCGCCTTCACCGGGTCTTCGTAAGCGTCGATGCGCGTCTTGAGAGAAGGCGTGTCCACCGTGCCCGGCGAAATGCAATTGCACCGCACCCGCTTCTGCACGAAGTCCGCCGCCACCGCCTTGGTCAGCCCGATGACCGCCGCCTTGCTGGTGCCGTAGACGAACCGGCCCGGCAAACCCTTCAGGCTGCTCGCCACGCTGGCCATGTTGACGATGCTGGCGCTGCCCGATTCGAGTAGCCGGGGCATGGCCGCCTGGATGGCCCAGAACTGCGAACGCACGTTCAGGTTCATGGCCAGGTCCCAGTCGGCGTCGGTGGCTTCCATCACCGTGCCGGAATGGACGACGCCTGCGCAGTTGAACAGCACGTCCAGCTTGTCCAGCCCACCGAAAAATTCGTCGATGGCCGAGCGGTCGAGTACGTTCAGCAAACGGGTCTGCACACCGGCCACACCATCCAGCGATGCGAGTGCGTCGGCGCTGATGTCGGTCGCCCACACCTGGGCGCCCTCGGCTGCCATGGCCAGCACGGTGGCCCGGCCGATGCCCTGGCCGGCTGCGGTGACGACGACGGTCTTGTTCTTCAGTCTCATGGGTTTGTCTCCTCCAAAGATTTTTTCAAGCCGCGACGGTGCGCTGCTGTTGTTCACCCAGGCCGGCGATGCCGAGCCGCATCACCTGGCCAGGGCGCAGGTAGACGGCGTTGGGCTTGACGCCCATGCCGACACCCGGCGGCGTGCCGGTGGAGATCACGTCGCCCGGCATCAGCGTCATGAACCGGCTGAGGTAGGAGATGAGCTGCGGCACCTGGA
>Ga0308163_10000957_pt1 | contig 37139 bp, 25 predicted proteins | sample PhyTR1_FD_201037 | JGI IMG/M metagenome (GOLD analysis project Ga0308163, IMG submission 201037) | Phyllosphere microbial communities from UC Gill Tract Community Farm, Albany, California, United States - DLSLT.R1 | ecosystem: Host-associated > Plants > Phyllosphere > Unclassified | place: USA... | reverse complement strand
GAGCACCGACAGTGGATAGAAAATCATCGGCTTGTCATAGATAGGCAGCATTTGTTTGGAGACACCCAACGTGATCGGGTGCAGACGCGTTCCCGAGCCGCCCGCCAGAATGATTCCCTTACGTTTACTCGTATTCATTTGTTCAGAGCTTCCATGAGCATTTCGGGTTACACCACGTTGCCAATCCGGCAAGTGCAGAGAAAAGAATCACGAAGTTTTTCCGTGTTAAGCCGTGAATTCAGAGGCATTTACGATGACATCCGGCGCGACGCTGCGGATTGTTTCGCCCAGCCCAGCAAGATCGGACAGATCAGCGGCAAGGCTTCCATAAGCGGTCGCCACAGGATGACGATCCAACGCCACGACCTCACCCAGCACGCTCAAAGCGCGTTGCAGTTCCCAACCCACCCGGCCACTTTTTCCGAGCAGGAGAATCTTCATGGGTTGTCAGCGCGTGCAGCGTAGTTCTTGTCGATCCACTGCTGATAGCTGCCGCTTTTGACATGCGCGACCCATTCAGGATTATCGAGGTACCACTGAACGGTTTTCCGGATGCCCGACTCGAAGGTCTCTTCCGGCGCCCAGCCCAGCTCGCGCTGGATCTTGCTGGCATCAATCGCATAGCGTAGATCGTGACCTGGCCGATCCGTCACATAGGTCAGCAAATCCGCATGAGGACGGTGAGGAGAATCAGGACGCAGCTCATCGAGCAGCGCGCAGACCGTGCGCACCACTTCGATATTCTGCTTCTCGTTGTGACCGCCGATGTTGTAGGTCTCTCCCACCTCACCTTCGGTCACGACCTTATAGAGCGCCCGCGCGTGATCCTCCACATACAGCCAGTCGCGGACCTGGTCGCCTTTTCCGTAGATAGGCAGCGGTTTGCCTTCCAGGGCATTGAGGATGACCAGCGGAATCAACTTCTCTGGAAAATGGAAAGGACCGTAGTTATTCGAGCAGTTGGTCACAACGGTCGGCAGGCCATAGGTACGGGCCCAGGCCCGAACGAGATGGTCGGAACTCGCCTTGCTCGCAGAATAAGGAGAGCTTGGCTGGTACGCAGTGGTCTCGGTGAACAGGTCTTCAGGCCCTTCGAGGTCGCCGTACACTTCGTCAGTAGAAATGTGATGAAAACGGAAGGACGCCTTGCGCTCCTCGCTCAGCGATGTCCAGTAGCTGCGAGTGGCTTCCAGCAGTACGTAGGTTCCAATGATATTGGTCTGAATGAAGTCTGAAGGACCGCTTATGGAGCGATCGACGTGAGACTCGGCCGCCAGGTGCATCACCGCATCGGGTTGATGCTCGCGTAACACCCGGTCGAGCGCTTCGCGGTTACAGATGTCCACACGCTCGAACGCATACCTTTCGTGTTGATCCACACTTTGTAACGATTCGAGGTTTCCCGCATAAGTCAGCTTGTCGACGTTGACTACAGCATTCGGGGTATTGGAAATGATGTGACGCACGACTGCCGAGCCGATAAAGCCAGCGCCGCCGGTTACTAAAATCTTCACGCGAGTTATCTACCTTGATCTGCCAGCAACGCTTGTTACAGGCGATGCTTTCATTTGCGTCAGGCCTGACAGGGAGCTCCCAACATTCAAAGCCGTGGCTATAAACGATGTGGCCTATAGCCGCCAACCAGCTGTGAGAATACAAGCTCTGCAAAACTGTTCAAAGGTGAATCTCAAATAAACGATGGGTTTCACCTCCCTATTCGATGACTGTAAAGGAGGGAACAAATGCTCACCAATCGGACTCATGATAGGCTCGCCTCCTACTTCATGCTGCACCGATTAGATTGAGAACACGTATGGATATTGGCTTGAGCTGCACGGTCTGGGCGGGATGTGAACGCGCCGGCCATTTGGATGGAATCGGTGTGTACACCCGGTCCCTTTGGCAGGCGATGGACGACCTCAAGCAAAGCGAAGCGAAAGACATCACAATCAAGCCCTACGCGTTTGGACGGGATCTTCCCCACCTTGCGTGTGGTGTGCCGAAAACGCTATCGGAGCAATTCCGGATTCAGGCGCTGATGAGCGGACTGCTCAACGCTCCATTGCCTAATTCATCGGCTATCCGACGCGAAGTCGACATCCTTCATGCGACCGACCATCAGATTCCGAACATCAAGGGTGTTCCCGTCGTGGCCACGGTCATGGACGCCATTCCTCTAATTCACCCGGAGTGGATCAGGCAGAACCTGAAAAGCCTGAAAAGCTGGCTTTTCGCGAGGAGTGTTCAAAAGGCGGATCACGTCATCACTATTTCCGAATACAGCAAGCTCGACCTGGTGGAGTTTCTGGGCATTGCACCTCGAAAAATCAGTGTTACTCCTCTGGGAGTCGATCCTGTCTACTTCGAGAGGGTTCCAATCGAATCCCGCGATTCAGTGCTGAACAAATACAACCTGAAGCCGGGATTCTTTCTGTTTATCGGAACGCTGCAGCCTCGCAAGAACCTTCCAACGGTGTTGAAAGCGTTCAACGCGCTGCCAGACGCTGTACGCAAAGAACACCCGTTGATTATCGTTGGCCGCGATGGATGGGGGAACACAGACCTGCTGCCTGAACTCAGGAGACTGGAAGACAGGAGTGAAGGTCGCTGGCTCAGTTACCTGCCTCAGTCTGAAGTATTTGCACTGCTGCAAAGCGCGGGCGCACTGGTTTTCGCTTCGCTTTATGAGGGCTTCGGCCTGCCGGTGATTGAGGCGTTCGCCGCACAGTGCCCAGTGATTGCATCGAATACGACCTCAGTACCAGAAGTCGCGGGAGACGCCGCGTGGAGTGTCGATCCAAGGAATGTCGACAGTATCAGAGCGGCGATGCTGAGAGTTTTGGATGATGATGCCATGCGAGCAGAGCGGATCGAACGGGGCCTGCAACGAGCCCGCCACTACACATGGCAAGCGTGTGCTCGGCAGACGCTTGCTGTGTACCAGAACGTGCTGACCGCTTACGAAGGGAAGTAACGAGCCGCTTCGACTTATTTGGCGCTGGAAACCTTCAAATCCTTCAGCGCTTCAGAGTCATCGCCACCGAGCCACACATTCACACTGGCAACGCTCTCCGTCGAGAGCTTGCCTGCCCAGCGATTCAGGATGAACAGGTTGGTGATGAAGTCGTATTGCGACTTGAGCAAATCGCCGCGGGCCTTGAATTCGTTTTGCACAGCAGTTAGCACATCGACCGCGTTGACCACGCCATAGGTGAACGCCTTCTGAGCCGCAATGCTGGATTGCTTGGCCGAGGAAAGCGCGTTCTGTCCGGCGCGGATTTTGTCGACGGCAGACTGAGCCGTCAGATAAGCATTGGTGGTCTCTTTCACCACCTGCCTGCGGACACCTTCCAGGTCCTGCTCGGCTGCGTACTGATCCTCGTACAACCCACGCACCCGCGCAGAGGTCGATCCACCGCTGTAGATCGGCACTTTGAGACCGATGGTCGCCACATAGCTATCGCTACGGGGAGTGAGCGTGTTGTCGTAACCCACGTCACTCTGTTGTGCCCCCAGGTTAAAGGTCAAAGAGGGGTAGTGACCGCCCTTGCCTTCGCGCACTGCTGCATCGGCCGCTGCCAGATTGCTCTCATAAGCTTTGAGTCTGGGATTGCTGTCCATCGCCTGAGCGATCCAGGTCTCCAACGGCAATGTGGGTGCTTCAAGCGCAATGTCGTTACGGATACGACTCAGGCGCTCATTGATGGGTCGCCCGACGATTTCCGACAACGCCTCTCGAGTCAGACGGACCTGATTGCGCGCTTCCACCTCCTGCGCCACCAGAGAGTCAACGCGCGCCTTCAGGTCGAGCATGTCGGTGATCTTTGCCATCTGCTTGGCATACATCGCATTGACCCGGTCCAGGCTGCCCTGGGTCGCACGCCGTTCAGCCACGACAAGCTCCAGAGCGTCGTCGGCAGCCAGTGCAGCAAAATACCGCTTGGCCAGATCAACTGTCGCCTCCGCCTGAGCGTCTTCGGACTGCGAGCCCTTCTGCTGCGTGACACTCTTGGCCTTCTGGTAACGCTCCCACGCCTCTTTGTTGTAGATGAACTGCGTGAGGTTCAGCGAATAGCTCTTGTTGTCGTAGATTTCCCGAGACGCATCATCCTTGCGCAGGATCCGGTTAAAGTTGCTGCTGGCCGTGACCTGAGGAAGTAATCCGCCGAAAGCATCACGCTCTTGCTCGGCAGCGGAGCGTGCGCGCGCATAGGCAGAAAGAATGCGCGGATCCTCGAGTCTGGACTCCTTGTAAAGGGTCATCAGATCAAGGGAGTAGGTCGAAGCGCTGACCTGCTGCGGGGCAACAGGCTGGGCGGCGTAGGCATCAAGGACAATCAGGCTCAGAACAAGACCGGAAATCAAACGCACTGCTGTCATTCCTCGATCATCGACTTGGCGAACATGTTGTTGGCAGGCTTCAACAGGTACTGCAGCATGGTCCGGCTGCCGGCATTGATCAGCACTTCCGCTGGCATACCCGGCTGCAGCTTGCGATCGCCGAGCCGCTCTTTACCCTCGTCAGTCAATTTGACCCGGACAAGATAGTAACCTTCACCGGTTTTATCGTCGGTCAAACGGTCAGCAGAAATACGCGTCACCTCGCCCTGAATGACGGGTGTCGTGGCACTGTTGAACGCGCTAAAGCGGATATCGGTGTGCTTGCCCAAGGTGATCCGGTCAATGTCATTCGTGCCAACATGCGCTTCGACTACCAGCTCTGAGGACTCCGGCACGATGTCCAATAGAGGCGTCGCCGCACTGACGACGCCGCCAATGGTGTGAACCTTCATGTCCAAAACCATGCCGTCTTCCGGGGCACGGATGACGATGCGAGAAAGCCGATCCTTCAATGCGGCGGCCTTTTCCTGCAGGTCGAACACCTGGGCCTGCACGTCACTCAAATCCTTGGCCACCTCAGAACTGAATTTCTGATTGAGCTGGACGATCTGCAGTTCGGTTTCGTTGATCTGCAAACGGGTTTTGGTGATCGTCGACTGATGATCGGCAACCTCAGACTTGAGCATGTCCAGCTTGCGCTCTTGTTCCAGCAACCGCTGCTTGTCGACAAAGCCTTGGCGTAACAGGTCCTTGAGCTCAGTGATCTCGCTGCTGTAGGACTTTTCGAGATTGACCTTCGTCGCAATCATGTCGTTGAGGCCGACGATCTGCTGTTTGAGCTGACCGATACGCTCCTGCTGAACCGAAATCTCACCGAGACGGGCGACATGACGGGCTTTAAACACCTGAGCTTCGCCATTGATAGCTTCACGTGCGCGATCACTTTCCTCGCCCTTGATGACCAGCGGCGGAATGGACGGAAGATCGTCACGTTCAGCCCTCAAGCGTGCCTCTTTGGCCTGAGCGGTGATCAACTGGTTACGCGTGGACTCATACTCGGAGCTCAACTGCGAATCGTCCAGGATGATCAACGGGTCCCCCTTCTTCACGGTGTCGCCGTCACGGGCAAGGAGTTCTTTGACGATACCGCCCTCCAGATGCTGCACCGTCTTTCGATAGCTCTGCACCGTCACAAATCCGTTGCCATACACCGCATTGCCCAGCGGAGCGAAAGCCGCCCAAGTGCCGAACAGACCGAAGGTCACCAGTACAATCGTCATTCCAACCCGGCGGATACCCCGATCGGAGGTCGGCATGTCGGAAGAGTGCTCGTCGAGCACAGTCATCGAATTACTGCTCATTCATGAATTCCTTTCAAGCGCTGGGCTGTTCTTCGCCGGTTGTCGTGGCGGCGACTCGGGGCTGAGCCTGACCTTGCGCTTTGGCTTGAGCCTTGGCTTGTTGCTGAGCCAGCTCGGCGATGACCTGATCGCGAGCGCCGTACATGCTCAGAGTGCCCGCACTCAGCACCATCACACGGTCCAACCGGGACAGGATATTGGGACGGTGAGAGATGATGAACACCGTCGCGCCTGTTTCCTTGATCTTCTGCAGCGCAACACTGAGCGCGCGCTCACCGACTTCATCGAGGTTGGAGTTGGGCTCGTCGAGCACAATCAACCGAGGGCTGCCATAGACTGCGCGCGCCAGACCGATGCGCTGGCGCTGACCACCTGAAAGGTTGACACCTTCACTGCCGATGACCGTGTCATACCCGTCCGGTAGCTGAAGGATCATTTCGTGAACGCCCGCAATGCGAGCAGCGAGTACCACTTGCTCGGGATCGACCTTGGTGAATCGCGCAATGTTGTCGCTGATGCTGCCTTCGAACAGTTCGATGTCCTGAGGCAGGTATCCCAAGTGCGGCCCGAGCTCGCGTTTGTCCCATGCACTAATGTCAGCGCCGTCCAGGCGGACCGTTCCGTGCTGCGGCGGCCAGATGCCGAGTAACGCGCGGGCCAGTGTCGATTTTCCTGCCGCACTGGGCCCGACGATACCGACGATGCTGCCTGCCGGCGCAACAAAACTGATGTTGCGAATAACAGCAGCCTTCGCTCCTGGCGGAGCAACGACGAGATTCTCGACCTGAATGTGTCCTTCGGGGGCCGGCAACGACATCCGCTCAGGCTCGGAATGGAGCTTTTCGAGGGTGTCATTCAAACGCTGGTACTGCATGCGTGCAGCGACAAAGCCTTTCCAGCTACCAATCATCTGATCGATAGGCGACAACGCCCGACCCAACAGCAACGAGCCCGCCATCATCAGGCCCGGGTTGATCTCGTGGGTGATAACCAGATATGCACCGGCCGCCAGCATCATTGACTGAGCCCAGTTGCGGAAGGTTTTGGAAATCGAGGTAAGAATCCCGCCCTTGTCACTGGCCGCCGACTGCAGGACCAATACCCGGCGTTGCCGCGTGGCCCAGCGGCCCATGAGCGTGTCGAGCATGCCCATGGATTCGATCACTTCAGCATTACGCAGATTTTTAGTGGTCTGAAGATTCGCAGTGATGCTCTGCTTGTTTGCCTCAGCCAACGCATTGCTGGTGTAACGGTGGTTAAGGTAGGCAAGGACCACCAGTACGACGGCAGCACCCACAGTCATCCAGCCAAACCATGGATGGAACAAAAACATCACGGCGGTATAGATAGGCAACCAAGGCGCATCAAAAAAAGCGAACAACCCGTTGCCCGTCAGAAACTGCCTCAGGGCTGTGAGATCGTTCAATGACTGCGCAGAAGCATCCATCCCTCCACTGCTGAGGGCACGCTTGAAGCTTGCTCTGTAAACGTCACGACTGAGCAACACGTCCAGACGGTTGCTGATGCGGACCATGATCCTCGACCGCACCCATTCAAGAGAGCCCAGCGTCAACATGAGCACGGTCAGGATCAGGGTCAACATGATCAGCGTCGAGGTGCTACTGCTCGGGACCACGCGCCCGGAAATCTGGATCATGTAAAACGTCGGGACCAGCATCAGCGTGTTGACGAACAGACTGAAGAATCCGACCGATAGGAAGCTGCCTTTGCAGACCCGGAGGGCGGCTTGCAGGTTATTTTCGTGTGAGCGACTCATGGAATCCATTACTGATGAGATAGGGCTGCGAAAGCGCGGGAGTGTATCACTGACCTCGGCCGCAAACAGCATTAAAGGGCCATCAATTAGGGGGCCGTCCGGCAGATTTTGGTGAAGTTTTTTTTTAGAATCAGAACTCAGCAGAGAATGAGTCGATGCTATGCAGTACAGATCGAACGAATAGTTCCGTAATTTTTTTGGCCACCCGATGACTTTCGTTAGATCAACATCTATATGTTGCCCATGCAATGAAAAGTCCAGTGAAACTGTCTGGCAATTTGCCAGAAATAGAATCCCGACTAATCACCCTACGAAGCCTTAGTTCCCCCATGCATAGGTGCATCAGGGATGCCATTCAAGCGTGTACTCACTATCAACCCGCGCTATCCCTGGCGGGAAACTCAGCACCAAACTGTCAAAAATGGTCAAAAAACAGGCAGATTCCGACGGCTGCGCCAGCTTTCGCGACGAGCCAGCAGAGTGAAACACCCTGAAACACCCTTCCTAGAGCGGCTCATATAGCTGACGTCAAAAAAACACGAGCGCACTGACTGAAATGCCACCCGGCAGCGGCTTCTCGCGAACGTCGCCAGATGAGGTCAAAAATCGCTAGAACACTGATTCCGGCTGCTCTCCGGCGAGTTTGAGCCGAGTAACTTCCCACCCCTCGCTCGATCTTCCTGACCAGCGGCTTACACAGAACTAGGAATTCGGAGCAACATGCCAGCGCTGGTTTCCTCCAGTACCTAGGGAAAATTCCTACGAGAACAATTGACATTTCTCAGAGATCAATTAACCTCCGACGACGGAATTGCCACCAGTGCGCCACTAAGTTGCGCAGTACCAGTGAAGAGTTGATCGGATCGACGAATTCCCATTCAGCTGCTGTCAGCTCCGGATAAGAAGGAAACTTATTGAGTGCAGTCGCAAACACTAGATGGCTTGAAGATTACCTCCCGTGTGACGCTACTTGAGCCAGGGATGTACATCTTCCGTTATGCCTCGCAGCCCATCGCAGAACGCAGCGTCTGCATTGCCTTGCAGCAGGCACCGCTTGGGAAAGGTGTGATCGATTTTTTCCCGGCTGAGGGTGTGTCCAAGAACATGCTCACCAAGCTGGGCGACTGCATCATCGGCCGCGTAAAAAGCGGCGTCGCGACAGTCCTGATCACCGAATATTACCTTGCTGACATGCAAGTCGATCCAGTCGACCTGCGGATCGACCGCATTGATACGTCTGCGGCGATCATGCGAAATTTCATGCCTGCAAGCCCCGCCCCAGAAGCGGTTGCCTTTTCCCGTACCGCACCCACGCGAGCCGTACTCAAACTCACAGGTCATATTGAGAATCACGGGGATGCGTCGGTAATGGACGAGTGTCTAGGTGATGAGCGCGGCAGCGCCCGCCTGGAAGGCTTCTCCATTGTCTGGGACAACAAGCCGTCCGGCGTAGACCTGGCTTACACCAGCACGATCGCGGGCGCTGGCCCCAGCCAGAAAGTGCTGACCGGAAGCTTCACCGGAGCGCGCAACAAAGGCGCTTCGCTGGTCGCAGTCGGCTTCGGCCTGACCGGCCCAGACCGTTCTCATTACGAATTGACCGGCTACGTGGTGTTTGCGGGATCAGCGCCCCAAGCCATCGTTAACGAACAAATGCTTTTTGGACCCAGCGGGACTGAACCCCTGGTTGCAATACAGCTCTCAATTACTCCCAAAACCGAGATCAACGCTCTCCGCCATAAGTCTCTCAGGGAAAAACCTGCGATTACGCAGACAGATAGCAACATAGGCCAAATGGCCTGACACATCAGGAATTAGACTCATGGCACTGCAATATGATGCACCAACCACAGCAGCAGCTCTGACCGCAGAACTGGAAAGCAACCCAGCGATCTCCGCGACTACACTGGCAGCCATCAGCTCCCTGCTGAACCTGGACGCAACTGGCACCGAAGTGTCCGTAGCTTCCTACAACGCTGTGACCGGTGTAGTGACTGGCGAAGATGGCGTGACTCCAGACGTCGTGACCATCTCGACTGACGCTTTGACGCTTGCCCGCGCTGCCGCTACTCCACAAGTCACCGTTGATCTGACTCCAGTCGCTGACGCTTCCGTATTCATCATCAGTGGCGATGCGGGCGTTAACGCCACCCTGAACACTGTTGCAGGTGCTGACAAAGTCATCGTTGGCGGTAACGGCAACGACACCATCACCGTGACCGGCGACGCGAACGTCACCGTTGAAGGCGGCGACGGTAACGACGTCATCACCACTGCAGGCGGCAACGACACCGTTATCGGCGGCGCTGGCGTTAACTTCATTTCCACTGGTGCAGGCAACGACACCATCATCACCGGTGCTGGCATTGCCAACACTATCGATGCTGGCGACGGTTTCGACACCGTTCAGATCGGCGGCGCACGTGCTGACTTCCAGATTTCGCAAACCGGTTCGACTCTTGTCCTGAACGGCGACGATCAGACCACCAGCGTTACTCACGCTGAATTCCTGAGCTTCACCGATGGCGCTACCGTGGCCATCGCTGACAACGCTGAAGATGCTGCAGTTCTGCGTCTGTACGAAGGCCTGCTGGGTCGCGACGCTGATCAAGGTGGCGCTGAGTTCTTCACCACTGCTCACGATAATGGTGTAAGCGGCGCAACTCTGGCTGAAACGTTCATCAACTCGGCTGAGTACAAAGATGTCGTTGTCGACAGCTATATCGACGATCTGTACAACACACTGCTGGGCCGCACCGGTGGTGCTGACCAAGCGGGTCAGGACTTCTGGTCAAATGCCGTAGCCAATGGCCTGAGCCTGGGCGACCTGGCAGCTCAACTGTCCAACTCGACAGAAGGCCAAGCTGCTACTGCTACCGATTCTGCGTTTGTTCAAGGCCTGTACGAAGTTGCACTGGGCCGCAATGCTGATACTGGTGGTCTGGACTTCTGGGTTAACGCCCTGTCCAACGGCAGCAGCCGTGCCGACATCGCTTCGGACATCATCAACTCGAACGAAGCGGCTAGCCACTCTAACCTTGAGTTCGTGAACTCGCTGTACACCAACGCTTTGGGTCGTGACAACGACGCGAACGACATCAGCGGCAAAGCCTTCTGGCTGACCGCGCTGGACAACGGTGTATCGCAAGCACAAGTCGCCATCGAAATCGTTGGTTCGGCTGATGCACAAGCTCACATCACCAACGTTGTAGTGGTTCCAGGTTCGGTTTAATCGACCGCTTCTGAACCAGCCCGATCACCTCCAGCCGTAAGGCTGGGGGTTTTCAAAAAGGGGCTCCCTCGCGGGCGCCCCTCTTTATTTATCTGCGAACCACCCAATGGCCACTTCTATTCAACCCAAGCTTGAGCCGGGAACGCTCATGGATCGATTTCATCTTGCCCGGCAAGCTGGCGAGCTGGAACAGGCCATTTTTTTTCTGAATAAAGCGCTGCACACGCCCGAGTACCGCGCTGAAGCCCTGATCTGGAAGGGCATAGACGCGATGCAGCAACAACAGCCTCAGGAAGCGTTTCTGTACCTGAGCGCCGCCGCCGCTGCGCTGCCGAAGCGCTCGGATATTCAGGCGTTGATTGGCCGTGCTGTATCGAGCCTTGGTCAACCCGGACTCGCCACACGACTGCTCACCGCGGCCTGGAAACTGAACCCTACCGACAGCGTTCTGCGCTCGATGCTGTGGCAGCTACGCAGCCAGACCGAACGGCCGGAAAACCTGCGTCGCTCACTTCTTTCAAGACTTCCAGAGATTACCGACGCCCAAGAGCTTCAACTGGTGGTCGGGCTCCTGAACAAACAACCCGGTGCTCCTCTGCTGCTTGGCGTCAGTCGATACGATGCCGAACGCCGTGAAGTCTCTGGCTGGGCTCTCAACCTTCGCTCGCCTGGCAGCAGGGTCCAGGTGTGCGTCGAGTCAGGTGCGACCCAGTACGTTTGCACGGCTGAGCACGCCGATCCTTTGCTGACGCAAGCGGGGCTCACCTCGAACCAGGGCGCATTCCGCGTGCAGATCAACGACCCGGCGCCCACCCTGCACGTCCGTTATGAAGATGGCACGCCACTCATCGGCAGTCCGCTGTCCAACCTTCTGACCTTCGTCCCGCCTCTGCCTGTTGGTAAACAAACGGGACGCCAGGAACCGGTCGACATCCTCGTTCCCGTGTATGACGGTCTTGAAGAAACCCTTGAATGCCTCAACAGCGTTCTTGGCAGCCGAGCGTTAAACCGCACTGCTCACCGCCTGGTGGTGCTGGACGATGCAACGCCCAACCCGGCTCTACGCCGCGCGCTGGCCGATCTTGCAGCCAAAGGCGACATCGTCCACATCGAGCAGGCTACCAACCTGGGCTTCATTCGAAACGTTAACCGCGGCATGGCGCTCCACCCGGAACGAGACGTTGTATGGCTCAATGCCGACACGCGTGTGCACGGGAACTGGCTTGATCGCCTGCGGGCAGTAGCGTACAGCGCCAAAGACATTGCATCGGTGACACCCTTCACCAATAACGGCGAGCTGATGAGTTTCCCGGTCAGCCGTGTCAGCCACACGATGCCCACGGCCGAACAACAGGCGGTGCTGGACGAACTGGCGCTCACCATCGACAGCCCTGCCGTGGAAATCGAGACCGGTTGTGGCTTCTGTCTCTACATCAAACGCCAGGCCATCGACGCAACTGGATATCTGGATGAGGTGCACCTGTTGCGCGGCTACGGCGAAGAAACCGACTGGTGCCTGAGAGCACGCTCTCTTGGATGGCGTCACATGGGGGCGCCGAATGTCTTCGTTGCCCATCAGGGGGGCGTTTCGTTCGGAGAGGAAAAGGCTGTGCGCGTGGCCCATAACAACGCCATTCTGGAACGTCGCTATCCCACGGCGTCCGCCCGGTATCAACATTTCTGCCTGCGAGACCCACTCAAGCCGTCCCGTGAGGCTCTCCAGCGCGGCAGACTGGCCAGGCTGGCCGCCGACATGGCGCAGCCATCCGCCAACGCAAAGGCACTGCACGCTTTCAAGCAGTTGCAGGTGTACTCCGGCGCAGCATTCAAGGCTCCGCTGAGCTTGCACTGGACACAGGAAGGCGCGCGTACCGTGGTCACGCTGCACGCCGACTTGAAGCCGTTGCCAGTGAAACTTGACTACCAGCTGCCGGGCGACGCCGGGCGCATGATTGACGACCTGAAGACACTGAACCTGAACGAGATCGTGTACCGGCAACTGACTGCGTGCCCCTCAGACTTGCTGGACCTGGCGGCGAAGCTCGAAAAACCCTACCGCATTGTTTGCCGGGACGACGAGTTGCTCAGGCCCGTACCCCGTCGCGACTGGAACGCCTTTGCCAGCCAGGCCACGAGCCTTCATGTGCCGTGGAAGGCGCTCCGCAAGCCTTACGCCGAGGCGTTCCCAGGCACTGCGATTGTCATTGATCGCCACACGCTCAAACCGGCTCGTCCCGACAAGCGTGCTCCACGCGTGCTGATGATTGCCGACGAGCTGATCAATGCCGATCTGGCCCGCCTATGGATCGAACTGGGACGGCGAATCACGCGCGATCACCTCAAGCTCACACTGCTCGCGCCGGGTGACAGCCCTTGGCTCAAAACGCTGCTGGCAACTGGCGCAGTTCATGCTTTGCCTCAAGTCCAGGGACTTGAGCCAGCCGACTGTGCCTCACTCGCAGGCTGCACGGGTGCGCTGAGCCTGGAGGCGAATCCCGGCGCCGGCTGGAAAGCGCCAGCAACGGCCGCATTGCTGGGAGTGCCGCTGTACGCAGTACCTGGAGCGATTAGCCAGGAGGCGGGAGCCCTTTCGATGAAACTACTTCCTTTTTCTCTGAGCCAGGTCTGATGCCCGAAGAAGTCCTATCAAAGCCTGCAAACAGCAGCCAGATCAGCTCTACCCCATTGCGCGGCGCAATTACCGGTCTGTACGGCGATGTCCTGCAAGGCTGGGCAATGGACCTGTCCAGACCGAGCGAGCGGCTGGTCATTGAGGTGATGGTGGATGGCGCATGCGTCAGCCTTGTTCGCGCCGATCACTTTGAGCCAAACGCCGACACTGGTGATCAGTTCCATGGCTTCGGCGTGCAGCTCAGACGCAGCTGGCTTGAAGCTGCACAACACATTAGCGCGCGTGTTGCCAACCAGGACTTTACGCTGGCAGGCGACCTGAAAATGCCACCGCCACCGCCCAAGGTGCCCGCTGCCATTGCTTCACAAGTCTGGCACAGCGGCGGTTTGCGCCTCAGTGGCTGGTCTTTCGATCCGGATGCCCAACATCGCCATGTGCAGATCACAGTCCGCGAAGACGACCGCGTGATCGCCCAGGTATCTTGCGATACCCATCATCAAGCGCTGGTGTACCGCTCGACGAGCGACCATGGCTTCACGATCGATCTGCCTTGGGAACTGGCAGACGGCAAGCCGCATACGCTGCACATAGAAAACGACATGGGGCACCCGCTTTCCGGCAGCCCGATCAAATTGTGCTGCTGGCCCGAAGGTCTGGAAGGGCTGCTCAAACTCCATGACCAGCAGGGGCCCGACGAGCAGACGCTTGCGCTGCTAACCGAAGTGGCCAAAGAGCAGACGCTGCGCTTCCCCAAAAGCGCAGGTTTTCACCATTACCCACAATGGTTCGAGGTTTTCCAGCACGCCCCGGTGCGCAACCCGGCACCGCAAAAGACCAAGGTGGGCCTGTTACTGCTCAGTGAGGGCGACATGACGCTGGAAGGCGTCACACTGGCCAGCCTGCGCGGCAACAAGGCGACGCTGCGCAAGATTGTCAGAACGACGCCCGACGATCTCCTGCCCGCACTCAAAGAATTACTGGAAGCAGACTGTGACAGCATCGTCCCCATCAAAGCAGGCGACCACCTGGCGAGCCAGGCGCTGGATCACCTGACTGGGTTGCTGGATGACAATATCGCCTGGGGCTATGCAGACTGCGACCGCGACGGCCCGCACGGCGAGCGCCAATTGCCCTGGCTGAAGCCGGTATGGGATCTGGACCTGTTCATCGGTGCCGACCTCTTCACCCCCGGTGCAATTTTCAGCGCGGACATCATCCAGGCCGCTCTGTCCTTGCTCGCGCCTGCCAACGACCTGCAATCACTGAACTGGGATTTCTTTGTCGCCGGCATCGCGCTCGCAACAGAAAAGCTTCAGGCAACCGTCGTACACTTGCCTCAGGTCGTTTACCACCGTGATCACCGAGCACCGGCCAGTCCGGAACACGCCTGGCCATCAATGGACCGCCATCAAGCGATTGCCTGGCTTTGCCAGAGCCTCGTGCCCGGCGCAACGGTCAGGGCGTTGCCACACTTCCCGGCACTGCTTCGCGCACACTGGCCGCTTCCCCTCACCCTGCCCCGCGTCAGCCTGATTGTGCCGACCCGCGATCAGGTCGGCTTGCTGCGTACGTGCATCGAAGGGCTGCTGAACACGGATTATCCGTACCTCGAAATCATCGTTGTGGACAACCAGTCGACCGATCCTGAGACTCTGGAATACCTTCAGTATCTGCCGACGCAAGGGGTGAAAGTGCTGCCGCACCCGCATCCGTTCAATTATTCGACCATCAACAACCGCGCCGTTGCGCAGGCCTCCGGCGAGATTATTGGATTGGTCAATAACGACATCGAGATCATCGAAACCCATTGGCTGAAAGAGATGCTCAGCCAACTGCTACGCGACAATGTCGGCGCCGTCGGGGCGAAGCTCCTATGGCCCAACCGTATGGTCCAGCACGGCGGCGTCGTTGTGGGCATCAACGGATTGGCGGCCCATGCCGGTAACAACCTCGACGAACATGACGCAGGCTATTTGGCCACCAACCAACTCACCCGCCGCCAAAGCGCGGTGACAGCCGCGTGTCTGCTCATGCGCAAATCAGTCTTCGAAGCGCTCGGCGGTCTCGACGAAAAAGCGTTCCCCGTAGCGTTCAATGACGTCGACCTCTGCCTGCGTATCCAGCAATCCGGTATGCACTTGGTCTGGACAGCGTTTGCGAAGCTGATTCACGCCGAGTCCGCAAGCCGCGGCAAAGACATCAGCGCTGAAAAACAAGCCAGAGCGCGCCGAGAACAACAAGGCTTCATCGAAAGATGGTCGCTGGACGGGCAGATTGACCCTTACTACCACCCAGCACTGAGTCATGACTATTTGAGTGGGGCTTATGGGGGGTTAGCGATGCCGCCTTCGGAAGCCAATCGCCGGTCATAGTCTGTAAAAAACGGAATCCACATATAATTAGACGATGCGCTGATTTAATAAATCAATATATGAAATAGCGCAATGCATCAAACTAGGGTAAAACCATGGCAACCGGACAAGCGAAGATGAACAATATTCCCAGATCAGCGCCGAATGCTGCGGAAAGCTCAATTAAGAAATCCGATACCGAACTAGTTAACTACATCCAGCAGGCCTTTGCGGACAAAAATTCAGCGCTGCTGCTGGCAGAAAGACAGATTCAAGAACAAACTCGCGCGCTAGAGGAAGTTAGACTCGAAGCGGCCACCTTGTTAGCGGAACTGCACCGAACTCAGGAAAAGCTAGAGCATATCTGCCTCACCCAAAGCGCGACGGGGCGTTACGCTCTACTGCAACAGGCAAGGATTGACAAGTTGAAAACACTCCTATCCGATCATTGGGAGATGGAAATTCAACATATCAACCGAAAAAGAAAAGCCACGACCGATATTATATGCTGGACTTTGAAGCACGTTTATATCATCAACGACTACATCCCTGAGCTCTATATAGAGATACATCTCAGCAATGGCGTCGCGGGACTGCTGTTGAAAGCGACTAGCTTTGAGAGCGGCACGTCTACGATTAAGCGAGGAAAATTAGCAGTAGGCGATACTATCAGGATCTTTCCGGATTCCAAGCCGATTAACCAAGGTGGCAACGCTGAAATTAGCAGTCTGGGAACGTCCGACTGGAGCATTACTAAAGAGGTCGTGAGATGCTTAGCATCGCTAGTTGAGAAATCGACATTTAGCCATCCCTGTCTTAAAAAAAGGGAATTGGAAGCTTTACGACTTGGATTAGGTAATCTCAACCAGCAACTCAATAACTGGCCTTGGACTTTCCGCTTCGATCATATTCAACTGAGTGACACATTACAGACACATGAATATCAGAAACTCAGCCTCAGGATCGACAATTTGAGCATCGGAAGTTATGGGTGGGCACGTTTAGACTACGGGGTTGCGACAGTCGACCACGGTGCGGAGTTTGGTCAAAACCCAAGGCTGGAATTCCCTGAATCCAGCAAAAAAGTGATAACCAATTGGTATGCCGAAACCTCAGATGGACGAGGACCTAGACTTGAGCTGAGATTTGCAAAACCAAACGCACTTGACCGAGATGTGTGGAGCAAACTATCTGATGAGGATCAATTACTAATTACCGCCCTGGTTACCAGCCTGCCCGCTCAAATCGCGGTTATGGAAAAGCAGGATGTCCACAAGCAGGATTGGCAGAAATGGAAAGAACTGGGTCTGCTAATGAAGAAAATATTGGCCAGCCAGTTCGTAAAAATGACTCACAGCGCGGTCTGAGCAGGACATGCCCTTCGGAAGATTACCAGCGTACGATTGCTAGGAAATATATTCATGACTGACTCCCCCTCCCGCTTTAAACTTGCCAATGCGGCATTTCGAGCGCAAAACTACGCGACTGCTATAGAGCTATATGAGGCAGCTTTAGGTGAAGATCCTAGCATCGCGGATAGTATCCGATTTAATCTTGAGCTCGCACGATCACGTCTGAATGCGGCGAACCATAGAACTGCCGATCAAACTCTACTTATTGAAGCGAGCGGTGAGCCACTGGAAGATTCGAAAAGGTCAGCCCCCACGTTTTCGCATTTCGCTGGCAGCGAAGTTCAATCAAAAAGCAGCCAAGTTAATCCTGCCACAACTCCCACTCTCGACATTAATAGTCCAGAATGGATAAAACTTAGCGATGTTTTCGCAGATGAGACAACGGCAGTCAATTTAGAACAGTATAAAAAGACCATTAAAGATTTTGCACTGATCACGCTTAGCCATACTCTTTTGGAGGAGAGGGGACAATTTGGGATATTTGGGAAGCAAAAAAAGCCGCTTAACGACCAAGTGCTAAAAAAAGTGGGCGAATCAAAGCTTTTCGATAAGGCTTGGTATCTACAGACATATCCTGATGTCGCTTTGAGCAAAATCGATCCAGTTAAACACTACATGTCTATAGGTTGGCAGCTAGGTCGCGATCCAAGCCCAAAGTTTTCAACCAATACTTACTTCGAACTCAACAAGGACGTACATGAGGCGGATGTAAACCCGCTTGAGCACTACTTATTTCAAGGCCTGAAAGAGGGAAGAAACTTCAAAAGGTTTCTGAAGGCCGATGAGCTTGGTGATATCGACTTTTCGCCTACCAAACGCAGCAGCTATACTTTAATACCTAGTAAAACAGTTCGCACTGTTTGCCTGTACCTCCCTCAATTTCACGCTATTCCCGAAAATGACGAATGGTGGGGCAAAGGATTTACCGAGTGGACCAACGTAATCCCCGCGAAGCCTCAGTTCGATGGCCACTACCAACCACATATCCCCCACCCAGATGTAGGTTACTATAACCTGCTTGAACCAGGGGTTATTGCTAGACAGATTAAACAAGCTGTCGACTATGGGATTGATGGGTTCTGCTTTTACTTTTATTGGTTTGGCGGGCACCGCCTGCTGGAAAAGCCGATCGAATTATTTTACAACGACAAAACTCATGATATGCCATTCTGTCTCTGTTGGGCGAATGAGAACTGGTCACGTCGCTGGGACGGCAACGAATCCGACGTATTGATGGCTCAGAATCACTCTGATGAAGACGATATAAACTTCATAAGCTATATAACCAAATATATCACTGACCCTAGATATATCAGGGTCGAGAGTAAACCGCTGATTGTTGTTTACCGCCCCGCCGAACTGCCGGACGCCAAAAGAACGGCTAACCTGTGGCGCGAGTATTGCTTGAAGGAAGGGATAGGCGAAATATTCCTGGCAACGACCAACTCTTTTGAGAAAAACAATCCTAATGACTATGGTTTCGACGCAGTAGTAGACTTTACACCCAATAGCGCTGGCCTGTCCCCTACGCGTGAACTAATCCAAAATCTTCCCCCTTCATTCGAAGGCGGGCTATTCAATTACGACAATCTAGTTGCCCAAAGTGACAACTATAGAGTCGAAGATTTTAGAATCTTTCGCGGTGCGAGCCCCTCTTGGGATAACACTGCAAGAAAGAAAAATAAAGGATATATATTTCTAAATAGTTCTCCAGTCAAATACCAAAAATGGCTAGACAACTCGATAAACTATATGACTTCTACCAAGTCTCATCCGAGTGATGCCCTAGTTTTCATAAATGCATGGAATGAATGGGCAGAAGGGGCGCATCTGGAGCCAGATCAGAAGTACGGTTACGCATATCTCGAGGCCACAAAATTAGCGATATTGAAATCTGCTATCGGGAATATGGCCCCTATTCATAGCAATGACAAGTCGCTTGCAGTCATTATCCATGCGTTTTACTTAGACGTGCTAGAAGAATTCCTGATAGAAATTAAAAAGAACTGCTCAAAGCTAACAATAAAAATATATGTTTCCGTACCTTTCGGCAATACCGATGCCGCACGAGCGATGCTCAATATTTCAAAGCTTGACTATGTTCTCAGTGAGGTTCAAAACCTTGGGCGTGATGTGCTTCCTTTCATTAAGCTGGCGCGAATGGCGGCAAAGGATGGATTCCCAGTCATCCTGAAACTACATACAAAAAAATCTAAGCATCGGGAAGACGGCGATTTGTGGCGGAATGAGCTTGTCCAGAAGCTTGTAGGGGGAGGTAGATTATTCAAGAATCACCAAAAAATCATTAAGGATCAGTCTATCGGCCTGCTTTGCCCATCCGGACATCTCGTGCCTTTGAAAAACCACTGGGGCGGGAACGCTGAGCACTGCGCCAAACTCGCGGCCCGTTTGGGATACGAATTTGAAGAAATTATCGGAATGGATTTTGCTGCCGGCACGATGTTCTTTGCGCAGACTAAAGCAATCCTCCCGATACTAAACCTAGCCATCGAGGATGAAGACTTCGATGAAGAATTAGGCCAGACGGATGGCACCTTTGCCCATGCCATAGAGCGGATTTTTTCAGTTAGCTGTGCCGCAGCAGGATTGATGACAATTGAGCAATCCGGCAAACAAAAAAAACAACCATACGCCTTCGCGAAGATTGGGTAGAGTAATTCATGACTATCAAAGTAAAGTTAGCTGCAATCGCTAAAGATGAGGCAGCCTATATCCCACAATGGATACATCATCATGCTGCGTTCGGATTTGAAGAAATAGAAATTTGGCTTAACAATACTACAGATAACTCAGTCGAGTTACTTAGCGACATCCAGTCCAAGCATCCTGAATTAACAATAAAATTCAAGATTGCTGATGAATTTCTTGATATGTGCCTCTCTAAAAACCTCCAGTTTCAACAATGCGCTTACACGGAGATTTATAACCAAGCGCTAGAAAACTCGAATTTCAGCCATATTCTTTTTTTAGACTTGGATGAGTTCTGGGTCCCCCGTGACTTTACGACCAAAATTGGGGAGTTCGTATCCGCCTCACCTGACGTCGACGCTATCTCGTTTCAATGGATGATCGACACTCCCGATGTCAATCGACATATTTTCAGCCCGCCCTTTTCCTGCGTCAACAGGCTGCAAAAAAACCGCCACGTTAAAACCTTGACGAAACTCACAAGCAAAATGTCTGAACTCTCGGTTCACAATCACATTATCAAAGACGGAAATTATGTGACTGCGGACGGTACCAAATTCCCTGGGAACGATCGAGAAACAATAAACAAATCTCTTGTTCCCATTTCGTATCAAAAGATGCATGGCATGAAGCCTGAGAAGGCATTCATACTTCATCAGATCAATCGCACCCCCGTTGAATATCTATCCTCACTACTCAGAGGGCGCGGGCATAAAAATGACCAGAAGATTTTTAAAGCTAACCGAATCGGCTACATTCTGGATGATCAGTCATCAACAGCGACAGAATTCTGCATTGACCCACTACGGATTTTTGAACACAACCGGAGCCTCATAGATTACTTGATCACAATCAATGACCATGTTGAGAAAGCACAGCAATTCATCATTGATCGCTTTTACGCCGCCACGCAAAAAATCCGTGACACGCCTGAACTTTTAAGTAATTTCCGCGACCAGGTTAGAGGGGTAAAAATTAATGACTTTTTGGTTACCCCACTTCCTCACGATCAACTTTTTTTTGCGCTAGACAAAACACAGATTTCTTCAGAAGGCATTATTATTGAAGGCTGGGCTTTTGACGCCCTCTCTGGTTCACTTCCGACCATATCAATTGAGACTGAAGACGGTCGGTCTGTTACCGTTAATCTTAACCGACATGACAGACCTGACGTAGAGAGAGTCTATCCAGATGCTCCTAAAGGGTGCGGCTTCAAAATCACTGCTTCCACTACGGTACAGCAGAAGCCCTTTTTGTTGATAAAGTCATCAGCGACTACCACAACCTTATCAATTAAACCAACCACGACTGAGATGACCAACTAAATGAATATTACAGTGGTTGGAATAGGATATGTTGGCCTGTCAAATGCGTTATTGCTCTCTCAACACAACAATGTTATCGCGCTAGATATTGACCAAGACAAGGTTGATAAATTAAACCAGGGAATTTCGCCAATCGACGATGACGATATCAGTTTAGCCTTGAAAGGCTCCTTATCGAGCCTCAAAGCAACCTCCGACCCACTGGAAGCCTTCATGGCGCCGGAGATTGTCATTATTGCCACACCTACAAACTATGATGCCGAGACTAACAATTTTAATACAGAATCTGTGGAATCAGTAATTCGCATCGCAACCAACCTCAACCCTAAACCTATAGTAGTTATAAAATCTACTATCCCTGTGGGTTTCACCAAGTGCATGCAGTCTAAGTTTAGAAGCGATGCCATCATCTTTTCACCAGAGTTCTTACGTGAAGGAAAAGCGCTTCATGACAACCTGTACCCTTCTCGAATTATAGTTGGCGAACAATCGGACCGCGGCCAGAAGCTTGCCGACATGTTCCTTATGGGCGCAAAAAAAAAGGACACCCCCATTCTTCTGACCGGGTCAACAGAGGCAGAAGCCATTAAACTCTTTGCTAACACCTATTTGGCAATGCGTGTCGCTTATTTCAACGAACTGGACACCTATGCCGAGTCACGGGGACTCGACAGTCGTCAGATCATCGAGGGAGTTGGACTTGACCCAAGGATCGGGAACCATTATCACAACCCATCTTTTGGTTATGGGGGCTACTGTCTACCGAAGGACACTAAGCAGCTGCTGGCCAATTATGCAGAAGTGCCCAACACTCTGATACGTGCAATAGTCAACTCCAATACAATGCGCAAGGATTATATTGCAGAAGCAATTCTGAAGCTTCAACCCAAGAAAGTTGGAATTTACCGTCTAATAATGAAAGCAGGGTCAGACAACTTCAGGACGTCTTCTATACAGGGAATAATGAAACGACTAAAAGCTAAAGGAATAGAGATCGTAATTTACGAACCGGCACTCAAAGATAAACTATTTTTCAACTCTGAAAACATGTCTGATCTCCGAGCTTTTAAGGATAGCGTCGACCTCATCGTGGCAAATCGGTTGGTCGAGGAGATTTCCGACGTCAGACACAAAGTGTATACACGGGATCTATTCGGCCACGACTAGTAACTCGCCTACCACTTGCCCGATCGGTGACGGCTTCGACGTTTGTAGTGGGCGACGTCTGTACCCAGCGTCGCGCCGGTTCCCGCCAAGGTGGATAGGAGTCCGCTTTCAAAAGCCAAGCGAATGGTCGCGCCGCGGTTATAGCTCCCTACCAATTGCCATGCCGGGCACGCTGCCTCGAAAAGCTGTTTCTCTGGTATCCTGACTTTTTTCTGCCGAGCCCCGTCCAGTGCAAGGAAAGTCTTGGCGTTGTCATCGAGCAACCGGTTCCGCGAAGCTCGTACCATCCGATGCTGCCTCTTTAATTTGCTCGCGGCTCTGTGCCTAAGGATTAAATACATGGACTTGATACCCGTAATTTTGTCTGGCGGCGTTGGCAGCCGGCTGTGGCCCGTGTCTCGCGAGGCCCATCCCAAGCCGTTCATGACGCTGCCGGACGGCCAGAACCTGATTCAGAAAACCTTCCTGCGAGCGTCTGCGCTGGAGGGGGTTTCGCAAGTGCTGACGGTCACTAATCGCGATCTGCTGTTCAAAACCGAGGACGAATACCGTTCCGTTAACAAGGCCGGACTGGCCCAGGGCTACATCCTTGAACCGTTCGGTCGCAACACGGCTGCCGCGGTGGCCATGGCGGCACTGCAGATCAAGGCGCTGCAGGGCGCTGAAGCTCACATGCTGGTTCTGGCAGCGGATCATCTGATTCAGGACGAGAAGGCGTTCGGCGCAGCTGTTTCCAAGGCGGTGGAGCTGTCCGAACAGGGCTGGCTGGTCACCTTCGGGATCCAGCCGCAATATCCTGAAACAGGATTCGGTTACATCGAAGCGGGTGGTTCTGTCGGTCAGGAAGGCGGGTTGAAAGTTGCGCGTTTCGTTGAGAAGCCTGATCTGACCACTGCGCAGTCTTACATCGCCGCTGGGAACTACTTTTGGAACTCGGGGATGTTCTGTTTCAAAGTCGAAACAGTATTGGCGCAGTTTGCAGAACACGCCCCGGACGTGCTGGAAGCCGCTGCTAATTCCATCGCCAGTTCGCGCCTTACCCAGGGTGATGCCTATCACTGCCTGGCCGTGGATGCCGACTCGTTCGCAAAGGTCCCTGACATCTCGATCGACTATGCGTTGATGGAGCGCTCGAACAAGGTGGCTACTGTTCCTTGCGATATTGGCTGGAGCGATATCGGGTCCTGGAATGCGGTGAGCGAGCTGACAGCTCAGGACGATCACGGCAACCGTTTCGAAGGCGAAGTGCTGTCTCACGATTCGCGGAACAACTATGTGAATTCTGAAGAGCGCCTGACAGCACTCGTGGGCGTGGAAGACCTGCTCGTTGTCGACACCGCTGACGCGTTGATGATCGCGCACAAGGACCACGCTCAGGATGTGAAGCACATCGTCACCCAGCTGAAAAAGTCAGGTCACACGCTGCACCAGTTGCACCAGACGGTACATCGCCCATGGGGCACCTATACCACGCTGGAAAACGGTGAGCGGTTCAAGATCAAGCGCATCGTCGTCAAGCCGAAAGCTTCGCTGTCCTTGCAAATGCACCACCATCGCAGCGAGCACTGGATTGTGGTGAGCGGCATGGCGGTCGTGGTCAACGATGACCAGGAGCTGATGCTCAACACCAATGAGTCGACTTTTATTCGTGCCGGTCACAGGCATCGTTTAAGTAATCCTGGTGTCATAGACCTGGTGCTGATCGAAGTACAGAGTGGTGACTATCTGGGAGAGGACGATATTGTTCGCTTTGAGGATGTCTACGGTCGAGCTGGAGCTTGATTGTCGGACGGTAAAGAATGATATCGCAGTGGCTGTACATGGGTTGGACGCCTCACCAACCCGTCAGGCTTTCTACAGCTCATGGACGCTGGGGGTATGTGTGGTCGGCCGCTGTCATGGCTTCCGGTCAGACGCCCGCCTCCGTTGAGTTTGCAAGCAAACCCCTTGCCTTTCGCCCATCTTATCTTTCAGGCAATCGTCTTTTTAAGACGCCAGTTGCAACGGCAACTCCGCGCTTCGCGGGCGTGCAGCACAACCACTGCCAGCCGCGCGATCCGCTCGCCACGTCAGTGAAAAAAATCATACGCGTCATCGAGGGCCAAGCATGTACGGCATGTTGAAAGGGCTTTGGGAATACCGAAGCTTTATAGTTACTTCCATCCGCAACGAATTTATTGCCCGATTTGCTCGCAGCAAACTCGGCGGTCTGTGGATGATTATTCATCCGCTGTCTCAGGTTGCTATCTACGCACTGATCCTCTCCAACGTTCTGGCGGCTAAGCTCCCGGGCATCGATAACAAATATGCCTACGCCCTGTATCTGATGGCGGGGATTTTGGCCTGGAACCTTTTTTCGGAAATTGTTTCGCGATGCCTTAACCTTTTCATCGAGCAGGGCAACATCATGAAGAAGATGCGCTTCCCGCGTATCGCCCTGCCTGTCATCGTCGTTGGTTCGTGCCTGCTGAATAACCTGCTGCTGTTCGTCGCCGTTTTAGTGGTGTTCGCAGCGTTGGGGCAGATGCCTAACGTAGAGATGTTCTGGCTGCTCCCGCTGACCGTCGTCGTCACTGCACTGGCGGTGGGCCTCGGCCTCGTGCTGGGCGTCATCAACGTGTTTGTCCGGGACGTAGGGCAAGTGGTGCCGATCATCATGCAGGTCTGGTTCTGGTTCACACCGATCGTCTACTCGGCGAACATCATCCCCCAGCATCTTCAAGGGATGATGAATTTCAACCCTATGTATTCAATCGTGACCGCTTACCACGATGTGCTGGTTTATCAGGTCTCCCCGAAGCTTGAGGAAGTTGCCATTACCGTGGCCGTCACCTGCGTGCTGCTGGTGCTGGGGCTGTTTATGTTTCGCCGTGCGGCCCCGGAAATGGTGGATTCCCTATGACTCTTTTAGCCGTCAGCAATCTCGGCAAGGCCTACCGAACCTACAGTTCGGAATGGAAACGAATCGCCAACTGGTTTTTCGTCCCTGCCAAACCTCACCACGAACACTGGGTGCTGCGCCACATCAGCTTTGCCATTGAGCCAGGAGAAGCCATCGGCATCGTCGGACAAAACGGCGCCGGCAAGTCCACCCTTCTGAAAATGATCACCGGCACCTTGCAGCCTACCGAGGGCAGCGTGCAGGTGAACGGGCGCATTGCTGCCATCCTGGAACTCGGAATGGGCTTTAACCCAGAGCTGACCGGTAGGCAGAACGTCTATCACGCTGCCGGTTTGATGGGTTTTAACAGTGATCAGATTGACGCGGTGATTGATGACGTCGAGGCCTTCGCAGAGATTGGCGAATATTTCGATGAGAGCGTGCGTACCTATTCCAGCGGCATGCAGATGCGGGTGGCATTCTCTGTCGCCACCGCGTTTCGTCCTGACATCCTGATCGTCGATGAAGCGCTCTCGGTGGGCGACAGCTATTTCCAGCACAAGAGTTTTGCCCGTATCAAAGCGTTCCAGGAACAAGGAACGACGTTGATCATCGTGTCCCATGACCGCGGCTCCATCCAGGCGCTGTGTGATCGGGCCATCCTGCTTGACGGCGGCACGGTGATAAAGGACGGTGCGCCCGAAGAAGTCATGGACTTCTACAACGCCATCGTAGCTGACAAGGAGAACGCGACAGTGGAGGTCGTCGCGCTGGACAACGGTGCGACACAGACTCGCTCAGGCAGCCGCAAAGCGACCATTGAAAGCGTGTCGCTCCTGGACGCGACCGGTGCGCCGGTGGAGTTTGTAGGCGTCGGCGATGAAGTCACGCTGTGCATCAAGGGCAAAAGCCATGAAGCACTCCCCGAAGTGGTCGTGGGTTACTTGATCAAGGACCGTCTGGGCCAAAGCATATTCGGCACGAACACTCATCACCTGAACTGCCAGTCAACCAACCTGGCAGCAGGCCAGACCTTTACCTACAAGTTCACGTTTCCGGCCAATCTGGGGATCGGTTCTTACTCGGTGGCCGTAGCCTTGCACGCGTCTGAAACCCATATCGTAGAAAACTTCGAGTGGGTGGATCTTGCACTGGTGTTCAACGTCGTCAATATTGCCGAGCAAACTTTTGTGGGCCTCAGCTGGATGCCGCCGACTGTCGAGATCGATGTGTGATCGACACGTCTCTCTCAGCCGGTGCTGCTTCGCTCTCCCTCAGGTTGCGTAATCCCGCGACACGGGTGGAACCGAACACTTCCCCGCCGATACTCGAACAATTGCTGGACCGATTCAGAATCAGGATGCGCCCGTGAGTGAATTTTACCGATCATTTGAAGACAAACACCGTGGCTCCCGAGAGCTGATATTGAGTCGCCTCGCTGTCTATAAGCCGTTCATAGAGAAGCTAAAAGCTCACTGGGACCTGGAAGTCACCGACCTCGGTTGCGGTCGAGGAGAATGGCTCGAGCTATTGACCTCGATGCAGGTGCGTTGCCACGGTGTTGACCTGGATGAGGGCATGCTGTCGGCCTGCACAGCTCGCGGCTTCAATGTTACGAAAAACGATGCCATCAGCTATCTGAAGCAACTTCCGACTGGCAGCCAGATGGTTGTCAGTGGCTTTCACCTAGCTGAGCATGTTCCGTTTGATCAGCTACAGGTGCTCGTGCAGGAGGCTAAGCGTGTACTCGTTCCGGGTGGCCTTCTAATACTGGAAACACCTAATCCGGAAAATCTCATTGTTGGCACATCCAATTTCTACATGGACCCAACGCACGTGAACCCTCTGCCTCCACCGCTGCTCCAGTTTCTGCCGGAACACTACGGATATGGCCGAATTGCGGTGCTACGGCTTCAAGAACCCGCTGCACTGGAGGACATTCCGCACATCACGTTGATGGACGTGCTGAATGGCGTCAGTCCAGACTATTCGATCGTCGCTCAAACGGCTTATACAGAAGAACACGGCCCCGATCTGGACCAGCTGTTCGCTACACCAATCGGTGTAACGCTTGCCGGCCTCGCTCATGGCTACGAAGCGCGAATGTCCGGTGTGGAAAACAATGCGGCGAATGCCGCAAACATGGTCCGGGCGCTGGAAAAAAATGTTACGGCGCTGCAACAAAATCTCACGATTCAAATTAAAAGTCTGGAACTCGAGAACCGGATGCTGCGCGACCAAAACGCCAGGTTTTCACAAGAGCTCATTGCGCAAAAAGAACAGATACATGAAGGGGCGGTCGTGCTGGCAGAGCACGGCGCTTACTTGGGCGTATTGACCTCTCAGCTTGGAGTGGCCAGAAGTCGGCTCCACGCGCTGAGCGTCATCATTCCTAGCCCTATCGTATCGTCGGTCAGGTATGCGCTGCTGCAGGGCACGCTCTTGAGACGGGATGGCATCAGGACGCGATCCAAACTAATGGCTCGGAAGATCGTATTCTTTGCTATCCGTAAACTTGCGCCCATCAAGCCCTTAAAAAAGGCAAGCATCTTCGCTCTCAAAAAAATGGGCGCCTATGAGTTTCTCCGAACCCGATACATCCGAAAGGATATAGAGATCTTTCGTCCTGCCGTCGACCACACCGTCATCATCGGCGTGGAAAACCTGTCACCTCACGGCCGAAACGTGCTTGCAAAACTCAAACTCGCGGAAAAGATTCGGGACAGGAACAACTAATGCGTATTGTAATTGACCTTCAGGGCGCCCAGACGGAGAGCCGGTTTCGTGGCATTGGACGCTATAGCCTATCGCTTGCCCTGGCAGTTGTACGCAACCGAGGGGAACACGATGTTCACTTGGTATTAAATGGCATTTTGTCCGACACCATCGAGCCTGTCAGAAGCGCATTCGACGATCTGCTTCCGGCTGAAAACATCCATGTCTGGTACGCTCCGGGGCCTGTCGCGGAAATTGATCCATCAAACCTTGAACGCAGAAAAGCTGCCGAGCTGATTCGCGAAGGGTTCATTGCCAGCCTGAATCCGGACATCGTTCACATCAGTTCTGTGATTGAAGGCTATCTGGACGACGCGGTTACCAGTATTGCCCGATTCGACACCAAAACACCTGTCAGCGTGTCGCATTACGACCTCATTCCGTTGTTGAATCCGGCGCAGTATCTGAACTCCAGTCCCAGCTATAAGCAGCACTATCTCGGCAAGGTCGACGAATTACAAAGAGCATCGCTGGTTCTATCGATTTCCGAGTTCTCTCGGGCTGAAGGGATCGAATATCTGTCCGTTGACGAGTCTCGTTCGGTCAACATTTCCACAGCCATTGACGATAACTTCCAGAAACTGACGATCTCACCGGCGGATGCCGCTGTTTTCCTTCAAGCCATGGGCATTGGCAAACCTTTCATTTTCTATACAGGCGGCTCGGACGATCGAAAAAATCTGCCGAGGCTGGTTGAGGCATTCGCTTTATTGCCTGAGGCAGTGAGAGCGCGATACCAACTGGTTTTCGCCGGAAAGATCCCTAGTGAACATTGCAATGATCTGATTGCTGAAGGCGACGCGCTTGGATTACAGCCAGAAGACCTTAAGTTCCTCGGCTACGTCGACGAACAGCAATTGGTAACGCTATACAACCTGTGTCGAGTTTTTGTATTTCCTTCGTGGCATGAAGGCTTCGGCTTGCCCCCTCTGGAAGCGATGGCATGCGGAGCGGCGGCGATCGGTTCCCGTGCATCCAGCATCCCTGAGGTCCTCGGCTGGGACGACGCGTTGTTCGATCCTTACGACGTCAGATCAATCAGCGCCAAATTGCTTCAGGCCGTGGAGGATGAGGCATTCCGAAACGCATTGATCACTCATGGTCTGGAGCAATCCCGAAAATTCACCTGGGACCATTGCGCACAAACGGCAATCAATGCGTTTGAGCGCTTCATCAGCACGCGCGAGCCTGAAGCGCCGATGGCGAAAGCGATGCATCGGAAGCGCCTGGCGTTCGTTTCTCCCCTGCCACCAGAGCGCACCGGCATCGCAGGGTATTCGTCCGAGCTGCTGCCGGAATTGCATAAGCTCTACGACATCGAACTGGTGGTTTATCAGAACGAAGTGACCGACGAGTGGGCCAAGGCGAACTGCTCGATCAGAGATCCTCAGTGGTTGCTGGACAACTCCGGTGCGATGGACCGTGTGGTTTATCAGATGGGAAACTCGATTTTCCATCACCACATGATGGAACTGATGAAGCTCGTACCCGGCGTGGTGGTACTACACGACTTCTTCCTGAGTGGCCTCAAGTCCTATTTGCAAGATGTGCATATCTCTGTCGATGCATGGGACGAAGCCCTGTACTTTTCGCACGGTTACAGTGCGCTGATTGAGAAATACAAAGTACTTACGCCCGATGAACTCAGGCTGAAATACCCCGTAAATCTAGAGATATTCCAACAGGCTCAGGGTGTCATTCTTCACTCCAACTACTCGAAGGAGCTGACCCGGCACTGGTATGGAGATCAACTGGCGGCGAAGTGCGAGGTCATCCCTCTATTGCGTCAACCGTCGCCGCCCGCAGATCGCGGCCGCTCCAAAGAAGAGATGGGGTTGAAGCGGGACGATTTCCTGGTCTGCAGCTTCGGCTTCCTCGACCCGACCAAGATGAATCATTCATTGTTGGAAGCATGGGTGGACTCGTCCCTTGCGCGAAACCCTGATTGCAAGCTGGTGTTTGTGGGCGACATCAACCACGAACCTTTTCTTGCACAACTCAATCAGATCATGGCTCGTGCTCCTTTCCCCGAAAACATCACCATCACAGGGTGGGCGGACGTCGAGACTTACAACAATTACCTGAAAGCCACGGACGTTGCGGTCCAACTGCGAGGCAACTCGCGCGGGGAAACTTCGGCCGCAGTACTTGATTGCATGAACCATGGCGCAGCAGTCATCGCCAATGCCAATGGCTCCTTCGCTGAACTGGACCCGAATGCGACCATCATGCTGCCGGACATTTTCGAAACCAGCGCACTGAAGGATGCCCTGGAATTGCTGTGGACAGATTCGAACCTGCGCGAAAAGTTAGGTGCCAACGGCGCTCAGACGATCCGGACCAAACATTCACCCGAGAATTGTGCCGCGTTGTACTTCACTGCGATCGAGCAGCAGTACCGTAAAAACCGCTATGGTCTGGATGCACTCTTACGCCGCGTTTTCGACAATTCAAGCCCCACTTATCTGGCTAATCACGGCGTGCGGCTTGCGGACTCTTTGTCGCAAAACTTCCCTCCACAGCGGTCCTTCAAGACGATCTATCTGGACATCACGGCGACCCACGTCACCACCCTGCGCACAGGCATTGAGCGGGTTGCCATGGCAGTGATGATGACGCTGCTGAAGAAGACCAGTCCGTCCCTGCGTATCGAACCCGTTTATCTGTGCAAGACCGGTGACGTCTGGGGGTACAAAACGGCGACCCGATTCACGCTGGAGTGTATAGGCGGCCCTTCGGGCCTGATGGCCGATCAGGTGGTCATTCCCCAAAAAGGCGATCGGGTGCTCACTCTGGACTGGTCCCATGACCTCGTGAGTGCCTATGAGGCTGGGTACTTGACGCATCTGATGGATAACGGTGTGAAGCTGTACGCCACGGTCTTCGATCTCTTGCCAGTGCTACTGCCACAACACTTCCCCCCGCAAGCCGAACTACCCTCTCATCGCTGGTTGCAAGTTACCTCCAAGCTCAATGGGGTGATATGCATCTCAGAATCGGTGGCTCAGGAATATGAAAGCTGGTCGCAGACCCAGTCAATAAAGCGCAAGACGTTTACCATCGACTGGTTTCACTTGGGTGCGGATTTGACGAGCACGCACATTGATCAGGCACAGGCAGAAGCCGTCGACACTTCGGTCATCGACAAGCTGGCTGGCCGACCGACGTTCCTGATGGTGGGCACGATCGAACCCCGAAAAGGTCATTTACAGGTTCTGAACGCCTTCACAGAGCTGTGGAAATCCGGACTGGACGTCAATCTGGTGATCGTTGGCAAGGAAGGCTGGACGGGAGTCGAAGCGGACTCACGCCGTAATCTGCCTGAAATCGTCAACTCGCTGAACTGTCACCCCGAACGCGGCGAGCGCCTGCAGTGGTTATCAGGTGTCAACGACGCCACTCTCCAGGAAATCTACGCCACTGCTTCGTGCCTGATATTCGCCAGCGAGGGCGAAGGATTCGGCCTACCCATTATTGAAGCCGCGCAAAAAAGCCTGCCGATCATCGCGCGTGATCTGCCAGTTTTCCGCGAAGTCGCTGGGGATAACGCCCTTTACTTCAAAAATGACGATCCGGATGCACTGCAAGGTGCCGTCGCAGATTGGTTGAAGCTTCATGCGACAAACCAGCATCCAAAATCGACTGACATCAATTGGCTCACTTGGGAACAGAGCGTTGCTCGTTTGCTTGAGGTTATTTCGTGAAATTTTCTGCACATAACCGGGCGCCGCTCGGTAGCCGGTCTGCATGGCAACTCTCTACAGGGCCTGTGGGCCTTATGCTGGCGATGTTAATTGCTGCGGTGTTTATTTATCGCTATTTTCCGGAAGGTTTCATCGCTGGTACGTCCACCTACTGGCTGACCGAAACGGACGACGTCACTCAGTACATCGCTGGCTTCAACGCCTATTTCCACTCTCCTCTGAAATTTCCGCTGCTGGCCTTCGATGGCTTTAATTACCCGGCCGGCACGCGCGCGACATTCGTCGACATCATCCCGATCTATTCGCTGCTGTTAAAGCTTGTGCTCCCCGCCGACACAGGCCCCTTCAATCCATTCGGGTTCTGGGTTGCCCTGACATTCGTGCTGCAGGCCATGGCTGGCTGGTGGGTGCTGCGTGAGCTCAACGTGCGCTCATGGTCGACACTGATTTGCGGGACCGTGTTGCTGGTGTGTTTCCCCGCGCTGCTCGGCAGGCTGGGGCACATCTCACTGATGTCACACTGGATCCTGCTGATGGCCATGGCGCTGTACATCAGAAGTCATCGGCTGGGTCGGGTCGCGACCGTGGGCTGGTGCCTGCTTCTGGTGATCGGCTTCTACGTCAACATTTACCTGTTTGTAATGGCACTGGTGATCTACCTGTGCGCGGTGCTGAATTCACTCAAGAACCTTAATCTCCGGGCAATCGGGCGCGCATCGATTCCGTTCATTGCTTTGGCGCTGAGCGTTTTTGCGCTATTGCTGCCCATGCCAATGGGTCAGGTTTCAACGGAATGGGGCTTCGGCTACTACTCCATGAACCTTTTGGCGCCCATCACCGGGGGCACATACGTCACGATTCCCGACGCTGCAATGCCCGGGCAGTACGAGGGCTTCAACTACCTTGGACTGGGCGTGATCATCAGCCTGATCTATGCGATCTACCACTTGCGTCAGGACGGTTGGGACACCCTCAAGCGTCACCGCTATCTGGCCATTTTTCTGGTTTTGTTCACCTGCTACGCGCTGTCGAACTCCGTTTATATGGGCACTCGTCAGATCGCCGTGATCAACTATCCGGATTTCATGACAACCCTGACCTCCCAGTTCCGGGCTTCGGGCCGCTTCTTCTGGCCGGTGGGTTACACGCTGCTGATTTTTTCCCTGCTGACACTCTATCGACGCTTTCCGGGAAAAATCCTGATTCCGGTGATGCTGGTGCTGTTGTGCATTCAGGTCGGTGACCTGAAAATGCAGCGGGCCAACTTCAAAGCCGGTCTCAATCGTCCCTACACACCACTGCTGACGAGCGGCGCGTGGGATGCCCAGACCGGAAACGGTGTGGACAAACTGTATTTCTATCCGAAGTTCCGGTGCGGCAAGTTTGACAGCCTGACCACGCTGATGCCCGTGATGAAGTACGCGGCTATGCATCACATCAAGATGAACACCGGGTACATTGCGCGCCACCAGCCGCCTTGTGACGAACACAGCCTGACAACAGAAATCGCTGGAGCAGATCCAGCTTCGTCAGTCTTCGTTTTCGTAAAAACCGAGTTCAGCGATATTCCCAGCGTGAAGCGATTGATGCCGACTACTGACACTGCCCAATGCAGTGACGTCGACTTTGCATTCATCTGCCACCTCTCACGCCAATGACTGGAGCAGCCATGAGCACTACCAAAAAAACCATCAGCGTCATCTCTCCGTTTTATAACGAAGAACTGGGCGTAGAAGCTTTTTTCGCAAGACTGTCCAGCGTGCACGCCGAGGTCGCTGAACGCTATGACCTTGAGGTGATCGCGATCAATGATGGCAGCAAGGACAATACGTTGTCCGAGTTGATCAAAGCGCAACCCCGTTATCCGTTTCTCACCATCGTCGACCTTTCGCGAAACTTCGGCAAAGAGGCGGCGCTGTCTGCTGGCCTGGATTACGCGACGGGCGATGTCGTTATTCCGATCGATTCGGACCTACAGCATCCACCCGAGCTCATTCTGGAAATGCTAGCGCAGTGGGAAGCAGGTTTTGAAGTCGTGCTCGCCAAACGAGTTGACCGCGACACCGATCGGGCCATCCAGAAGTTCTCGGCGAACTCCTTTTACAAACTGCACAACTACATTTCCGACATCGATATTCCGGCAGACGTCGGCGATTACCGTCTGATGGATCGCAAAGTGGTAAATGCGCTCAAGGCATTGCCTGAAAACCGCAGATTCATGAAAGGCCTGTTTGCCTGGGTCGGCTTCAAAACCACCACGGTTGAATACAAGGTCGAGCCCCGTTTGAGTGGCGTCACCAGTTTCAATACCTGGAAGCTCTGGAACTTCGCTCTGGAAGGGATCACCAGCTTTAGTTCGGCACCACTAAGGATATGGTCCTATCTGGGCGGCGCCATCTCGCTCCTGTCTTTCCTGTATGCGCTTTACCTGATTCTGAAAACCGTTGTTTTCGGAATCGACACGCCTGGCTATGCATCACTGATGGTCGCCATTCTTTTTGTAGGCGGTATCCAGCTGATCGGCATCGGCGTGCTGGGAGAGTACTTGGGACGGATTTTCGTCGAGACAAAACGTCGTCCGGTTTACATAGTCCGTGAGGTCATCGGGCGTGGCTAAGCTGTATATCTCTTCCCGATACATGCAGGTGATGCAGTTCGCCGTTATCGGGGTGCTCAATACAGCCCTTCACGCATCGGTCGTCATCGGGCTCGTCGAGCACATGGCGTTCAGACCCGTGATAGCCAACGCGGTTGCGTTCTTTTTTGCGAACATCTTTTCCTACTGCCTGAATAGCAGGATCACCTTCAAGAGCACGCTCAGTTTTGGCGGGTATCTCAGGTTTCTGTCTGTCTCACTGGTGTCGCTGGCGGGTACACTTCTGATCAGCGGGCTCGGTGAGCACTTTGGCATCGACTACCGAATCAGCCTTATCGGCGTCATCATTCTGGTACCAGCTATCAGCTTTCTAGCTCTGAAATTCTGGGCGTTCTCGTCTGCAAAGCCTGAATGAGCCAATGCTGGCAGGCAACTGCCAGCATACTCTCCGATCAATTCGGCGCGATCAGTTTTCCGAAGGGCAATCGCTGGATAACGAAAATAACCGCTGCGCTTAGCAGGAATGTCATCAGCACTACGACGGGAATCGCCATCCAGGGATTTATGAATTGGAAGTCGAAACCTCTCAAATCCCACCAGAACATTACCATCACATGGATAAGGTAAACGCCGAAGTTCACCTCGCCCAATTTCCGGAGCATACGGGACGGAAACCACTTTGATGCCGCAAATGCAATGGCCGTGGCGCGCAATACATAGAAAGCCGACACAGCGCCTGTGATCACAAAAGGCGAGGTGTAGGCATAAAACGTTTCGTTGGCGGCACCGACTTTTATCGAGTGCTTCCAAGTAAGAATTGCAACCAACGCGGCCGACAAGGCCCACACAAACGACGCCACCAGAACTCTCGCAGCGCCAAACCGCGTCCAGCGATAAGCAAACCAGCCCATTACCAGATATCCGGCGTACAGTGGCATGAACCCCCAGTTCAGACCGAGATACTCTTTTCCCGTTAGGGCGTAAACGGTCGGAACCACGCTCGAGCCAATGAACCATGCGGTAATGGTTAGCACCTTCGACCCCGTATCTGTAATTTTGCAGAAGCCAATCATCACGGGCAGAAACAGGTAAGCACCTAACAATGTATATAGGTACCAGAAATGCGGAACGACCGGAGCGCGAAGAATGGACTTCGTCCAATGAGGAAACTCAGTTCCGGTGTACCTGAACCAGTAAAGATAAGCAACTGACCACACAATCAAGGGCAAACCTACTCGCCACATCCGATTACCGGTCTTGCGGACCGTTGTCTCTTTACCCAGCAGCAACGCCCCTGTCACCATCAGGAACAAGGGTACGGAGAACCGCGATAGGCTCTCGTAGAAATTCACAGCCCACCAGTGGTTCGTCATTGACGCAAACCCTTTGGCAGACACATGGATTGAAATCACCATCAGGATTGCAACCAGCCTGATGAAATCCAGAGAGGGGTCTCTCACACTAGAGTGCGCGCGGGTTGTTGAGCTGGTATCTTCACTGGTTGCCATTTATGTAATTTCTATTTTGTTGAGCTGTTAAATCAAAAAAACGCAAAGAAGTGCTCGTTGCGGAATGTAGGTGTTTTATTGCATGCCTGGACGATGGCGTAGAAAGTTAGATCATCAGGGCTTAACGCAATTGAAAAACTGGATGTAGGCATCGTTTATGTTTTTTGTAATTGCACCACCCAGTAGAAAATCATCATAGGAAAACACCCCCGTCCTTTTCGTCATCGGCATCTCACAGATCCCCCATTCCTCGGCGATCTGGAACCCGGTCTCTACCAATAGCCCTCTCAACTGGTCAGGTGTGTATTCAATCTTGTGGTCCGGGTGAATAAAGGTGTTGCCTACCGTCGCCGCATGGACGCTGCTGATGTGCCCATTTGGAGTATCCAGACAGAAATGGCCGCCTGACTTGAGCACTCGAAAGGCTTCTCGACACATGTTTTTACCTTGAAGGGGGCTGACATGCTCAATGCTCTGACCCGACCAGACCAAGTCAACACTCGCCGACTCAATACCCTTCAGGTCAGTCATGTCCTCATATCTCAGCACTACTTTCCCGCCAGTGTCCTGAAGGACAACCTGAAAATCCTTGTGACGCTCCTCAGTGGGTAAATCGATCAGAACAATTTTTGAATAATCGTGGTTGTAACCCATGTGGTGAAGAGGCGCATTCGCCCCGCCGAGATCCAGAATGATGTCCCCTGGCGGGAGGAGATGCTTCACCATTTTGAGCCGGGCGTTGTGCATCAGGTAGAGGTGGGTATCCATCGCACCTTGGCTAAGGCTGTCATATCCTTCCTTGGATAGAAGCAGCACGCTCAGGAGATCAAGGTCGCGATCAAGGAAGGAAAAGCTGGACACAATTCCCGCAATTTCCGAGTCTGACTTTTCGTTCTTGAAAAGTTTGTAAACATCACTCACCAACCCCTGACGCGAAGCCCAACTATCCATAGTGCTGACTCTTGTTGTAGGAAATTTCGACATTTCTATCATCACGCGGGAGCTGTGGCTATAGACCAAGCGCCTGAATCAAGCGGATTGATGAATGCGCGTGAAAGCATTCCGCATATCGATATCCAGTCAGAAATAGCAGGGTGAGGACGTGAATAGTTCGTTGACCAAAGCGATGTCACCTAACCCCATGCAATCGATGCCTTGCGCAACGGTTTGTCGGGGCCAGCCCCCTGAAATACATCCACAAGCTTTGTATGCCCACACCCCGCCGTTGTACCATTGCGCCTTATCTACAGACGTTTTCACCTAACACGTGCTGTAACGGCACTAAACGGAGTTCAAAGGATTCGCATGAAAGCAATCGTTACCGGCATCACTGGTCAAGACGGCGCCTACCTGGCTGAACTGCTGCTT
>Ga0308163_10000954_pt1 | contig 37181 bp, 31 predicted proteins | sample PhyTR1_FD_201037 | JGI IMG/M metagenome (GOLD analysis project Ga0308163, IMG submission 201037) | Phyllosphere microbial communities from UC Gill Tract Community Farm, Albany, California, United States - DLSLT.R1 | ecosystem: Host-associated > Plants > Phyllosphere > Unclassified | place: USA... | reverse complement strand
AGCTGATTATATGCAGGAAAATGTAATGCGCAGCAGGTGAATGTCCGGAAAATAATACATTATCTGTACCATTAATTCGATTTAGCGCGGTGATTGCCTCGTTCAGTAGAATTCACGCACAGGCAGTTAAAAAGAGTGGTGCATCCGCAAAATGGGAACCGAATTGCACAACAAAACTGTGCGGACTTAAATTGGCCGTGATAACCCGGCACAAGATTTATGCTTTTCTCGGACGTTTGGGTTTAACCACGCCCGCCGGCCGCTCCACTTTAATACCCGCCGGCCTTTCAACTTTAACATAAGTAGCTGGCTTTGGCGCTGCAGGGCGAAATGGCTTTTTTGCAGGCGGAGCCGGAGCTGCCTCATCGTTTACCTTAAGGGTTAATGTTTGGCCCTTTAAACTTCTTCCGCTCAGTGCTTCAACCGCATTGTTTGCATCGGCCAGGCTCTTCATCTCCAAAAATGCATACCCTTTACATATGCCAGTTTTTTTATCCCTGACAATTTTAACCGTATTCACAGTTCCATGTAAGGCAACTAGCTGTACCAGTTCAAGTTCTGTATAATCCAGCGGGAAGCCTCCTATAAATAATTTAACCATTATAGATTACTAATAAACTTTAATTTTTTTTGCTGTCTAATGTGTATTATGCTTCAAAACTAAGAATATAATTATAAATTTTTACTGCAAGAAAACACTTTATCATGTAATAGTTTAAGAATCTGTGATCTATGTTCCATTCTTGCGTTGATGAGGCTATTTATTTTTGCACATTCACCATCGGGACAGCGTTCAGCATCAATCTGGCCTGCGTTTTAATGTTCGTGAAAACTAAGAAATTATTTAAATGAAAAGATTATATGCTTTATAGTTCATTGTGAATTTAATGTTGAATATTTTTACCGACTTCTTGCAAACATAATTTGGTTCCACAAGTATAATAACTATATTGAGCCATTATTTTAAACAATTTATTACAATGAAAAACGGTACAGTAAAATTTTTTAACAGTGAAAAAGGCTTTGGCTTTATTAAAGACGAAAACGGAAAAGAAATCTTTGTTCATGTTTCTGGTCTGATTGACGAGATTCGTGAAAATGATGAAGTAGAATACGAAGAACAAGAAGGCAAAAAAGGCCTGAATGCAGTAAACGTAAAACTTGTTTAATCGAATAGGTTAGCTTTGCTCATGCAGGATAAATATCAGAATATTTGTCCTGCATGATTTTTACTAATATCTCCGGTGGCTTCATCCCGGTGCCACATGATTTTATATTACCCAAATCTCAGCTGAAACCTCCCGGTTTTCCATAGCTGAATCGATTCATTTTACATATTTACTGATTTAAGCCTTCAAGGCAATTGTACTGTTCTTCCTAAACAAGCTGATAATAGAAGATAAATTCATCCTTTATTAAGAGTTTATTTATCTTTGGTAAAAATATTGTGCAATGGTAACTGAAGATTTATTAATAGCATACGGAGCGAAAAAAGTCTGCTTCAGCAAAGGGGAAATCATTTTTAACCAGGGTGATTCCAGCAGGTACTTTTACCAGATTATCAACGGCGGAGTGAAGATGAACAACTTTAATGACGACGGTAAGGAATTTGTACAGGGAATCTTTTCTGATGGTGACAGCTTTGGGGAGCCGCCGATGTTGATTAAGGAATGTTACCCGGCGAATGCAGTAGCAATTGCGGCCTCTGAGATTTATCTGCTAAGGAAAGAGCGGTTCGTCGAACTTCTGATGGCTAACCCCGAAATTCTTTTTAAACTGACAACTGCATTGGCAAAGCGACTGTATTTCAAATCCATTATGGCTTCAGAAATTTCATCGCAGGAGCCCGAACACAGGGTGCTGAAACTGATCGATTATTTCAAAACCAAGATCAGCAAGATCCCCGAAGATAAACCCTACAGAGTGGAAATCACGAGGCAACAGATCGCTGATCTGACCGGACTTAGGGTGGAGACTGTCATCCGCTCGATCAAATCCCTCGAGAAAAAAGGAGAGCTCAATATCAGCAGCCGTAAGGTCTACAGATAGTTCCCTACACCTAAACGCTTTTTTTTCTTTTATGATTACGCTCATAAAACTAAAGTTGATCCCCAATATACCTTTGGCGTATCGAATAGTTAATGATTAATCAAAAGGATTTGAGTTGTAGCAGATGATACCGGCCGTATTCAGTCTGATGCAGATCATTCCTGTTAAAAGAAAACAAAAGCAGATGAAAAAAGAAAGAAGACTATGGATCGCACTTGCACTTGTAATGAGTATCTCGTTTGCGGTACTGGGTTATTACGGGTATCAGATCTACCAGCAGGCGCCGCCAATTCCCGGTCGTATAGTTTCTGAGGATCAAAAGGTAGTTTTTACCGGGGAAGAGATTAAAGACGGGCAGAATGTCTGGCAAAGTATAGGCGGCCAGGAAATTGGCTCGGTATGGGGCCATGGGGCATATGTAGCGCCCGACTGGACGGCAGACTGGCTGCACAGGGAAGCGGTATTTATCCTCAATAAATATGCACAGAAAGATTTCCGGAAAGATTTCAGCGCGCTCAGTGAAGAGCAGCAGTCGGCCTTAAAAATCAGGCTGCAGAAAGAACTAAGACCAAATACTTTTGATGAAAAAACAAATACTATAACCATATCGCAATACCGCATAGAGGCGATCACTTATCTCAGCAAGTACTACGAAGGGCTTTTCATGAATGATGCTGAATTCGATAAGTTGAGGAATGATTATGCCATTCCACGAATGACAGTGAAAGACCGTGGAAGAATGCATCAGATGACTGCTTTCTTCTTCTGGGCTACATGGGCCACGGTAACTGAGCGACCGAATTTAAAAATTTCCTACACGCACAACTGGCCATCAGACGAACTGGTAGGGAACGTAGTTACACCTGATTTATTGATATGGTCTGGTGTCAGTATCGTACTGCTGCTGCTGGCTATAGGCGTCATCTTATATTATCATGTGCAATCAGGTAAGGAGGAAGAACTGGAAACTCCTGTTGAAGATCCCTTACTGAGAGAAGGTATTACCCCATCAATGCTGCTCACCAAAAAGTATTTTCTGGTAGTGAGTCTTTTAATAGTACTGCAGGTGGTAATGGGTATTGTCACAGCGCATTACGGGGTAGAGGGGAACGGGTTCTACGGTATACCTCTGTCTGAAATTCTGCCTTACTCGGTTACACGTACCTGGCACACGCAGCTGGCGATTTTCTGGATTGCAACAGCCTGGCTGGCAACTGGTTTGTATATAGCCCCGGCGGTTGGAGGCAGAGATCCCAAATTCCAGATTATTGGCGTCAATTTCCTCTTTGTAGCACTCCTTATTATAGTACTCGGCTCTATGGCCGGCCAATGGATGGCGGTCATGCAAAGGTTAAACCTGGTGGATAACTTTTGGTTTGGACACCAGGGATATGAGTATGTAGACCTGGGCAGGTTCTGGCAGGTATTTTTACTGGTTGGCCTGTTCCTTTGGCTGGCTTTGATGGTAAGGCCGCTGCTCCCTGTCCTTAAAAAGAAAACGGAAGAAAAGAACCTGATTGTTATGTTTTTAATTTCCTGTACCGCAATAGCAATGTTCTATGGCGCAGGCCTGATGTGGGGAAGAAGAACGAACCTGGCTATTGCGGAATACTGGAGATGGTGGGTAGTTCACCTTTGGGTAGAAGGATTCTTTGAAGTTTTTGCTACGGTAGTTATTGCATTCCTGTTTGTGCGCCTGGGACTGCTGAAAACCAAAACAGCTACACTGAACGTGATTTTCTCCACAGTAATCTTCCTGTTTGGGGGTATACTCGGAACTTTCCACCATATCTATTTCTCAGGTACACCTGTTGGTGTGATGGCCCTTGGTGCCACATTCAGCGCGCTGGAAATTGTTCCGCTGGTACTGATAGGGTACGAAGCTTATCACAATTATACACTGTCGAAATCAACTGTATGGATCAGAGATTACAAATGGCCCATCTATTTTATGATTGCGGTTGCTTTCTGGAATTTCCTGGGCGCGGGTGTATTTGGGTTTATCATCAATCCGCCGGTAGCCTTATATTATATACAAGGCTTAAATACTACTGCATTACACTCCCATACAGCGCTTTTTGGCGTGTACGGAATGCTGGGAATTGGCCTCATGTTATTTGTGATGAGAAGTTTATACCGTCATGAGGTCTGGAACGAGAAACTGCTGCGTTCGATTTTCTGGTCGATCAATGTTGGTTTGTTAACGATGGGTCTCCTTAGTCTGCTGCCGGTAGGAATCTGGCAGGCTATGGCAAGTATAGACAAAGGAATGTGGTACGCCCGCTCCAGCGAACTCATGCAGCAACCAGGAATGGTATTCCTAAGATGGCTGAGGGTTTTCGGGGATGTTTTCTTTGGTGCAGGCATCCTGCTGCTCAGCTATTTTATTTTCGATCTGGTCATCAGGAAAAAAGTAAGGGAAAGTAATTTGTAACCGGTGTAACCCCGGGCTGGTATTTAATCATGGGGAATGTGAACTTAAACGCAAAACAAGATGAAAGCTGAAAACGGAATCAGTATTGATGCCAATACACGCATTAAAGTGTTGCTGGATGCAGATCAGGTACATGTTATAGATGTGCTGGTAAAGCTCAACAAGAATTTTTCCAAACTGAGGTCCCCCATATTGAGAAATTTACTGGCCCGCAGGGTTACAATTGCCGAGGCCTGTAAGATTGCAGGCTGTCATGTGAAGGATTTTTTAAACGTGATGCAGCATATAGGTTTTACTGTTGCTGGTACCACTGACAAAAAAGCGGACATAGCTACCGGACAGTCGTCGGAACAAATAGATTTTGGCCGAAGGGCCCTGGTGTTCGACCTGGATGTTCGCCCTTATCTTGAGCGGGATGAGGATCCCTTGAAAGTGATCCTGAATTATGTCCGTAAACTGGCGGGGGGTGAACGCCTGAGGCTTGTCAATAAGTTTGAGCCTACGCCATTGATCAATCTCCTGAAAGACCAGGGTTTTCTTTACTATGTTGAGGTGCTGGACAATGACCTGGTAGTTACATGGTTTGAGAAAACGGATGATAAGTATGCTGCGGTATTTGAGGGACAGGACAAGAAAAAACAAAACGAACAGGAAAGATTTGATAGTGTGAAAAGACGCTATCCTGCGGATAAGGTGAAATACATCGATGTACGTTACCTGGAAATGCCAAACCCTATGTTAGTGATTATGGAAAATACCGAACAACTCAAAACAGGTGAGCTGATCTACGTATACCATAAAAAAGTGCCACTGTTTCTTTTGCCTGAACTGGACAAAAGAGGGTTGAACTATATATTTAACCACAAATCAGCAACGGGTGTTGACATGTTGATTTACAGGTCATGAGTTTGGGCAGGCATCATCCAAAGCTCTATCAGGTGGTGGTCTCTCATTATGCAGCTGCCGCCCTCTGCTTTGTCATCCTGGCTGTTATGTGTTTATGCTCTGTTGATGCACTGTCAGGTCATTACTTTCAGCCAAAAATCCTTGCCTTAACGCATATGGCTGCACTGGGCTGGGGCAGCATGATCATCTTTGGTGCTTTATACCAGCTGCTGCCGGTTATTCTTGAAACTGAGCTTTACAGCATTCGTTTATGCTGGCTCAGTTTCATTTCTTTCAGCGCAGGTTTGGTCCTGCTAACAGCTTGTTTCTGGCTGTTCGCAACGGGAATATATATGGAAATTGCTGGTTTATTGTTACTTACCGGCATCGCAGCCCTGGCTGTAAATGTATTTCTGACAGTAAGAAGCCATAGGGACAGCGCTGTTCAGCAGCAATTTATTGTAACTGCTTGTGGCTGGCTGGTGCTTACTGCTATGATGGGCGTAATGATGGTCTTCAATTTTAAATTTATTTTTCTGAACACTGACCATCTTACCTTTTTAAGGCTGCATGCGCATATGGGCATTGGCGGCTGGTTCCTGATGCTGATTATGGGTGTAAGCAGTAAGCTGGTACCCATGTTCCTGGTTTCCAGAACACAGAAAAAACAGTTGCTGGATTACAGTTATTATCTGGTAAACGGCTCTCTGATACTCTTTCTGATCAATGGATACTATAATGGTATCAGCTACAGTACTTATATTATAACTGCAACAAGTCTGGCCGGGACTGCATGTTTCCTCGTTTATATTTATCATTGTTTCCTTTCCCGCCTGCGCAGGGCAATAGATCTGCCCATGCTGGAAACGCTGGTTTCTTTCCTGCTCCTTATCATTTCAATTTTGGTAATTCCCTTTATCATGTATGAGCACCTGCAGCGAAATCCGTCCGCAGTGAGCCTTACAATGCTCTACGGTATATTGCTATTTATGGGCTGGATTACCGCGCTCATTCTTGGGCAAACCTTTAAAACACTGCCCTTTATCATCTGGGTGAAACATTATGAACACCTGGCCGGAATGGTAAAAACACCTTCGCCTGCGGAACTGACCAAAAAGATTTTACTCAGGATTCAGTTTATCGCATTTACTGTTTTTACCCTGACGTTTTTCAGTGGGGTTTTCTTTGACCTCCGTGTCCTGAAATTCAGCGGTGCCTGCAGCCTGATAGTAACGGCAGTAACTTATTTTTCACACGTGATCTGGTTACTGTTCCACCATACTAAAACTGAGCCTTATGATAATTTATGAAGTTCCCGACGATCATTCTTTTATGAAAATGGAGGTCGCAGATGCGCTAAAGACAGTTATCGATCCGGAACTGCAGATCAATATTGTGGATATGGGTTTGGTATATGCCATTGAAATGAGCGATGACGAGACAAATATAACTGTAGAAATGACGCTGAGCTCTAAGTTTTGTCCCATGGGCGAAAGTATAATGTCAGCCGTGAAAAACTGCATTCTCCGGTTTTTCCCTGGCTTTGGGCTAAACGTCAAGCTGGTTTGGAGTCCGGTATGGAACCATGATTTTATATCTGACGACGGCAAAAGACGGCTTGGTACGCAATAATGCTGATGCCGGAACCTATAATAATGGCAGAGAACAGCAGGAATAAGTTTGCATGGGGCAGCACTGAACTCCACATTGCAGTAAGCCCCTGCAGCATCAGGATCGTTTCCTGGATAAAAACGCCGGCAATAAAAATATATGTTCCTTTGCCAGGCAGTTGCCCCTGTTTGTATACCTGATATTCATTGATATATCCAATGATAAAAAAAGAAACTATACCCAGAAATATTAAATGGAGGTATGCAATAGCTATTGGTCTGAAGCCGGTAGCATAGCTTGTAAACCACGGAATAACCGGGAGGAACTGTAATACGAGCTTTAAGATGAAGGAGATCGCAGCAAGTGTCCAGAGCTGAAGGGTATTGCTGCCCAGCTTACCGGCAATTTCTGTTTTAACAGTTCTAATTAATCTACCAAAATCATAAAGTGCGAATAATTGTAATATGCCTGTAGCTGTTAGAATCCAGCTGAAGTGTTTAACAATGTCCATTCCACTCAGCGAAAGCAGATAAGAGGGTACAACAGCTATTGCGAGAACTGTATAAAGGTTACGGCTGATCAGTGGCAGACTGATATTGTGTTCCTGATCCAGGTACGCAAACAATAATCCAAGGCATACAAAGATGAACCAGCCGTTGTACTGAAAATGCAGATAGAAATAGATGGCTGCAAGATTGTATTCCTGTACCTGGATATGTTTTGCCATAAAGAAAGCCATTGTAAAAGCTCCCAGTGAGGAGAGGCCACAGAGGATCATTGCTGTTTTAAACCACTTTACTGCAGGGCCACTGGCTTTTGTCAGGTCTTTCCAGTAAACCCAGATAAATACATAAGAGACAAAAATAGACAGGGTAGAAAAGGTAATGGAATAAAGGGCATAACCCTGCAGTACAAAGGTAATCAGCATCCCATACGCGCTGAATGTATTTGCAATCAATATCCATTCATACTTTCTGCTGTTATAATCCTGCTGTTCTTTGCTGAGGTAATTTATCATTAGCGACATTAGAGCAAGTGAAACCCAGCCTGTAAATGCAAAATGCGAATGGCTGTGCAACAGGAAAATGTAGTTGATGGAAGCCATGGGGAAATTAGACTGATACCTCAGAAGGATACCCGCCAGAGCAGTGATGAGAAAATTAAACAGGGCAATCTTCAGCCATTTGCTGAATTTAAAAGGAGGATTTTCCATATACAGAAACTGCGGGATTATAAGCGTATCCAAAGATAGCAGGCCCTAATCCCCCAGGTTATGATCCCAATCATAAATTAGCTTGCAAAGCATAACATCGGGTTTGATTTTTTAAGCTAATGGTTTGATTTTCGACTCTTTTACACTTTGTAATTGCTGCCGCAATCAGCGGTAGAATTACTGAAGAAGAGCTTAACAGGAGACGCTGACAATCACTATAGGCTGTCAGCGTTTCCTGTGTTATTTTTAGTAACCTGGATTTGCGTTTCCGCCGGCCAGGTTGGGATCTACAACTGTTTCGCTGTAAGGGATAGGAAACAGATACAAGTGTTTATCCGGAAGGGACAATACTGTTTGTGCACGGTCGGTCCTTACCAGATTAAACCAGCGGTCGGATTCAAAAGGAAATTCCAGCCTGCGCTCATTTTCGAGTGCCAGCAGCAGGTCGTTCAGATTAGCAGCTGTAGTAGCAGCTACTCCTGCCCGGTCGCGCACTGCATTCAGGTCTGTAAGTGCAGCGTTAATATTTCCTTGTCGTGCCCTTGCTTCGGAGCGTATAAAATAAAGCTCTGAGATGCGGATGATATAAGCCGGATCAGTACCAACTGGTGTGCGGTAATAGAGTTTGCCGTACCAAAGGTTTCCCGGAGCTGCAGTCTGGGCAATCAGTGTATTTCGGCCTCCGCCAGCAAGAGGATTGTTTAACAAAGCAACCAGCACATCCGACGGTGCCCATTCCCGGCGCCCTCCCAGTACTGGCGGCAGCCACCAGTTACTGTGATTATTGGTGTTTGAGACTGTGTACGCAAGTTCAAATACGGATTCTGCTGTAGCTGCTGCGCTATTGGCAAAGAATGAACTGTAGGGTTTTAGCAGGGTGTAATCGGTACTCGTTATCACCTGTGTTGCAAACTGTTCTGCCAGAGCCCATTGCTGCTGGTACAAGTACAGTCTTGCTTTTAAGGCCCAGACTGTTTTCTGGCTCACACGGTTCCGGTTTATTGCTGCCGGAACCAATGTTTCTGCTGCATTCAGGTCTTTTAAAACCTGTGCGTAAGTGTCTGCCTGACTGCTGCGGGGGATGTTTTTGTTATCAGCTTTGGTAAGCGTAGGGCTGAGCACCAGCTGTGCGCCGCCCCAGCCGCGGGCCAGATCAAAATATGCCAGTGCACGTACAAAATAGGCTTCACCAACATACTGGTTTCTCAATGCAGTGGTAAAAAGCGGGTCATTTACACCTGGTACATTGGCAATGATATAGTTGGCTGATGAAATGGTTTTATAAATTGCAGTCCATGCTGCGCCTACATTGGCATTTGTAGCCGATGTAAGGTGTTTGGTGATTTCGCTGGGAGCGGCCTGTGAACCTGTCCACTGTATATCTCCTGCGGAGAGATAAGCGAGCGACTGAAAGTTGGAGCCGTAATAATCGTTACTGGCAAGCACATTAAACATACCGTTGGCAGCTGTTGCTGCTGAACCTGCATTGGTAATAGCTTCTGCCTGATCTACCTGCTGTTGTGGGTCTGTCTCGAGGAATTTTTTGCAGGAACCCAGCAGGATCAGTAATGGGAGGATATATAGTAATTTTTTCATGCCTGTGTATAATTAAAAAGTGATGTTAGCACCTATCTGCAAAGTTCTTGGAATAGGCGGTGTACCAAGGTCATAGCCCAGCACAGTAGAAGAAGAAGAAACGTTTACTTCCGGATCAGCTCCCTTGTATTTAGTGATCAGCCAGAGGTTAGAGCCACTTACATAAACCCTTATAGCGCTCAGTTTGATCTTTTCAATGAAGCTTCTGGGGATAGTATATCCCAGGTTTACATTACTTAAGCGCAGAAAGGAACCGTTTTCGATGTTGCGGCTGGTAGGGCTGAGTGTATAATTGGTACCAAGGGCACTCAGTTTCGGCATATCGGTGATGTCACCCGGTTTCTGCCACCTGTTCAGCTGGTAAGTATCAATAGCCCTGTTGGCATCGCGGGTTCCTCCGCCTTCCAGGAAGTAAGCATTGTTGTTATATACTTTGTTACCATATACAAAATTGAAGAACACCGCCAGGTCGAACCCTTTGTAAAGGAAGGTATTGGTGATCCCACCGGTAAATTTAGGCAGTGCGGTACCTACCGGACGTAAATCACTTGAACTAATCCTGCCATCATTGTTATAATCTTCATACACAGCGTTTCCTGTCTGGGGGTCTACGTACAATTGGTTGTAGACAAAAAAGGTATTCATTGGGAGTCCTTCTACCATCCTTTCGGCTGCATAGGCTGCAACGACAGGAATGGGCAGCTTCTCAATTTTGTTGATATTTCTGGAGAAGTTGAAATTGGTGGTCCACCTGAAATCCTTCTTGTTGATATTGGTACTGCTGATGGATATTTCGAAACCCCTGTTGCTCATCTCGCCCGCATTCTCGAGGATAGAGCTGAAACCTGTGCTGGTGGCCAATGGTAAGTTCAGCAGCAGGTCGCTTGTGTATTTATCATATACATCCGCACCGATAGTCAGCCTGTCGTTGAATAGTCCCAGGTCTAATCCCAGGTTAATCTGACGCGTGCTTTCCCATTTCAGGTCTGGATTTTCAAGCTGCTGTGGCAAGGTGCCGGGGTTATTCTGATAGTTTGCACCAGCTCCCCATAATCCCCTGGAAGCAAAATCATTGATGTTGTTCTGATTTCCTGTAGTACCGATGCTCCCGCGTAACTTGAAATCGCTTATAACAGTGTTATTCTTTAGGAAATCTTCCTGTTTGATCCTCCAGGCTACACCGGCAGAAGGAAAATATCCCCATTGGTGGTTGGAACCAAATCTGGATGAACCGTCAGCCCGCATACTGAACTCCGCATAGTATTTACCCGCATAATTATAATTGACCCTTGCGAAGAAGGACGATAACTTGTACTGCGTTTCTGTGACGGTAGATGTTGTACTGGCTGCGGAGGCTATCTGCTGAAATGAGTCATTTGGAAAATTGGTTCCGTCTGCGCGGGTGGTTCCAAGAACCGTTCCCTGCAGGGAATTACCGATCAGCGCGCCAAAATTGTGTTTGTCAAGCGTCTTGCTGTATGCTAAAGTCTGCTCATTAGTCCATACCGTATTTGTAGATACGCTGGATGTGCCCAGGTTATGGTTGGCAATCCCGAGGTTGGTAAGGCTGTTCCAGTACTGATATTCATTGTAATTATTGTAATCGACACTCCAGCTGCTCCGGAATTTGAGGTCAGGAGTGATTTTTGCTTCTGCATAGAGATTGCTGATCAGCCTGTTGCTGGTAGAATGCATGTTAGTATTGTTAAGCAGAATATCCAGGTTGTCAAAACCCGCCCATTTCGCAGGACTTCCATCAGCATTGACCTCGGGTAGATAGGTTGGAGTATGAAGGGCCGACTGCAGGATTCCCCCCTGCGGACCATCACCTACGCGTGCATTTGTCCTGTAAGTTTGCGTCAGCGTACTGGAAGTACCCATGCTGAAGATATCATTGATCTTCTGGTCGATATTGATCTTAAAAGTGCCTCTTCTAAAATCGTTTGTTTTGAGATCTGCCTGCTGTTTATTTAAGCCGGCAGCGATATAATAGGTAGTTTTATCGTTACCGCCGGATATTGAGGCATCATAGTTTTGGAGGAATCCGGTTCTGAAGACTTTATTCAGCCTGTCGTAAGTCTGCTGGTCCTGTGGCAATCCGCGCGGGGCAGGAGATCCTGACGGATTATCCGTTAATGCCCTGAAGGGCACGTTCCTGTAGGTCGCTGCTGCTGTAGTGTTACCAGCAGCAAGGGCATCGGCCAGCGAGTTGCGGTACATTTCATTCACAAGCTCTGCATGCTGAGGGCCGGTAACAAGATCCCAGAGTCTGGGTGCCCAGGCAGCGCCGAAGTAGGTATTCAGGGTGACTTTCGGTGCTGAATTCTGTTTCCCTCTTTTTGTGGTAATCAGGATAACACCATTGGCAGCCCTGGCTCCGTAGATTGCTGTAGCATCTGCATCCTTCAGCACAGTGATACTTTCAATATCGTTGGGATTGATATCAGACAGTGGATTGTTGGCCTGTCCCTGAGTAGTTATATTTTGCAGGGAGTTGCTGTTGATGTACACGCCGTCAATCACATATAGAGGGTCATTACTGGCATTGATGGAGGTAGTTCCCCTAACACGGATAAACATACCATCACCGGGAATGCCGGTAGAGGCACTGATTTGCAGGCCGGCGGCTTTTCCCTGCAATTGCTGCTCAAAAGTAGCCACAGGTTTGTCTTTTACTTCCTCAACACTGATGGTAGCTACAGATCCCGTCAAAGATTTTCGGGTTTGGGTGCCGTAACCTACAACTACCACATCATTTAGCTGGTTGTTGTTCTCAGTGAGCTGGATTTCTACCGGACTTCCATTGGCGGTAAACTCTCTTGGTGCGTATCCTATAAATGAAACAAGAAGGATGTAGGGGAACTTCTGCCCGGTCTCAAACACAAATCTTCCTTTATTATCCGTAGAAACTGCATGGGTAGTTCCTTTGATCCGTACCACAGCTCCCGGTAAGGGCTGTCTGTTGGCGGCATCGGTAACCGTTCCTTTTAATTCGGAATTGATGGTGGCTGTCGGGATTTGTGCGGAGAGGTAAAATGGACTAACTAAAAGAAGAAAGATAATAGCAAGCTGAAAGATTAGGGGGTATTTATTTTTGGAGGTAAATATTTCCATATATTTAACATTGTTTTATGTTGATGATGAGTATTCGTTTGCATAAGATGAATGAATTTTCAGTGTGTGATTGGCGTTACAAGGCTGAATCTTCATGTTTCATAAACTGGCAAGGCTACCTTGCCAGTTTTATTTATATATCTTTTTATCCGATCATAGACTATATTGTGGGTAATTGATTTAAACGGAGGTAAACTTAAATATTATTTGATACTCTACCAAATCAATAGACTTTATTTTTTATGATTTGCAACAAGGCTTATTAACTATCTGAATAATCCATACCGGGCACTTTTACGTATTTAAATATAGCTTATGATAACGCTCAAATTATCATTGACACTTGATTAGATTTTCCAATGTGAATACATTAACAACCAATATACCTGCTTCCCTCCATGAGGTCGTAAGTAATTCTCCATACTCAGTAGCACTTTTAGACAGAGAGTTATGCTATCTGACTGTATCACAGAAGTGGAAGAATGATTTTAAGCTGGTAGTGGAGCCTGCTGGCAAGTGCCATGCTGAGATATTCCGCGTTGAGGGAAAGGAGTGGTTACTGGCATATCATGAGGTGCTGGATGGAAAGCCGCATCAGGCCGAAGAGAGCGAGCTCATCTTTCCCAACGGATTGAGAAAGACCGTTCGCTGGGAACTGCAATCCTGGAAAGACACATCAGGCGAGACCGGCGGGGTGCTGGTATACATGGAGCTGATAACTGACAAAGAGGAAAAAGAGGCGCATGTTAAACGAATGCTGGACCTATATGAACAGTCCAACGAAGTGGCAAGGGTAGGCGCCTGGGAGGTTGATCTGCTTAAAAACGAAATATACTGGTCGCCGGTAACCAAGCAATTGCACGAAGTAAGCCAGGAATATGTACCTAATCTCACCGCCGCCATTGCCTTTATGAAGGAAGGTGCAAACAGGGATAAACTTGTGAGGGCCTTTGTAGCTGCCGTACAGAATGGAGAAGGGTATAATCTTGAGCTGGAAATGATTACTGCACGTGGAAAGGAATTGTGGGTAAGGGTGCAGGGGAATGCAGAATGGGTAAACGGCAATGTTGTACGTGTCTATGGGATATTTCAGGATATCACCAAAACCAAGAAAGCTGAACAGGCCATGGCGGTCAGCGAAGAAAAATACAGGAAGATTTTTGAGAATACCCAGGATATCTACTACCGAACCGATCAGAATGGGATCGTTAACGAAATCAGCCCTTCCATAGAGAAATATTACGGCGATAAGCGGGAAAATATTATCGGGCATCCTGCTGTTGATTTTTATTACTACAACGAAGACAGGGACAGAATACTCCGCGTGTTGAAGCAGGACGGCTCTGTAATTGATTTTGAAGTGAAACTGAAAACGAAAAACAGCGAGTTGCGCTATGCTTCGGTAAATGCAAGGATGATTATTGAAGAAGGGGAGGTTATAGGTTCGGAAGGCAGTATCCGCGATATTACTTTTAGAAAATTGCAGGAGAACGAACTGATGTCACTGAATACAGAACTGAAAGCACTGAATACCCACCGGGAGAAATTACTTTCAATTGTAGGGCATGACCTCCGGAACCCCGTCGCCGCCAGCCTCAAACTTGCTGAACTAGCCATGATGGATGTGGAGGAAGCTACCAAGGAGGAACTTACTGAATACATCTGTAAAATGAAGGCCGGCCTCCAAAATGCCAATGAACTGCTTGAGGACCTGCTGCGCTGGGCAAAAAACCAGTTTAATACGCTCGACTTTCATCCTGTTCTGATAGATGATCTGCAACTGCAGGTAGTAACCTGCCTGAAACGCCTGAAACCGATGGCCGATGCAAAACGCATTGTGCTTATAGAAAAAGTTGGCGAGGGATTCAAAGTATTTGCAGATAAGGATATGCTGGCTACGATCATCCGTAACCTGGTCTCCAACGCGATAAAATTTACGCAAAGTGGTACTGTAGTCGTAGCGGTTTCCCAGCGTTCAGGCGACATCTTGTTTTCTGTTACGGACACAGGCAAAGGTATACCTGAAAGCATCGTGAATCAGATCTGGAAGAAAAGCTCACATTATACGTCTTACGGGACATCCGGAGAAAAGGGCACCGGGCTGGGTCTGGAATTGTGCCTCGACTTTGTCAAAAAACACAAAGGTAAGATCTGGGTGGAAAGTAAGGTGGGCGAGGGCAGTAGTTTCTATTTTACTATTCCGACCAAAAAATTAAGTAATTAATGAGATAAAGCCAGTCAGAGCATGGGAGGTGATATGTGACTGATTTGTAATAGCTTATTGCATAAGAATTTAACTTTGGCAAGGGTGCAGTGTTGAAGTGTACCAATACCAATCTGATTTTGACGATCTTAGCTATCTCTGGCTGACCAAGGCTACGACTAATAACTGTATCGGGTTTATGATAAATGGCCGTTTGAAGGATCCGGACCATAGGTTATCTTATTTTGGATACTTCCCTTCGGTAGCTGCAGAATGGGTAGTTCGAATGAACAATTGTCTGAAAATCAAGATGATTATACGGGTTTCCTGAAGCTTCACGCGAGATGTGAACAGGTGGGTATCAGAACCTGCTGAAGAAAAGACTGAGTAGTACAGGCGGAACAATTTTGCGCGGATACAAGCCTGCCAAAAATGGGATAACCTGGATCAAAGGTCATTCTGTGAGATCATTTCTCTCTACAACGATGCCCTTGGGTGTGCACCGGGATTAAGATGTGGATGGCGAGGGCAATGCACTCCTCGTTTACAACTTTGTTTCCAAAGAGTTTTCGGACAATTATGTGCCTCCCGTAAATGGGTAATCCTTAAAAGATCGGTGTCGAAATCAGTTCCCTTCAACTAGTTTGTAGTGAGTAATTTTATTATTTATGTAAATAGACGTAACTAATTGAAAGATATAACGTATTGAATTGGGTGCTTTGTTGTGTGGCTCAGGATTTCGACGTGTTTCTAGCCCGCTTTATCCAGGTCATTTGCATTTGTAAGGATGGTTTACTGCTTGTTTTTAGCCCAGTCCAGAGTAAGTTTTAATCCTTCCCTCAAAGAGAAAAGGGGCTGGTAGCCTAGGTCGGTTTTGATCCTGCTGATATCAGCGAGTGAGTCATGTATGTCGCCCGTTCTCGACTGCCCGTAGCTTTGTCCCGGGTCAGTACCGTTCAGCTCTTTTAACAGCTCCCATAACTGGTTCAGGGAAATTCGTTCTGCACAGGCAACATTGTAGACCGTGTGCGGAAGAGGATCCGGGAAAAGCATTGCTTTCACATTGGCCTGAATCACATTTTCGATAAAAGTGAAGTCGCGTGTCTGGCTGCCATCTCCGTTGATCAGTGCTGGTGTACCCTGGAGCACCGACCGGATGAACAATGGAATAACTGCTGCATAGGCTCCGCCGGGATCCTGGTTGGGGCCAAACACGTTGAAGTATCTTAAGCCGATGCTGTCGGTCTGGTATGTTTTGCGAAAGACATCAGCATACAATTCATTCACCAGTTTGGTTACCGCATAGGGAGAAAGCGGGTTTCCAATTTTGTCTTCCCTTTTGGGGAGCTCAGTGCTGTCGCCATAAGTAGAAGAGGAAGCTGCATAGACCATTCTTTTCACCTGACTGTCCTTTACGGCCATCAGCATATTCAGGAATCCATCAATGTTAACCTGATTTGTACCTACAGGATCGTAAATAGAGCGCGGTACGGAACCCAAAGCTGCCTGATGACTCACATAGTCGATTCCGTCACAGGATCGCTGACAAGTCTCCGGATCGCGTATGTCTCCTTCAATGAATTCAAATGAAGGGTCTGCAAGAAACGGAGCGATGTTTTTTAAAAAGCCTGTGGACAGATTGTCCAGGATCCGGACTTTGGCAGCGCCATGTGTCAACAGATATTTTACCAGATTAGAACCGATGAACCCTGCTCCCCCGGTGATCAGGAAAGTTGTATCGCCAAGAGTCCGGGTATGGTATGCGTTTTCCTCCATGTGCTTAAATTTTCCGGCGGCCTTTTACAACCGGCCATGAGTAATTTCTGGGTCAAACATCCCTTTGATATCATACACCACGGTATTTTCTTTGGAAAGTGCGGCGATATCTACAGATTCAAACTCCTGGTGGGCCACTGCTCCGATCACGGCATCGAATCTGCGGCCGGTGACCTGTTCATTCTGGCAGGTAATGCCATATTCAAGCAACACCTGCTGCGGGTCAGCCCATGGATCCTGGATACAGATCTTTACGTGATATTCCCTCAAGCGGGTAACAATGTCGATCACGCCGGTATTTCTAACATCGGGGCAGTTCTCTTTGAAAGTGAATCCAAGGATCAGCACCTCACTGTCTGTCACCTGGATTTGTTTACGCACCATGAGTTTGATCACTTCATCTGCGATATATTGTCCCATGCCGTCATTCAGCCTTCTGCCTGCAAGAATAATCTCGGGGTGGTATCCAGCTTCCTGAGCTTTCTGTGCCAGATAATAGGGATCTACGCCAATACAATGGCCGCCTACCAGGCCGGGTTTGAAATTGAGGAAATTCCATTTTGTTCCTGCTGCCTGCAATACCTCATGGGTATCGAGCCCGATCAGATTAAAGATTTTGGCCAGTTCATTTACGAATGCAATATTGATATCCCGCTGTGCGTTTTCAATCACCTTGGCAGCCTCGGCCACGCGGATGCTTGACGCAGGGTAAGTGCCTGCGGTGATAATCGTGCGGTACAACCTGTCCACATTCTCCGCGGCAACCGGGTTTGAACCTGCAGTGATCTTTACGATCTGCGTAAGGGTATGTTCCTTATCACCCGGATTAATGCGCTCAGGGGAGTATCCGCATGAAAAGTCTTTATTGAAGAGAAGACCTGATTCTTCCGACAGCACCGGTGCACATTCGTCTTCGGTTACACCGGGATAGACAGTAGACTCATAAATGACGAGATCGCCTTTTTTAAGGTATTGCCCAACGGTTCTGCTTGCACTGTACAGGTGCTGCAGGTCTGGATGGTTGTATTTGTCGATCGGAGTAGGAACGGTGATGATATATACCCTTGCAAACTGTATATCCACTGGGTCACTGGTGAATGAAAGCTGATGGCTCAGCTCTTTCAACTGGTCTTCACTGATCTCCAGTGTGCTGTCAAAGCCTGCATTCAGTTCTGCAATGCGGCCCGGTTTGATATCGAACCCGGTCACCTTAAAATACTTGGCAAAAGCCACTGCAAGTGGCAGACCCACATAACCAAGTCCGATTATGGCTATGTGTGTGTCCTTGTTAATTTCCGTCATTTATTTATTCTGTCAACAATCGGCTTGCAATTTATCGAAATAAATCAGAATCTTGATTTTTATTCAGCAGGCATGAAACTGATACCTAAAAAAGAATTCCCCTGCTCCGGTCAGGAACAGGGGAAATATCTTTGTGTCTTTTTGAAAAGAGTAATCCTGCCCAGGCAGGACCTGCATTAGTTTTGTACGAACTCAGTATTTGCATTAAGTGCAATTTCATCGCTAAGCATTGCATTGGGATATTTTGTACCCAAAGCGAAATCTGCTCTTTTGATTGTTCCTGTTACTTTGAAACCTGCAACAGTTTTTTTAGCCTGATTTACAGTAGTACCTCTCAGGACTGCATCTAAAACAACAGCTTTAGTTACGCCATGAAGAGTTAACTGACCTGCTACCTTGTATTTGCCGGCAGCTACTTTTTTTACTGACGTGCTTTTGAAAGTAAGTTTAGGGTATTTTTCAGCGTCAAAGAAATCAGCACTTTTCAGGTGGCCGTCTCTTTTGTCATCTTCAGTGTTTACAGAGGCGATATCTGCGCTCAGGTTAATCACTGCATCGGTAAAATCAGCTTTTGAAGAAACGATAGTAGATTCGAATGTTTTGAATGAACCTTCAACATCACTCACCATCATGTGGGTAATGCTGAAACCTAATTTCGAGTGCGCTTTATCAGCAGTCCAGGTTTGTGCAGATGCGTTAAAAGAAGTAAAAGCTGTAGTGGCAGCAAATAACAGTACAAATAATTTTTTCATGTCTTTGAATTTTTTAATAAATCAAAGTTGTAACAAATATTTGGATGTTGTCTTGATGTATGGTAAGAAAGCAGGTGTTTTCCGGAAAATGTTTTTTTCTAAAACAAAAGGCCCTGCCATCTGTCCATACTTTCAAAGAATATTGAACCTATGGAAACGACGGAAAGAATAAAAGACTCAAAATTTTATGCACTTTTTAAAGAAAGTCTGCAAGATATTTACTGGGCAGAACAGGCACTTACACAGGCATTACCAAAAATGAAAGATGCAGCAACAAGTACCGTGCTTGCTGATGCTTTCCAAAAACACCTGCTGGAAACGCAGGAACATGCCGGGCGCCTGGAACAGATCTTTGGCATATTGGGCGAAGAAGCCACGGGAAAGAAATGTGAAGCTATGGCCGGACTGATCAAAGAGGGCAATTCGATTATTGAAGATACCGATGAGGATACTGCAGTACGTGATGCAGGATTAATTATGGCAGCACAGAAAGTAGAACATTACGAAATTGCTACTTATGGCGCGCTTAAATCCCTGGCTAAAAGGATGGGCAGCAGCGAGATCAGCTCTTTGCTGGATCTGACGCTCAAAAATGAAAAGGAGACTGATGATGCGCTCACTGTTCTTGCAGAACAGGAAGTGAATGATCTTGCAGCTTCGGAATAGAAGCTGTTGTTTAACATCAGATTGCAGGCACGCTGAACAGAGTTTGCCTGCAATTCATGAAAATAGTTATTAATTCTACACATATTAGTGTAATAAGGGGTCTTTGTTTTTTGTAGTTTAATATATTTTTGTAATTGGAAACTTTAATGAGTATTTTACTCTTAAATGTTTTGAGCTATAAAAATGACGCAACAAACCAAATTTAACGGGTCGGAAAAGCCTGGAGTTACTTTTCCTATTATAGGAATGGGTGGATCCGCAGGTTCCTTCCATGCTTTTGAAAAATTCTTCATGCACATGCCGATCAAGTCCGGGATGGCATTCGTAATTATTATGCATCTGGACAAATCCCATGTCGTAGATGTTGCTGCAATTCTTCAACCGATTACATCAATGGCTATCAGAGAAGCACATGATGGTGTAACCGTGCAGCCGGATCATATCTACATTATTCCTCCAGGCAAAGATATGGGCATCCATAACGGGCAGTTGCTGCTGATGGAAGCATCAAGATTTAAAGGTGCACATATGTCTATCGATTACTTTCTGCAGAGTCTTGCTGAAGACCAGCAGAGTAACGCCGTCGGGATTATCTTTTCAGGCATGGGTGCAGATGGCGAAACAGGCATCAGGATGGTCAAAGAAAAGCTGGGCCTTGTAATCGTACAGGACCCGCAGACTGCTGAGTACGAAAGTATGCCCAGCACTTCCATCAAGACAAATATGGTAGATTATGTGCTGGCACCTGAGGATATGCCTGTCAAGCTGATTCAATACCTCAACCATCCTGCAATCCGGGAACCACAGGCAGAATCTGATTTTACAATGAACCAGACCAATCATACGCACCTGCAAAAGATACTCATGCTGCTGCGCTCCAATACGGGCCATGATTTCACTTTATATAAAAAAAGTACGATAGTCAGGCGGATTGAAAGGAGGATTGCATTTCACCAACTCAGTGACTATGTGGATTATATCAACTACCTCCGGGAGAACCCGAGCGAAATCATGCTCCTGTTTAACGAGCTGCTGATTGGGGTAACTAAATTTTTTAGGGACAGGGATGCCTTTGAAGCTTTAAAAAGCAAACTGTATCCGATACTGGCACTCAAAAAGGAAAGTGATCCGATCAGGATCTGGATTGCCGGTTGTTCAACGGGAGAAGAAGCCTATTCTATTGCGATGCTGGTGATTGAATTCCTGGATACTGTCAAACTCAGCAAAGTGCCCAAACTACAGATTTTTGCAACAGATCTGGACCCTCAGGCCATAGACCATGCACGGTCTGCCAGCTACTTCTCCAATATTGTGTCAGAAATTTCACCGGAACGGCTGAACCGCTTTTTTATCAAGGTAAATGAAGGCTATGTAGTAAAGAAGGAAGTGAGGGAAATGATCGTATTTGCCCAGCATAACCTGATCAAGGACGCTCCGTTCACACGTTTAGATCTCTTGTGCTGCCGCAATGTACTGATCTATCTGACCTCAGAACTGCAGAAAAAGATTATCCCTGTATTTCATTATTCTTTGGCTACCAATGGTTTACTGTTTCTGGGGCCGGCAGAATCTGTAGGTACATTTGGGGATAGCTTCGCCAGTCTTGATAACAAGTGGAAGATCATGCAGAAAAAGGAAGGAACAGCGGCTCTTGGCAATATGCTGGATTTTCCTTTCCACGTAGCCAATCAAACCAATAAAAATCTGAAAATACATTTGCCTGTTAAAAGCCTGAAAAGTCCGATGGCAGAAACCTTTCACAAAATATTGCTCGAGAATTTTACCCCTACCTCATTGTTATTAAATGAACGTGGTGATATCCTCTACATCAACGGACAGACCTCGAGGTTCATGCAGATCAACTCCGGCGAGGCAATCTTTAATATTCACCGCCTGGCGAAGGAAGAACTCCGGTACGCAGTGGGCAATGCCCTGCATCAGGCCTGGGACAAAAAGGATAAAGTGGAGGTCCCGGAAATTAAGGTAAGGGACGGCGACCAGACATATCTGGTAGGCTTCAGGGTAGATTATATAGTTGAAGTGCCCCTTCAGGATATGTTGCTGATCACCTTCAACGATTATGGCCCTGTAAAGAAAAGGCGTGGCGATAAAGGAAAGAACATAGACCCTTCCAGACAGGGCGCTGTTGAAGAACTGGAGAAAGAACTGATCTATACCAAGCAGCAGCTGCACAGCACTATCGAACAGATGGAAACTTCGCTGGAAGAACTGAAATCAACCAACGAGGAGCTGCAGAGCACCAACGAGGAATTACAAAGCACCAACGAAGAAGCGCTGACCACCAAGGAAGAAATGCAGTCGCTTAATGAAGAGCTGATGACCATCAATCTGCAGTATCAGAATAAGGCTGAGGAACTCACCCAGCTGAATAACGACATGAAAAACCTGCTGGACAATACTGAAATAGGAACCATATTTTTGGATAACCAACTCAATATACTCAGGTTTACACCCCAGGTAACCCGGCTGTTCAATGTCATTCCGGGAGATGTTGGCCGATCAATTACCCACATAGTCTCTAATTTTGAATATCCCTTTCTTGAAGATGCAATCAGGGAAGTCATAGAAAAGCTGGTTGGTAAAGAGCTGGAGGTCAGCACCAAAAAAGATGAGTGGTATAACCTGAGAATCATGCCATACCGTACCATGGATAATTTCATCAGCGGTGCCGTGGTTACTTTTACAAAGATCACACCGGTGAAGGCAATGGAGAACAAACTGACCAGTCTGATGGATTATGCAAAAAACATGGTCAATCTTTCGCCGGATGCAGCACTCATTTTAGATAAAGACAGGAGAGTACTGGTCGCAAATACTGCTTTTTTAGATCAGTTTAAACTGAAAGAAGAAGAGATCATTGAAGAGCCGCTGATGGAAATCATCCATAATAAGTGGAAAACCAATAAACTGGATGATCTGTTAAGTTCCGCTGATCCGGAAGATGTTTTCATACAGCAGGAATTCCAGGGTCTAGGACTCCGGAGTTTCTTTGTGAAAATGGAGGACATCAGTAAAGACGAAAAAGGAAAAATATTGGTTTCGTTACTCACTTTTAAAACTCAGAACAGTGAATAGGAATACTAACCGCCCGGCAAAGGAAAAGCAAAGTTCAGCCCCTGCAGCTACTGACCTAAGTCCGGAAGAGATCAATATCCTGCTGAATGAACTGCAGGTATATCAACTGGAACTGGAGATGCAGAATGATGAGCTTAAAGCTTCATATGCTACGCTGGATCAGGAGAGGGCCAAATTTGTTGGCCTGTACGACCTTGCTCCGGTGGGTTATTTTATTCTGGACTACCTCGGCGTAGTGGAAGAGGCAAACCAAAATGGCGTAGATCTCCTCAATGTTTCAAAACAGAGCATTATCCGCCGAAGATTTCAAAGTTTTATAGCGCCGCATTCCTGGCAGGACTTCTATAATTTCCTACACCGTATGCAGCATGGGGACGGCAAACAAAGTGCAGAGATCAAACTGCTGCTGTCCGACGACCAGATCGTGTATACGAGAATGGAAGGAATTGCCATATCCAGTATGATGGCTTCGGAAATCAAATATTATATCACCCTGATCGATATTACCGAAAGCAGGAATGCACAGATGGTACTGAAGGAAACGAAAGAACGTCTGGAGATGACCTTAAAGGCCTCTGCTACCGGAACCTGGACTATAGAATGCGATGCAAACAAAGTGTTTCTTGATACGCACAGTTTCAATATCATGGGGATCAGCAGCTCGAAGTTTGATGGGACCATCGAGGACCTGGTCGAACTTGTTCATCCCGATGACCAGCTTCAGGTAAGACACCATCTGAGAAGTGCACAAAACGGCCTGAAAGAAATCGATCTCGAGTTTAGGGTAGAGATCGATCCAGAAAAGGTAAAATACATTGCTGCCAAGGGTCATGAAATTACTGTGCTGGATGATAGAACATGCTTTGCGGGCATTCTGATGGATATCACTGACCGTAAACAAATGGAAATGGAGGCCGAAATGCTTAAGAACGGGCAGCAGAAACTCATCTTGTCAGCTACGTTAACAGCACAGGAAAAAGAAAGAAACACGATCAGCAGGGCTTTGCACGACAGCGTTTGTCAGCTGCTGTACGGTATCAGGCTCAACATTGAAAGTGTGCAGCGCACGCAGCAGCTGCAAGGCGAATTTAAGAATGTAAATGAGCTGCTTGATCAGGCTATTAAGGAAACCCGGCAGCTATCCTATGAACTTACACCTTCCGTTCTCAAGGATTTTGGTTTTGTCGCGGGCGTGAAAGAGATGGCGCAGCGTACAAGTACCCCTGATTTCAAGATAGAAACTTATATTGATAATAATGCGGATGCGCTGAACCCTGAAGTACAGCTCTACATTTTCAGGATGATACAGGAAATGATCAGCAACTGTATCAAACATGCACATGCGAGCCGTGCTGAAATTATGGTAAGTTTTATCGGCAAACAGGTCATTATTAAGGTATCTGACAATGGGATAGGCCTGAAGACTGACACGGAAGAAGCCAGTAAAGGTGGTTCAGGACTAAGTGGAATCAGGAACAGGGTTTACCTTTTAAATGGAAAAATCAGGTTTAGTTCTACAAAAAAAGGTCTTACAGTGACTATTACACTTAACTTACCTGAAATGACACCTTAGATTTTTATTTTTTATACCTATGAAAAGTGAAACTATAAAAAACATCATTACTATCGGGACCTCTGCGGGTGGGATATCCGCTGTATCCCGTTTGGTATCCACCTTTCATGAAGACCTGGATGCAGCTGTCTTCATAGTGATCCATGTATCCAGGAACTCTATGACCGATGTAATCTTAAACACTATTCAAAAGAAAACGTTGTTAAAGTGTGTATTACCCGAAGATCAGGACCTGATTCAGAACAGAACTATTTATCTTGCACCCGCAGATCGGCATATGCTGCTGGAAAGAGGGACAATCAGGATTACCAAAGGTGCCTATGAAAATCACTGGCGGCCTTCTATAGATGTACTGTTCCGCTCTGCTGCGGCAGCTTACAATGGCTGCGTAACAGGTATTGTGCTTACCGGGCTGCTTGATGACGGAACATCGGGAATGTATGCAATTAAGCGGAGCGGGGGGCGCTGTATGGTTCAGGAACCTGCAGAAGCTGATTTCCCGGACATGCCAAACAATGTCCTGGGTAATATGGAGGTTGATTACAAGGTTTCTATTGATGAAATGGGACACATTTTAACTGACCTGTTTTCAAGGTCTTCCTGCGAAGAAACGGTCGTGCCTGATGACGTCCTATTGGAAGCTGAGATTGCCAAACGAATGAGCAGCAGCGTTGAAGACCTGAAAAAACTGGGTGAAATTACAACTCTTACCTGTCCGGATTGCGGAGGGGTGCTTGCCAGGGTTGCTGAAGATATAGTACCACGATACCGCTGTTATACAGGCCACACATTTACAGAGAAATCTCTGGAAGATGAGCAGGTGAAAGGAATTGAGGATTCACTGTGGGTAGCGATCAGAATGCTTGAAGAAAGGAAAAATCTGTTGAGAACGATGACAGGTAATTTAAGCGACCCGCCGGGAAATCAGACTGATCAACCAGGTAAACGGCGATCCGAGGAGATTCAGGTACACATAGACCGCTTGAAGATGATGCTGATGGATCTCGGAGATTCCGGCAACCCACCATTTCTAACTAACGAATTACACTTATGATAAATTTGATATTAGCAGAAGATCACAATATTGTCCGTAACGGAATCAGCCTGCTGCTTGGCGCCGACAAAGAGATAAATATAAAAGGAGAGGCAGTAAACGGCCTGGAGGTACTTAACATGCTTGCTAAAGGTATTCAGGCAGATATAATACTGGCAGATATCAATATGCCGGAAATGGACGGGATTTCACTGATCAGGGAAATCAAACTGAGCAGCCCGCAAACAAAAATCGTTATACTTTCCATGCTTGATAATGAAAAATACGTGGCGCAGGCATTTGCTGAAGGTGCTTCAGGCTATTTGCTGAAGAGCGTCAGCGCAGATGAACTGTTGTTTGCGTTGAAACATGTCAACACCGGAGGTAAGTACCTGTGTTCAGAACTTTCTATCCGTTTGCTGGATAAGCTCCTCCATACCGTGAATACCCCATTTGACAAAGCCCTCCACGAAATAGATTTTTCATTGAGGGAAGTTGAAATCCTGCATCTCATTGCAGAAGGGCTCACTAACAATGAAATGTCTGACAAGCTATTTATAAGTAAGCGAACCATCGAAGGGCACCGGCAAAGCCTGATCGAAAAGACAGGATCGCGAAACACAGCTGCACTGATAAGATTTGCAGTATTGAGCGGAATAGTACAATAAAGTATATTTTTAATTATGATCATTGCTGTAAGCACCATCTCTATGGTGCTTTTTTTTATTGTATCCAGTTGTTATTTAGTACATTATAATTAATTAAAATTTTATTTGGAATTATTCTATATTACTCCCTATACTTGTATCATTATTTAAACTTATTCTAAATAGATACATTAATGAAAATTGTGCTGCTCCTGTCCGCTGTGTTTGTCTTCACCGTAAACTCTTATGCGCAGGACAAAAATGGAAGTAGTAAACGCAAAACTGACTCTCTTGGAAACGCCCTGAAAGAAGTCGTGGTTACAGGCCAGTATCAGCCGCAATCTCTTAGAAATTCTGTATATCAGACCCGAATCATTAGCGCTGAACGTATTCGCCTGCGTGCAGCTACCAACATCCAGCAGGTGCTGAATACTGAGCTTGGATTCAGGTTTTCAAACGATCTTACTCTGGGAACAAGTGATATTCAGATGATGGGGATGACGGGCAGGAACGTAAAGATCCTGCTGGACGGCGTACCCATGGTAGACAGAAGCGATACCCGCGAAAGCTTAAACCAGATTGACATCAATACGGTTGACCATATTGAGATTGTGGAGGGGCCGCTTTCTGTTTCGTACGGTACAGACGCACTTGCAGGAGTAATCAATATCATCACCAAATCGCCAACCAAAGAAACTATAAATATCAATGCCCGAGTGCAGGAAGAAACCGTCGGTGATTCTTATTCTCCATTTACCAAAGATGGTTCACACCTGCAACATGTTGGAGCAGGCTGGCAGAATAAAGGCTGGAATATTCTTGGCGGGCTGACACATAATGATTTCGGCGGTTTCAATGTTCCCGGCCCCTTAACCACCGCTGACGAGATCTCGGCGAATACCAACCGCTGGAAACCAAAAGAACAATGGCTTGCAAATACAAGGTTTGGATATGCCAGGAGCAATTTTAACATCTGGTACAGACTGGACTATGTGGATGAGACTATTGACAGTAAGGGTGGGTATAATCCCAATAACTTTAAAGCTACCAATCAAAAGTATATCACGAACAGGTACAGCCAGCAGCTACATGGCGATTATTCAGTCAATGACCGTTTGCAGCTGAGTGGAATAATAGGTCTTTCAAATTTAAAACGTACCACTAGAACAGTTGTACATGATTATACTACGGGCGCAGAAGAGCTTTCAACGGGCGCAGGGGAGCAGGATGTTTCTAAATTTCAGTCCACCAACATCCGTACTACTGCCCAATATAAATTAGCTGAAAAGGTTTCTTTCCAGCCAGGTGTGGAAATTAACCTTGATAATGCCAGCGGTGCCCGTATTAAGGGCTCACCCTCGATTAACGACTTTGCATTTTTCATCTCTTCAGAGCTGAACCTGATTAAAAATGTCACGGTCCGACCGGGATTGCGTTTCATCAGCAACTCCGTGTATGACGCTCCGCCGGTGATTCCTTCAATCAACACGAAGATCAGGTTAAACAATCTATTGGATCTGCGTTTTGGCTATGCCAGCGGCTTCCGTTCTCCTGCACTCAGGGAATTGTACTACGACTTCTTTGATGCAAGTCACTCGATTATGGGAAATGAGAACCTGAAAGCAGAACAGTCCAACAGCTTTACCGGTTCATTGTCCCTGTCAGAAACTGCAGCAGATGATCTTCGCTTCCGTTCTGTACTGAGCGGCTTTTACAACAATTTCCGGAACAGGATCGATTATGGTATTTATGCGGCAGATCCTACTATTACTACGCTGATCAATATTGCAAAATACAAAACTACCGGGGGAACATTTGAAAATACACTTTATCTGAGGGACTGGCAGGTTTCGCTTGGCTTCTCTTATATCGGTACTTATAACCAGTACAGTGAATCTGTAGAACAATATGGGGAATCACCGGAATTTGTATGGTCACCCGAAGTAAATTCTAATCTGACCTACAGCTTCCGCAAAACTGGTACAACTGCAAATCTGGCTTTCAAGTATACCGGTAAAAGACCTACCTATGAACTCGCTACGCTGGACAATCTTGAACAGGTGAGACTGGCGAAAGTTGGCTCATACAGTACGGCCGACCTGATGTTTACTCAGAGAATTCTGGAGTCACTTACTTTAAATGCTGGTGTGAAAAATCTGTTTGATACCAAGATGCTCAGCAATTCGGCCACTGTAACTACAGCTGCGCACAGCACCGGAGGAATGGTGCCCCTGAATTACGGTCGCTCTTACGTGCTTGGTCTCAGTTTTAATTTTAACAAATAATTGATTTATAACATATCCTAACACATCATGAACAAATTTACTAAGATCATTACATTACTATGTTTCACAGCAGCTCTTGCTGCTTGCAGCAAAGATGAAGATCCAATTGTTACCGTACCACCGTCAGACGGAAGTACGCTGACATTGAACGGCCTTATCGGAACTGAAGACGGTGCGAGCGCTGGAAATAGCGTGTTTGTAGACTTCAGTACCGATAAACAAACATCGGCAGCACGGGCATCATGGGATTTAGGCTTTTACTCTGGTACAGACTATAGGGTAATCCTTAACCATAGTGTAGGTGCTACTGCAATAATCACTACCAAAAACAATTTAAATGATGTGACTGCTGCAGATACAACTGCGCTGGCCGCATCGGCAACTCTGGCTGTCGGACAGGGATTGGGAACATTTGGCATTATCGATCCGGTTGCAGGAAATACAACTGAGTATTTAGCAGGGACGGTTATACAGGCAGTTTCAGCGACTGAGGCAGATAATAAAGTTTACATTGTAAACCGCGGCGCAGCTGGAATCACTGGCAACAGGGGATGGCAAAAAATCCGTGTGATCCGCAATGCCAGCGGTTACACCTTGCAGTATGCAAAAATCACTGAAACTACCTTTAAAACTCTGAATATAGCAAAAGATGCTGCCTTCAACTTTAAATACGTTTCATTCGCAACAGGTGCGGTTAACGTGGAGCCTGAAAAGGCAGCGTGGGATATTGAATGGGGCTTGTCAACTTACAGAGCAGGAACCACATTACCTTATATCTACTCAGATTTTGTACTTATCAATTTTGTAGGAGGTGTAACTGCTGCTGAAGTTATATTTTCGGGAACTGCTGCAAACAGCACTGTGACCTATGCAAATTTTACTGAAACAAACCTTAGTGGAATCACTTTCCTGGCAACAAGAGATGTGATTGGATCAAACTGGAGAGCAACGACAGGCACTGTTGGGGTAAAAACAGATCGTTTTTACCTGGTTAAGGATGGTGCAGGAAATGTATACAAACTGAAATTTATCAGTTTCAGTGCCACGGACAGCGGGGTACGTGGTAAGCCGGTTATCGAATATAAACTGGTTAAAAAGGCCTAAACTTGGTTAGTTTGTTGTGCAAGGCTGGCTTCCGCGTGCTAACGGAAGCCGCCTTTTTTCATTTTAACCAGCTGATGTTCCATTCAACATTGAAAAAGAAATTATATAAACAGATGAAATTAAACATTATACCACTGGCATTCCTTGCTTTAAGCCTCGGTGCCTGTAACAATAATACAAAAGAAGCTGCGGCTACTTTACCCGATAGTACAAAGATTGTTTCCCTGAATGGATCAGTGTCTGAGGTGCTGGCCGGCATTGGCCTGGAGAAAAATATTGCTGGAACGGATATAACCAGTAATTATCCTGAAAGCATGAAAGCAAAGCCCAAAGTTGGCCATAACAAAAATATCAATGCCGAGGGTGTGATGGCTTTACAGCCAGACCTGATCATTGGCCTTAAAAAAGAAGTGACGCCTGTATTGGCCGCCCAGTTTAAAGCTGCCGGCGTAAAACTGCTGCTGGTAGATCAGGATTACTCTGTTGAGGGTACTAAAAAACTGATTCACTTACTGGCTGACAGTTTACATGCTGTGGCAAAAGGTGATTCTTTGGTTCAAGTACTGGAAGCCGACCTGGCAAAGATACCGCCTGTAGCTGCTAACGCAAAAAAACCAAAGGTTTTATTTATTTATGCCCGCGGTACCGGAACAATGATGGTAGGCGGAACCGGTACTGCTATTGATAAGGCTATTGCGCTTGCTGGGGGTGTGAACGCAGTATCTGAGTTTGCAGATTACAAACCTTTAACTGCCGAGGCGCTGGTGAAAGCTAATCCTGATATTATTTTACTGTTTGACAGTGGCCTGCAAAGTCTTGGCGGTGCTGCCGGTTTAGCAAAAGTACAGGGTGTTAGACAAACCAATGCCGGTAAAAATAACAAAATTATCAGCATGGACGGAGAACTGCTAAGCAGTTTTGGTCCGCGTCTGGGAATTGCCATTCAGGAACTAGCAGCAAAAATAAAGTGATCAGAAAAACCGGATATATCCTGATTTCTATGCTGGTCCTCCTGATCGCAACGATGGTCTTTTCGGCCTGTATCGGGGCGCTGAAGATCAGTGTTCCTGAACTGCTTGCCATCCTTGGAAACCAGACGGGCCTGTCTGCACAAGAAGGTTTTAAACCTCAGCAGGCTGCGGTACTGCTGAATATCAGGTTGCCCAGGGTATTCCTGGGTGTGCTCATTGGGGCAGGGCTTGGCATATCGGGGGCTGCAGTGCAGGGCCTGTTCAGGAACCCCCTGGCAGAACCAGGTTTAATAGGTATCTCATCCGGTGCTACATTATTTGCAGTTTTAATGATCGTGCTCGAAGTAGGGCTATTCAAATCGCTCAGCGGTGTGATTGGGTTCTATGCCTTATCTCTAGCTGCATTCATTGGCGCCTGCATTACTACCACCATTGTTTACAGGCTGTCTGTAAGAAACGGCAGGACAGTAACTACCACCTTGCTTTTATCAGGTATAGCTATCAATGCGCTTGCCGGTGCATTTACAGGTTTGCTTACCTATATGGCTACAGACGAGCAGTTGCGAACAATTACATTCTGGAGTCTGGGTAGTTTAGGCGGTGCCAGCTGGGAGACGGTAACAGGCCTGCTGCCTTTTATCCTGATTCCGGTAGCGGGTTTGCCGCTGATGGCTAAATCCCTGAATGCATTGGCCCTGGGAGATGCCGAGGCACTGCATATGGGAATTGATGTCCGCAATCTCAAAAGGATAATTATTGTTCTGGCTACTGTAGCTGTGGGAGCTTCTGTAGCTGTGGCAGGCACCATTGGCTTTATCGGCCTTATTGTTCCGCATATTATTAGAATGACTTTTACAGCTGATCACAGGCTGGTGATCCCGGGTTCTGCTATATTGGGGGCGGTACTCTTAACTCTGGCAGACTTAATGGCCAGAACAATTGTTGTACCGGCAGAACTGCCTATCGGGATTCTGACAGCACTGATCGGGACACCTGTATTTTTGTATATTATCATTACCGAGCGTAATAAAAATAAAATATAAGTATGATAGAGGTAAATGAACTGAGTTACCGCGTAGGTAAAAAAGAACTGCTGCACCGGCTGAGCTTTGAAGCTCAGTCTGGCGAGTTACTGGCTATTCTCGGCGCCAATGGTGCGGGGAAAAGTACGCTGATGAAACTGCTTTGCCGGGAGATAATGCCAGGTCATGGACATATTATTTTCAGGGCTAAGAATTTGCAGCAGTATACGCTGCCTGAGCTGGCCAAACAGCGTGCAGTACTTTCACAGCAAAACACTATATCTGTTTCTTTTATTGTGAACGAACTGGTGATGATGGGCAGGTACCCGCATTTTGAACAGGTTCCCGCTGCACGTGATACAGAAGTAGTGCGTTTGGTGATGGAAGAAACAGGTATTTCACATCTTTCAGGCAGGGATTACAATACCCTCTCCGGCGGGGAACAGCAGCGGGTGCAGCTGGCGCGTGTACTGGCGCAGGTATATGATTGCCCGGATGCCTGCCTGTTCCTGGATGAACCGACCAATGGGCTTGATCTGTTATACCAGCAGCAGATGATGGAACTGGCACGGCGGCTGGCCGATAAGGGATATTGTGTTATCTGTATATTGCATGATATTAATTTTGCATCCCGCTTTGCGGATAAGATCCTGATGTTAAAAGATGGAAGAAAGGTGGCAATGGGCACACCTCTTGAGGTGATCAGCTGCGAGAACATTCACGAAACATTCAGTATCAATGTGAAACTGATGGCTTGTGAAGGATACAGTTGTCCCCTGGTCATTCCTGCAATGATTCAGCATGAGCTGTAAAGGAATTGAAAGAATTAAAATATTTACTGAATTATACCATTTAAAGAATAAATAAGATGAGTGAAATCATAGAACTGAAAAGCCAGTGGGACGCTTTCAAAATTGAAAATCCAAAAGTAAGAATCAGGGATGCTGCAAAACAATTGGGTACAACTGAAGCAGAATTACTATCCACTGCGGCAGGTACCTCTGTTACCCGTTTGAGAAATGAGTTTCCTGAAATCCTTAAAGCGGTAGAACCACTGGGCAAAGTGATGGCGCTGACCCGCAATGATTTTTGTGTGCATGAACGTAAAGGTGTATACAGTAACCTTTCTTTCTCAGGGCCAATGGGTCTGGCAGTAAATCCTGATATTGATCTGCGTCTCTTCATGTCGGCCTGGTCTTCAGCTTTTGCTGTAGATGAAGCCGGACGTAAAAGCCTGCAGTTTTTTGCAAAAGACGGAGAGGCTATTCATAAGATTTACCTGGGCGAAACCAGCGACCTGGCTGCATATGAAACCCTCGTGCATAATTTTGCAGCAGAAGATCAGCATGCTGAGCTGGAGATTGTAAAAGATACCACGCTCGCAGAAGAGAAACCGGATGCAGAGATTGATGCAGCAGCTTTCCGGGAAAAATGGCTTAAGCTGAAAGACACACACGCATTCCATGGTTTGCTTCGTAAATTTGGCGTAACCAGAACACAGGGGCTGCGTTTAGCGCCTGAGGGCCATGCAGTACAAATTTCTTACGAATCACTGAAAGCTATTTTCCATAAAGCATCAGATACAGACCTGGAAATCATGGTTTTTACGGGTAACAAAGGTTGTATCCAGATCCATACAGGCCCTGTAAAGAAACTTGTGCAGGCTGGCCCATGGTTCAACGTGCTTGATCCTGATTTTAACATGCATTTGCGTGAGGATGGCATTGCTTCGGTATGGCTGGTTAAGAAGCCTACCGAGGACGGGATTGTTACCAGTATCGAAGTGTTCGATGCAGAGGGTACAATCATTGTTCAGTTTTTTGGTAAACGCAAGCCGGGAATTCCTGAAAATGAGCACTGGCGGTTAATGGTGAATGAGTTGGCGGTTATGCTTTAAAGCTTCGTTGTTCGTACACTGTTCGTGCACTGTTCGGTATTAGGCGCATATTGGACGTATGTTGGAAGCGTATTCGATGCATGTTGAGAGGGTGTTGGAAGCATAATTTTTGCTTCCAACACCCTCTCAACATGCATCGGATACGGGTGCAAAAGACCGGCAATACAAAGCAGTGCACGAACAGTGTATACATATATTATATAGCTGTTATAAGTATCATAATTTTATAATAGACTTAATGGAGAAGATTTGATATGCGGTTTATTAATTTTGTTTAATTTTAGAGCGCCTAACCGCATTACTCACCATTTAAGTTTTATATTTTGGATAAGGAACCAACAAATACAAAAGATCTTGAAAAGCAGGTTGCTGCACGCGAAGCTGTAAAATATATTAGTGACAATGATATTGTAGGTCTGGGCACCGGCTCTACAGCTTATTATGCAATTCTCGAAGTTGCGGAACTTGTTAAAAAAGGATGGAAGCTGAAAGGAGTGCCAACTTCTGAACATACAGCATCCCTGGCAACCTCACTGGGGATAGAACTGCTGGACATGAACTCCGTTGAATATATAGACGTTACCATTGACGGGGCAGATGAGTTTGATGAAAACCTGAACCTGATTAAAGGTGGGGGTGGGGCACATTTCAGAGAAAAAATTGTGGCTTCCCTGACCAAAAAAGAAATCATCATTGCCGATGCGGCAAAACAAGTAGACCAGCTGGGGAAATTTAAAGTACCGGTTGAGATTGTGCCGCTTGCGCTTAACTATGTATTGCGTGCAATGGCAAAACTGGGCGGTACAGGTGCTGTGAGGATGAAAAACGGGCAGCAGTTTATCACTGACAACCACAACCTTATTGTGGATGCAGACTTTGGCCTGATCGCCGATCCGGCATCATTATCTGAAAAACTGAACCAGATTGAAGGTATCCTTGCGCACGGCCTCTTCGTTAATCTTGCAGCAGTGGTGATTGTTGGACAGGGAACTGAGGCGACTACTTACACAAAATAAAATTCGTTTCTCCGGTTCTTTCTTAAATCCTTATCTTTGCAGTATAAAGATCACCTTGTAAGTGATTATTAAGTATATCAATTTATTCACATATAAATCATAGTTGTAGATGATTAACATTACTTTACCGGATGGCTCGGTCCGTCCGTACGAAAATGGGATAACTGCCCATCAGATTGCTCTATCCATTTCTGAAGGATTGGCACGTAACGTTCTCGCAGCCGAAGTAAACGGCGAAGTCTGGGATTCATCCCGGCCAATAGAAAAAGATTCTTCCGTAAAACTGCTCACCTGGAATGACACTGCAGGTAAAGCCACTTTCTGGCATTCTTCCGCCCACATTATGGCAGAGGCGCTGGAAGCACTTTATCCGGGAACAAAATTCGGCATCGGCCCTGCTATTGAAACAGGATTTTATTACGATGTGGATTTTGGAGACCATGAGTTTTCTTCGGATGACTTCAAGGCGATTGAGACCAAGTTCATGGAACTGGCCAAGCAAAAAGAAGTATTTGAGCGTACCAGCGTTTCTAAAGCTGATGCGGTCAACTATTTCACGGAAAAGGGAGATGAATATAAACTTGACCTGCTGCAGGGACTGGAAGATGGAAAGATTACCTTTTATAAACAGGGTGCTTTCACAGATCTCTGCCGTGGACCGCATATACCGAACACAGGCTTTGTTAAGGCTGTCAAGCTGATGAATGTTGCCGGAGCATACTGGAGAGGTGATGAGACTAAAAAACAGCTCACAAGAATTTATGGGGTTACTTTTCCGAAAGCGAGTGAACTGACAGAATATTTACTGATGATTGAGGAAGCAAAAAAACGCGACCACAGGAAGTTGGGTAAAGAACTGGAGTTGTTTGCTTTTTCAGAAAAGGTAGGACTGGGTTTGCCTTTATGGTTGCCTAAGGGAACTGCCCTTCGCGAGCGCCTGGTAAGCTTCTTAACAAAAGCACAGGGGAAAGCCGGATACGAGCAGGTGATTACACCACACATCGGCCATAAGAATTTATATGTAACATCAGGTCACTGGGATAAATATGGTAAAGATTCATTCCAGTCGATTAAGACCCCTCAGGAAGGAGAGGAGTTCCTGCTTAAACCCATGAACTGCCCTCACCATTGTGAGATTTATAAAGTTAAACCGCGTTCTTACAAAGATCTTCCGTTACGTTTTGCTGAATTTGGTACGGTTTACCGTTATGAGCAAAGCGGAGAAATGCACGGCCTGACAAGGGTTCGTGGCTTTACTCAGGATGATGCCCACTTGTTCTGCCGTCCTGACCAGGTAAAAGAAGAGTTTAAAAAGGTGATTGATCTGGTACTCTATGTGTTTAAATCATTAGGTTTTAATGATTATACTGCACAGGTATCATTGAGGGATCCTGAAAACAAATCTAAATATATCGGAACAGACGAGAACTGGAAACTTGCAGAGGACGCAATCATTGAAGCTGCTGCTGAAAAAGGATTGACTACTGTAGTAGAACTGGGTGAGGCGGCTTTTTATGGTCCGAAACTGGATTTCATGGTGAAGGATGCACTTGGCCGGAGATGGCAGCTGGGAACAATCCAGGTAGACTATAACCTGCCGGAACGTTTTGAGCTGGAATACACTGGTAGTGATAACCAGAAACACAGACCAGTAATGATCCACAGGGCACCGTTTGGTTCACTGGAGCGTTTTGTTGCTGTTTTGATCGAACATTGTGCAGGTAATTTTCCATTATGGCTTTCTCCGGAACAATTTATCATCCTTCCTATTTCAGAAAAGTATGAAGATTATGCGAAAAAAGTTTCAGATGAACTAAATAATTCCGATATTCGCGGTTTGATTGACTTTCGCGATGAGAAGATCGGAAGGAAGATCAGGGACGCAGAGGTTAAAAAGACGCCTTACATGCTGATAATTGGTGAAAAGGAAATGGCAGAAGGCAAATTATCGGTAAGGAAGCATGGAGAGGGTGATTTAGGTGAGATGACTATCGAGGCGTTCAGAGAATTATTAATTAAAGAAATAACAGTTTAAATAGTATATAAATTTGGCATTAGGCAGACCAGGATTTAACAGGGGACCACGTCCTCCTTTTAAGAAAAAAGAAGCAGAACATAATATTAATCAGTTTATCAGGGCCCAGGAGGTCAGGTTAGCTGGAGATAATGTTGAACCAGGGATTTATCCTTTGGCAAAAGCTTTAGCCCTTGCCGATGAACTGGAGTTGGATCTGGTAGAAATATCACCTAATGCAGTGCCTCCGGTTTGTAGAATAATCGATTACAGCAAGTTCGTTTACGAACAAAAGAAAAAGCAGAAAGAGATTAAGGCAAATGCTAAACAAACAGTAATTAAGGAGATCCGTTTCGGTCCTAACACAAATGACCATGATTTTCAGTTCAAACTGAAACATGCGCAGAGTTTTTTGGAAAGTGGCGAAAAAGTGAGAGCATACGTACATTTCAAGGGTAGGGCAATCGTTTACAAAGAGCAGGGAGAAATTCTTTTGCTTAAGTTTGCACAGGCTTTGGAAGATATAGGAAAGGTAGAGTTGTTGCCGAAGTTAGAAGGTAAACGTATGTTCCTGACGCTTGCTCCGAAAGTTGTAAAAAAATAAATAAATTACATAAATAATAACACAGGTTATGCCAAAAATGAAAACCAATTCCAGTGCTAAAAAGCGTTTTTCGCTTACTGGAACCGGTAAAATCGCTAGAAAGAACGCATACAAAAGTCACATTTTAACAAAAATGTCTACTAAACGTAAGCGTAATTTAGGTCACACCTCAATGGTGTCAGCTGCTGATATGGGCAACGTTAAGCGTATGCTTGCTATCGGTAAATAATTAATTTTTAACCAGGTACCCGGTAGTAAGTTTGCTGAAATACGCAACACCGTTTATCAAAAAACAACAACACTATGCCACGTTCGGTA
>Ga0308163_10000953_pt1 | contig 37280 bp, 26 predicted proteins | sample PhyTR1_FD_201037 | JGI IMG/M metagenome (GOLD analysis project Ga0308163, IMG submission 201037) | Phyllosphere microbial communities from UC Gill Tract Community Farm, Albany, California, United States - DLSLT.R1 | ecosystem: Host-associated > Plants > Phyllosphere > Unclassified | place: USA... | reverse complement strand
CCCCGTACGGGGTACGACCCCGGTTGGCAGTGCGGGTTAAGCCGGCAATCAGCTCCCGCAGCGCCAATTTTTCCCTCTCCCCACGCAATTTCGCGTAAAATATCAGGTTCGGCCCGCCGCTTTTATGGCAGCGCCACGTTCGCCGCATTATTCGTTTTTTAATTTTTCCGTATCAGTTTCCCATGCCGAATTGGCTTTTGCCCGAGAACATCGCCGACGTTTTGCCGTCGGAAGCCCGCAAGATCGAAGAGTTGCGTCGTTTGATGCTGGATAATTTCCGTCTGTACGGTTATGAACTGGTCATGCCGCCGCTGCTCGAGTATGTCGAGTCGCTGCTGGCCGGCGCCGGCAAGGACACCGACCTGCGCACCTTCAAGTTGGTCGACCAGATCTCCGGCCGCATGCTGGGCATCCGCGCCGACATGACCACGCAAGTGGCGCGCATCGACGCCCACCTGCTGAACCGCGATTCGGTCACGCGCCTGTGCTACGCCGGCAGCGTGCTGCATACCCGTCCATCGGGCCTGCACACCACGCGCGAGCCGCTGCAGATCGGCGCCGAGATTTACGGCCACGCCGGCCTCGAAGCCGACGCCGAGATCCTCGAGCTGGCGCTGGCGTCGCTGGCGCTGGCCGGGTTCGACGAGGTGCGCCTCGATCTGGCGCACGCCGGCGTGCTGCGCGTGATCCTTGACGGCGACGCCAACGCGGCCGCCGACGAAGCGGCGCTGTACGGCCTGTTGCGCTCCAAGGACGTGCCGGGCCTGCAGGCGATCACCGCCAACTACGCGCCGCAGGTGCGCGAGGCCTTGCTGGCGCTGCCGAACCTGTACGGTGACGTCGAAGTATTGAAGAAGGCGCGCGAAACGCTGCCCGACCTGCCAGGCATGGCCAAGGCGCTGGCCGAACTGGCCGCGCTGGCCGCGTCGGCGATGGGCCGCGCCGAAGTGGCGATCGACCTGGCCGACCTGCGCGGCTACCAGTACGAAAGCGGCGCGATGTTCGCGCTGTATGTGCCAGGCTTGCCGAACGCGGTGGCGCGCGGCGGCCGTTACGATCACGTAGGAGAAGCTTTTGGCCGGGCGCGTCCCGCCACCGGCTTCTCGCTCGACCTGCGCGAGCTGGCGCGCCTGTTGCCGACCGCGGAGCGCAAGCATTCGATCCGCGCTCCATGGGGCAGCGCGCCTGAATTGAAGGAAAAAATCGCCGAGCTGCGCAAGTCCGGCGAAGTCGTGATCCAAAGTATGCCGGGTCACAGCAACGAGCTGGACGAGTTCGAGTGCGACCGCGCTCTGGTACTCGACGATAGTGGTAGTAACTGGATTCTTAAAAACTTAGGTTAGTGTGATGTCAAAGAAAAACGCAAAGAACGTCGTCGTCATCGGTACCCAGTGGGGCGATGAAGGCAAGGGCAAGATCGTCGACTGGTTGACCGATCATGCACAAGGTGTGGTCCGCTTCCAGGGCGGCCACAACGCCGGCCATACGCTGGTCATCGGCGGCGTCAAGACCGCGCTGCAGCTGATCCCGTCGGGCATCATGCGTCCGGGCGTGGCCTGCTACATCGGTAACGGTGTGGTGGTGTCGGTGCCGGACGTGCTGCGCGAAATCGACAAGCTCGAAAAAGTCGGCGTCGAAGTCGCCTCGCGCCTGAAAGTGTCGGACGCCGCGCCGGTGATCCTGCCTTACCACGCCGCGCTGGATCTGGCCCGTGAAGCCGCCCGTGGCGAAGCCAAGATCGGCACCACCGGCAAGGGCATCGGCCCGGCCTACGAGGACAAGGTGGCGCGCCGCGCCATCCGCGTCGCCGACCTGCTGAACGAAAAGCGCTTCGCCGAAAAGCTGGCCGAGAACCTCGACTACCACAACTTCGTGCTGGAGCACTACCTCAAGGCCCCGCGCATCGAATACCAGAAAACCCTGGACGACGCGCTGGCCTATGTGCCGCGCCTGCGCCCGATGGTGACCGACGTCTCGAGCGCGCTGTACGCCGCGCACAAGGCCGGCGCCAACCTGCTGTTCGAAGGCGCGCAAGGCTCGCTGCTGGACGTCGACCACGGCACCTATCCGTTCGTCACCTCGTCGAACTGCGTGGCCGGTAACGCCGCCGCCGGCGCCGGCGTCGGTCCGAACATGCTGCACTACATCATGGGCATCACCAAGGCCTACACCACCCGTGTCGGTTCCGGCCCGTTCCCTTCGGAGCTGCCGACCGATGCCGGCGTTGGCCACCACCTGGCGCAAGTGGGCCACGAGTTCGGCACCGTCACCGGCCGCGCACGTCGCTGCGGCTGGTTCGACGCCGCGCTGCTGCGCCGCTCGGTCCAGATCAACGGCGTCACCGGCATGTGCCTGACCAAGCTCGATGTGCTGGACGGCCTGGAAACGCTCAAGCTGTGCACCGGCTACACCATCGACGGCGTGTCCGTGGACATCTTCCCGTCGGGCGCCGAGGAAGCCGCGCGCTGCGTGCCGGTCTACGAAGAGATGCCGGGTTGGACCGAAAGCACCGTCGGCGCGAAATCGCTGGCAGCGCTGCCTGCCACCGCCCGCGCTTACATCAAGCGTATCGAAGAGTTGGTCGGCGTGCCGGTCGACATGGTATCGACCGGTCCCGATCGTGAAGAGACGATCGTTCTGCGTCACCCGTTCGAATAATAAGGAATCAATATGAGCGATCCGCAATCGAACGAAAAACACCTGTGGGTGTCTTGGGACGAGTATCACCGCCTGATCGAGCGCCTGGCGCTGAAGGTCCATGAATCGGGCTGGAAGTTCGACATGGTGCTGTGCCTGGCGCGCGGCGGCGTGCGTCCGGGCGACGTCTTCTCGCGCATCTTCGACGTGCCGCTGGCGATCCTGTCGACCAGCAGCTACCGCGAAGAAGCGGGTACCGTGCGCGGTGACCTGGACATCGCTAAGTACATGACGATGACCAAGGGCCCGCTGTCCGGCAAAATCCTGCTGGTGGACGACCTGGCCGATTCCGGCGTCACCCTGATCAAGGTGATGAAGCATTTGAAGGACAACTTCGAAGGCGTCACCGATGTGAAATCGGCCGTGATCTGGACCAAGGGCAGCTCGGCCTTCAAGCCGGACTACCAGATGGAAGAACTGCCGCACAACCCGTGGATCCACCAGCCGTTCGAAGACTACGACGGTCTGCGTCCGCATCAACTGGCGGCATGGATCAAAAAAGGCGAAGCGGCTCAATAAGCTGTTCGACCAAGGGAGCTTCGGCTCCCTTTTTTATTCAATAAAAAAAACATATGACCCAAGACTTCTTCCAGACCTTCATTTTGCTGGTTCTCGTGACCGACCCATTCGGCAATGTGCCGCTGTTCGCCAGCGTGCTCAATCCGGTGCCGCCTGCGCGCCGCTCCCGCATCGTCGTCCGCGAATGCGGGATCGCCTTCGTACTGCTGTTGATCTTCATGTTCTTCGGGCGGCACTTCCTGGCGGCGCTGCATCTGTCGGAAGTCGCGCTGCGCATCGGCGGCGCGGTCATCCTGCTGCTCATTTCGATCCGCATGATCTTCCCGCATCCGGACGGCGTGTTGGGCCGCACCGATGGTGGTGAGCCGTTCATCGTGCCGCTGGCGATACCGGCGCTGGCCGGTCCTTCCGCCTTGGCCACGGTGCTGCTGTTTTCCAGCGAGAGCACCGGCGAGGTGATGGTGCACGTCGCCGCGCTGGCGGCGGTGGCGGTGGTGTGGCTGCTGGTGTTCCTCAGCGCCGAGAAGCTGCAGAAGGTGCTCGGCCCGCAGGTGATGACGGCGTTCGAGCGGCTTATGGGGTTGATCCTGACGGCGATGTCGGTCGAGATGCTGCTGAGCGGGATTCGGGAATTCGTCAAGACCCTGTAGATCCTACATCTGCCGGAAATGATGCAGGTAGCTGCGGCTGACCGGCAGCACCTCGCCACGTCCGCGCAACCTCAGCTCCGCCGTCTCATTGACGCCACGGACCATTTCCGCCACATGTGCAAGGTTGACGATCACCGAGCGGTGCGTCTGCACGAAGCGTTCCGGGTCGAGCTGCTCCGCCAGCTCGCGGATGCTCTTGCGGATCAGCACCTCGCCGTCCTCCCACACCACCAGCGTGTATTTTTCCTCGGCCCGCAGATAGCACACCTGTTCGACCGGAATCAGCCTCACGCTTGTCCCCACCGATGCCTTGATCCACTGCAGCCAGCGCCGCGCTTCAACGCGTTGGCCGAGCCGCCCGGCCAACTGGTCCAACATGGCGTCCAGCGCGGCGCCACCCGGCAGGGGTCCATCGAGCTGCCGGCGAAGGCGCTGCACGGTGTCCGTGAGCCGCGCCGGATCGATCGGCTTGACGAGATAATCCACCGCGCCGTACTCAAAGGCCTGCAGCGCGTACTGTTCATACGCCGTGACGAACACCAGATGCGCGCGCCGGCCCAATGCGCGCGCAGCCTCGATGCCGCTCATGCCCGGCATGTGGATGTCCAAAAATACCACTTGCGGCTGGTGTAGTTCGAACAGCTCGACCGCCTCGCTGCCGTTGCGGGCGTCGTCCAGTACGCGCAGCTCGGGCCACAGCGTGGCCAGGTGGCTGCGCAGGCGTTCGCGCAGCAGCGGCTCGTCGTCGGCGATCAGGGCGGTTGGCTGCTTCATATTTTCTCTCCATGCTGAAAGCGCAGTTCGACCCGCATCCCATGCGGCGTTTCCTCATGCAGATCAAGGCGCGCGTTGGCGCCGTAAAAACCATGCAGGCGGCTGCGCAGGTTGGACAGGCCGGTGCCCGGCTGCGCCGTCTCCGACATGCCGACGCCACTGTCGCAGACCCATAGCACCACCTGGTCGTCGTGCGCGATATAACATCCGCCGACATCGATCATCCCGCCGGAAGGTGAGGGATCGATGCCATGGCGGACCGCGTTTTCGACCAGCGTCAATAACGCCATCGCGGGGAAGCGCATCGACTCCAGCGGCGGCAAGCTGGCGACCGAGAACCGCAGCCGGTCCGGCATGCGCATGTGCATCAGCTCCAGATAGGCGCGCACCAGCTGTAGCTCGGCGCCCAGCGTGGCGTCGGCGTCGCCCAGGCGCGGCATGGCCGCGCGCAGGTAGGCGATCAGGTGGCGCAGCACCGGCCCCGCGTTGGGCGAGCCGGCGGCCACCAGCGCCTCGACATTGGCCAGGGTGTTGAACAGGAAGTGCGGCTCGATCTGCGCCTGCAGCAGCCGCAGGCGGGCGTCGACCAGTTCGCGTTCGAGCGTGTTCTTTTCGAGTTCGACCTGTAGTCGGTCGGCGCGCTCGCGCTCCCGCCGTTCGGCGCGCAAGGCCAGCAGCGAGAACGCCACCCCGAAGACCACGCCCAGCACCACCATCATGACGTAGCCGGACAGCGTCTTGATATTGCTCAGATAAGTGATGACATCACGGCCTTGCACGCCGATCGCGGTCATCAACGACGCCAGCGGCGCGGCCAGCACCACCGCCATCAGCCGCGCCTTGCCGGTCGATAGCCAGCGCGGGCGCAGCCGGTCCGCCGATGAGTACGCGAACAACAGCACCGCGCCGATAAATCCGATATGGCCAAACACGGTGGCGTACGGCGTGCGGCTCAGCTTGTGCAACAGCCATGACAGCAGCAACGTAAACACGGCAACCACCAGCGCTTGCCGCGCGGTCGGCAAGAACGGGGCGGGGCGGGGAAGGAGAGCGTTCGGCTTCATCGTCTAACGATAACCGCTCGGCGGCCGTCGTTCAAGCCCTAAAAACCGCCTTTCGTCGCATTGTGCGCGCCTGCGCGTTGGCGAGTCGTCGAAGGCTGGCTATCGTCACGGCGAGATAACAACTGGAGAGCACATAATGACATCTGCACTTTCGATCGATTCCGCACCCGCACCCGCACCGACACGCAGGCGCGCGGCCGACGCCTGGGCGGCGCTCGCGCTGACCGCCGCCGCGCGACTATGGTTCTTTGCCACCGTTGCGGGGCAGTTGGTATTCGCCGCGTATATCGTGTCGCTTTACGGCGGCGCCGCCGTCGCCGGCAATTTGAACGGCTGGAACAAGGTCATGACGCACGGCTTCGTGCGCGCCGACCTGACGGGAAATATCGTCATCGCCGTGCACCTGCTACTGGCGGCGGTGATCATGGTTGGCGGAACGCTGCAACTGATACCGCAACTGCGCGCGGAGGCGCCTTCCTTCCATCGCTGGAACGGGCGGGTGTACCTTGTTGGCGCGGTCGTGGCGGCGCTGAGCGGTTTGTACATGGTGTGGTTCCGGGGTGCTGTCGGCGACACCGTCCAACACCTCGGCACCAGCCTGAATGCGGTCCTGCTCGTCGCGTGCGCCGGCATGACGGTGCGGCGCGCACTATCGCGCAACTTTGCCGCGCACCGGCGCTGGGCGCTGCGGCTGTTCATGTGCGTGAGCGGCGTATGGTTCTTCCGCGTGGGGCTGATGTTCTGGCTTGCCGTGAACGGCGGGCCGGCCGGCTTTGATATCGACACCTTCACCGGGCCTTTTCTGAGCTTCCTGTCGTTCGCGCAATATCTGCTGCCGCTGGCGATGCTTGAGCTGTACTTGCGCTGCGCTGCTGGCGGGGCGCTGGCGCGCGGCGTGACCGCGTTGGTGTTGGCGTTGCTGACGTTGGCGATGGCGCTCGGGATCGCGGTGGCGACGATGGGCATGTGGTGGCCGAACATGTAGGCGCCGCGCCGTCCGCAGCCCGCCATCCGCGCAATGTGCGCCATTCGCGTGTGATGGCAAACTTGTAAAAAAGTCTTTACAGTGCGCGGCGAACGCGAGTAGACTTTTCAAAACACCAATGTAACCGGTTACATCCGCATTAACGTAACCGGTTATATTTTTTACTGCAAATGTAACCGGTTACATTCCCTGGAGCGGCAAGAATGGCGATAACGATCAAGGACGTGGCGCAGGAGGCTGGCGTGTCGGTGGCGTCGGTTTCGCGCGCGCTCAACGGTCACGCCAGCATTACCGACGACACCCGCAAACACATTCTGGCGGTGGTCAAGCGGATGCGTTACATGCCCCATGTCGGCGCCCGTAGCCTGACCACCAGCTTCACCAACACCATCGGCGTGCTGCTGCCGGACCTGTATGGCGAGTTCTTCTCCGAGATCATTCGCGGCATCGACGTCGCCGCGCGCGCCCGTGGCCTGCACCTGATGGTATCGAGCCTGCACGGCGACGCCGACGAAGTGGCGCTGTCGATCCGCGCCATGCGCGGCCGCGTCGACGGCCTGTTGGTGATGTCGCCCCATGTCGACGCCGCGCTGCTGTCCGATAACCTGCCAGAAGACCTGCCCATTGTTTTGATGAGCACCGCAGCCGGCGGCACGCAGTATGCGTCCATCTCATTCGATAACTACAGCGGCGCTTATGCGATGGTGGCGCATCTGGTCGGGCAGGGCTACAGGCGCATCGCCTTTCTCGCCGGCCCGGCCGGCAACTTCGAAGCGCAGGAGCGCCTGCGCGGCTATCACGCTGCCCTGGCCGCGCTGGCGCCGCAGGCTGTGGCCCAAGTATTCGAAGGCGACTTCTCGGAGGAGTCGGGGCAGCGCGTGGGCCAGGCGCTCGCGGTTGCGGCCGAGCGCCCGGACGCGCTGTTCGCGGCCAACGACATGATGGCGATTGGCGCGCTGCTGGAGCTGCGGCAGCACGGCCTGGAGCTGCCGCGCGACATTGCGCTGGCCGGCTTCGATGATATTCGTATTGCGCGGTACGTCAGTCCAGCATTGACGACCGTTCGAGTCCCGATCGTCGATCTGGGCGTGCGCGCGTTGGAGCGCCTGCATGCGCAAATCGGCCAGCCGGGGAGCACGCCGGCCACCGCGCAGACGCTGGACGCCGAACTGGTGATACGCGCTTCCACCGGAGGAACCTGATCGACCCACTTAATCACGTAGGGCTGATTAGCGCAGTGTAATCGGCCAAACACCAGCAGCACCAGCAGCACCAGTTTCATGCCTTAGTAGTACAACAAAAAAGTACACAAAAAAACAGGAGACAACCATGAAAACCACCCAACGGCAAACGCCGTCCCTACGTCTGTCGGCAATGGCCGCAGCCCTGGCCGCAGCACTGCTGACAACCATCCCGGCGCATGCGCAATTGAGCAGCGCGACCATCCAGGGCCAGGTCACCAGCGGCGCCGCGCCGTCGGCCGGCAACGCGGTCACCGCCATCAACCAGTCGAACGGCTACGCCTACAACACGGTCACGCGCGCCGACGGCAGCTACGTGCTGACCGGCGTCGCGCCTGGCACCTACCAGATCAAGGTCGGCGAACAGCAGTCCGAGCTGGTGACGGTCAGCGTCGGCCAGACCAGCCAGGTCAACCTGTCATTGCAAAGCGGCGTGCAGCAGGTGGTGATCACCGGGTCCGCAATGCGGCGCGATGTCGCCGGCTCCGAGGTCGGCACCTCCGTCTCGCGCCAGCAGATCGAGAAGCTGCCGCAGGTCACCCGCAACTTCCTTTCCTTCGCCGACCTGGCGCCGGGTGTGCGCTTCAGTGTCGACAACAGCGGCAACGTCAAGCTGCAGTCCGGATCGCAGAACCAGGACAACGTCAACGTCTTCATCGATGGCGTCAGCCAGAAGAACAACATCCTGCGCGGCGGCGTCTCCGGCCTCGATACAAGCCGGGGCAATCCGTTCCCGCAATCGGCCATCGCCGAGTACAAGGTGATCGCGCAAAACTACAAGGCCGAATTCGACCAGGTCTCGAGCGCGGCGATCACCGCTATCACCAAATCCGGCGGCAACGAGCTGCATGGCGACGCGTTCTGGGACCACACCGGCACCAATCTCACGGCCAAGGACCCGTTCCAGAAAGAGTCGGAGCAGCGTGGTGTCGGCCGTCCGAAGTCGTCGCAGGACCAATATGGCATGACTTTGGGCGGCCCGATCAAGAAGGACGTCGCGCATTACTTCTTCGCCTACGAAGGCAAGAAGATCGACAGTCCGCGCCAGGTGATCGCACAACGCACCGACTTGCTGCCCAACGCCGGCATTGTGCCCTCGCTGTTGGCGCAGCAGGGCAACGCCGTATCGAAGTTCAAGGAAGATTTGTTTTTGCTGAAGGTCGATGCGCAGATCGCCAAAGACCAGCGCGTGGAAGCGACCGCGCGGATACGTCGCGAGACCGACATGATCCCGGAGGACGTGAAATTGAGCGTGGCCGAGAATGTCCTCAACCGCAGCAACAACGAGGACCGTTTCGATTTCAAGCATGAGTGGAGCAGCGATGACTTCCTCAACGAGGCCCGCATCGGCTACGAGAAATACAGCTGGAATCCGCACTCGAACGCCAATAAGCCCTACATCAAGTACCAGATCTCGCCGAGCAATACCGATAACAACGTGGTCGATGTGCTGGTGGTCGGCGGTTCGCCGAACAACCAGTTCCGCCAGCAGAGCGGACTTCTGTTCCAGGATGACCTGACCTACACCGGCAAGACCGGGCACACGATGAAGGCGGGCTTCAAGGTGAAGCACATCACGTATGACTTGTCGGGCACCGCCTTCGCGGTCGAGCGTCGTATCGAGCGGATCGATACCGTCACCGGGTTGCCTAGCTTGATCCGTTCCGAAGCGGCGGTGCCGCCGTACGGTGTGGAGTTCTCCAACAACCAGTACGGCATCTACTTCCAGGACGACTGGCAGGCGACCGAAAAGCTGCTGCTCAATCTCGGCATGCGCTACGACTACGAAGACAATATGCTCAACGACAGTTACGCGACGCCTGCCGACCGTGTCGCGCTGTTTGGCATGCAGGACCCGCGCCAGGGCGCGCCAGCCGGCCAGACCTACGCGCAGTCGCTGGCCAAAGGGGGCGTCAACATCGGCGAGTACATCAGCACCGGCAACAGCCGCAAGGCATTCAAGAAGGCTTTCGCGCCCCGTCTCGGGCTATCCTACGATATCAACGGCGACCGCGCATCGGTGCTATTCGCTGGCTGGGGCAGGGCGTACGACCGCACCATCGCCAACCATGCGATGGACGAGGCCCAGAAAAACGCGCAGACGGGTGGTGAAATCTGGATGATCAAGAACGATCACAAGATGGCGTACACCGATATGTGGAGCTTCGGCTTGCGTCAGGCGCTGGGCATCTGGAACGGTGAGGCGGGCTACACCAACTCGCGCGCGCGCAACCAGTTTAACTGGTTCGGCGGTAACCGGGATCCGCAGGGTGGTTGGGGTAACGCCAGCCCGATCGATCCATTGTTCAATTCCGTGCCGGGTTACGGAACGCTGGTGCTGGGCGATTTCATCTCGCAAGCAAAGACCGAGTCGGCATATCTGAAGATGGACAAGCCTTATTCAAAGGCTTCGACCTGGAGCCTTGGCGCGACCTATACCTACAGCAGGGCTGAGACCACCAACAAGGAATGGACCAACGAGATTTTCAACTGGACTTATGGCCGCTATGCGTCCGCCTGGAATCCATCCACCGATGTCGAGCGCCATCGTCTGGTGGTTGCCGGAGTTTCGGATGGCTGGCTGCCGTGGGGGTTGATGTTGTCCGGGAAGGTGACCTTGGGTTCAGGTCTTCCTTACCGCATCACGGACTGCTCGGCTGGTTCCACTGAATGCGTGTCCGTCAAGGGTGACGGCGACCGGTTCCGCCAGGTCGATGTCGGGCTGTCGAAGGAGGTCGGGTTCCGCTTCGGCAGTGTATCGCTGCGTGCCGACGTGCTCAATCTGTTCAATACCATTAATTACGGCGGCTATGACGGCTGGGGCGGTGGTCCTGGCAATCCGCAGAACCGCCTGGGTGGTGACAACCGAAATCTCGGCGTGCCGACCGCCATGGGCGGCCAAATGCGCACCTTGAAGTTCAGCGCGCGCTACGCGTTCTGAGGAGGCCTTTGTTCATGACCGTATTTTTTAAGCCTCGCGTCCTGCACACCGCCGTCGCCCTGGCGTTGGCCGGCTCCGCCTTGTTTGCTGGAGCCGGCGTCGCGCAGGCGCGCGATGTCGCGCTGCCGCCAATGTTCGACGATCTCCAGCGCCGCACCTTCGACTTTTTCTGGGAAACCGCCAACCCCGCCAATGGCTTGGTGCCGGACCGGCACCCAACGCCGTCGTTCTCCAGCGTGGCGGCGGTCGGCTTCGGTCTGACCGCCTATCCGATTGGCGTCGAGCGCGGCTACGTCACGCGCCAGCAGGCACGCGACCGTGTACTGGCCACCTTGCGCTTCTTCCGCAACGCGCCCCAGGGCGACGCCAAAGGGACGTCCACCAGCGGCTACAAGGGTTTCTTCTATCATTTCCTCGATATGAAGACCGGACTGCGGCACGACAAGGTCGAGTTGTCGACCGTCGACACGGCGCTGTTACTGGCCGGTGCGCTGTTCTGCCAATCCTATTTCGACGGCGACGATCCGGCGGAGAAGGAGATCCGCAAGCTGGTTTCCGAGATATATGAACGGGTCGACTGGACCTGGGCACAGGCGCGCAAGCCTTCTATCGCGCTGGGCTGGCATCCCGAGTCGGGCTTTATCCCCTACGATTGGAAAGGCTACAACGAAGCGATGCTGGTGTACGTGCTGGCCCTCGGATCGCCCACCCATCCGGTGCAGCCGGATGCATGGAAGGCCTGGACCAGCACCTATGCGAACAGCCTGGAAGGCAAGGGCGATAAAGAGCATCTCGCCTATCCATCGCTGTTCATCCACCAGTACAGCCATGTGTGGATCGATTTCCGGGGCATACGCGACGAGTACATGGGACAGCGCGGATACGACTACTTCGAGAACAGCCGCCGCGCCACCTATGCGCAGCAGGCCTATGCGATCGCCAATCCGCTGCGTTGCAAAGGCTACGGCGCCAACGTCTGGGGCATCACCGCCAGCGATGGACCGGTCGATAAAACGCTCGACTACGGCGGCATCCAACTGCCGTTCCGCACCTACACGGCACGCGGCATCGGCGGCCTGAAACACTACGACGATTGCACGCTGGCGCCAACGGCTGCCGCATCGTCGCTGCCGTTCGCACCAGAGATCGTGGTGCCGGCGGTGCTGGAGATGAAGAAGCGCTACGGCGATTGGATCTATGGCAAATACGGCTTCCTGGATGCCTTTAATCCGAGCTTTGACTACGATATCCCCGTCTCGCAAGGGCGCACGATCAAGGGCAAAGGCTGGGTCGACAACGACTATCTCGGCATCGATCAGGGGCCGATCATCGCCATGACGGAAAACTACCGCAACGATTTCGTCTGGCGCGTGATGCGGGACCACCCGGTCATCCGGCGCGGTCTGGAACGTGCTGGCTTCACAGGCGGGTGGTTACGTCAGCCGGAGAAGGTCAAACCGGCCGCAGAGATGGCGCCCGCCCAATGAGGGACGGTGTTTCACGACTGCGGCGCTTTACCCGCACGATGCTGCTGCTAGTAGCGTGCGGCGTGCTGGCATCGTGCGCGCCGCGCAAGGAGCCGGGCGTGGTGCTGAAGTTTTGGGCCATGGGACGCGAGGGCGAGGTAGTCACCGCGCTGATGCCGGAGTTCGAACGCACCCACCCCGGCGTGCGGGTCGAAGTCCAGCAACTGCCGTGGACCGCCGCGCATGAAAAACTGCTGACCGCATTCGCCGGCGACGTGATGCCCGACATTTTCCAGCTTGGGAATACGTGGGTGCCAGAGTTTGCCGCGCTGGGCGCCTTGCTGCCGCTCGATGCGCAAGTAGCCGCCTCGAAACTGGTCACGCCGTCCGACTATTTTCCTGGCATATGGGATACCAACATCGTCGACGGCAAGCTGTGGGGGGCGCCGTGGTATGTCGATACGCGCGTGCTGTTCTACCGCCGCGACATGCTGGCGCGCGCGGGGTATGCCAAACCGCCGCAAACCTGGGCGGAATGGATGAAGGCCATGAACGCCATCAAGCGCCGCGTGGGGCCGGATAACTATGCGATCCTGCTGCCCAGCGACGAATTCGAGCCGCTGATGGCGCTTGGCCTGCAGAACGACGAGCCCTTGCTGCGCGATGGCGGCCGCTATGGCAATTTCCGCAGCGCGGGTTTTCGCCGCAGCCTGCAGCTCTATGCCGACATGTTCGCGCAGAAGCTCGCGCCGATGAACCGCATCACCAATGTGTATCACGAATTCGGCATGGGTTACGTCTCGTTCTATATCTCCGGCCCATGGAACCTGGGCGAGTTCAAACGCCGCCTGCCGGCCGATCAGCAGCAGAACTGGATGACGGCCATTTTGCCCGGGCCTTCAGGTCCGGCGGCCTCCATCGCCGGCGGTTCCAGCCTGGTGCTGTCGGCGTCCTCCAAACATCCGCGCGAGGCGTGGCAGTTGATCGAATACCTGTCGCGCACCGACACGGCGGCGCGGTTTCACGAGTTGACCGGCGACCTGCCGCCGCGCCGCAGTAACTGGAATGTGCCTGCGCTTGCCAACGATATGTATGCCCAGGCGTTCCGGCAGCAGTTCGAGCGTGTTAAGCCTGCGCCCAAGGTGCCCGAATGGGAGCGCATCGCCACCGAAATGCGGCTGGTGGCCGAGCGGGTGACGCACGGCGAGTTGACGGTCGACGAGGCGGTGGTGCAGCTGGATGCCAAGGCCGATCATATTTTGGAAAAGCGCCGCTGGATGCTGGCGCGGAAGGAGGCGCGATGAACTCGCGCCGCGCCGCCTGGTGCTTCGCCGGCCCCGCGCTGCTGGTCATAGGCGTATTCTTTTTCCTGCCGGTGCTGGCCGCGCTGGTGATGAGCCTTACCGACTTCGATATCTACGCGTTGGCCAACCTGGATAATCTGCGTTTCGTTGGCTTGCGCAACTACGCCGAGCTGCTGCAAACGCCACTGTTCTGGCAGGCGCTCGGCAACACGCTGTACTTCGTCGTGGTCGGCGTGCCGCTGTCGATCGCCGCCTCACTCGGCGCGGCATTGCTGCTCAATTCCCGACTGACCTGGTTCAAGGGCCTGTTCCGCACTGCTTTCTTCGCGCCGGTGGTGACATCGCTGGTGGCGGTGGCGGTGATCTGGCGCTACCTGCTGCACACACGCTACGGCATGATCAACCACGGCCTCGATCAACTGGGCATATCGCCGGTGGACTGGCTGAACGATCCCGATTGGGCGATGCCGGCGATTATCCTGTTCGCCGTCTGGAAGAACTTCGGCTACAACATGATCATCTTCCTCGCCGGCCTGCAAAGCATACCGGACGACCTGTACGAGGCGGCGGGGCTGGACGGCGCCGGCGTGTGGGGCCAGTTCCGCTTCATCACCTGGCCGATGCTCGGGCCGACGATGCTGATGGTGAGTATCCTGAGCATGTCGGGCTACTTCCAGTTATTCGCGGAACCGTATGTGATGACGCAGGGCGGGCCGGTACAGAGCACCGTCAGCGTGCTGTATTTCATGTACGAGCAGGGGTTCAAGTGGTGGAATCTGGGCGCGGCGTCGGCGGTGGCCTTCGTTCTATTCGCGATCATGTTCTGCGTCACTCTGCTGCAACTGCGCTTTGCGAAGGGAGCGGAGGCATGACCGCCTTGTCCTGGAAACCACGCGCGCTCGCACTCAACACGCTGATGCTTGTCGCTGGCGCGCTGACCTTATTCCCGCTGCTTTGGATGCTGTCGGTGTCGCTGATGGCTCCTGGCGAGTCGAGCGCTTTCCCACTGCCGTTCTTGCCGAGCGCCGCGACGCTGCATAGCTACCGTGAGCTGTTCAGCCAAGCCGGCATCGGTAAATATCTGCTAAACAGCGTGCTGCTGTCGTGCGCTGCAACGGTGTTGTCGCTGCTGTTTAATGTAAGCGCGGGCTACGCCTTTGCCAAGCTACAGTTCCGTGGGCGTGACCGGATCTTCAAGGTCATGCTCGGCGCACTGGTGATACCGAGCCAGGTGGCGATGCTGCCGTTGTTCCTGCTGCTGAAATATCTGGGGCTGGTCAATACCTACGGCGCGGTGCTGGTGCCGGCGATGGCGGGCATCTTCGGTATCTTCCTGGTGCGCCAGTACGCGCTGACGATACCGGATGCGCTGCTGGAGGCCGCGCGCATGGACGGCGCCAGCGAGTTCCGGATCTTCCGCGTCATCGTGCTGCCGCTGCTCACGCCGATCCTGGTCACGCTGGGTATCTTCACCTTCCTCGGCACGTGGAACGATTTCATGTGGCCGTTGATCGTGCTGACCGATAAGGACCTGTACACCTTGCCCGTGGCGCTGGCGTCCCTCTCGCGCGAGCACGTTCAGGATAACGAGTTGATGATGGCCGGTTCGGTGTTGACGATTCTGCCGGTGCTGCTGTTGTTCCTTGGTTTGCAACGTTATTACATTCAGGGTCTGCTGGTGGGGAGCGTAAAAGGATGAGGATGAAGCTCATTCACATGCTGGCATCGGGCCTGGCTGCGGCGCTCATGTCCGCAGTCGTGGCGGCGCAGCCGCTTCCGCGCGTGATCGATGATTTTTCCGCCATCGGCGAATGGCAGGCGCAGGCATCCGATGGCGTGCGGGCCACCGCCGGTGCGGCCGACGGCGGCTTGCGCCTGGATTTCGACTTTGCCGGCAAGGGCGGCTACGCCTTTGTGCGCCGCGCGCTCCCGCTGGACCTTCCGGAAAATTACGAGATATCGTTTTATGTGCGCGCCGACGCGCCGGTAAATCATTTCGAGTTCAAGATGACCGATGCCAGCGGCGATAACGTCTGGTGGTTCCCGCAGCAGAACTACACCTTTCCGAAAGACTGGCAGCTGGTGCGTATCAAGAAGCGGCAGGTGCTGTTCGCATGGGGGCCGACCAAGGATCGCGTGCTCAAACATGCCGACCGCGTCGAATTTGTCGTCAGCGCCGGCAGCGGTGGCGGGAAAGGTTCGATCTACCTGAAGCAGCTGACGATTCGCCCGCTGCCGCCGGTGCCGGACACCTGGCCGAAGCCGGTCGCTCAGGCGTCGTCCCAACTGACCGCCGGAGCCGCCTCACTGGCGGTCGATGGCAACACGGGCACGGCATGGGTAGTCAAGAACAACCAGGGTAAAACGCAGCGGCTGACGATCGATCTGGGCGCGGAGCGGGAGTTCGGTGGCCTGGTCCTGCATTGGCAGGGCCCTCGCTATGCCAGCAACTACGATATCGAGCTGTCGTCCGATGGCAGGCAGTGGCGCCAGGTGCGTCGCGTTGTTGAAGGCAATGGCGGTGACGATCCGTTACGCCTGGCGGAGTCCGAGGCCCGCTATATCCGGCTGGTACTACGCGGCGGTCCGTCGTCAACCTATGCCTTGGCGGACGTGGATCTGAAAGCGCTGGAATGGGGCGCGACGCCGAACCAGTTTATCGAAGGCGTTGCACGTGACACTCCACGTGGGATGTACCCACGCGGGTTCTCCGGCCAGCAGTCTTACTGGACTCTGGTTGGCGTCGATGGTGGCGGGGCTCACAGTGCGCTCATTTCCGAGGACGGCGCGCTGGAGGCGAAGCAGGGCGGCTTTTCCGTCGAACCCTTCGTGCGTGACGGCGGCCGGCTGGTCACCTGGGCCGATGTTACGGTGAGCCAGGGTTTGCGGGATGGCTATCTGCCGGTGCCGTCGGTGTTGTGGCGGCATCCGGATTGGACAATGTCCATTACCGCCGCCGCTGACGGCACGCCGGTGTCATCACAACTGCTGGCGAAGTACGAGCTGAAAAACCTAGGTGCGACGGCGCGGCGCATGCAGTTGGTTCTGGCGGTCCGTCCCTTCCAGGTCAACGCGCCGCGTCAGTTCCTTAATACGCCCGGTGGCTTCAGCGCCATCCACGATCTGCGTTGGGACGGCGAGGCGATCACCGTCAATGGCGAGAGCAAAATCCACCCATTGCAAAAGCCAGCCAGCGTGGCGCTGTCGTCGTTCGACGGCGGCCTGCTGCCCGGCGCCCGCTCATCGGGTACAACCGCCGTGCGGGGTCTGCACGACGAAACAGGTATGGGATCGGCGGCGCTGACGTATGACGTAGTGCTGCCGGCATATGGCACCGTTGTTATCGGCGCGGTGCTGCCGATGGCGGGTGGTTCGATGCCGGTCGCCCTGCCGCCGGCTGGCGGGGACGGTGCCGCATGGCTTTCGAACCGGCAGGATGCGGTAGCGGCGCATTGGCGCGGCAAGCTGAATCAGGTCACACTGAAGGTGCCGGCGGCGGGACAGCATATGGCCGACACCCTGCGCTCGTCGCTGGCGCACATGCTGATGACGCGCGAAGGCGCATCGCTGCAGCCGGGCACGCGCTCCTATCGCCGCTCCTGGATACGCGATGGCGCGATGATGTCGGAAGCGTTGCTGCGGCTCGGGCAGGCCGACATCGCCGCAGACTATCTGCGCTGGTACGCGCCGTACCAGTTCGACAACGGCAAGGTGCCTTGCTGTGTCGATCGCCGTGGCGCCGATCCGGTGCCGGAGAACGATAGTCACGGCCAGCTGATCTTCCTGGCGGCGGAGCTTTACCGCTACACGCAGGACAAGGCGGCCCTTGCAAGCGCTTGGCCCAGAATCGACGCGGCCGCGCGATACATGGAGACCTTGCGCCAGTCCGAGCGTGTCGAAGCAAACCGCACGCCCGAACGCCGTGCGTTGTATGGCCTGATGCCGGCTTCGATCAGTCACGAGGGATATTCGGAAAAGCCGATGCATTCGTACTGGGACGATTTCTGGGCGATACGGGGTTACAAGGACGCCGTGCATATCGCGGCAGCGCTTGGGAAACGCGATGACGAACAACGACTCGCGCTCGCGCGCGACCAGTTCCGGCACGACCTCTATGCATCGCTGAACGCTGCTGCGGCCTTGCACCGCATCGACTACCTTCCAGGCGCGGCGGAACTGGGCGACTTCGATCCCACGTCATCAACCATCGCGCTCACGCCCGGCGGCGAGCAGCAGTTCCTGCCGCCTGCGATGCTGAAGGCCACCTACGACAAGTACTGGGAGTTTTTCCTGGCCCGCCGCGATGGCCGCAAGGCGTGGGACGACTACACGCCCTACGAACTGCGCAACGTCAGCGCCTTTGTGCGGTTGGGCTGGCGGGAGCGGGCGGCACAGCTGCTCGACTACTTCTACGCCGACCAGCGTCCGGCCAAGTGGAATCAGTGGGCTGAAGTTGTGGGCCGGGATATGCGCCAGCCTCGCTTTGTCGGCGACATGCCGCACGGCTGGATATCGTCCGATTACATTCGCGCGGCGCTCGACTCGTTCGCCTACGAGCGCGAGGCGGATCAGGCGTTGCTGCTGGCTGAAGGCGTGCCGGTTGACTGGCTGCGCGGAGATGGTATTGGCCTCCACGGATTGCGCACGCCTTATGGCCCGCTCAACTACAAGCTGGCAGCCGTCAATGGAACGTTGTCGTTGCACGTCGAAGCGATGCCGCGCCATCCTCCCGGCGGCGTGGTCTTCATCTGGCCGTGGGATACGGTGCCTGGCGCGGCGACCGTCAACGACAAACCGGTTGCATGGCATGACCGGCAGATCAGGATCGATACCCTGCCGGCGGTACTGAAAATTAATGGCGCACCGTTTTAACCTCAAGATCACAAGGATCATCCAATGAGCAAATCCATCCAGTTTCCCGCCGACTTCCTGTGGGGTAGCGCGACGTCCGCGTATCAGATCGAAGGCTCGCCGCTGGCCGATGGCGCGGGGCCGAGTATCTGGCAGCGCTTCTGCGCGGTGCCGGGCAATGTCCGCGACGGCGACAATGGCGACATCGCTTGCGACCATTACAACCGCTACAAGGAGGACGTCGCGCTGATGGTGAAGCTCGGACTGAAAGCCTATCGCTTCAGCGTATCGTGGAGCCGCATCCTGCCACAAGGCCGGGGCGCCGTGAATCAGGCCGGCCTGGACTTCTACAGCCGCCTGATCGACGAGCTGCTTGCCAATGGCATTGAGCCGATGCTCACGCTGTACCACTGGGACTTGCCAGCGGCGCTCGACGACCGGGGCGGCTGGCTAAATCCCGACATCGCCGACTGGTTCACCGACTATGCGCGGATACTTTTCCGGGCCTTCGATGGACGCGTCAAGTCGTGGGCCACGCTCAACGAGCCATGGGTGGTCACCGATGGCGGCTATATGCATGGCACCCTGGCGCCCGGCCATCGTAGTGTGCACGAGGCGGCGCTGGCCAGCCACAACCTGATGCGCGCGCACGGCAGCGCCGTCAAGGCCTATCGGGACGTCGGACGCCATCAGATAGGCATCGTCGTCAACATCGAACCTAAATACCCGGCCAGCCAGTCGCAGGCCGATCTGGATGCCACGCGGCGTGCCGACGCCTATATGAACCGCCAGTATCTGGATCCGATTTTCCTGGGCGCTTATCCGCCGGAGTTGAGGCAAATGTTCGGCGACGCCTGGCCCGACTGGCCGGAAGCTGATTTCGAATTGATTGGCCAGAAGCTCGATTTTGTCGGCATCAACTACTACACCCGCAGCGTGGTGCGCGATGAACCTTCCAACTGGCCGCTGAAAGTGGCGCCCGTCCGCCAGAACCAGGCGACCTACACGGAGACGGGATGGGAGGTGTTCCCGCAGGGGCTGACGGACACGCTGGTGAACTTCAAACGCCTGTACGGCGACACGCCACTGTACGTAATGGAAAACGGTTCGGCGTTCTACGACCCGCCCCAGGCCGAGGGCGGGCGGGTGCACGATCCGTTGCGCGTCGATTGCCTGCGCAAGAACATGGGCGCCATCAGCGCCGCGCTGGAAGCGGGCGTCGATCTTCGGGGCTACATGGTATGGTCGCTGCTGGACAATCTGGAATGGTCGCTGGGCTTTTCCAAGCGGTTCGGGATCATTCACGTGAATTTCGAAACGCAGCAGCGCACGCTGAAGGACAGCGCGATGCTATATGCCGATATCGTCGCCAGCAATGGCGCCTGCCTCAATCTGGAAGCTGGACATCACAATGAATAATCGTCTCGATAACATCCCTGCACAGGAAGCGCGGCTGCTTTCCAATGGCAGCTTCACCACGCTGATCACCGGCGCAGGCACTGGTTTTAGCCGGGTCGGCGACATGGCCCTGTCGCGCTGGAGCGGCGACCGCGTCGAAGACGGCGAGGGCTATTTTATCTACCTGCGCGACACCGTCAGCGGCGAGGTCTGGTCGCTTGGTATGCAGCCCGGTGGACCGGAGGGCGCGGTCAGAACCGCCGGGGGAGAGGCCGGTAGCTTCTGGATTGGCGTCTCGGCGCATGGCATCGTGGCGCATATGGAGATCGCCGTCGATCCCGCGCGGGACCTTGAACTGCGCAGCGTGGTGCTCAAGAACACCGGCTCGACCGACCGCCATATCGAGGTGACCAGCTATCTGGAAGTGGTGCTGAATCGCCAGGCGGATGAAGCCTCTCATCCGGCTTTCTCCAAATTGTTTGTGCAGACCGAGCTCGATGCCGCCACGGGCGCCTTGCTGGCTCGGCGCAGGCCGCGCGGCGAGGGCGATGCGGCGTTGTGGATGGTGCACGCAGCCGCCGGTGGCGACGCCGCCGGCTTCGAGACCGATCGCACGCGCTTTGTCGGACGCGGACGCGACCTGCGCTCGCCGGCCGCCATGGACGGAGAGCTGTCCGGCACGGCTGGAAATGTGCTCGATCCGGCATTTAGCTTGCGCCGGACGGTAACGCTGGCGCCCGGCGCGCACGCCGCCGTGGCATTCATTCTCGGCGCGGAGGACAGTCGCGAGCACGCGCTGGCGCTGGCCGTAGGCCTGGAGCCGGCGGATCGCGCGCCGATCAATGCCGCGCGCGCCGCCCAGCAGGCGGTCGAGCAAGGATTGGGTTTGAGTTCGGACGAGGCGACTTATTTGCAGCGGTTGGCGGCTGCGATGCTATATGGAGAGTCGGCGGTGCGCGCACCGCGCCATACCGCGCGTGAGGTCGAAGCGTCCGCCGATATCGCTTCCGTTGTATCGTCCTACGCTCTTCCGGCCGGGCCGCTGGCCGTCCTGTGGGTCGATGGCGCCGACGATGCCAACGCGGCTTTGCTGCTGCGCGCTCGCCGCTATTGGGCCGCGCACGGCTGGATGGTCGACCTTTTACTGCTCGATCGCGACGGCTTGTATAAAGATGCGGAAGGCGTCCATGTGCGCAAACCAGCGACGTTCAAGAAGCAGGATCTCGCGTTGATCGAAATGACGGCGCTACTGGTTGTTCGCGGCCAGATGCCGGTGCTGGATGCCGATATCGCCGCCACCGAGCCGTCTGCAACGCGCACTGTGCAACCGGACGGACCGGCGACGGTGCCTGGTGGCGCCGTGCTACACCATTTCAACGGCTATGGTGGATTTTCCGATGCGGGCGACGAGTACGTGATCCGCATGGACTGGAACGAGGCCGATGGATTGCGCCGTCCACCGCTGGCCTGGAGCAACGCCATCTCGAACGAAGGATTCGGCTTTCTGGTCAGCGAGAGTGGCGCGGGCTACACCTGGAGCCGCAATAGCCGGATCCATCGCTTGACCCCATGGTCCAACGATCCGATACGCGACCCCCATGGGGAAGCGCTGTATCTGCGCGACGAGGACAACGGCCAATACTGGTCCCCGGTTCCCGGCCCGGCGCCGGCGTGCGCGGGATATGAGGCCGCGCACGGATTCGGCTACACGCGCTTCAATCACTTCAGCCATGGTCTGGAGCAGGAGACGGTGATGTTCGTGCCGCGCCATGATCCGCTCAAGATCGTCCGTGTGCGTGTGACCAATCGCGACGCGGTTGCGCGCCGCGTGTCGATGTTCTCCTACCAGCGCCTGGTGCTGGGCGGCACGCCCGCCGAAAGCAGCCGGTTTGTCATCACCGAGCGGGATGCCTCAGGCGCGCTGCTCGCGACCAATCCGCTCGCCGGCCAGTTTGCGGACGGCGTGATATTTTCCGCCGCGTTGCCGGGTGACGGCGCGGCGGTGCATCACAGCGCCGACCGTGACGCCTTCATCGGCCAGCACGGCGACCTGGCCAGGCCCGCCGCGCTGACCAGCGCACAATTAAACGGTGTGACGGGCGCCGGACTCGATCCGTGCGCGGCATTCCAGACCACGCACGAACTTGCCCCGGGAGCCACCCTGGAATGGGTTGTGCTGTTTGGCGAGACGCAGGAGCGCGCGGCGGCGCTTGAGTTGATACGACGCTACGCAGAAGCAGGCGCGGTACAGCACGCGTTCGATGAGATCACGGCTTTCTGGCGCCAGACCGTGGGCGCCGTGCAGATACGCACGCCGGTTCCGGCCATCGATTTGATGCAGAACGGCTGGCTGGCCTATCAGAACCTGAGCTGCCGTATCTGGGGACGCTCCGCGTTCTACCAGTCCGGCGGCGCATTGGGCTATCGCGACCAGTTGCAGGATTCGAGCGCGATGATCTACGCCCGCCCGGACCTGACGCGTCAGCAGATCCGCATTCATGCGGCGCACCAGTTTGTCGAAGGCGATGTGCTGCATTGGTGGCACACCGCACCGATGGAACGTGGGTTGCGCACGCGCTTCTCCGATGACCTTTTGTGGCTGCCTTACGTCGCCGCCTTCTACATCAAGACCACCGGTGACTGGAGCGTCCTCGATGAAGTCGAACCATTCCTGACGGCGCCGTTGCTGGAAGAGGGCGAAGACGAGGTGTATCTGAAGCCGTCGCTGTCCGGCGAAAGCGCGGACGTCTACGAGCATTGCTGCCGGGCGCTGGACCGCTCGCTGACGCAGGGCGCTCATGGTCTGCCGCTGATGGGCACTGGCGACTGGAACGACGGCATGAACCGCGTCGGCCGCGAAGGACGTGGCGAAAGCGTGTGGATGGGGTTTTTCCTGTCGCGGATCATCAAGGATTTCCTGCCGATCTGCGAAAGGCGTGGCGACACCGCGCGCATCGCCATCTACAGCGCCTATCACGATCATCTGGACCGCGCCCTCAACGATGGCGGCTGGGACGGCGAATGGTATCGCCGTGCCTACTACGATAATGGCGCCGTCATCGGCTCCAGGGACAGCGACGAGTGCCAGATCGACGCGCTGGCGCAGGCATGGGCCGTGATCTCCGAGGCGGCGCCACCAGATCGGGCGGCCCAGGCGCTGGACGCGCTGGAGCAGCGGCTGGTGTCTGAGAAGGACGGGTTGATTCGGCTGCTGACGCCCGCTTTTGTCAACACGCCCAACGATCCGGGCTACATTAAAGGTTATGTAGCGGGCGTGCGTGAAAACGGCGGCCAGTACACCCATGCGGCATGTTGGGTGGTGCGGGCTATGGCCGAAGCCGGACGCCGCGACCGCGCCGCACGGTTGCTGGAGATGCTCAGTCCAGTGACCCACGCGCGCGACATGGCGGCCGTAGCGGTGTACCAGGTCGAGCCTTATGTGATCGCGGCCGATGTCTATGGCGAGGCGCCGCATGTGGGGCGCGGCGGCTGGACCTGGTACACGGGATCGTCCGGCTGGATGTACCGCGTGGGACTGGAGTCCGTACTTGGCTTCAGCATCGAAGGCGGTGACACGATCGTCATGGCGCCACGCATCCCGGACGAATGGCCTGGGTTCACCATCCGCCATCAGTTGCCCGATGGCGGCGGTTATGAGATTAACGTGCTGAATCCGGATCGTCGCGCCAACGATGTTGTTTCGGTCACCCTTGACGGCACGGCGCTCGCAGCCGACGACGGCGTGGCGCGCATTCCGCTGCTGCGGGATGGCGCGCTCCATCGCGTCGAACTGGTTTTGGGTTGAGGGGAAGTCATGGCAGGAGTAGACATTCGTGGCATACGCAAGGGGTTCGGCCAGCAGCCGATCCTGCGCGGGATTGACCTGAGCATCGCCGATGGTGAGTTCGTGGTGTTCGTGGGGCCGTCCGGCTGCGGCAAATCGACTTTGCTGCGCACCATCTGCGGACTGGAAAACGCGGACGAGGGCACGGTGAGTATCGGCGGTCGCGACATGACGCACGTGACGCCGGCCGCGCGCGGCATCGCCATGGTGTTCCAAAGCTATGCGCTGTATCCGCACATGACGGTATTCGACAACATGGGGTTTGCGCTGAAGATGGCGGGACTGCCGCGCGAGGAGATCCGCATCAAGGTGGAGCAGGCGGCGGCTACGCTGCGCATCGAGCCGCTGTTGCAGCGCAAGCCCAAGGAGCTGTCCGGCGGACAGCGCCAGCGGGTGGCCATCGGCCGCGCGATCGTGCGCCAGCCGGAGGTGTTCCTGTTCGACGAGCCGCTGTCGAATCTGGACGCGTCGCTGCGGGTGCAGATGCGTATCGAGCTTAAAAACCTGCACCGCACCTTGCGCAGCACGATGATCTACGTGACCCACGACCAGGTGGAGGCGATGACCTTGGCCGACCGCATCGTGGTGCTGCGCGGAGGGCAGGTGGAGCAGGTCGGCGCGCCGCTGGACTTGTATCAGAGGCCCGCAAATATGTTCGTCGCCGGCTTCCTCGGCTCGCCGGCGATGAATTTCCTGACCGGCGTGGTGGAGCTGTTGGCCGGGCAGGCGATGGCGGTGCGGCTGGCCGGCGGCGCGCTGGTGCCGATCGGTGCGCGCGACGGGCTGGCTCCCGGATCGCCGGTATCGCTCGGCGTGCGCGCCGAGCACATGGCGCTGGCGCCGTCAGGGTCGGCCGGCGGCGTCGCCGGTATTCCGGTTACGGTGCAGGCGGCGGAACTGCTGGGCGACGCCAGCTACATCTACCTGACACCGGATGGCGGCGCCACCCAGTTGATCGCCCGGGTGGATGCCGACGCGCGTTGGGAGGCCGGACAGACGGCGCTGATCCGCGTCGAGCAGGCGCGTTGGCACGTCTTCGACTCGGACGGACTGGCTGTTCATTAAAGCCGGATCGTGCGACTTCCGTCCGGTGCTCCGGTATCATGGGTCTTTACCGATATCGATCACGGAGTTCCCCATGCGCTGTAAACTTTTGCTGTCATTGCTGGTGCTGTCCTGCACCGCCCGTGCGGGCAGCTACACCGAACGCTCTGTCACGCAGGCCGTCGCCGGAGGCACGCTGTATGGCACGGAGTTGATACCCGAAGGTGGCGCCAAAGTCCCGGTGGTGCTGCTGCACTCCGGTTCCGGCCCGACGGACCGCGACGGCAACAGCGAAGCGGCTTCGTTGCTGAATAATTCACTGCGCATGCTGGCCGAGTCGCTGGCGCAGCAGGGCATCGCGACGGTACGCTACGACAAGCGCGGCGTCGCATCCAGCGCCGGTTTGGTCAAGGAGGAATCCGACCTGCGCCTCGACTCGTATATCGACGACGCGGTGGTCTGGATGCGCCAGTTGCGCGCGGACCAGCGTTTCTCGCGCGTGGTGATGGCCGGGCACAGCGAGGGAGCGTTGATCGCGCTGGCGGCGTGCCAGCGCGCCAAGGCGGATGCCTGTGTATCGATCTCCGGACCGGGCCATCCGCTGGCAGACATCCTGCGTGACCAGTTGAAGCCCAAGCTGCCGCCCGCGCTGGCAGGCACGAACGAACGCATACTGGTCTCGCTGGAGCAGGGCAAGCAGGTCGACGAAGTGCCGCCGGAGCTGATGATGTTGTACCGGCCTTCGGTTCAGCCGTATTTGATCTCGTCTTTCAAAACCGATCCGCGCAAGGCGATCGCCGCGCTGAAAATGCCGGTGCTGATTGTGCAGGGCACGACCGATATCCAGGTCTCGGTGAAAGAGGCGCAGACGCTATCGGCCGCCGCGCCGACAGCCAGGTTAATGATCATCGAGGGGATGAATCACGTGCTGAAAATGGTGCCCGCCGATCCGGCGCGGCAAAGAGCATCGTACAGCGACGCCGGCTTGCCGCTGGCCCCGCAGCTTGGCGAGGCCGTGGCGGCCTTTGTCAAGCAGCGCTGACCGGGCCTAACCCTCGCGGCGTTCGATCTTGCCGTCGGTGTGGCGGGCGAAGCGGGTGGGGTCGTCGCCATGTACCGGCGCGCCATCCGGCCAGGGCCAGCCGCCGAATCCAGTTTGCCGGTAGTCCGCGTGGGCCTGGCGGATCTCCTGCTCCGTGTTCATTACGAACGGACCCGATTGCGCCACGGGTTCGCCAATCGGCCGGCCTTGCAGGATGAGGAACTGCGCCTTGCCGGCGGCGCCGTTCAGTAGCGGCAAGGGCACGTCGTTACGTATGTCGTTGACGCTGCGCGACGCCAGCGGCTGGCCGCCCAGGCTGGCGCCCTGGCCCTCGAAATAATACAGCGCCCGTTTGGTGGCGGCGCCGCGCGCGGGCGGCAACGTCCATTGCGCGCCAGGCTCCATCGTGATCACCCAGATCGCCAGGTCGCTGTCCTCGGCTGCGGCCCACGAATCTGGCGGCGGTGGCAGGGCGTCCAAAGCGCCGACGCGACCGGCCACGCAGACCAGCTCCGTGCGCGCACCGGCCGCGTCGATTATGGTTTCCCTGGGAACGTCCTCGGACCACAGCATGGTGAAGTGCGGCTCGGCGAACTTGCTGCGGGCCGGCAGGTTGAGCCAGATCTGGAACAGTTCGAGCGGATTGTCTTCCTCCGTCTTCAGCAACGGGAACATCTCCGAGTGGACGATGCCACGCCCTGCGGTGAGCCATTGCACATCGCCGGCGCCGAATCGCGCGGCCGCACCCAGCGAATCGGCGTGATCGATCAAGCCATGGCGCACGATGGTCACGGTCTCGAAACCGCGGTGCGGGTGGCCGGGGAAGCCCGGCACCTGCTCGCCGTGGTACATATTCCAGCCGTCGACGTTCATGAAGTCCTGGCCCAGCCGACGCCCCGCCAGCGATGCCGCCGGACCGAACTTGCCGTCGCCCTTGGGGTAGTTGTCCACGTGGTGAACGCAAAACAGGAACGGGTCCATGGTGGCCCAAGGGGTGCCCAGCGGGCCGCTGCTTAAAATCGGATTCATGGTCGGCTCAAAAGTTGATTACATTGGCGTTGGCGGCGTGTCCGCGCCCGGGGCGCCGAATAGCTGCTGTTTGAGACCGTGCAGCTGGTCGCGCACCTGCGCGGCTTTTTCGAACTCCAGATTCTTGGCGTGATCGAGCATGGCTTTTTCCAGGCGTTTGATCTCCTTGCTGATCTGCTTCTCGCTCATCGACTCGTACTTGGCCGCCTCGTGCGCCACCTGGCGGGTTTCGCGCGCGTCTTGCGGACTGTAGACGCCGTCGATCATGTCCTTGATGATTTTGCTCACGCCGCGCGGCACGATGCCGTTGGCAGCGTTGAATTCGATCTGCTTGGCGCGCCGGCGCTCGGTCTCGCCGATGGCGCGTTCCATCGAATCGGTCATGCGGTCCGCATACAGCAGCGCTACGCCGTTGAGGTTACGCGCTGCCCGGCCGATGGTCTGGATCAGCGAACGCTCGGAGCGCAGGAAGCCTTCCTTGTCGGCGTCCAGGATCGCCACCAGCGACACCTCCGGTAAATCCAGGCCCTCGCGCAGCAGGTTGATCCCGACCAGCACATCGAAGGTGCCGATGCGCAGGTCGCGCAGCAGCTCGACCCGTTCCACCGTTTCGATATCGCTGTGCAGGTAGCGCACCTTGATGCCATGGTCGCTCAGGAATTCGGTCAACTGCTCGGACATGCGCTTGGTCAGCGTGGTGACCAGCACACGTTCGTTCTTGGCGACGCGGTCGGTGATCTCCGACATCAAATCCTCGACCTGCGAACGGGCCGGGCGCACGATGATCAGCGGGTCGACCAGGCCGGTCGGCCGCACCACCTGCTCGACCACCTGGTCGGCGTGGGTGTTTTCGTAGTCGGCCGGCGTGGCGGAAACGAAAATCGTCTGCCGCATCTTCTGTTCGAATTCTTCGAACTTCAACGGCCGGTTATCCAGCGCCGACGGCAGGCGGAAACCGTAGTCCACCAGATTGGTTTTACGCGAGCGGTCGCCGTTATACATGGCACTCAGCTGCCCGACCAGGACGTGCGACTCGTCGAGGAACATCAGCGCGTCCTTCGGCAGGTAGTCGACCAGGGTCGGTGGCGGCTCGCCGGGCATGGCGCCGCTCAGGTGCCGCGAGTAGTTCTCGATGCCCTTGGTGAAGCCGATTTCGGCCATCATCTCCAGATCAAAGCGAGTGCGCTGTTCGATGCGCTGCTCTTCAATCAGCTTGTTCTCTTTTCGGAAGAACTCCAGGCGGTCGCGCAGTTCGAGCTTGATCGATTCGATCGCACGCAGCACGGTCGATCGCGGCGTGACGTAGTGCGAGCCGGGATAGACGGTGAAGCGGGGGATCTTCTGCTTGACGCGGCCCGTCAGCGGATCGAACAGCTGGATCGATTCCAGCTCGTCGCCGAACATGTCGAGGCGTACCGCCAACTCCGCATTCTCGGCCGGGAAGATGTCGAGCGTATCGCCGCGCACGCGGAACGTGCCACGGCCGAAATCGACCTCGTTGCGGGTGTACTGCATCTGGATCAGGCGCGCGATGATGTCGCGTTGCGAGACGCGGTCCTTCTGACGCAAGGTCAGGATCATCTGATGATACTCGTTCGGATTACCGATACCGTAGATGGCCGACACGGTGGCGACGATGATCACGTCGCGCCGCTCCATCAGCGACTTGGTGCACGACAGGCGCATCTGCTCGATGTGCTCATTGATGGACGAATCCTTTTCGATGAACAGGTCGCGCTGCGGCACGTAGGCTTCCGGCTGATAGTAATCGTAGTACGAGACGAAGTATTCAACCGCGTTCTCGGGGAAAAACTCCCGAAACTCCGAGTACAGCTGTGCGGCCAGCGTCTTATTCGGTGCGAACACGATCGCCGGGCGCCCCTTGCGGGCGATTACATTGGCCATCGTGTAGGTCTTGCCGGAGCCGGTCACGCCGAGCAGCGTCTGGAAGAACAGGCCGTCATCTATGCCTTCGCACAGCTGGTCGATCGCGGTCGGCTGGTCGCCGGCAGGCGGGAAGGGCTGGTGCAATTTGAACGGCGAGTCGGGGAAGGTAACAACCGTTGCCGTTGGGGTATCTACTACGGGTAATTCAGCCATCGTGGTCCGACCTTTGTTAGAATAATGGCCTGCCAGCGGCCTGAAAACGTTTTTGTGGGGCGCTGTCTACGTTCATCCGCTGCGAAACGCTTCCAATCGAATCCAATCTTATCATGACGAATCCTAGCTTGTTCAGCGCCATCGACATGGCGCCACGCGACCCGATCCTGGGTATTACCGAAGCCTTCAACGCCGACCAAAACCCAGCAAAAATCAATCTGGGCGTCGGCGTTTATTATGACGACAACGGCAAAGTGCCTCTGCTGTCTTGCGTACAGAAAGCGGAAGAAATCCTGATCGCGACGCCAGCGCCGCGCACCTACCTGCCGATCGAAGGCCTGGCTGCCTATGACAAGGCGGTGCAAGAGCTGGTATTTGGCGCCGACAGCGCGGTAATTCAAGAGAAACGTGCGATCACCGTGCAAGCCATCGGCGGCACCGGCGCGCTGAAGATCGGCGCCGACTTCCTCAAGCGCTTCGCGCCCAATTCGCAGGTCTATATCAGCGATCCGAGCTGGGAGAACCACCGCGCGCTGTTCGAAAGCGCCGGCTTCACCGTCAATAATTACGCGTATTACGACGCTGTCACCCATGGCGTCGATTTCGCCGGCATGCTGGCCGCGTTGAAGGCCATGCCGCGCGGCGCGATCGTGCTGCTGCACGCGTGCTGCCACAACCCGACCGGCGCCGACCTGACCTCGGCCCAGTGGGATGAGGTTATCGCGGCAGTCACCGGTGGCGGCCTGGTGCCGTTCCTCGACATGGCGTACCAGGGCTTTGGCGCCGGTATCGCCGAAGACGGCGCCGTGGTGCGCCGCTTTGCCGACGCCGGCGGCCCGCTGCTGGTATCGAACTCGTTCTCGAAGTCGTTCTCGCTGTACGGTGAGCGCGTTGGCGCGCTGAGCGTGGTCGCCGCCAGTGGCGAAGAGGCGAGCCGCCTGATGTCGCAGTTGAAGCGCGTCGTGCGCACCAACTACTCGAACCCACCTGTGCACGGCGGCAAGGTCGTCGCCACCGTGCTGACCACGCCTGAGCTGCGTCAGATGTGGGAAGACGAGCTGGCCGGCATGCGCGTGCGCATCAAGGAAATGCGCGAAGCCTTCGTCGAGAAGCTGAAGGCGAAAGCGCCCGCGCACGATTTCGCCTTTGTTCGTGATCAGGTCGGCATGTTCTCGTACTCGGGCCTGACCAAGCCGCAGGTCGAGCAGTTGCGCGAGCAGTCGATCTACGCTGTCGACACCGGCCGCATCTGTGTGGCTGCGTTGAATTCGCGCAATATCGACATCGTCATTGACGCCATCGCCAAAGTGCTCTAAACTCTTGCTTCTTCGGGTTGAGCAGTAGTTTGATCCGAACGGCAATATGGAGTACCGCTGGAAGTTGCGCTGATAGAAATCTTTCTTGATGGTGCGAACGAAACGGTATAAAATATTGCCTCAATTCCCTGATAGCTCAGTTGGTAGAGCGACGGACTGTTAATCCGCAGGTCCCTGGTTCGAGTCCAGGTCGGGGAGCCAGAATTTTAAAAGCCTCATGTGCTTGCAACGCTTAAACCGTTGCAACGCCACATGGGGCTTTTTTCATTTCTGTGGCCGCCGGCGATCCTACACTTTTTTGTTTCTAAAATGTAATTCTTGATGTTCGCCTGTTATGGCGTATAGTTGTCGAGTTAATACTAAGAAATTCTCGTTTGAACGAGACAACTATAACGGGGTGTGAAATGTCCAGAATGAAAGTCTTAGCCGCGGTCGCAGCCTTTGCCGTTCTCAGCCCCGCAGCGCACGCTTCGGTTGAGTTGATCCACAACGGCGGCTTCGAGTCCGCCGGCGGCTTCAGTGGTGGTTTCGAAACCATCGGCTCCGGCCTCGACGGCTGGACCATCGGCGGCACGGTCGATCTGATCAACACTTACTGGACGCCGGCATCCGGCAGCTACAGCCTGGACTTGAACGGCGGCGGCGCGGGATCGATCTCGCAATCGTTCGCCACGGTGGTGGGGCAGACATACAACGTCAGCTTCAGCCTGGCCGGCAATCCCGTCGGCGGTGGCGACAAATATTTCTACGCCAGCGTGACCGCGCCGGTGACGTACACGTTCGATATCGACGGCAAGACGCTCGCCAACATGGGCTGGGTTCGGAAGAGCTTCAGCTTTGTCGCTGTATCGGACACCAGCACGCTGAGCTTTGTGGGCGATCCTTATCACAGCTACTACGGCGCGGCGCTGGACAACATCTCGGTCGTTGCGGCGGTTCCCGAGCCCGCGACTTACGCGATGTTGCTGGCCGGATTGGGGCTGGTGGGCGGTCTGGCGCGTCGGCGAAAATAGTTGCTTTTTGGGCTGGGCAAATCGAAATTGAACGGCTATAATTCTGGCCTCAATTCCCTGATAGCTCAGTTGGTAGAGCGACGGACTGTTAATCCGCAGGTCCCTGGTTCGAGTCCAGGTCGGGGAGCCAGAATTTAAGAGGGCCATGCGGTTGCATGGCCCTTTTTCAATTTAGGTCGCGACTATGCTATTGATGGTTGTTGTGAAACGCCACAATGATTGCAATGGAACGCCAACAACCTCCGCGTTTCGCCGCAACCGCCACAAGGCGCCGACTGGCCAGCGCCGCACATCTCACACCAAGCCTGCTCGCTCGACCTTAATTTCTCGCCGCATTTGCAGCACTGTGCTTTACGCAACCGTATCAAGCGTTGGCGCGCTGGACTGAAGAAGGTACGCTGCGCGATAAAAATCAGGAATACGCCTCCGCACACGCTGGCGAGGATTGCAAAGTAGTACCAGATAAAACTAAGTTTCCAGGCATCCAATGTTCGTAGTATTAGATAGATCAATTCTTCGGGTAAGAAATCTCTAACCAGTCCTAGCAGGCGAATGAGGATAGGGACCGCACCCACTAGTATCAAGTGCGCTGAAATCATGATCTGAGTATCCTGTTGCTTCTTAATAGCGCGGGCGTTCCAGAAAATTGCGAGCAAGAGTAGTGGCAGGATAAAGCCGGCCTGCGCTGCGATGACTTTAATTGGGTACCAGAAGAGTAGGCGCTCGAAGCGCTCGTTTTCTTCGCCGAAGTCGTGATCGAGCGGCAAAGCGTTCAGACTGGTTGTGTAGCTGATGATCGCAGGGTGATTTGCCAAAACCGTGCGAGTTTCAGTTAGCTGCAGCCGCAACCGGGCGAGTTCAGCCTCCATGTGGTCGAGCGCCCCCCTGATCTTGCCGGCCTCGACTGGAAGAATTGACTCACTCCGTCTTTGCACCGCTATCTTCTCCAGTAGCGCGTCGCTGTAGGTGTCTTTTAACTTTCTGATGTCAGACTCGATCTTTTCGATTTCTTGTTTTGCCAGCTGACGTTTGCCGAGAAGCATCGATACATCGGCATTGCTGATTGTTTTGACCAGCTGGTCGCGGATCTTTGCGCAGATCGGTAGTGCCCCATTTGCGGAGTAATCAAATTCGCTGATGGCATCATCCTTGTTTTTCGCCATTCTTTCCCAGAACCAGGCCAAGCTCTGAATTTGTTCGCCGGTTTCCTCTTGAAGAAAACCCGCCGACATCGACAGACAGACGCGGGTGATGTGCTGTAGTGGTTGATCGACTAGCCGTTGGGCATCCGCAGTACCCTTGAATACGAGGCTCAGGATAAAGGCGTCTAAAGCAAATACGAGAACGAGCGCAAACAGTGAGAGTCGTTGCGCTCCAGCGTGGGTCGTCAGGCGCTGCCATTTCGACGTTAAGGATTTGCGCATGGAGGACGGCATAAGGATGCTCCCTAGTTATGAGTAGACAACGTTTACCATTCTTATCGTTTCTGTCGCATGCTGAGTTGTTCGTACTCAAGCAGAAGCTGGGTTAAACCTCGATAAGCCTGCGGAAAGGCTGCGCGGGGTTTGGTAACGTACAGTGGATTTATTGTTATCGTTGTACGATTGGCACTCACTCTCCATCGGAAGGGCGCCAAAATGAAAAATCCATTCATGAGCATGTTCCTTAGTCAGGCGAACCGGGTTGCTAACCAGGTCGCGGGCTCCGCACGGGCGCAAGCGACGGCTGCCGTTAAACGCGAGGCTGCAAAGAACGCTACCCAGATGACCAAAGTTTGGACCGACGCCTTTTTCCCGTTGGCGCAGCCGCCAAAACGTAAAAAACGGCGGGTTGCCAAATAATTTGGTTGGTATTGTTAGTTCCGGATGTGCTGCGGCGGGTTTAGCCAGGCATGCTCGCGCCGTCTTTCTTGCCATGTGGAGCTATCGACGGCTCATCGATGGCGGATTACGCTTCGCTAATCCGCCCTACGTGATTTAGAGATTTTTCAGTTTCAGGCCGCGTTCGCCCGGTCTTTCACTCCTGCTGCATAGCGTCGCCGTCTTCGCTGCGTTGAAGGCGCGAAATTATCGTAGGAGCACCATTGTGCAAACGGAATAGCCGTGCTGTCGCCCCCGCTTTTGCATTTCGGCACTGAATTTGACGTAAATGTGTGAATCAGGTGGACGGGAATCTTGCGCCTCGGTATTCTCAGTGGTATTGATTTATTTCGGCCACGAGGGGATGTGATGGTCACTACCGGTCAGGCGGTCAAGGGCGTGCGGCGGGTGCTTGAACTCGTGCGCGAGGTCGCCGTCTTGCCGCCACAGTGGCCGCCAAGCCGGCCCCAACGGCACAGAATCAGAAATGGAAAGATGAGGTCGCCCGCTTGCTGAGCGAGGTGGCCATGTTTCGTTCGGCGCTGCACCATGAAGCGGCGCCGACATCGATAAAAAGTAAATAGAGGTTGCCCCATGAGCGAAGAAAAGGATGTTGTGTACGGTACAGAAGATTTGTTGATGAGTTTGTGTAATTCGGTGGCCCGCGTGTTGAATGTCGCCACGCAGAGCAAAGTGAATTATTCCGGCATGGTGCAGCGGATTACCAAGACCGGCCTGAAGCCGGACATCGGTTGCTTCGTGATGTTCGACGGCGGCTTCACCGGCCTGGTGGTGCTGAACTTTGCCGCCGATACCGCGATGGAAATCTACGAGCGCTACATGCTGCACATGGGCATGCCGAAGTCCGAGCTGGCCAGTTCCCACACGTCGGACGAGGTGTCCAACATCATGGGCGAGCTGATGAACCAGATCGTGGGCGACTTCACCGGCAAGGTGCGGCGCGAGCTGCAGACCAACATCACGCAGAACCAGCCGAAGATGCTGGTGCTGACCAAGCAGGTCATGCTGAGTGTCGACACGCCGCTGGATCGTCCGGAGATGCGCCGCGTCACCTTCTACACCGAGAAGAACAATATCTTCTACCTGGAACTGGCGATCGACCGCACCGAGTTCATCAAGTTGTACGATTTTGATTCGGCCGAGCACGATCCGCAGTCGCTGATCGACGACGCCTACAACACCGACAACGCGTCGACGCCATCGCCGACCGACGATTCCGACGACAACTCCGATCTGCTCAAATCGCTGGGCATGTAAGCGCCAACGCAAGCGGGCACCGGCCACGGGACCCGTTTGTGGGATTTTCAACACAGTTCCGGCGTGTAGAAGATGTAAATGCTTAGTGTTTTTTCGACACCGTTGTTGCAAGGCCGCCGCAAGGCGGCCTTTTATTATTCAGTTTCATCATAGTAGCCGCCGAATTTCTAACAGTTAATGCGACTATCGATATATTCGTCTTGCAATACCTGCTATCAATGGCTGAAAATACCGCCTTTCTGCAAGTCGGTGCATTCTAGACATCAATCAAGATGCGGAGTCGATCCTGTTCACGCTGTACGGCGGAGAAACGGGGCCCTCCAGTTTTGCCGAAAGCGGCGCGCAAGCGGCCCGCTTGCGCTGCAATGGTCACGTCAGATGACCGTGCGGTGTCTATGAAAGAGAGAACAGGAGACGCTGTTTTTTACTCTTTGCATTACATTTAAATCGGGAAATTGAATGATCAAATTGTCTAAGATGCACAAGCGCCTGCTGGCGTTGAGCGCCGTTATGCCTATCGGTTCCGCTTTCGCGCAGAGCGCCGCGACCGACGCGCAACTGGAAACCGTTGTCGTGACGGCCCAGCGCCGCGCCGAGAACATCAAGGATGTGCCGGTTTCGGTCACCCTGCTGAAGGACGAAAAGCTCGACGTGCTGCTGTCCGGCGGCCAGGACATCCGCCTGCTGGCAGGCAAAGTGGCATCGCTGAACGTCGAGTCGTCGAACGGCCGCACCTTCCCGCGCTTCTACATCCGCGGCTACGGCAATACCGACTTCAGCACCTTCGCCTCGCAGCCGGTCTCGCTGGTGTATGACGATGTGGTGCAGGAAAACGGCATCCTCAAAGGTTTCCCGATGTTCGACATGGCCGGCGTGGAAGTGCTGCGCGGCCCGCAAGGCACGCTGTTCGGCCGCAATACGCCGGCCGGCGTGGTCAAGTTCGAATCGGCCAAGCCGAACCTGAAACAGGTCGAAGGCTACTACAGCCTGTCGTGGGCCTCGCACAACACCGTCAACCTCGAAGCGGCCGCCAACGTGCCGCTGTCGAGCGAGTGGGCGATGCGCGTATCGACCCTGCGCCAGCACCGCGACGACTTCGTCGACAACACCTTCACCGGCGCCAAGGATTCGCTGGAAGGCTACAACGAACACGCCGAGCGCGTGCAGTTCCTGTACAGCCCGAGCACTACCTTCAATGCCCTGTTCAACGTGCACGCACGTTCGACCACCGGCAGCGCGCGTTTGTTCCGCGCCAACGTCATCAAGAAGGGCACCAACGACTTCGCCGACGGCTACAATTTCAACCAGATCAGCACCAATGGCCAGAACGGCCAGGAGCTGACCACCAATGGCGCCAACGCCCGCCTGACCTGGGATCTCGGTTCGGTCAAGCTGTTCTCGATCACCGGCTATGAAGGCGTGGACAACTACTACACCCGTGGCGACATCGACGGCGGCACGCCGGCCGGCCCCGGCTTCATTCCGTTCCAGGTCGAAACTGCCGGCGGCCTGAGCGGCCTGCACCAGTACAGCCAGGAATTCCGCGTCGAGTCGAAAAACGCGGGTCCGCTGAACTGGCAAACCGGCGTCTACTACTTCAAGGAAAGCGCCGACGGCTACAGCAACAACTACAACAGCACCACCGGCGCGCAAACGTCGCGCGTGGCCAGCCATCAGACCAACGAGGCGTCGGCCGTGTTCGGCTCGGTGACGTACGACCTGGCCCAGGACCTGATCCTGCGCGGCGGCCTGCGCTACACCAACGACAAGAAGGACTTCCGCACCGTCGAAGCCCAGAACACCGTGCTGACAGGTCCGCAGTCGGTTGACGAGAGCAAGAGCAAAGCCAGCTGGGATCTGAGCCTGACCTACAAGATCAACCCGGATGTGAGCTCTTACGCCCGCGTGGCGACCGGTTTCCGCGCGCCGAGTATCGCCGCCGCCTCGGCGTCGGTGCCGATCACCGTGGCCGACGCCGAGACCATCACCTCGTACGAAGCCGGCGTCAAGGCCGACCTGTTCAACCGCCGCGCGCGCGCTTCGTTCAGCGTCTACAACTACGAAGTGAAGAACCAGCAGCTGACCGTGGTTGGTGGTAACACCAACGTCACCCGCCTGATCAACGCCGCCAAGACCGATGGTCGCGGCGTCGAAGCGGACTTCGAGGCGTTCATCACGCCGGCGTTCAAGGTCTCGGCCGGCGGTTCGTACAACTTCACCAAGATCAAGGACCCGAGCCTGTCCGTGGCCAAGTGCGGTTCGTGCACCGTGACCGATCCGCTCAACGCGGCCGGCCGCGTCGACATCAACGGCAACCCGCTGCCGCAGGCGCCGAAGTACATCCTGAACGCGACCGCGCGCTACAACTGGGCGCTGGAGAACGGCAACCTGTTCGTGCTGACCGATTGGTCGTATCGCAGCAAGATCAACTTCTTCCTGTACGAAGCCAAGGAATTCACCGGCAAGTCGATGGTTGAAGGCGGCCTGCGCGTGGGCTACAACTGGGATGGCGGCAAGTACGAAGTGGCCGCTTTCGCGCGCAACATCACCGACACCCAGCGCATCATCGGCGCCATCGACTTCAACAACCTGACCGGCATGGTCAACGAGCCACGTCAGTTCGGTGTGCAGTTCAAGGGCGGTTTCTGATCGTAGGATGGTAACTCGTAGGGCGGATTAGCCGGCACGGCGTAATCCGCCACGAGCCGCCAGCGTCGCCAAACAGCTTGGGATGTGCGATTTTTTTCTCTAGCCTAGACAGCTGGAAATTGGCCGTATATAATGCGGCCTCTTTTCCCTGATAGCTCAGTTGGTAGAGCGACGGACTGTTAATCCGCAGGTCCCTGGTTCGAGTCCAGGTCGGGG
>Ga0308163_10000950_pt1 | contig 37364 bp, 33 predicted proteins | sample PhyTR1_FD_201037 | JGI IMG/M metagenome (GOLD analysis project Ga0308163, IMG submission 201037) | Phyllosphere microbial communities from UC Gill Tract Community Farm, Albany, California, United States - DLSLT.R1 | ecosystem: Host-associated > Plants > Phyllosphere > Unclassified | place: USA... | reverse complement strand
CGGCTAAGGCCAAGACCATCAACAAGTACTTGGGCAACCAGTACGTGGTGAAGTCGAGTATCGGCCATATCCGAGACCTGCCCACCAGCGGTTCGGCGAGCGCCGCCAAAGAGCCTGCTGCCAAGCGCGGCAAGACCGCGTCTGAAGCGCCCGCGCTGTCGCCCAAGGAAAAGGCCAAGCGCCAGCTCGTGGCACGTATGGGCGTCGATCCGGAGCATGGCTGGAAAGCCAAGTACGAGATCCTTCCGGGCAAAGAGAAGGTGATCGACGAGTTGCGCCGGTTGGCGAAGGATGCCGACACCATCTATCTTGCGACGGACTTGGACCGCGAAGGGGAAGCCATTGCCTGGCACCTGCGCGAAGCCATTGGTGGAGACGACGATCGTTACAAGCGCGTGGTGTTCAACGAGATCACCAAGAAAGCCATCCAGGAGGCCTTTTCCAAGCCGGGCGAGCTGGACATCGATCGCGTCAATGCCCAGCAGGCGCGTCGCTTCCTCGACCGCGTAGTGGGTTATATGGTCTCGCCGCTGTTGTGGCAAAAGATCGCCCGGGGCCTGTCGGCAGGTCGCGTGCAGTCCGTTGCCGTGAAGCTGGTGGTGGAGCGCGAGCGTGAAATCCGGGCGTTCATCCCGGAAGAATATTGGGAAATTCATGCCGATCTGGGCACCGCCAAGGGCGCCAATGTGCGTTTCGAAGTGGCGCGCGAGAACGGCGAAGCCTTCAAGCCGCTGAACGAAGCGCAGGCCATGGCGGCACTGGAGAAGCTCAAGGCCTCTGCCTACAGCATCGCCAAGCGTGAAGACAAACCGACGAGCAGCAAGCCGTCGGCACCGTTCATCACCTCCACGTTGCAGCAGGCCGCGAGCAACCGCCTGGGCTACGGCGTGAAGAAAACCATGATGATGGCCCAGCGTCTGTACGAAGCGGGTTACATCACCTACATGCGTACGGACTCGACGAACCTGTCGGCCGACGCTGTGGCGATGGCGCGCACGTACATCGAAACCGAATTCGGCAAAAAGTACCTGCCTGAATCGCCGAACGTGTACAGCAGCAAGGAAGGCGCTCAAGAGGCTCACGAAGCGATTCGTCCTTCCGACGTCAATACCCATCCAAGCAAGCTGACGGGCATGGAGCGTGACGCTGAGCGCTTGTATGAGCTGATCTGGCGTCAGTTCGTGGCCTGTCAAATGCCACCGGCGCAATACCTGTCGACCACTGTCAGCGTGGCCGCGGGTCATTTCGAGCTGCGTGCCAAGGGTCGGATCCTCAAGTTCGACGGTTACACCCGCGTGCTGCCTCAGATGAGCAAGCCCGGCGACGACGACGTGTTGCCGGACATGGCCCAGGGCGACACCCTGAAGCTGATCAAGCTCGACCCGAGTCAGCACTTCACCAAGCCGCCCGCGCGTTACTCCGAAGCGAGCCTGGTCAAGGAGATGGAAAAGCGCGGTATCGGTCGCCCGTCGACCTACGCGGCGATCATCTCGACCATTCAAGATCGCGGTTATGTGGCGCTTCACAACCGTCGCTTCTATTCGGAAAAGATGGGTGACATCGTCACGGAGCGTCTGTCCGAGAGTTTCTCGAACCTGATGGACTACGGCTTCACCGCCGGCATGGAAGAGAACCTCGACGACGTGGCGCAAGGCGAGCGTGACTGGAAGAACGTGCTCGACGAGTTCTACGGCGACTTCAAGAAAAAACTGGAAGTGGCCGAGGCTGCTGACAGCGGCATGCGCGCCAACCAGCCGGTCATGACGGATATCCCGTGCAAGGTGTGCGGTCGGCCGATGCAGATTCGTACCGCATCGACGGGCGTGTTCCTCGGTTGCTCGGGCTACAGCCTGCCGCCGAAAGAGCGCTGCAAGGCCACTGTCAACCTGACGCCGGGCGATGAAATTGCCGAGGACGACGAGGGTGAGTCGGAATCCCGCGTTCTGCGCGGCAAGCACCGTTGCCCGGTGTGCAGCACCGCCATGGACGCTTACCTGCTGGATGAGAAGCACAAGCTGCACATCTGCGGTAATAACCCGGATTGCACCGGTTACGAGATCGAAGAAGGCACCTACCGCATCAAGGGCTATGAAGGCCCGAGCGTCGAATGCGACAAGTGTGGCGGCGAGATGCAGCTCAAGACGGGCCGTTTCGGCAAGTTCTTCGGCTGCACCAACTGCAAGAACACCCGCAAGCTGCTGAAGAGTGGTGAAGCGGCGCCGCCAAAAATGGACCCGGTCAAAATGCCGGAGCTCAAGTGCGAGAAGGTGGACGATACCTACATCCTGCGTGACGGCGCTTCGGGCCTGTTCCTGGCGGCCAGCCAGTTCCCGAAAAATCGCGAGACCCGTGCGCCACTGGTGCTGGAAATCGTGCCGCACAAAGACGAGATCGATCCGAAATACCACTTCCTGTGCGAAGCGCCGAAGAAAGACCCAGATGGCCGTCCGGCAGTGATCCGTTACAGTCGCAAGTCCAAGGAGCAATATGTGCAGACCGAAGTGGACGGCAAGCCGACAGGCTGGCGGGCGTTTTACGACGGCGGCACCTGGAAGGTCGACGACAAGCGTTGATCGCACCCGCCTGATTCCCGTCAGACTGGCGAGCCTTCGCGCTTTGCGTTAAAAGATCCCTCGGCGTGCACAGTGCGCCGAGGGATTTTTTTGACCCTGGCTTACTCGTTCAAATTTCATTGATGTGGAGGCCGTCGTCATGGCTCACGAACTCTATACCCGCACCAATCAGAAAATTTTCTTCGCAGGACTTGCGCTGGAATCCATGGCCAAGGCCAAAGAAAGCCGGGCCATGAACGCGCAAGGACTGGAGCAAGCCGAGAGGGAGTCGGCAGTGTTTCATCTGTACGGCGCATTGTTGGGGCTGTGCCATGAAATAGCGGGCTACTATCGCCTGCCGCAGGCCAATTCCCCGTGCGCCGAAGATATTCTGACGCCGCAGGTGCTGGAGGCGATCGCCATTCCTGAAATGGGTGAGCTGGTTGAACTGGCACAGCAGCGCGAAACATGGCTGGCGCAATTGCTGGCGTCCTACAACGCGTTGTTCCAGCCGCCTCGCGCCCCGAAAAAAACGAAAGGCGATGTCACTCAGCCGTTGATCATTGCCGTCGGTGGCGACAAAGCAGCAGAGCCTGTATTGACCCGTGAAGAGATGGAAAGCTGGCGTCAGCAGCTCAAGGGGCTCGCCGTTCGATTTCGTGAAGGGTTGAGTGAGTGCTGAGACAGAATGATCGATGGGCTAGGGCATGAGTCATCAGGCTGTTACAATGCCCGCCTTTCGTGGAGAACTGTCCTGATGCCAACCTCTTTTCTGGAAATCGTTGAACTGCCTGACGGTCGCATCGAGCTGCGCCGCGCCGAAGATGAAGGGTCCCTAGTGACCTTGAATTTTTCCGAGGACGCCAAGGCATTTCTGCAGGGTCAACACGTCGAAGTCGCCAAGGCGATGCTGAGCGTTGGCGTTCAGATGGCAGGTCGCCTGGCCGAAGGCGAGTTGAGCAAGGAAGAAGAGGGGCCTCGGGTCCTGCATTGATTCTGCGTCGCTCCTGTTCAGGATCGGCATCGTCGCATGTGTACCAGCCGGCTTCTTTGCGATAAAGAAGCCCGGGATATTTCCTTACCTGTCCCGTGCATCCGTTGAGGCGTTTCAGCCCAGACGAATGTTCAGGCTTTGTGCGCTACCGCTTCGCGCCGCGCTGACCAGTTGCTGGCGTGCGTGGCTGGAAATGGGATTGATCCAGCTCACCACAGTGTGGCTGCGGCCCAGGCGCAAGGCCTCGCGAGTCAGTTCCAGCGCGCTTTGCGTGCCACGTGGCTGCATCATGATAATGCGTTCCCGGTTCAGTCCCGCGTCGCGCAGCCACGCTTGCGTCACGCTGGCTGGAGGCGCGATCAGGGTGAGCCAGCGATCGTTTGTGTCCTGGCTCAGGTCGCGCAGAATAGGCGCGAGCAGGTTCAGGCAGTTTCCGGCAGCGCCGCGCAACGACAATTCACTGAAAACTTCGGGTTCGTTGCTCCAGGGCGATTCGACGATGTCGTCCAATACCGGGACCTGAAGCAGAGGAACGTTGAGCATGGGCAGGCTGGGCGCCATGAATGCTTCGAACAGCGGCAGTTGTGCATGTTGTTGCGGTGTCTGTGGGAACTGCATAAACGTTCTCCTTAGCGGCGAATGACGCCAACGCTCAGTCCTTCAATGACCAGATCCTGATCTTTCAGGTTGACTTCAATGGGCGCGAAGTCTGGGTTCTCGGCAATCAGCCAGACCTTGTTGCCCTCACGCTTGAAGCGTTTGACAGTGACTTCATCACCGATCCGCGCCACGACGATCTGGCCGTTACGGGCTTCTCGGGTGGTGTGCACCGCCAGCAGGTCGCCATCGAGGATGCCGACGTCTTTCATGCTCATGCCGTGGACGCGCAACAGGTAGTCGGCGCTGGGATGGAAGAATGCGGGATTGATCGCCAGAGATTCTTCAATGTGTTGCTGCGCGAGGATCGGTGCACCCGCCGCCACACGGCCGATAATCGGAAGGCCGCTTTCTTCGGTCTTGGCTTCAAAGCCTGGAATACGGATGCCCCGTGAAGCGCCCGGCGTCATTTCAATTGCGCCCTTGCGTGCCAGCGCCTTGAGATGTTCTTCTGCGGCGTTCGGTGATTTGAACCCCAGTTCCTGAGCGATTTCCGCGCGTGTGGGCGGGTAGCCGTTGTCTTCAAGGCAGCGTTTGATGAAGTCCAGAATCTCGGCTTGGCGTGACGTCAGTTTGATCATGTGCATCGCTCTGGCTTTTTATACAGTGACTGGGATTATATACAGTGATCGCGTCTTGGCAATCCTCCATTTCAGTAGTGAGTTTTCAAAGGGGCTGCTCAGCGGTTCCATGTCGGCAGGAGAGAGTGTCTCAACGCCCCGGTTTGTATGATTAAATAGCGTGACTGATCAGGCAGAAAGCGAACAGCCAGGGTTGACAGCACGTCGACTGAAACGTATGTTTCAAACAAGTGTTTGTCAGGCGATTAACCATGGCTCAGTCGGAAACAGTTGAACGAATTCTCGATGCTGCGGAGCAGCTGTTCGCGGAAAAGGGTTTTGCCGAAACGTCGTTGCGGCTCATCACCAGCAAGGCCTCCGTGAACCTTGCAGCGGTCAACTACCATTTCGGTTCGAAGAAGGCGCTGATTCAAGCCGTGTTCTCGCGGTTTCTCGGGCCTTTCTGCGCCAGCCTCGATAAAGAGCTTGAGCGTCGCCAGGCCAGGCCCGAGCACAAGCCGACACTTGAAGAGCTGCTTGAGATGCTCGTCGAGCAAGCGCTGGTCGTGCAGCCGCGAAGCGGCAATGATTTGTCTATTTTCATGCGCTTGCTGGGGCTGGCGTTCAGCCAGAGTCAGGGCCATCTGCGGCGTTACCTAGAAGACATGTACGGCAAGGTTTTTCGCCGTTACATGCTGCTGGTCAATGAAGCCGCACCGCGTATCCCTCCGATCGAACTGTTCTGGCGCGTGCATTTCATGCTGGGTGCCGCCGCGTTCAGCATGTCCGGCATCAAGGCCCTGCGCGCCATCGCGGAAACAGACTTTGGTGTCAACACCTCCATCGAACAGGTCATGAGACTGATGGTGCCGTTTCTTGCCGCTGGCATGCGTGCCGAAACCGGTGTCACTGACGCTGCGATGATCAGCGCCCAGCTCAAGCCACGCAGCAAAAGCGCCGCACCAGCGCCTGCAAAAGTCTGATCACCCGCTTCCCGCCGTGTCGAGGGTGCGAGCATTTGCATCGCACCCGTCGATCCCTCACCATGCCGCTCTGAGCAACGGTTGTTGAAGGATCTTCATATGAGTTCTGGCCTGCAAGGCTCCCTGATGGTGGATATCGCCGGTACCTGGCTGACATCCGAAGACCGTCAGTTTCTGCGTCACCCCGAAGTGGGCGGCCTGATCATTTTTGCGCGGAACATCGAAAGCCCTCGGCAAGTCCGCGAGCTGAGCGCGTCCATTCGAGCCATTCGTCCCGACCTGCTGCTCGCGGTGGATCAAGAGGGCGGTCGCGTTCAGCGCCTGCGTCAGGGTTTCGTGCGTTTGCCCGCCATGCGAGCGATCGCGGACAACCCGAATGCCGAATGCCTGGCCGAGCAGTGTGGCTGGTTGATGGCGACCGAGGTGCTGGCGGTCGGCCTGGACCTGAGCTTTGCCCCGGTGCTCGATCTGGATTACCAGCGCAGCGCCGTGGTCGGTAGCCGTTCATTCGAAGGCGATCCAGAACGTGCGGCGTTGTTGGCAGGTGCGTTTATTCGTGGCATGAACGATGCGGGTATGGCGGCCACCGGCAAGCATTTTCCAGGTCATGGCTGGGCCGAGGCGGACTCCCATGTGGCGATCCCTAATGACGAACGCAGCCTGGACACCATTCGCGCCAACGACCTGGTGCCCTTCGCGCGGTTGAGCAAGCAACTGGCGGCCGTGATGCCGGCGCATGTCATCTACCCGCAAGTCGATTCGCAACCCGCAGGCTTTTCGCGCCGTTGGCTGCAAGACATCTTGCGCGGGGAGTTGGGCTTCGACGGCGTGATCTTCAGCGACGACCTGTCTATGGCCGGTGCTCACGTTGTCGGTGATGCGGCCAGCAGGATCGAAGCTGCTTTGACGGCAGGTTGCGACATGGGGCTGGTGTGCAACGATCGCTCGGCGGCGGAGCTGGCCTTGAGCGCTGCGCAACGGATGAAGCTCAGCGTACCTGCGCGCCTCGCTCGCATGCGCGGCCAGGGCCTGGTCACCACCGAATACCGTCAGCATCCACGCTGGCTGGCGGCGCTGGGCGCTTTGCGCTCCGCTCAACTGATCGATTAAGGATTTGCCATGACTGTTTACGCGATTATCGGTGGCACTGGCCTGACGCAACTGGACGGTCTGACCATTCGGCAGTCACTGCCAATGAACACGCCCTATGGCGCTCCGTCGGGTGACATTCAAGTGGGCGAATACGCCGGGCGTGAAGTGATGTTTCTAGCACGTCACGGCCATCCGCATCGTTTTCCGCCGCACAAGGTCAACTACCGCGCCAATATCTGGGCCTTGAAGCAGGCGGGCGCGCAAGCCATCCTGGCGGTCAACGCCGTCGGGGGCATTCACCCTGACATGGGCACCGGACATTTCTGCGTTCCCCATGACCTGGTGGACTACACCAGTGGTCGTGAACATACCTTTTTTGCGGACGATCTGGAGCAGGTCACCCACATCGACTTCAGTTACCCCTACAGCGAGCCGTTGCGCGCACGTCTGATTGCGGCGCTGGCGGCAGAGGGGTGCGCGTTCAGCGATTTCGGCGTCTATGCGTGTACGCAGGGTCCGCGTCTGGAAACGGTGGCGGAGATCGTTCGGCTGGAGCGCGATGGCTGCGACATCGTCGGCATGACCGGCATGCCGGAGGCCGCCCTGGCCCGTGAACTGGAACTGGACTATGCCTGTCTGGCGTTGGTGGTGAATCCGGCCGCGGGTAAATCGTCGACAGTGATCACCATGGCTGAAATCGAGCAGGCGCTGCACGACGGCATTGGCAAGGTCAAAGCGACGTTGGCGCGGGTGCTCAGCGCTGCTTGATCAGGAGGCGACGACAGGCACCGGCAATCGGTGCCTCTCACCCTTTGCGTTGGCTGTAAGCGCAGTTGTCTGTCGGGAGTTGATCCGGCTTTAGCATGCTCTCTTTCCTTCCCTTCGTTGAGCAAAAACTCGCGCATGCTGGTCGCAATGCGTTCGCCCGTGGCCGACCTGCGGCCGCAGGTGACGTGTCAGCGTCGGCCAGACGGTCATGGCTCCCTCTCGTCGGGGGGCTATCGTTGAAATTCGGCGTACGCTTATTCGATGAGGACAGAGCAATGAACACCAGTGATCTGCTCGAACAACTCTTGCGCGCGAGTCAGGGCTCCGCGACGCAGCAACGTACGGAAGCCGCAGGGCAAGGCGGTTTGGGTGGTTTGCTCGGTGGTTTGTTGGGTAGCGGTGGATCCGGCGCCGGCGCGGGAGGACTCGGTGGCCTGCTCGGTGGTTTGTTAGGGGGAGGAGCCGCGAGCGGTGGCCTTGCGCGAAATTCGCCGGGGCGCCAGGGCGGTACGAATTACACGATGCTGGCGTCATTGGGAATGATGGCGTTTCAGGCGTACCAGGCCTGGCAGCGGCAACAGGCCTCAGCGCCGCAACAGGCGCTGCGGACGGTGGATCAGTTGGCCGGCCCGGAGGCGGAGGATCACAGTCACGCGATCCTGCGCGCATTGATTGCCGCCGCGAAAGCGGATGGGGAGATCGATGATCAGGAAAGGGCGATGATTAGCAAAGAAATCGCTCACCACACGGACGATCCTGGACTGCAGCAATGGCTGGACAATGAGGTCGCCAAACCGCTCGACGCCACCGACGTCGCGCAGTCAGCGAAAAATGAGCCGGGCATGGCGGCAGAAATGTACTTGGCGAGCGTGCTGCTGGTGGACGATCAACAGGACGCCGAGCGTCATTATCTGGATGAGTTGGCCGCTGCGTTACAGATAGACCCGCAACTGCAGGTCCATCTTGAGCAGCAGGCCAAGGGGACTGCTGCCTGAGGGTTCGCCCTTAGCTTCTGCGCCAGTGACCGGGCACCCACAGCCATTGGTTACCGCCCCATCGATAGTGTCCGCCGACCCATTGCGCCCCGGGGGCGGGCATGACCGGAACCACTTCGACAGGCGGTGGTGGTCGGCGTGGGTGAGGGCGTTCGATAACGCAACCTGACAACGAGATCGTCACCGCCGTGGCGATCAATACAGCCTTGGTGATTCGCAGCATAAGTGATCCTTGTTTCATCCTGCCTCGGCCAGAGGGATGAGGCGTACAAGGGTTTAACGCGGCTGTGGGAAAAATCCGTCGCCCACGTTCAGTCGTTCCTCACCTTCGGGGCGCTAGGGTGGCGGCGCGAGGCAATCGCTTCGGCCAGCGTCGCTCGGTCATCGACAGGCAGGCTGGCGGCGAAATCCGCCAACGTGGCATCGACGCGTGCGCGCAAGGTGATGTCGGCCGTGCGCGCGCGGTCCAGGTCCGCGTCCAGTGCATCGCGATCCAAGGTCGGGGCCTGTAGGCGATGAATGACGTCCAGATGCGCCTGGCGACTGCCAGCGATCAGCGGCTGATTGTTCAGGCGGGTTTCACGCAGCATCCGCCGCAGTTGATGCCGCTGGGCCTCGGGCAGTTGCGCGAGCGTCTGGCGTAAACCGTGCTGCACCACCGTTCCCGTCGTACGCTGATGGCTGGACCATTGATAGAGCCCGCCGACCACGCCCCCGATGAGGAAAACATTGAGCAGCAGCGACGCCACCAGCAGGGTTTTCAAGCGCTTTGACGATTGAATCATTGCTCGCTCTCCTCGGCATCCAGGCTCAGCATCAGGTCGGCATCACCATGATCGAAGATGCTTGGAAGCGCATCGGGTGTGCCGGTCAGCGGCAGGCTGAGGGAGGTCACCAGCATGCCGGCAGCGATGCCCGCCAAGCCTGCGCCGACGAAACCGAGACGCGGCAGCCAGTTTGAAAAGCGCGACCGGAAAGAGGGGCGCTCGACTGCAAATGCCGAGGCGACGACCTGTTGAATCAGCCGTACATCCGGTTGTGCTGCGTGATGGGTGTCCAGTTGCTGATCGAGCCATGCCGCTTGGTCCAGTGCGACAAGCACACGCGTATCCCCGCGCGCAATCAGAGTGCGTGCATCCTCGCGTTCGGCTTCGGGCCAGTGTTTGAGGTCGGCGCCGTAGGCATCGGCCAGATGGGCAAAACGTTCGGGCGTCATCGATTTCCTCTCCCTGGTGTGGCCGTCCTGTCTGATTCGACACGGTCCGATTCAGCTAAATAGCGGCGCAGGTTTCGCCTTGCTCGCGAGAGCAGGCTTTCCAGTGCCTCGACACTGACCTCCATGAGCGCCGCCGCTTCGATGTTCGACAGCTCCTGGTAGTACTGCAGCACGATGGCCTCTCGCTGACGTTCCGGCAATGCGGCCAGCGCGGCGGCCAACTGCGCGCTTTGCGCCTGATGCTGTAACTGCTCTTCGGGAGACGGCGAGCTGTCGATCGCTTCGATCAACGGTTCCTCTTCCACGGCGACGGCATTCAGCGGACGCTCTCGGCGACTGCGCAGACGGTCGTAGCACAGGTTCAGCGCTACCCGGTGCAGCCACGTGTCGAATCGGGCCTGGCCACTGCGCCAGCTGGCCGCGTTTTTCCAGACCCGCAGAAAGCTTTCCTGGGCGATGTCACGTGCCTCCTCGGCGTCGCCCAGCAATCTGCTGGCCAGCGCGAGCAAGCGGGGCAGCTTGCGCGACACCATTTCCTTTACGGCCTCCGGGTCGTTGTTGCCAACGCGCGCCAACAATTCGGTGTCCGGATCAGTCTCTTTCAATAGGGCATGTCTCGGTCCGGTCACTGGGCAGCCAGATCCGATTGAGGGCTGGCGGGGAGGTGGGCTGAAATATCCTGTAACTACAGACCGCAACCCCGCCATTGGTTCAGCGGACCCAGCGACCTTCCATCCAGTACCAGTTAGGGCCTCGCGCCTCCCAGTGTCCTGGCTCCCAACGGGCATTGCGCCGTACTGGCTGCCAGTGCCCCGGAACCCAGGCATACCCCCGGCCTTGCCAGCGCCAGTGTCCACGGTCCCAGGCATAACCGGGACGTGCTCCCGGGATGGGTTCCATGCGCACGGGTGGAGGTGCTTGCTGAATGATGACCTCGGTCCTTGCATAGACCGGTGTGCTGGCCAGCGCGGCGACGGCCAGCGGGATGATCAGGGCATAGCGTAATTTCGCCAGAGATGGTGGGACTCTCATGACAACTCCTTGATGCCTGCACGCGAAAGTGAGTGCAGCTGTCGGGTTTAACGCAGGCCGCGGCGATATCCGTCGCGCAACACGCCATTTTTTTTAAAAAATTTTGCGTTCGGAACGACGGATGCCATCGGCTTGTTTCGTTCAATGGATAACGCTTATGCCAGCAGCTCCCGCTGGCTGAACAGCCGCCTGCGTTCTATGAGAGGAAAATATCCATGCCCCGCGCCCTGAAACTGCTCACCCTCTGCGCCCTGCTCTTGAGCCTTGGAGGCTGCATCATCCTGCCAGGTCATCGCCAGTGTTGTTGGCGCTATGACGCGGTCGAGAGTCGTTGACGTTTGACGTTTGACGTTGATTGCGCAGCCGGGCTGATTGCCGGGCTGCCCGATACTCGCCAGAAATGGGGTTCGATGGTCAGGCCTGCGTCAGGTACCAACGCCAGTCCTGCTCCCCCACTTCGGCCATGAACTGCCGGAACTCCGCGCGCTTGACGGCGAGGTAAACCCCCAGAAACTCCGGTCCCAGCGCATCGCGGGCCCAGGCCGAGTTTTCCAGTGCGGTCAGCGAGGTCAACCAGTCAGTGGGTAGCAGGCGTGTGGCTTGCTCGTAGCCGTTGCCCTCGACGGGTGCGCCCGGGTCGATGTTGTACGTGATGCCATGATGAATGCCCGCAAGGATCGCAGCTGCCGCCAGATACGGGTTGGCGTCGGCGCCGCAGACACGGTGTTCGATGTGGCGGGTGTGCGCCGGCCCGCCCGGCACACGCAGACTGACAGTGCGGTTGTCCACGCCCCATGTCGGCGCGAGCGGCGCGTAGCTGTTGGCCTGAAAGCGACGATAGGAATTGGCGTTCGGACAGAACAGGAGCAACGAGTCGAGCAGCGACTCCAGCATTCCCCCGACGGCATAGCGCAGCAGTGGCGTACCCGCCGGATCTTTCGATGCGAACAGATTGCGGCCTTCTGCATCGGCGATGCTGACATGCATGTGCATACCGGTGCCGGCAAGGTCGTCGAACGGCTTGGCCATGAACGTGGCCTGCATACCGTGCTTGTGCGCGACCGCCTTGACCAGGCGTTTGTAACGCACGGCCTGATCCATGGCTGCAAGGGCGTCGCCGTGTTCCAGGGTGATTTTCAGTTGTCCGGGCGCGTATTCGGAGATTGCCGTGCGCGCGGGAATGCCGTGCAGCTTGCAGGCGGCATACAGGTCGGCGAGGAAGGGTTCGATCTGTTCCAGTTCGCGCAGCCCGTAGACTTGCGTGTGGCGAGGGCGGGAGCCGTCGGCGTCAAGCGCGGGTTGCGGACGGCCATTGGCGTCGCGCTTGGCATCGAGCAGATAAAACTCGAGCTCGCAGGCCATGACCGGGTAATAACCGTCTGCGTTCAAGCGCTCGATGACGTTGATCAGCAGGTGACGAGGATCGGCGATGCTGGCTGGCAAACCTTCGGTCGGGTGCATGCTGACCTGTACTGCGGCGGTCGGAATCTGTCGCCACGGCAGGCGCACCAGGCTGCCCTCCAGCGGATAGGCGCGGCAATCGATATCGCCAATGTCCCAGACCAGTCCGGAGTTCTCGACATCGTCGCCTTGCAGCGTCAGGCCCAGAATCGTGCTCGGTAACGGCCGTCCATTTTCATAAACAGCGATCAGCTCATCGCGATGCAACAGCTTGCCGCGCGGCACGCCATTGGCGTCGAGGATGAACAGTTCAAACATCTCCACATCGGGGTGTTGCGTGAGAAAGCGCTGGGCCTGTTCAACAGGTGCAAATTTCATGGATCTCTCGCTTGCGCCGCAAAGGCGCGCAGGGTCAGGCCACGGGGCAACGGCCGGGCTTGCGGGCTCGGGGTCGTGGTGGCAGGCGTACTGAAAAGGGGCGGGTGGGCAGACTTGGCGCGAATGGGCAAGCGCGCTCAAGCGAGAGACGTGGTATCCGGTGGACGGGCTGAGTGCCGTACTTTGGAGCGGCGCAAGGCCATGGGGAGATTGGTGATTCGCATGACCTTGTGGGTCCGGTTCGGTGATGTCTCGACAGCGTCGTGTTGTGACGAACGAAGTTAATAGACCGGTTATAGCCAACTTGCAAGTATTGGGGGAGTTCCTTGCATGCGATCGCTGGCGTCGAGGAGGAGTCGTAGAGGCATCTTTGCATGCGTTTCCCGGCAAGGGGTTAGGCTGGGTAGTCCTTGAAAGTCAACGGGATATCGTTCAAAAAGTTGTCCACGGAAAGCGTGAATATCTCTGTGGATAACTGGCTGCAAGCCATTAAACGTAAGGGCTGACTCGTAATGATCGTTTAATGATCAGTTCCTTCAATGGCACCGATGCAGTGCGCCAATTGTCAGAAATGTGTTCAGTGGGGGGAGAAGGTGGGGTCCATTGGCGGGCTGCCGACGACTGCCATAGGTTATTCAGCTTGGATGGAGTGTTTCGGCTGCATTCTCGGGCAGGCTTGCTCCGGCAGGTTTGCAAAACGCTCGCAGTTGCTTTCGGGGACAGGGCAGAGCCCAGCGCCCTGCCCAAGACGGCGCCCACGTCTCAGGATTCAGCCCACTCGACATCCGTCAGCCCGAGTTGCTCGGCTTTGGGTTTGCTGACTTTCGGCACTTTGTCCGAACGGTACTTTGGTATCTGCCCGAACCCTGCGTCCACAGATGCCCAGTGCCAGGCGGATGCGTTGTCCATGGCTTCGGCACTGATGTAGAAGCTTTTGTATTTACCATGCAGCAGATAATCGATTCTGAAGTGCTTGTACTGTGCCACTCTTGCAAATCTCCGTATCAGTCGCTCACAGTTCAGTGAGTCGCTGCTGTTCGGAAAATTCACTCGAAATAATGCTTTCGGTGCCAAACGGTGACGGTGGGTACATAAGAGTGTGGGCAAAAAGCCCGATGGACCCGAATGGATGGATCGTGGTCCTGAATTGGCGAGTACGCGTTCGGGGGCGGCTTGCGGGGGCGCGGTGGACGGGTAAACGGGCATTCGCCATGCCCAGGGCATGGCGAATGTGGTTGGTTTACTGGCTGACGAATTTGAACACGGTGGTCTGCGTGTAGGCTTTGCCAGGATCAAGACGCGTCGACGGAAAACCCTTCTGGTTCGGCGAGTCAGGGTAGTGCTGGGTTTCCAGAGTGAAGGCGCCCCAGTGAGGGTAAATCTTGCCGCCTTTGCCTTTCACGGTGCCATCAAGGAAGTTGCCGGTATAGAGCTGTACGCCGGGCTCGCTGGTAAACAGTTGCAGGTGGCGACCGGATTTCGGATCGACCACTTCAGCGGCCAGCGCCGATACCTTGCCCTTGGTGTCCAGCACCCAGTTATGGTCATACCCGCCCTGAGTAGGTTCGGCGAACTTCAGCTGTTCGTTATCTTCCCGAATTCGCTTGCCAAACGCAGTGGGTTTGAGGAAGTCCAGCGGTGTGCCCGCCACAGGCGGCAATTCGCCGGTGGGAATGAGTTTCACGTTGACGGGAGTGTAGTGCGACGCCTTGACCATCGCCACTTGGTCAAGGATGTCGCCATTGCCGGCACCCGCCAGGTTGAAGTAACTGTGGTTGGTCAGGTTTAGCACCGTCGGCTTGTCGGTGGTGGCGTGGTACTGGATGCGCAGCTCATTCTTTTCGTTGAGGCTGTAGGTCACTTCAGTTTTCAGCGTGCCGGGGAAGCCCATTTCTCCGTCGGCCGACACGTAGGTCAGCCTGACGCCGACCCAGCCTTTGTCCTTGATCTGTTCAGCCTTCCAAATCTGCTTGTCGAAGCCCTTCGGGCCGCCGTGCAAAGCATTGGTCTTGTCGTTCTGTGGGACTTGATAGGTCTTGCCATCAAGACTGAATTTGCCGTCAGCCAGTCGATTGCCAAAGCGGCCGATGGTCGCCCCGAAATAGGATGTGCCTTTGAGGTAACCGTCCAGGTCATCGAAACCCAGCACGACGTCCTCGGCCTTGCCGTGTTTGTCCGGCACCAGCAGCGATTGCAGCGTGCCGCCGTAGGTGATGACCGTGGCCTGCATGCCGAGGCTGTTGCGCAGTGTGTATTTCTCGACAGTGGTGCCGTCCGGCATCTTGCCGAAGGCGCCGTGTTCCGCAGAAAGCCCGGCGGCATTCGCCTGAAGCGCTGCTGCGAGCAGTGAGAGTCCAATAGCAGGGATAAGCGTCTTCCTCATTACGTCCTTCCTTTTGTTGTTTTAGGAACAGCTACGGGCTGCAAGATCCGCTGACAAGGAGAGCCACCTTGCTGCGAAGGTTTGCAACTGGAATTCGTAATACTATTCGGTGTGTCATGACCGAATTAATCGATTTATAGAACAAAACCACTCGATTTAAAAATAAATTGTAATACTATTGAGGGGTGGTCAGTGTGAGGCGATTCGTCGAACAGGTTTAGACGAGCTTTTTTGCGTTGTACAGGCGTTTGACACTCAATCGTATGATGATTAGCCTCGATTCGCGGAAAACGCCGCGAGGAGGGGTGGCCGAATGAGCAACAGTTTTCACGCGTCGACGGTAGACCGCCTGGGTGCCTGGATTGCTCAAGGCAATGTCGGGGCAGGACAGTCGTTGAAGGTCGAGGCGGCATTGGGTGAGGAGTTCGGCGTCAGCCGTACGGTGATCCGCGAGGCGATCAAAACCCTGGTGGCCAAGGGTATGCTGGAAGTCGGCCCGAAAGTGGGGACACGAGTTTTGCCGGTGCGCAGCTGGAACCTGTTTGACCCGCAGGTCGTCGGCTGGTTAGCCGCCAAAGGCTTGCCTGCCAGCTTTGTGATGGACCTGCTGGACCTGCGCCGCGCTATTGAACCGATGGCGGTTCGTTGGGCCTGTGAGCGTGCGACGCCTCAGCAGATTGACGAGATTCAGGTGGCATACCGAGTGCTGGAGACCAGCGTCAAGGACAAGGGTGACTACAACCATGCTGACCAGCGTTTTCACGAAGCGGTGCTGGCGGCCAGTCACAACCAGTTCATTGAGCAAATGCTGCCCGCGCTCGGTGCGCTGCTGGCGATTTCGTTCGAGGTGTCCTCTGCCGTACCGGGTGAATTGGGCAGAACGTTGCCGTTGCACAAGGACTTGGCCGACGCCATCGCAACACGTGATACGGCCCGGGGTGTCTGGGCCTGCATGAGTCTGATTGAAAACGCCTGCGAGGTGATCTCGCGATCGCTGGCGCATTAAGCGTTTGAAGTTCGGTGGAAAAGAGGGGTCTTCGGCCCCCGACAAGAATAAAAAATAGGACATTCGCTATGAAGTGGCAGCCGGTCAGTGACCAGCGATTCAAATTGGCCGAAGGGCCGTTCTGGGATGACATTCAACAGTCGCTGTACTGGGTCGACATCGCCGGATTCCGCGCGCTGCGCCTGCAGCAAGGGCAGATGCGCCACTGGCAATTCAACGAGCCGGTGTCTGCTTTCATTCCTACTGTTCAAGGTGACGCGTTGGTGACCCTCGCCAGCGGTGTCTACCGGCTTGACCTTGATTCTCCCGCCGATCACCCCGCGTTTTCGCTGCTGTGCGTCCCCGACCCGATTTCGGGCAACCGCGCGAATGAAGCACGGTGTGACCGCCAGGGCCGACTGTGGCTCGGCAGCATGCAGAACAACCTGGATGCCGAAGGCGGCGACCTACCGTTGGAAAGGCGTTCAGGCGGGATCTATCGTGTGGACGCCGATGCCTGCGTCACGCCGTTGCTGAACGGGCAGGGCATCGTCAACACCTTGCTCTGGGCGGAAGACGACCGCGCGTTGCTGAGCGCCGACAGCCTCGACGGGGTGATCTATCGCTACCCGATTCAGGCGGACGGAGCGCTGGGCGAGCGCAACATCTGGGCGGCGCAACACGTGCGCGGCGTACCCGACGGTTCGGCTATGGACGCCGAAGGCTATGTGTGGAACGCCCGATGGGGTGGGCACTGTCTCATCCGCTTTGCGCCAGATGGCCGTGTCGACCGCATCGTCGAAGTGCCGCTGAGTCATCCCACCAGTTGCGTGTTCGGCGGACCGGACATGACCACGCTGTTCGTCACCAGTGCCAGACCGGCCAGCGATGCGCTGGAACTCGATGGTTGTGTGGTCAGCGTCGAAACGGGCATCGAAGGACAGGTTTCACATCGTTTTGCCGGATGAATGTCGGACCGCTCAAGAGGTGTGACACTCGGTTACATAGACGTCATTGATAATATGATATGACTGTTTTCAGTCGATCGACGCCCGCGCCCTTAACGGTTCGGTCGTCCCGACATTCACTGCTGAACGCTGTAGCTAGTCAATAAAAATAAGGAGTTAGCTATGTTGAGTCGCCACGGGATTCGCTCCCTGTGCTGTGCCGCTGTCGCCACTGCCATTCTGGGCATGAGCGGCGGTGTATCCGCTGCCGACAAGGTCAAAATCGGATTTCTGGTCAAGCAGGCTGAAGAGCCATGGTTCCAGACCGAATGGACCTTCGCTGAAAAGGCGGGGAAGGATCACGGTTTCGATGTGATCAAGATTGCCGTGCCTGACGGCGAAAAAACCCTCTCCGCGATTGATAACCTGGCCGCCAATGGCGCCAAGGGTTTTGTCATCTGCCCGCCTGACGTCTCCCTCGGCCCTGCCATCGTTGCCAAAGCCAAGGCTAATGGCCTGAAGGTCATGGCGGTGGACGACCGCTTCGTCGACGCCAAGGGCAAGTTCATGGAAGACGTGCCGTACCTGGGCATGGCGGCGTTCGAAGTCGGCCAGAAACAGGGCGCTGCGATGGCCACTGAAGCGCAGAATCGCAAGTGGGACTGGAAAGAAACCTACGCGATCATCAATACCTACAACGAACTGGACACGGGCAAGAAACGCACCGACGGTTCGGTTGATGCGCTGAAGAAAGCCGGTCTGCCAGAAGACCACATCCTCTTCACTCCGCAGAAAACCCTCGACGTACCTGGCAGCATGGACGCCACCAACGCGGCCTTGCCTAAACTGCCAAGCGGCGCGAAAAACCTCATCGTCGGCGGCATGAACGACAACACCGTTCTGGGTGGCGTGCGCGCAACTGCTGGCGCAGGGTTCGCCCCGGCCAACGTGATCGGTATCGGCATCAACGGCACCGACGCCATCGACGAACTGAAGAAGAAGGAAAGCGGCTTCTTCGGCTCGATGCTGCCTAGCCCGGACAAAGAGGGCTACAACACCGCCCTGCAAATGTACGAGTGGGTCACCACCGGCAAGGAACCTGCGAAGTACACCGCCATGGACGACGTGACGCTGATCACCCGCGCCAACTTCAAGGACGTGCTGACCAAAATCGGTCTGTACAAGTAACGCGGCAGTCGAGTCGGGACGCCTGAGAGTCAGGCGGATATCTGCAAGACCTCGTTCCGCGCCTTGAGGGGTGGAGCGAGGTGGAGGTGGTTCATGCAACAGGCATCGGTACAACAACAAACGCAGCACGGCGGCAGCCTGCGCTTCAACGGGATCGGCAAGACATTCCCCGGCGTGAAGGCCCTGTCGGACATCAGTTTCGAAGCTCGGCCAGGCAGCGTTCATGCGCTGATGGGCGAGAACGGCGCGGGCAAATCGACGCTGCTGAAGATCCTCGGCGGTTCGTATCAGCCCAACAGCGGCGACCTGCAGATCGGCGACGAGCATCTGGCGTTCAAGTCCACGGCCGACAGCATTGCCGCTGGCGTGGCGGTGATTCACCAGGAGCTGCATCTGGTGCCGGAAATGTCGGTGGCGGAGAACCTGCTGCTCGGCCACATGCCCAACCGCTGGGGCATGGTCAATCGTCGGGCGATGATTCGTCGCGCGCGGGAGCTGTTGAAGGGCCTGGCCGACGAAATCGATCCGGGCACCCGCCTGGGCGATCTGTCGCTGGGGCAACGCCAGTTGGTGGAAATCGCCAAGGCCATGTCGCGCAATGCCCACGTGATCGCGTTCGATGAGCCCACGAGCAGCCTGTCGGCGCGAGAGATCGACCGATTGATGGCGATCATCGTCAAGCTGCGGGACGAAGGACGGGTCATTCTCTACGTGTCCCATCGCATGGAAGAAATCTTCCGCGTCTGCGATGCCGTGACCGTGTTCAAGGATGGACGCTTTGTGCGCACCTTCGAGGACATGGCCGAGCTGGATCACGACCGGCTGGTGACCTGCATGGTCGGGCGTGACATTCAGGACATCTACAACTACCGTCCACGTCAGCATCAAGGGCCTAGCCTGCGGGTGACCGGTCTGCTGGGACCGGGGCTTCAGGAGCCTGCGAGTTTCGCGGTGCAGAAGGGCGAGGTGCTGGGCTTTTTCGGCTTGGTCGGCGCGGGCCGTACTGAACTGTTCCGCATGCTGTCGGGCCTCACTCGCAGTCAGGCCGGTACCTTGCAGCTGGAGGGTCAGCCGCTGAACCTGCGCTCGCCTAGGGACGCCATCGACGCCGGGATTCTGCTCTGCCCCGAGGACCGCAAGAAGGAAGGCATCGTGCCGCTTTCCAGCGTCGCCGAGAACATCAACATCGGCGCGCGGCCACGGCACGTGCACCTGGGCTGCCTGATTCAGGGCAAGTGGGAACGGGAAAACGCCAAGGGCCAGATCCGCTCGATGAACGTCAAGACCCCTTCGCCGGATCAGCAAATGCTGTTTCTCTCAGGCGGCAATCAACAGAAGGCCATCCTCGGTCGCTGGCTCTCGATGCCGATGAAAGTCCTGCTGCTGGATGAGCCGACGCGCGGGATCGATATCGGCGCCAAGTCCGAGATCTACCAGATCATCCATAACCTGGCTGCCGACGGCATCGCGGTCATCGTGGTGTCCAGCGATTTGATGGAAGTCATGGGTATTTCCGACCGCATTCTGGTCATGAGCGAAGGCGCCATTACCGGCGAGCTTTCTCGCGACGAGGCCAATGAACAACGGTTGTTGCAATTGGCACTGCCGCGCACGCGCGGCTGAACACTCTGGTCACGACAGTGAAAAATAAAAACGAGGTGCGTATGTCTACCGAAACCAGCCTGACGGCTCCCCGCCAGGGCATGAACATGCGTCGATTCGTCGACGATTGGGCGATGCTTCTGGCCGCGCTGGGTATCTTTGTGCTCTGTGCCCTGCTGATCGACAACTTTATGTCACCGTTGAACATGCGTGGCCTGGGTCTGGCGATTTCTACGGTCGGCATTGCTGCCTGCACGATGCTGTATTGCCTGGCCTCCGGGCATTTCGACCTGTCGGTCGGGTCCGTACTGGCCTGCTCCGGGGTCATCGCGGCCATCGTCATACGCGACACCGACAGCGTGTTTCTTGGCGTCTCTGCGGCGCTGGCCATGGGGCTGGTGGTGGGCCTGATCAACGGCATTGTTATCGCCAAGCTGCGCATCAATGCGCTGATCACGACACTGGCGACCATGCAAATCGTTCGCGGGCTGGCTTACATCTTCTCCAACGGCAAGGCCGTCGGCGTCGGCGAGGAATCCTTTTTTGTGTTCGGCAACGGCCAGCTGTTCGGTGTACCGGTGCCAATCCTGATCACTGTCGTCTGCTTCGTGTTCTTCGGCTGGCTGCTCAACTACACCACCTACGGCCGCAACACGCTGGCCATCGGTGGCAACCAGGAAGCGGCGCTGTTGGCCGGTGTGCATGTTGATCGGACCAAGATCATCATCTTCGTCGTGCATGGCGTCATCGGCGCCCTGGCAGGCGTGGTGCTGGCCTCGCGCATGACGTCCGGGCAGCCAATGGTCGGTCAAGGTTTCGAGCTGACGGTGATTTCTGCCTGTGTACTGGGCGGTGTATCGCTGAGCGGCGGGATTGGCATGATTCGTCATGTCATCGCCGGGGTGCTGATTCTGGCGATCATTGAAAACGCAATGAACCTGAAGAACATCGACACCTTCTACCAGTACGTGATTCGCGGCACGATTCTCTTGCTGGCGGTGATCATCGACCGGATGAAGCGTCGCTAAGCCGGGTTGCGAACTAACAGAAGCACGCTTGCCCGCGACACCTGTTTTCAGGGGCCACGAGGGTCCCGGAAAACAGGCGTTCGCGGGCAAGTGCGTTTCTATGGGCACGTTACGTGGTGAGGCTTCCTTCGATCCATGCGCAAAACGCCAACGTGGCGGTATCGCTCATTGCGGGGCCGATCAGCTGCACGCCCAGCGGCAAGCCTTGCGGCCCGTTTCCCACGGGCAGGTTCAGGCTTGGCAATCCCAGCAAGCTCCAGATTCGCGAGAACAGGGGGTCGCCGGTGCGCTCCAGGCCCTGTTCGGCTTCACCGCAGGCGCTGGGCGTCAACAGCAGGTCGTAATCGACGAAATCCCGTCCCATTTGATGACGCGCCGAAGCCACCTGAGCGCGGTGTCTCAGACCGTCTTCAAAGGTCCCCCGTGACCCACGCTCCAGCATCGTTTTCAGGCGTTCACTCAACTGATCCGGGTGGTTCAGGCGCTCATCGCTCAGCGCCTTGAACGCCTCGAGGCACATCACTTCATCGTGTACCTCAGTCAACGCGCAGACGGCGTCGGTCAGCGTGACATCGACCACTTGCACGCCTGCTTTGATCAATCGTTGAACCGTGACTTCGAATGCCTGCCGTGCGGCTGGGCTGGCATTGTGCCAATGCGGTGTACGGCATACGCCGACGCGTGGTTTGGCGTCTTGAGCCAGTTGACGCCACTGTGGGGCGTTGGCCAGCACGGAGGTCAGCAATGCAACGTCTTCGACACTCCGACCGAATCCGCCGACGGTGTCCAGCGACTCGCTGAGACTCTTGATGCCCGCCCGGGGAATCAACCCAAAGCTGGGCTTGAAGCCGACGATGCCGCAATAGGCGGCCGGTCGAATCACGGACGCAGCGGTTTGCGTGCCCAGCGCGAGCGGCACCATATGTGCGGCAACCGCAGCGGCCGAACCGCTCGATGATCCGCCGGGCGTGTGGTTGCGGTTGTGCGGATTGCGAGTCGGACCGGGTGTGAACGTCGCGAACTCTGTAGTGACCGTTTTACCCACGACGATTGCACCGGCTTCCCGGCACAGCGCGACCGCCGCCGCGTCGTTGACGGGCTGGTGGCCTTCATAGATCGGCGAGCCATAGCCGGAGGGAAAGTCCCGGGTGTCGAACAGGTCTTTAACGCCCAGCGGCAAGCCATGCAAGGGGCCGCGCAAGGGACCTTTGTCGAGTGTTCGTGCGTGCGCGATCGCACGTTCCGTATCGTACTGGCGCCACGCGAGAACTTCAGGTTCGCGTTGCTGAATACGCTCCAGGCACGCGCTGAGCAGGTCGTGCGCGCTCAGTTCGCGACGTTGAAGCAGGCGAGCGGCGGCGCTGGCGGTGAGGCGGGTGAGGTCATGGCGGGCGAGGGGCACGGTGCTGTCCAGAAGGTCTGACGGTGCCCGGATCATGCCCCAGTGTTCGTTGAGTTGTACACCGTGCCGGGGTGAATCAGCTCAGTTTCGAGGTGACGAAAATCAGTCTCACGGACGCTTCCGCGAGTGTCTGTGCTTCGGTTCGAATGGTATCGAGTTCCATCTTCACCGCTTCATCTGCGGTGTCATTCGCCCGGGACTCGATGAGCAACGCCATCTGGTAAAGCGCATCGATGAGACCATGGAGATTGCGATGCAATTGATGCGTGACCTTGCCCAGATGTTCATCGACGACAGGGCTGGATGGCGACGTCACTGAAGTGAAGGGGCCGACGTCCGGTGACCGGGTGCCGGTCATGACATACGTGATGTCGACGCCAGCATCGATGAGGCGCAGCAGATAATCGGCTTTTGGATATCGCGCGCCACTTTCGTAGTTGCCTTGTGCGTTGGTTTCCACTCCGCCAAGGGTGCCCATTGCACTTTGCGAAAGTTTGAGACGGTGGCGCTCCTGGCGCAGTCTCGGACCTATCCCTGTCATGTGTTGCTCCTTGACGCTCCTGCGTCCGATTCGAGCGGGCGTACGCTTTCTTCAGGCAAAGCCTTGAAATAGCGATATCCGCTCCTCAGCGTGTACAAGAAAAATGGTTACTACCCGAAGGTGGCCGATGACGTGTTGACTGCCTAATTGCCTATAATCGGCATTATGGCGCTGTTTCAGGTGGGTGTGTAGGAATTTTCCGAAGTCGGAGTCGGTTATCGGTGCGTGGCAATATTGTACAGATTATACTTTTGTACAAGTATTTGAGCCGAACGGCTTGTTCGCTCTGTGAGCTCAAACCGTTGGCGGGAGACAATCATTGAACCGGATCTTCAGGGGCAGGAGGTCGACGGTTGGCGGGTCCAGCCAGTCGCGGTTCGGGCAATATCATCGGCCAGACGCGACACGGCTTTCTGATGAGCGAGCACCAGATTTTCCATGCCCGCCCCGGCTGGTTGGCGGATGACGCTGCTGCAGGTCAGCGTTTGTCGTTTGGCACCGCTGCTGCGCAGACTCAGGTTCCATACCACATCAATCATTGCGTAGTGATCAAGCACCGATTCGAACCGTCTCACATCCGTGCGCACCGACAATACCGGCTCGTCGGTCTGTTTGGGCAAGCCTGCCAGGTCGCGGGTACCAAACCGCCGCTCCAGCTCTCCTGTCAACGCATCGTGGAACTCATCACCCAACGGCGCGCCCCAGCGTTCGTTCTCCAGAATGGCCAGACGGCCATCACCCTGACGCACCACCAGTGGCGGCTGATCCACTTGGACGGCCATCAGCACCGGCTGCATTTCAAACTGGAAAGGCGCTTGCGCGGTGGTGGCCGGTGCCTGGATGGCGGGCGCGATCAGCGTGTAGTAATGCGTCGGTGTCGACGAACAGGCACCAAGACCCAACGCGCAGGCCAGGGTCAACAGGTGTTTGCGCACAGTCATTGGGCAGGCTCCGGAGCGATTTCACGGGAAGAGGAAGAACCTTTGTACGAGCCGGGCGCGGCATCGCCGGAGCGGCCACGGATCAGCGATTCAGGATGGCGGCTGAGGAAGTCGGTCAGCACGCGGACCGAGCGGGCCGTGCGCTGGACTTCTTCCATCGCCTGACCCAGTTGCTGACGCGCTGGCGAATCTTCGGAGAATGCCGAATTGGCGGTCCCGATGGTTTTCTGCGCTTGCTGCAGGGTGCCGCGCATTTGCGGAAGAATGTCGGTGTTGACCTGCTTCATGGTTTTTTGCAGTTCAACCAGGCTGCCGTTCAGGTTGGTTGCCAACTCGTCGATCGGGATTTTGCCCAGCTTGTCGACGAACGCCTGCAGTTGCTCCTGCAGCTTGTCGAAGCTGCCGCCCACGGTAGGAATTTCCAGCGGTCGGGACTTGGCGTTGTAGGCGATTTTCGGCGCTTTCGGATCGAAGTCCATCGCCACATAGAGTTGGCCTGTGAGCAGGTTGCCCGTGCGCACCTGAGCCCGGAGCCCGCGTTCGACGAAGCGGCCGAGAATGCGTGAGGTCTGTTCCTCTTCGTCGCCGCCGCCCGCCTGCTCTCTGAGTTTGTCGTTGGCCGCGCCGAGTCGCTGCGGGTAGATCACGGCGCCCACCACCCCCGGGAAGGTGCCGGTGGCCGGATCGTAGTCCAGATCGACCGAGACCACGCGACCAATGTTCACGCCCAGAAAATCCACCGGCGCATTGACCACCAGACCGCGCAGCGACTGGTTGAAGCGCATGCGGATGTACTTGGGCTCGCCATCCGGTGGCGCGAGGGCGGTGGCCTGATCTTCGAACAACTTGAACTCGGCATTGCCCTGAGCGGGCTTGGCGTCGGGGCTGTACTTGGGTTCCCGAAACGCGATGCCGCCGGAAATGATCGAGGTCAGTGACTGGGTCGAAACCTTCAGTCCCGCTGCACCCACGCTGACGTCGACACCGCTGGCATTCCAGAACCGCGAGTCGTCGAGCACGTATTTATCATTGGGCGAGTTGATGAAAATCTCGACATCGACGCCTTTTCCGTCCTTGGCGAGTTCATACGCGACGACCTGGCCCACCTGGATGCGACGGAAGTAGATGGGCGAGCCGATGTCGAGCGAGCCCAAGTCGTCGGTGTGCAGGATGAAGCGTTTGCCTTTCTCGCCAAAGGTGACGGGCGGCGGGTTTTCAAGGCCGGTAAAATTTTTCTCGGTCTTTTCCGAGCTGCCCGCGTCGGCGCCGATGAATGCGCCGGACAGCAAGGTGTCGACCCCGGAGATGCCGTGTGCACCGATGCGCGGACGTACCACCCAGTACTGAGAGTCTGCGCGGGTAAACGGCGCCGCCGACTGGTTCAGCTCAATGGTGGCCAGAACGTGTGTGCGGTCATCACTGAGCGTAATGTCGGTTACGGTGCCGATGACGACGTTTTTGTATTTAACCTGGGTCTTTTTGGCTTCCAGGCCTTCGGCGGTCTGGAAGCTGACCACGACCTTGGGCCCGACGTTGAGGAAGTCGTGGATGACCATCGAAAGCCCGATGACACCGGCAACGATCGGTACCAGCCATACCAGTGAAATGCGGGCCTTGCGCGCCTTGACCTGCGGTCGCACAGGGGTGGGCGCTGACGGGGGTAGGGTGTTATCAGACATCTTCAACCTCTGCGTCCCAGATGAGCCGGGGATCGAAACTCATGGCGGCCAACATCGTCATGACCACCACTAAACCAAAGAACAGGATGCCCAGCCGTGGCTCGATGGTACTGAGCCCGCGAAACTGAACCAGCGCCGCCACCAGGGCGACCACCAATACGTCGAGCATCGACCAGTAGCCGATCAACTCGATGAACCGATAAAGCCGTGACCGCTCGCGCATGGCCCACTGACTACGGCGCTGGCAGGTAATCAACAGCGTCCCCAGTACCAGAAACTTGATGCAGGGCACCAGCACGCTGGCGACGAAAATCAGAATGGCAATGTCCCAGGAGCCGCCTTCGGCGAACTCGATCACACCGCTCATGATGGTGTTTTCACTTGCACTGCCCAGCAGTGTCGTGAACATCACCGGCAGCGTGTTCGCCGGAATATAGAAAATCAGGCCGGCGATCAGAAAGGCCCATGTCCGGATCAGGCTGTTGGGTTTGCGGGTGTGCACGGCAGAGTCGCAACGCGGGCAATTGTGCGCGTCCTGCGGGCACACATAGCTGCACACATGGCAGAGGGTGACGTTGTGCTCACGGGCGAAAGGAATGCCGTTCATTCGGGCTCCACTCCCAACTCGTCCCACAACCTGCGGATGTCCTTGCCGGCAATCAACACGATCAACACCATCAGCATAGCCATGGCCCACAGGCCCACGCCTGGATGGACGTCGAGCATGCCGGCGAGCTTGATGATTGCCACCAGAATGCCGAGCAGGCAGACCTCGAGCATGCTCCACGGGCGCAGGTGTTCAAGGGTGCGCATGCAGGTTTTGAAGCCCGGCGCGATTTCGTTGCGGTGCGCGTGGACGAGGACCCAGAACAACAGGGCGATCTGCAGCGCCGGGGCCAGGATGATTGCCAGGCCTGCCACCAGCGCGATCAGGGTGATCTGCCCCTGGGCGAGGGCCTCGACCGATCCCCATAAGGTCACCTCGTTGTACAGCCCTTTCATACTGATGCTGATGACGGGAAATACGTTGGCGAAAATAAACAGGATGCCCGCCGCAATGCTCAGCGCCAGCATCTGTTCAATGGTCATGCGGTGCCCGCGGTCGAGCAGGGCAGCACACCGCAGGCAATACGCAGCCTCGCCCTTGTTCAGGGTTTGAGCCTGATAGAGCGAATCGCAGTGCTCGCAGATGATCCACTGTGCGGGATCGTCCAGAGGCGATGCGGTATCGGTTACAGAGCGGTCGGTCATTGTGGCCATCGTTGGCGGATTCGACGTGTTCAGGATGGTTCGGACTTGCAGCATAGCGTGCCTGAGGCTGATACCGCACAAGCGGGTTTATCGGCAGAGTATGCGTTTGTGTCACGGGTGACTGAGGTCATGAACAGCACGCGGTGAAAGTTCGAATGAGAGATTGACCACAATGCCAGCATCGGGTTCGGCGGTGGCCAGACAGTATCGGAAAACAATCAGGATCAAGGCCTGTCGACTGTTGCACTCCACCCTGGGGTTGTTGCGGCGTGTGTCGTCCAAAACGCGACAAGTGTAGCGCGACAGCGGTGTGCTGTGCTCGCAGTTCTCGTCATAACTGGCTGAAAAATCGACGTTTAACGGGCGTGGCACAGCGCTTGCTCTTGCTGTTCAAGCCGGGGCACGCGAGCGCCCGGTTTCTAATAAAAACGGAGAGCCACATGAACCGACTTGGCCAGCACCTTCGCCTTCCCGGCATACCCCCCCGCCTGTTTGTCAGCGCCGTCGCGCTGAGTGTCGCTTTCGTGTCCCAGGGCGGCTTTATCGCCTCAAGTCTTGCTGCCGAGCAGCCTGCCGCTGTCGACGGCGCGCGAATCAGCGCCGCCGACCAGGAACCGGGTAACTGGATGAGCCACGGGCGAACCTACGACGAGCAGCGTTTCAGTCCACTGAAAAAAATCAACGACAGCAACGTGAGCGGGCTGGGTCTTGCCTGGTCATACAAACTCGACATCGACCGGGGCGTCGAGGCCACACCCATCGTGGTAGATGGCGTGATGTACACCACCGGGCCGTTCTCGGTGGTCTACGCGCTAGACGCTCGTAACGGGAAACTGCTGTGGAAATACGATCCGCATTCGGACCGCAGTCGTGCGGGCGAAGCCTGTTGCGACGCGGTGAACCGTGGCGTGGCAGTGTGGAACGGTAAGGTCTTCGTGGGCGTGCTGGACGGACGTCTTGAAGCCATTGACGCCAAAACCGGGCAGAAGGTCTGGTCGGTGGACACCCGAACCAGCCCGGACCGCTCCATTACCATTACCGGCGCGCCGCGCGTGGTGAAGGGCAAGGTCATCATTGGCAACGGCGGTGCCGAATATGGCGTGCGCGGTTACATCACCGCTTACGACGCTGACACCGGGAAGCAGGACTGGCGGTTCTTCACGGTGCCGGGTGACCCGAAACTGCCGCCGGAAAACAAGGCCATGGAGATCGCCAGCAAAACCTGGTTTGGCGACAAGTTCGTCGAACAGGGCGGTGGCGGCACGGTCTGGGACTCCATGTCGTACGATCCGAAACTCAATCTGCTGTACATCGGCGTGGGCAACGCTTCGTCCTGGAACCCGCGGCTGCGGTCGGAGGGCAAGGGTGACAACCTGTTTTTGTCTTCGATCGTCGCGATCAACCCGGACAACGGTGAGTACGTCTGGCATTACCAGACCACCCCGGGAGATGCGTGGGACTTCACGGCGACCGCTCACATCATGCTCGCGGACCTGAAGATCGACGGCAAAATGCGTCAGGTGCTGATGCAATCGCCAAAGAACGGGTTCTTCTATGTCATCGATCGCAAGACTGGCGAATTGCTGTCGGCGAAGAACATCGTGCCGATCAACTGGGCCACCGGCGTGGACATGAAAACCGGTCGGCCGATTGTCGACGAGAAGGCCGCGGTCTACTGGCGCGATCCCGAGAAGAAAGCGCTGCTGGTGCAACCTGCGTTCTGGGGTGCCCATGACTGGCAACCGATGTCTTATAACCCGCAGACCGGCCTGGTCTACATCCCGGCGCACATCATGTCGGCGCTGTACCAGGACGTTGACGGTCAGCCACCACGCAAGAAGTTCAAGAGCATGTACCAGCTGCAGGTCAATACCGGGATGATGCCGGAGGACCCTGATGGCCTGCGCAAACTGGCGGACACCTGGACCGGCAAGCTGATCGCCTGGGACCCGCTCAAGCAGGAAGCGCGCTGGGAAGTGCCGTACTCGACGATCTTCAACGGCGGCACCTTGAGTACTGCGGGCAACCTGCTGTTCGAGGGCACGGCGGATGGGCGGGTGGTCGCCTATTCGGCGGATAAGGGAAAAGTGCTCTGGGAGCAACCCGCCAACACCGGTGTGATGGCAGGCCCCGTGACATACGAGGTGGACGGCGAGCAGTACGTGACGTTCATGGCGGGCTGGGGCGGTGCGTTTTCGACCTTTGCCGGTGCGCTGTCGCTGCGCGCCGGGGTCAAGCCCAATGCGCAAGTGTTGACCTACAAGCTGGGTGGGACGGCGAAGCTGCCTGACCTTAAATACAAATACGCCGACCGCAAGGTCGATCCTCCTGCGTTCACCGGCACCACCGAACAGGTGGACAAGGGCCGTGCGCTGTTCAACGGCCATTGCGACACCTGCCACGGCATCAACGCGATCAGCGGAGGCGTGTTGCCGGACCTGCGCATGCTCACCAAGGAAAACCACCAGATGTTCCTCGGGATCGTGTACGGCGGTCGGGTCAACGATGGCATGCCGTCGTTCGCCGACGAACTCAAGCCGGACGAAGTGGAACTGGTGCATCAATACATCATCAAGCGCGCCAACGACCTGAAGAAAGAAATGGCATCGGCCAAAACCGCTGCGACCCAGTAACCCCGAAATCAGCGGCGGCGGAGAACCTGTGGAAGCGCATTCATTCGCGAAGAAATCGGGCAGGCGATGCGAGTGTGTCGGCCAATCAGCCTCTTGCGAATGCATTCGCTCCCGCAGGAGAACGGACGCGTTCTGGAAGGAACGCGACAGAACAATCAATCAGCAGAGGCAGCATTCATGAGCAATTCTCTACCGATCTACCAAAGTTACATCGACGGCGCCTTCAGCGCGGGCGACAGCCTGATCGAAGTCTTCAACCCGGCCAACGGCGAGCGGCTGGGGTCAGTACCTGAAACCAGCATCAGCGAGGTCGAGCGGGCCATCGCGGCCGCCCGCAGTGCGCAGAAGGGCTGGGCACGCAAACCGGCCAATGAACGCGCCGGTTATCTGCGCCGGATCGCGACAAAGGTGCGCGAGAATGCCGACCGCCTGGCACGAATCATCACCGCCGAGCAGGGCAAGGTGTTGGGGCTGGCGCTGGTGGAGGTCAACTTCACCGCCGATTACCTGGACTACATGGCCGAGTGGGGCCGTCGCCTGGAAGGGGAAATCCTCACCAGCGACCGGCCTGGCGAAAACATCTTCGTGTTCCGCAAACCACTGGGTGTGGTGGCCGGGATCCTGCCGTGGAACTTCCCGTTCTTCCTCATTGCCCGCAAACTCGCTCCGGCGTTGATCACTGGCAACACGATCGTCATCAAGCCGAGCGAAGAAACGCCGATCAATTGCTTCGAATTCGCCAGGCTGCTGGCTGAGACCGACCTGCCCAAAGGCGTCGTCAATATTGTTTCTGGCAGGGGCGCGACCGTGGGTAACGCGCTCAGCGCCAGTGCCGCCGTGGACATGGTCAACTTTACCGGCAGCGTCGCCACTGGCCAGCGCATCATGGCGGCTGCGGCGCACAACATCACCAAACTGAACCTGGAGCTGGGCGGTAAAGCCCCGGCCATTGTGTTGGCCGATGCTGACCTGGGACTGGCCGTCAAAGCCATTACTGCATCGCGAGTGATCAATACTGGGCAAGTCTGCAACTGCGCCGAGCGGGTGTACGTCGAACGCAAAGTCGCCGATCAATTCGTCGAGCAGGTCAGCGTGGCCATGGCGGCGACCAAATATGGCGATCCGCTGACCGAAGAGGGCCTGGACATGGGCCCGCTGGTCAACAAGGCAGGTCTGGACAAGGTGGCTCAGATGGTCAAGACCGCGGTCAGCGAGGGCGCGCAGGTCATCACCGGTGGCGCTATTGCGGACAAGAACGGCAAGGGCTTTCACTACCAGCCCACCGTGCTCGCCAATTGCCGTCAGGACATGGAAGTCATGCGTCAGGAGATTTTCGGGCCAGTGTTGCCGATCCAGATCGTCGACGACCTGGACGAGGCCATCGCGTTGGCCAACGATTGCGAATACGGCCTGACATCCTCGCTCTACACCCGCGACCTGAGCGCCGCGATGCGTGCCTGCAACGAGATAGATTTCGGCGAGACCTACATCAACCGCGAGAACTTCGAAGCCATGCAAGGTTTCCATGCCGGGGTCCGAAAATCCGGGATCGGCGGCGCGGATGGCAAGCACGGCGTGTACGAATTTACGCACACGCATGTCGTGTACATCCAGATCTAAGCCAGCGTGTTCAAGTCATTCGCCACGACTGATCGCACGATTAGCGTGGACCTCTGACCCGTGGGAGTAGAGTAATCTTGACTCCCACAATCCTCCCATGTGCCTGCTGTCGTGCCGCCGGCAGGGGCATCCGGACGAACCCGGGTACAAGACATTCTTCGGCATCACGGCTAGGATCAACGCCACCTGCCGAAGTCGATGGAGTGTTGCAATGCCTGCGTGGCAATCGATCAGTTTATGGATGGACCAGCTCGACGAATCCCTGTCACCGCGAGCCTCGTTACAAGAGGATCTGGACGTTGACGTGGCAATCATTGGCGCGGGATACACCGGGCTGTGGACGGCCTATTACCTCAAGCGTCAGGCGCCTGATCTGAATGTTGTCATCATTGAGGCGCAAACCGCAGGTTTCGGTGCCTCGGGTCGTAATGGCGGCTGGGTGATGGGCAACCTGCTTGGCGAAGACCGTATGCTCGCCGGCTTGTCGGCTGAGGATCGTCGCACCTCGTACGACCTGCTGTTTGGCATTCCTGACGAGGTCAACGCTGTCATCGACCGTGAGGGCATTGACTGCGATTATCGCAAAGGCGGGGCGTTGTATTGCGCCGCCCGTTACCCTGAGCAGGAACGCACCCTGCGTGAATACCTGAACAAGCTTCACAAGCAAGGGCTGACCGAGGCGGATTACCGCTGGCTGACCCCCGACCAGTTAGCGGGGCAGCTGCGTATCGCACGTCCATACGGTGCCATTCACTACGCACATCTGGCGACCATCCAGCCGGCCAAGTTGGTGCGTGGGCTGGCGCGTGCGGTCGAGGCCATGGGCGTGCGCCTCTACGAGAACACTTCCGCCATTGACTGGCGATCAGGACGGGTAACGACCGCGCACGGTCAGATCCGCAGCCGTTGGGTGGTGCCTGCGGTTGAAGGCTACGCTGCAGAATTGCCACCGCTGGGACGCTATCAATTGCCTGTACAAAGCCTGCTGGTGGCCACTGAACCGTTGCCCGCAAGCGTCTGGGACGAGATTGGTCTGAGTCACGGCCAGGCCTTTGGTGAAAACAGTCGGCAGGTGACTTACGGTCAGCGCTCGATGGATAACCGGCTGGTGTTCGGTGCCCGGGGCGGCTATCAGTTTGGCGGGCGTCTGCGGGATAATTTCGACCTGACCGACAGTGAGGTCGAGTTGCGTCGCTACCTGTTTGGTGAACTGTTCCCGCAACTGAAAAACACCCGAATCACGCATTCGTGGGGCGGCAACCTGGGCATGTCCCGACGTTTTCATCCGCATATGCTCTGCGATCACGTCAGTGGAATTGCCCTGTCCGGTGGGTACGGCGGGGAGGGCGTCGGTGCCAGTAACCTGGGTGGCCGTACCCTGGCCGATCTGATTATGGCGCGTGACACGCCGTTGGTGCGTCAGCCTTGGGTGATCCGCGAGGGAGGGCTCAACAGGCTCAAAGGCTGGGAGCCTGAACCCTGTCGCTGGCTGGGCTACAACGCGATCATTCGCAGTTTTGTGCACGAAGATCAAACCCTGGCGGATCCATCGACCCCGGCGTGGCGAAGGAAGATCGCCAGCGGTGTGGCCGATTTCATGGAGGGGTTCATGAAATAGGCCAGTGCCCGGCCTGACGCGCTCGTCAGGTCAGTCGGTTCGGCGCCACGATCCGGTATTTCTTCATCTTGCGGTACAGCGTCGACCTCGCCACCGCGAACTCGTCAGCCACTGCGGTAATGTTCCATTGGTGGCGGCGCAAGGCCTCCAGCAGATGCTGACCTTCATCATCGGCGGTCAATCGCGCCAAAGGCGGTCGGGCTTCGACAGGCGCGGGTGAATGAAGAGCCTGCGCCTGATCAAGCAGCTCGGCGGGCAGGCAATCGGTGGTGATCCTGTCATCGTCCGCCAGCGCGACGGCGTAACGCAGCACATTGATCAACTGGCGAATATTGCCTGGCCAGGCGTACCGGCTTAGCAGCGCCATGCTCGTAGTGTCGATCCGACAGCTTTCCCCTCCGGGCTGATCACGCAGAACGGCTTCGATCACTGAGCCGATATCGCTGCGTTCGCGCAACGCCGGCAGTTGCAGCGTCATGCCGTTGAGGCGATAGAACAGGTCTTCCCGAAACGCTTTGCCGGCGATCATCTCGGAAAGGTTTTGATGGGTTGCCGAGATCACCTGGATGTCCAGAGGCAGCGGCGTGTCGGCGCCCAGCGGCGAGATTTCACGTTCGGCGAGCACCCGCAACAAACGGGTTTGCAGATGAGCGGGCATGTCACCGATTTCATCGAGAAACAGCGTGCCGCCGTTGGCGATCTCCAGTTTGCCCTTCATGCCTTTCTTGTTGGCGCCCGTGAAGCTACCGCTGCGATAACCGAACAGCTCACTTTCAATCAGGGTTTCTGGAATCGCCGCGCAATTGAGCGCGACAAAGGGACCGGCTCGGCGTTGGCTCGCCAGATGAATCGCACGGGCGAAGGCTTCTTTGCCGGTACCGGTCTCGCCGTTGATGAGAATGGGCAGGTCCTTGTCCAGCACCTTGTACAAGCGCGCGACGCTCTGTTGCAGGCGAGCGTCGGCGCCACTGAGTTGGACCAATGTTGGCGCGCGGTGGATGATGGCGGTGGGCCGACTGTCGACGGCTTTGGCGGAACGAACCTTGACCGGCATGCGCAGCCCGACCTCCACCAGACGCGTCCCGACGCGCAGTCGTGTCGCATTGGCTCCACCGTTGTTCAAGCGCAGCAACTCATCGACGTCCACCGGCAGCAGGTCACTGAGCCTGTGCCCAAGCAGTACGCCGTGGCCGTGGGTTTCATGTTCAACGAAGGCGGCACGGTTGGCGCCGATGACCCGTCCCTGATCGTCCAGCGCCAGTAACTGCTCGTTGGCCAGGTCGCTTATCTCATCGCATGGCTTGACCATCAGCGTCAGGGTGTTGCGATGGCTGTGGCGGAAGTAGGCGTTTTCGATCATCCGCGCATACATGATCACCAGTTGCAGGGTCAGGTACTGGGCTTCCTTCGGACCGTTGCTGTTCAGGCATGAGGCATTCAGGCAGCCGCGCACAGTGCCCAGCGAATCGAAGATCGGCGACACCGAACAGCTCAGTCGGTCGTTTTCATGCAGAAAATGCTCGTCGCGGTGAATGATCAGCGCGCTGCCCGAGGCCAGGCCCGTGCCGATGCCGTTGGTGCCGACCAGCGACTCGTCCCAGCGCGAGCCGACGATCAACCCCGAGTCGGCATAGGCGCTGCCCGAAGTGGGCACGCGAGAATCGAGGGCGATGCCGTGCTCGTCGCTGAGCAGCACCGCGAAACCCGCCTGACCCACGCGTTTTGCCAGCCCGCTGACGCCTTGGCCGGCAATGGACATGTAGTCGTGATGGAAGTCCTGATGGCGGTGAATCTCGGCGGCACTGAGCACCACCTTATGCCCGCGAGCGGCGGGTTTCAGGCCGTGCTCCACGACGCTGCGATACCAGGACTGCACGATCAGCCCATCGGAAGGCAGGCTGCGGTCGGGAAAATAGTCTCCGACAAAGGCATTGAGATCAGCGGGACCGGCTCCCGTGCTCTGCAAGGACATAGCGTTCTCTCCTGATGCGTCTGCGACCTGGCGGTGGCAGCGCATGAATTATTGTTGTTCAGTGCTCAGCGAATGAGGCCACGAAGGTTCTCGGCGGCGGGCGTAAGGGTTCAGACTAGCCTTTGCCAAAAATATCGCCTGTACAAAAAAAATAATCCAACGACGTAAACGTTACGCAGCAAAACCCGTACCGGCTCATCCGTTGAACGCGCGAAGCCGCTGCTGCGCGACCCAATAGCTTTCATCCGCCGGCGCGTTGCGCAGCGTTAGTCCCGGCGATGCTACAGCTGTAGCGACAGTGTAGCGCTGGCGATAAGGGCCGCTGCCAGGGCTGGCTGCCGCAGGCCTTGCGGCGCGTAAACATCGGCGTATAACTGAGCCACCGGACTGTCCCGGTGTCGCCAGGGAGTGTTGCCTATGTGGACCAAACCGACCTACACCGATCTGCGCATCGGCTTTGAAGTCACGATGTACTTCGCCAGCCGTTGAACCTAAAACGAAAGCCCCGGCAACCGCAGGTTGTCGGGGCTTTTTCGTGGCCGTTGCGCGTCGCACCCGAGGGTATCGATACGACTAAAGTTTCGCCCAGAAATCCTCCGCAAAATCGCTCAGGGCCATGGCGGGTCTGAACAGGCGGACCTCCAGCGCGATATCCCAGTGCGCATCCAGAGCACGAGTCAGCTTGCCGCTGACAAGTTCAGGTTCGGCCAGTGTTTTCGGCAGCCAGGCAAAGCCTTTGCCCTCCAGCGCCATCGACAGCAGGACGGCCGCCAGGTGCGAGCTGAACACCGTGTGCAGGTGGGGAGGGTGCGCCTCCTGACGCAGGCGTGCCGAAACGATTCGCCCCAGCCCTGATTCTGCTGTGTAACCCAGCAATGACAGCGGTTCGGCGGCGGCGTTGGGGTCGAACCGCTGTGCTTGCAAAGGCATCAGCACATCGCTGCCCACCACTTTCGAATGGAAGGATTCAGCGGGAAATTGGGGCGGTACGTCCGGGTGCTGATGACACAGCAGAAATTGCACTTCACCGCCGAGCAGCATCTGCTCGCAGACCCGCATATTGTCTGAGTGCAGCCGTATTGCCTCGATCGGGCTGGTGCGTTCCGCCGCACGAACCCAGCCGGGGAAAAAAGTGAACGACAGCGAATGCGTGGCCGCGAAGTGCAGCGTGCGCGCCTGTTTTCCGGCGACTTCGCGGGCCTCCTGACGCATCTGGTACAGCCGCCGGGTCATCTCCTGCGCACTGCCAAGCATGTGTCGCCCGGCATCGGTCAACGTCGCACCCTGCGTGGTGCGTTCGAACAGGTCCACACCCACCCACGTCTCCAGCGCACGGATCCTTCGGCTGAAGGCCGGTTGGGTCACATGGCGCAGTTCCGCAGCGCGAGAAAAGTTGCCGCTCTGCGCCAGCGCATTGAAATCTTCCAGCCAGACCAATTCCATCGTGATGCCGTCCGCGCATTGAGTGCCGCGTTTTTAGCATTGGCCGCAGTAAAAGGTCCAGCCCTAGAGTGAGCCCATCACCGGCTGCACCATCGTTTGAAACAGTCATCAAAAAAACAACAGGAGTTACCCATGCGTATCGTCGATATCCGCGAGAAAACCGTTTCCATTGCCTCGCCGATTGCCAATGCCTACATCGACTTCTCCAAGATGACCTGCTCGGTCGTCGCCGTAGTCACCGACGTGATCCGTGACGGCAAACCGGTCATCGGCTACGGCTTCAACTCCAACGGCCGCTACGGCCAGGGCGCCCTGATGCGCGACCGTTTTCTGGCCCGCGTGCTGGAAGCCGACCCTGAATCGTTGATCGACAAAGAACACGACAATCTCGACCCGTTCGCCATCTGGAAAACCCTGATGACCAACGAGAAGCCGGGCGGTCATGGTGAGCGCTCGGTCGCCGTCGGCACCATTGATATGGCGGTCTGGGATGCGGTCGCGAAGATCGAAGGCAAACCCCTGTATCGCCTGTTGGCCGACCGTTATCGCAACGGCGTGGCGGACGAAAAGGTCTGGGTGTACGCCGCCGGCGGTTACTACTACCCCGGCAAGGACCAGACCAAGCTCAAGGCGGAAATGCAGAGCTATCTGGATCGCGGCTATGACGTCGTGAAAATGAAAATCGGTGCTGTGCCGCTGGCTGAGGACCTGCGCCGTATTGAAGCAGTGCTGGAAGTGGTGGGCGATGGTCAGCGTCTGGCGGTCGATGCCAACGGCCGCTTCGACCTGAAGACCGGGATTGCTTACGCCGAAGCGATCAAACCGTACAACCTGTTCTGGTACGAAGAAGTCGGCGATCCACTGGATTACGCGCTGCAAGCGGAACTGGCCAATCACTACGACCTGCCGATGGCGACAGGCGAAAACCTGTTCTCCCATCAGGACGCCCGCAACTTGCTGCGTCACGGCGGCATGCGCCCGGACCGCGATTTCCTGCAGTTCGACTGCGCGCTGTCCTACGGCCTGGTGGAATACCTGCGCACTCTCGACGTGATGAAAGAGTTGGGCTGGTCCTCACGCCGCGTGGTGCCCCATGGCGGTCACCAGATGTCGCTGAACATCGCCGCAGGCCTGCACCTGGGCGGCAACGAATCCTATCCGGACGTGTTCCAGCCATTCGGTGGGTTTGCCGATGGCATCCGCGTCGAAAACGGCTATGTCGGCCTCCCGGACATCCCGGGCGTGGGTTTCGAAGCCAAGTCGGCGCTGTATGCGGTGATGCGCGAGCTGGGTGAGGGGGCCTGATTGCCCCGTAATGAATAGCCCTCTGTAGGAGCGTGGCTTGTCCCGCGATCTGCCGCGAAGCGGTAGTAAACCCTGACCATGCGGAGCGAATGACAAGACCGAATTGTCTGGGTCCGCTGCCGGTTCCCGGCAGATCGCGGGACAAGCCACGCTCCTACAGTTCTGCGTTCGTTACATAAAACGAAACAGTCCTTTCCC
>Ga0308163_10000949_pt1 | contig 37425 bp, 34 predicted proteins | sample PhyTR1_FD_201037 | JGI IMG/M metagenome (GOLD analysis project Ga0308163, IMG submission 201037) | Phyllosphere microbial communities from UC Gill Tract Community Farm, Albany, California, United States - DLSLT.R1 | ecosystem: Host-associated > Plants > Phyllosphere > Unclassified | place: USA... | reverse complement strand
GTGCCGAGTGGGCCAATGGCACCCAGTCGCTCGCGAACGGCGGCTACTACTGCGACGCGGCCGGTAACTGCACGGAGCGCTACGACTACGTTCAGGTGCACACCGTTCTGGCGCTGGCGCCGTCGGTGATGACGGTCGGCCTCATCGCCATCGTGGTCGTGCTCGCCCTCAGGGCGTGGCCGGCTGCGCGCTCGGCGCATGGAAGAGTGGGCATATGAATCACCCAACCCGTGTGAACCCATTCGAGATCGCGCTCTGGGCTCTGGCCGTCGTCCTCACCGGTGGTGGCGGGGTGGCACTCGCCTGGTCGGTCAGTCGCCTCGGTACGGGTGGAAGTCCCTATTCAGATGGATTCGTGGCGACTCAGATGATCTTCTCGCTCGCGCCTGTCGCTGTCACCGCGGGCCTGTTTGCCCTGGTGGCGGCGCTGGCTTTTCGCGCGGCACTTCTCGTCGTCGCCCGGCGAGCGGCTGCGTCAGCTCGTGAGGCTCGCCTCGCGGAGGCCTCGGCGACGTCCGCAATGACCACGACGTCGGCGACGACCGCGACAGGGGAGACCCCCGGGGCTGCATCCCTCACGGGTGGTGCGCCGGAGGAAGCCTCTGTGACCTCCGAGCAACCGAGGTTCAGGCAGCGTCAGCGCGCGATCGATCACTCCGCGTTCAAGAGGCCCGGAACGGAATAGCCGCCTGTCAAGTACCCGACCTTGTAGTCGGTCGGCATATAGGCTGAGCCCGTCGAAGAATCAGAGCGGAGTCGACTCATGGGCGCAAAACTGGGCCAGAACAACGTCAAGGGTGAGCAGACGAAGAACGCCATCCTCGCTGCGGCCGAGCAGCTGTTCGCGGAATCCGGATACCGAGGTGCATCGCTGGCAAACATCGCCGAGCGCGCGGGGGTGACCCAATCGGGGCTGCTTCATCACTTCAATTCGAAAGACGAACTCCTGGTCGCGGTGCTCGAGCAGCACAACCGTGACGACGATGCTCTGCTGATCGGGCCGCTCAGCATGGGTGGCGTCGACGTCATCACCGGCCTGCGCGAGTTGATCGTGCAGAACTCCGAGAACCGAGTGTCTGTCAGGCTTTTCGCCGTCCTCGTCGCAGAGAGCACGTCGGTCGACCACCCGGGTCACGACTACATGAAGGCGCGCTATGACCGACTGCGCAACAGGTTGGTCGGCGCGTTGTCCATCGGCATCCAGCGGGGGGAGATCCGTGCCGACGCCGATCTCGAGGTGCTGGCCTCGGCGCTGATCGCCTTGATGGACGGCATCCAGCTGCAGTGGATCTACAACTCGCAGGTCGACATGGGGGCGGCCTTCGACCTGGTGGCGAGCGCCCTCGTGCAGTCGATGACGGGCGGCGCCACGGCCGCCTGATCTCGAGCGAAAAGGGCCGTCCTGAGGGGCGGTCATCTTTTTGATTGATTTACCGACCGAGTACACGGTATGTTAATCACCGGACGCGGCGATCAGTCTTCGCCTTGCGCCATTTCACTCAACGAAGAGAGACAGACATGAAGAGATCGATTCTCGGGCTCGGGGCGCTTGTCGTCGCAGCGAGTCTTATGCTCGCCGGATGCTCCGCGGGATCCCCGGCCTCCACCGATTCCGCCGCCTCCACGGGGGGAACGCTCACTCTTGGCGCAACCGTGGACGCCACGTCGTGGGACACGGCAGATGCCGAGTTCGGAAACCGTCTGCAGTACATGCAGCCCGTCTACGACTCCCTCCTGCACATCGATTCGAAGCTCGAGATCACACCGTGGCTCGCATCGGCTTTCAGCTACAACGACGACAACACGCGCCTCACCCTGACCCTGCGCGACGACGTCACATTCACCGACGGCGAGGCGTTCAACGCCGACGCCGTGAAGGCCAACCTCGACCACTTCGCTACCGGAACCGGACAGAATTCGATCACGCTCGCGTCGGTCTCCTCCGTCGAGGTGACCAGCCCGACCGAGGTGGTGCTGGTGCTCAAGGCCCCCGACCCGGCGCTTCTGCGAAACCTGGCGCTCGTCTCAGGAATGATGGCATCGCCGGCGCAACTGACCACCGGTTCGCTCAAGACCACGCCGGTGGGTAGCGGCCCCTACGTACTCGACGCGGCGGCGACGGTGACGGGAAGCCAGTACACCTACAAGCGCAACGCCGACTACTGGAATGCCGATGCGTTCCCCTACGACAGCATCGTCATCAAGCCGCTCTCAGACCTCACCGCTCGACTCAACGCCTTGAAGGCGGGCGAGATCGACGCCGCGAGCGCCGACGCGAAGAGCATGGCCGAGGCTCAGGCGAGTGGCTTGACCGTCGGCAAGATGCTCGGCGACTGGCAGGGGCTCTTCATCGTCGACCGTGCGGGAGCCAAGGTTCCCGCGCTGGCCGACGAGCGAGTGCGCCAGGCGCTGAACTACGCGATCGACGGCGACGCGATCCTCAAGTCGATCCGTCTGGGCGAGGGGGAGTCGACGACGCAGATCTTCAACCCGAGCAGCCAGGCGTACGACAAGTCTCTCGACGACGCCTACCCGTACGATCCGGCGAAAGCCAAGAAGCTCCTCGCCGAGGCGGGCTACGCCGACGGCTTCGACCTCGTGCTTCCCGATCTCGCCGGATTCTCGGATGTGACCACGATCACGGTGCAGTCCCTGAAAGACGTCGGCATCCGAGTCACCACCGAGCCCGTATCCGCAGACCAGACGATCTCCCGCCTGATCAGCGGAGAGTTCCCCGTGTTCGTCTTCTCGTGGGGTTCGTCCAACTCGTGGCAAGACACGATCAAGCTCCTCACGCCGACGGCTCCCTGGAACATGATGAAGAACCAGGATCCGGAACTCGACTCCCTGATCGCTGCGGCGCAGAGCTCCTCCGGTGCTGACGCCGACACGGCCTTCCAGAAGCTGAGCGCGTTCGTCGTCGACAAGGCGTGGTTCGCCCCGTGGTACGTGCAGAACAACATCTACCTGAGCTCCGCGAAGACCTCGGTCACCATGCAGCCGCAGAACGTCGTTCCGTACATCTGGAACTACGCGCCCGCCAGCTGATCACATCGGGTGGCGTCGGAGAATCCGACGCCACCCGCCCCCATCACCTTCGAGGAAGAAGAGAGACCATGGCGATTTTCCTGCTTCGCCGGCTCGGCGCGGCCGTTGTACTCGTGTTCGTGATCGCGACCATGACGTTTCTGCTCATGAGCATGACCGGCGGCGACCCCGCCCGAAACATCCTGGGCGACGGGGCGACCGTCGAGCAGGTCGCAGCGAAGTCTGCTGAGCTCGGGCTCGATCAGCCTCTCGCGGTGCGCTACGTCGACTGGCTCGGCGCCGCGATCACAGGCGACTTCGGCCGTTCCTGGTTCACCAATGAGCCCGTGATGACGTCTCTCGCCAACAAGTTCCCCGTCTCGCTCTCGGTCGTGGTCACGGCGATTCTGGTGACCGCCCTCCTGAGCGCCGTTCTGGGTGTGACGGCGGCTGTGAAGCGAGGCTGGATCGACCGCTTCGTTCAGATGTTCGCCGTGCTCGGCTTCGCACTGCCCAACTTCTGGGTGGCGCTGATCCTCGTGACCGTCTTCGCGGTCAATCTCAAGATCCTCCCGGCCACCGGGTTCGTTCCCTTCGCCACCGACCCCGTTCGCTGGCTGCTCGGGCTGATTCTCCCGGTCGGAGCTCTCGTCGTCGGTACCATCGCCTCAACGGCGCAACAGGTGCGAGGCGCCACCATCGACGTGCTGCGGCAGGACTACGTACGCACGCTCCGCAGTCGGGGAATCAGCCACCGTTCCCTGCTCTTCAGGCACGTCCTGCGCAACGCCGCACCTCCCGCGCTCACTGTTCTGTCTCTGCAGTTCGTCGGACTGCTGGGCGGCGCCATCATCATCGAGAAGATCTTCGCGCTGCCAGGCATCGGCAGCCTGGCCGTCAACGCGACGCTGCAGGGAGATCTGCCTCAGATTCTCGGGCTGGTCGTCGTCATGGTCGTTCTCGTCGTCATCGTCAACCTGGTCATCGACTTGCTGACCGGGTGGCTCAATCCAAAGGCGCGTGTCTCATGAGTGAAGCATTGATTCCGGCAGGCGCGGTCGTCGCCGTTGCCGCCACGGGCCGTCAAAAGCTGTACCGACGCGTCTTGAAGAATCCCATGGCGGTCGTCTCTCTCGTCATCCTCGCCTTGGTCGTGCTGAGCGCCGTATTCGCCGGCCAGATCACCGGCTGGGATCCGGGCCGGGCCGACCTCAACGACGCCTTGGCGCCGCCGTTCGGCGAGCATCTGCTCGGTGCGGATGCGTCGGGGCGCGACGTTCTCGCCCGTCTCTTCTTCGGCGCCCGGGTCAGTCTCATCGGCGCGCTCATCGCTCTCGCGACCGCACTGGCTATCGGAATCCCCACGGGGCTGATCGCCGGATACTTCCAGGGCTGGTTCGATTCGCTCTCGAGCTGGTTCGCGAGCCTCCTGATGGCGATGCCCGGACTCATCGTGGTTCTCGCGCTGATCTCGGTGATCGGCCCGGGCATGGTCGGGGTCATGGTGACCTTCGGAGCGCTTCTCTCGCCCGGTGTCTTCCGGCTGACCCGCTCCGGCGTCGTCTCGGTGCGCCGCGAGCTCTACATCGATGCGGCCAAGGTCTCGGGGCTCAGCGACTACCGGATCATCTCGCGCCACGTCCTCGGCGTGATTCGGGCGCCGCTGGTGATCCAGGCATCCATGATCGCGGGAATCGCCATCGTGATTCAGGCCGGTCTCGAGTTTCTCGGTGTGGGCGACTCCTCGACCGCGAGTTGGGGTCAGATGCTGAGCGAGGCGTTCTCGAACATCTACGTCGCTCCCACCATGATTCTCTGGCCCGGCCTGATCATCGGCCTCACCGTCGGATCGCTCGCGATCTTCGGCGCCGCGCTGCGCGACACCGTGCAGGGCGCGGAACCCGTCAGGAGAGTTCGACGCCGCAAGCCGTCGAGCGTTGAGGACACCGCGACGCGCCGCCTCGACCTCAGTACGGCCGCGACCGCGGCCGTCGTCTCGCCCCGAAACGGAGGTCAGGAGGACCTCGAGCCGAACGACGCGCTGCTCGTGGTGCGCGATCTCCAGGTCGGGTATCCGCAGCCCGATGGAAGCACGACCATCGTCGTCGACGGAGTCTCTCTGCACGTCGACCGCGGCGAGGTGCTCGGTCTGGTCGGCGAGTCTGGTTCGGGCAAGTCGCAGACCGCCTTCTCGATCCTCGGCCTCCTGCCCGATACGGGGGCGATCATCGGCGGATCCATCTCGTTCGCCGGGCGCACCATCGCATCGGCCGACGGGGCGGCGCACGGAGCCGCCGCGCTCAGAGGTCGTCAGCTCGGGTACATCCCTCAAGAACCCATGTCGAACCTCGATCCGAGCTTCACCCTCGGATTCCAGCTCGTGGAGCCGATGAGGCAGATTCTCGGACTGAGCCGCCCCGCGGCCAAGGCCAAGGCCCTCGAACTGCTCGATCGCGTCGGCATCGCCGATCCTCGTCGAACATTCGACGCCTACCCGCACGAGGTCTCGGGCGGAATGGCGCAGCGGGTGCTCATCGCCGGCGCCGTCGCCTGCGATCCCGAACTGCTGATCGCCGACGAGCCCACGACCGCTCTCGATGTGACCGTGCAGGCCGAGGTTCTCGACCTTCTGCGCGGACTGCAGCGCGAGCGCAGCATGGGAATGATCATGGTGACGCACAACTTCGGTGTCGTGGCCGATATCTGCGACCGAGTGGCTGTGATGCAGGCCGGGCGGCTGGTCGAGCAGGCCGACGCGCTCGAGCTGTTCGACGATCCGCACAACCCCTATACCCGGATGCTGCTCTCCTCGACTCTCGAGAACACCGAGCCGCGATCCGCGCGCAGCGCCCAACCCGTTTCATCGAGAGGAACAGCACGATGACCGACGTCGCGAGTGTCGCGGAGCAGCCGCTTCTGACCATCAGCGGGCTCGAGGTCGAGTTCCCTGTCAAAGGATGGCGCCGTGCGCCCTTCAAGGCTCTCAAAGGTGTCTCGCTCGATATCCTTCCCGGCGAGACCATGGGCCTCGTGGGTGAGTCGGGCTCGGGCAAGACGACCATCGGCCGCGCGGTGCTCGGGCTCGCGCCGATCACGGGCGGCTCGATCACCTTCGACGGGCGAGACACCACTCGCCTGTCTCGTGCGGCTCGGCGGGCACTGAGCGCAGACATCCAGGTCGTGTTCCAAGACCCGTATACATCGCTCAACCCGGCCATGACGATCGGCGACATTCTCGCCGAACCTCTTCTCACGTCGGGAATCGCTCGAGTCGCAGCCCGAGACCGTATTCGCGAGCTGCTCGACCTGGTCAACCTGCCGTCGGATGCCGCGGATCGTCTGCCGCGCGAGTTCTCTGGCGGCCAACGGCAGCGCGTCGCGATCGCCAGGGCTCTCGCCCTGCGCCCTCGTCTCGTCGTCTGCGACGAGCCTGTCTCGGCACTCGACCTGTCGACGCAGGCTCGGGTGCTCGACCTGTTCATCGACATCCAGGAGAAGACCGGCGTGGCGTACCTCTTCGTCTCGCACGACCTGAGCGTCGTTCGGCACATCAGCCACCGCGTCGCGGTGATGTATCGCGGCGAGATCGTCGAGACGGGTGACGCCGCCACCGTGACGGGTGCGCCCGAGCATCCGTACACCCGGCGACTTCTGATGGCCGCACCGGTTCCCCACCCGACCCGGCAGGCGGCGCGCCGCTCCGAGCGTCATGCTCTTCTCGCATCCCAGCAGGCATCGGATGCGGCCCGAGAGACTGTTCGATGAGGCTGATTCTCGCGTCGGGCGTGGTTCAGGGCTCGACGTCCCTCACCAAGCGCGCCGATGTCCAGTGTTATCTCGGTATCCCGTTTGCCGCGTCGCCCGTCGGAGAGTTGCGCTTCCGGCCTCCGCAGCCCGTGGCGCCGTGGGACGGCGAGCTCGAAGCGAAGAAATTCGGGCCGGCTGCACCGCAGAATCCCGACCCGTTCATGACGGCGAACGACTACTTTCAGCCGCTGAGCTCGGAGGAGGACTGCCTCAATCTGAATGTATGGACTCCGCGGGCGGATGCACGTGCGCGCCCTGTCATGGTCTGGATCCACGGCGGGGGCTATATCGGCGGCTCCAACTCGAGCGGCCTCAACAACGGAGCAGAGCTCGCGGCCACCTTCGACGTCGTCGTGGTCTCGATCAACTACAGGCTGGGTGCGCTGGGCTACTTGCAGCTGGGACACCTGCTCGGCGAGGAGTACGCCGATGCCGGCAACCTCGGGGTTCTCGATCAGATCGCGGCCCTCGAATGGGTGCGCGACAATATCGCCGCCTTCGGTGGCGATCCGCAGTGCGTGACCGTCTTCGGTGAATCGGCCGGCGGCGCAGCCGTCGCCACCCTCCTGGGCACGCCCCGGGCGGAGGGCCTCTTCCACCGCGCGATCGTGCAGAGCGGAACGGCCGAGCGCGCTCGCAGTCTGCCGGAGTCGGAGGCGATAACCGCGGCCTTCCTCGATGCGGCGGGCCTGACCGAGCAGACCGCATCGCGACTCCTCGACATGCCACTGGAGGAGGTGCTCATCGCCCAACAGCGATTCGCCGACTCGTTCGCCCGCGGAGTCGTCGGCCTCGCGCTGCCGTTCCAACCGACGATCGACGGCAGGGTCCTGACTGAACTGCCCCTGGATGCCGTGGCCCACGGCGTCAACGGCGGAGTGCCCCTCCTGGTCGGCACGAATCGCAACGAGACCTCGTTCTTCACCGAACCGATGTCGGGCGATGGGGACTCGGCTGAAGCGACGGAATCGAAGCTCGCGGCCGTCTTCGCCGAGGAACTCTCGGCGGAGACCGGGGATCGTCCCGACTACGAGGCAATTCTCGCCGACGAGCTCGGCCGTGAACCGCGCGATCGGCAGGTGCTCGAGTCCCTCCTGACCGACAGGCTCTACCGTCAGCCGACGAACCGCCTGCTCGCCGCGCGCGCGTCGAGCACCGCCGAGACCTTTGCCTATCTGTTCACGTGGGAGACCCCTCTGTTCGACGGTCGACTCGGCGCCTGCCATGTTCTCGACGTTCCTTTCGTGTTTCGCCAGCTCCACAGAATCGAGGCGGTGTCGCTCGTCGGCGAGCATCCGCCGCAGCAGCTCTCGGATTGGATGAGCGCGATCTGGGTGCGCTTCGCGGATACGGGTGTGCCGACCTCGGCAGCTCTGCCCGAGTGGGCGCCGTACGAGCCGGATGCGCGGTCGACCATGGAGCTGAACACTCGGCCGAGGCTGCTGAGCGACCCTCTTGCCGGCCTACGCCGATTCTGGCTGGAGATGGCGGAGGTGAGTGCCTCATGACTCTCGAGAACATCACGGGTGGCGGCGAGGAATCGACCGGCGCCCTCGCGGGTACCCTCGTCGTCGACCTCAGCAGAGCGCTGGCCGGCCCGCACGCGGGCATGATGCTCGGCGATCTCGGTGCGCGGGTGGTCAAGATCGAGGCTGTGGGCTCGGGAGACGAGACCCGGCGCTGGGGTCCGCCCTTCGTGGGACCGGAGACCGATCTGCAGTCGAGCTACTTTCTGTCGTGCAATCGCAACAAGGAGTCGCTCGCGCTCGACCTGAAGTCGGCGGCCGACATCCAGATTCTCACGGCGCTTCTCGAGCGCGCCGACGTGGTGATCGAGAACTTCCGCACCGGGGTGATGGACAGGCTCGGCCTCTCGATGACCCGGCTGCACGAGATCAATCCCCGCCTCGTCATCCTCTCGATCACCGGGTTCGGCCACGACGGTCCCGAGGCGGGCCGCGCGGGCTACGACCAGATCGTCCAGGGCGAAGCCGGCCTCATGTCGATCACCGGATCCGGCCCCGACGATCCCCAGCGAGTGGGTGTTCCGATCGCAGATCTGCTGTCGGGAATGTACGGCGCCTACGGGGTCGTCGCTGCGCTGCTGGAGCGCACCGTCACCGGCGTCGGCACCGTCGTGCGCACCTCCCTGCTCTCCGCCGTCGTCGGCGTGCACGCCTTTCAAGGCACGCGGGTGACGGTCGCCGACGAGGTTCCCGAGGCCCAGGGCAATCACCACCCGTCGATCGCGCCCTACGGGCTGTTCGGATGCGCAGACGGCGCCGTGCAGATCAGCGTCGGCAACGAGTCGCTCTGGCGCCGTCTCTGCGAGCGGTTCGGCATCGACAGCGCCGACCCGCTCTTGGCGGACAACGCCCAACGCGTGCGTCACCGTCGACACACGATCGAGGTGGTCGAACGGGCATTCGCGGGTTTCGATGCTGCCGAGCTGCTGACGGCGCTCGCAGAAGCAGGCATCCCCGCGGGCACCGTGCGCAGCCTCGACGAGGTCTATCGGTGGGATCAGGCGATCTCGCAGGGGCTGCTGCTCGAGGTCGATCATCCGACGCTCGGACCTATCGAGCTTCCCGGGCCACCCATCCGCTTCTTCGCGACCGACGGTCAGAGCGAGCGCGAAACGACCAAGCGCCGACACCGACCGCCGCCTTTGCTCGACGAGCACGGTGCGTCTATTCGAGAATGGCTGGGGGAGGGCACACAGAGATGACCGCACCACGCACGAGCGCGACCGCGCTGATCTCTCTTCTGACGGATGCGGGCAGTTTTCGCTCGTGGGACGTGGCGCCGATCGATGTGACACCCGACGAGACGTATCGAGCCGAGCTGGCCCGGGCGCGGGAACGCTCTGGCGTCGACGAGTCGGTCCTCACCGGCGAAGGGCGGATCCGCGGACGCCGGGTCGCGATCGTCGCGTGCGAGTTCGGCTTTCTCGGCGGCTCGATCGGGTTGGCCGCCGCCGAGCGGCTCGTTCTCGCCATCGAGCGCGCCACACTCGAAGGGCTGCCCATACTCGCGGGCCCCGCCTCGGGCGGAACCCGCATGCAGGAGGGAACCCTCGCGTTCCTGTCGATGGTGAAGATCTCGGCTGCGGTCTCCCGACATAAGGCGGCGGGTCTGCCCTACCTCGTCTACCTGCGGCATCCCACCACGGGCGGGGTGTTCGCCTCGTGGGGTTCGCTCGGCAACGTCACGATCGCCGAGCCGAACGCGCTGATCGGGTTTCTCGGCCCTCGCGTGTACGAGGCCATCTACGGCGAGGCCTTTCCCGAGGGGGTGCAGACCTCAGAGAACCTCTACCGCAACGGGCTCATCGACGGGATCGCGAGCCCCGCGCAGCTGCCCGAACTCGTCGCGCGGGTGCTCACCGTGCTCGACCGCTCCACGTCTGCCTCGGTGCCGGAGCCGGAGCGCTGGGACGGCGTGGACGGCGACACGTGGGACTCGGTCCTGCTGTCGCGGCGTATCGACCGTCCCGGCATCCGGGCGCTGCTGCACCACGGCGCTCGGCATGTGGTGCCCCTGAACGGCACCGGTCAGGGCGAGCGCGACCTCGGGCTGGTGCTCGCTCTGGCGAAGTTCGGGTCGAGGTCGTGCGTGGTCATGGGGCAGGACAGGCAGGCGCAGCGTGCTCGAACGCCGCTCGGCCCCGCGGCGCTGCGCGAGGCCCGGCGAGGCATGCGGCTGGCGACGGATCTGCGGCTTCCGCTGGTCACGGCGATCGACACCCCGGGTGCTGCGCTCTCGACCGAGGCCGAGGAGGGCGGCTTGGCGGGCGAGATCGCGCGTTGCCTGGCCGAACTCGTGATGCATCCCGGGCAGACCATCTCTGTGATCCTCGGCGAGGGAACGGGCGGCGGTGCCCTCGCTCTTCTGCCGGCCGACCGCACGCTCGCCGGTCGGCACGCGTGGCTGTCGCCGCTGCCACCCGAGGGAGCGAGCGCGATCGTTCATCGCGACATCACCCACGCGCCACAAATGGCCGCGGCCCAGGGCATCGGGGCGGCCGCGCTGCTCGCGGACGGCATCGTCGACTGGGTCGTTCCCGAGCTGCCGGATGCCGCGGACGAGCCCGCGGAATTCTGCGCGCGCGTCTCGGCGACTCTCGAGTACTTTTTGGCGGAGCTCCACGAGCAGAGTCCTGGCCCACGTCTCGATGCCAGGCTCACTCGATATCGGCGCCTCGGGCTCTCCTAGACTCCGAGCTCGCGTGCCGTCTTCAGAGCCGCGGCGGCGAGCACTCCGCTGACCTCGTCGTCGTGCATCCAGAGCGGAACGGGTCGCGAGCGGATTCCCGCTCCGTGCAGGGCAGGAACGGCCCCGGCATCGGTCGAGTCGACGAGCCACGCGTCGAGGATGCCGCCGTCGGTGCGCGCGCCGTAGTGCAGCCCGACGGCCTCGGCGGTGACTCCGACGCCGATCGCTGTCAGGCAGGCGGCGGCCATGCCTCGGACGGCGGAGCCATCGATGATGGGGGAGACGCCGACGACGGGTGCTCGTGTCGCGGCGATGGCCTCTCGAACGCCGGGGATGTCGAGGGTCGTGCCGATCGAGACGACCGGGTTCGACGGTGCGATCAGCACCACGTCTGCGTCGAGGATGGCGGCACGCGCCTCGGGCGTGATGTTCGCCTCCTCGACGCCGCGCTGCACGAAGCCCCGCGTCGGCAGATTGGCGCGATGCTTCACCCACCACTCCTCGAAGTGGATCTCGGTATCGACGCCGTCGTCGGTGACCGATACGAACGTGGGCACGTCGGCGTCGGTCACCGGCAGCAGGCGCACACCGATCGACGGCCATCGAGACTGGATGCGCTCGGTCGCCTCGGTCAGTCGAAGCCCCTCGCGCAGAAAGTGCGAGCGGGCGATGTGCGTGCCGAGGTCGAGGTCGCCCAGGGTGAACCAGGGCCACCCCACGCCGAAAGCGGTGAGCTCGGCGCTCACACGCTCTGATTCGCCGGCCCTGCCCCAGCCACGCACCTCGTCGTTCGCGCCGGCGAGCGAGTACATGATGGAGTCGAGGTCGGGGCACACCTTCAAACCGGCGAGCCATACGTCGTCGCCGGTGTTGACGATCGCGCTCACCTCGTCGGTGTGGCCACCCTCGCCGTCGGGATGAATGATGGACAGATGATGGCGGAGTCCCCGCAGGAACTTGGCCCCGCCGACACCTCCCGCGAGTACGGCGATCTTCACCCGTCGAGTTTATCGCCGCCGCAGCCGCGTTCGACGCCGCTCAGGAGGCGAGGGCGGCGGCGGCGAGGAGAGCGCCGACCTGGTCGAAGTCTTCGCGGATGCGTCCCGCTGTGATGCGGATGAACTGCTCACTCTCGAGGGGAACCGCGTAGAACGAGCTTCCGGCGGCCACCTTGATTCCCGATGCGGCGAGCGACAGGATCGCCGCCTTCTCGTCACGCACCCGGAGCCACGTGTTGATGCCATCCGAGGGAGAATGCGCGGCGCCCGCGCGAACGAGCGCCTCCGAGAGGGCGCGCTGCCGGGCGTGATACACCCGCCTGGCCTCGGAGATCTGGGTGACGCTCGGCGATGCGGTGAGCAATTGGTAGAGGATCGTCTGCAGCATGCGAGAGGTCCAGCCGGGGCCGACCATGCGCCTCGCGACCACCCGATCGATGATGGCGGTCGGTCCGCCCAGCGCTCCGATGCGCAGATCGGGGCCGTGCGACTTCGCGAAGCTGCGCACGTGCAGCGTGCGGTGTGGAAACCACTGACCGAGGCTGAAGGCAGGCCCCGTCGTGATCTCGCCCGAGTGATCGTCTTCGATGATTACGGGGTCGCAGACGTGCGACTTGGCCCGAATGACGCGCGCGAGTTCTCGCGTCCGTTCTTCGGTCAGCGACACGCCGGTGGGGTTCTGCGCTCGCGGCTGGATGATGATGGCGGCCGGATTGAGATCGAGTGCTGCGGAGAGCAGCTCGGGTCGCATGCCCTCGGAGTCGATCGCCACCGGAATCGCCTCGACGCCGAGCTGTTCGAGCAGATCGAAGAAGGCGGGGAATCCAGGGCTCTCGACGACGACCCTGTCTCCGTAACGCACGATCGCCTCGAGCGACCGGCTGATCGCATCCAGGGCCCCGTCGAGAATCGTGAGGCTCGCGGGCACGAAGGGCCAGGATGCGCGCAGCTGCTTCTCGAGGTCGGGCAGCACACGCATGTCGAGGTAGCTCGCCGTGTCTGCTCGGGTGGGGACATGACCGAGCGCGAGCGCGAGATCGGGAAGCAGCAGCGGGTCGGGCGTTCCCGTCGACAGGTCGAGCCTCGCCACGACGTGCGAGCCGGCCAGCTCGCCGAAATGCGGAGGCATCCAGGCTGTCGAGGCCTCGAGCACGTAACTGCCGGCCCGTCCGCGCGAGGTGATGAGGCCCACTTTCGAGAGAGCCTGCCACGCGTTGCTCACCGTTGCCGGGCTCACGCCGAGCGCCGCCGCCACGTCACGCACCGTCGGTAGGCGCTCTCCCGATCGCAGTGCGCCGCCTCGAATCAGACGGGAGATGGCTGAGGCTATTCCCTCGGGCGTCTTCGTCTCGACGGCGTCGGTGATGGTGTCGAGCACTCCTGCCGTCCTTTCGTGGTGCGGTCGGCTCTTGACTTATTTACGCCGACGTCACAATCTGAAATCTAAGAGAAATGTTCAACCCCGACAATAACAAAACGGGGTTCGAGCGGAAATGCTCAGCGAGAGGACGATGCAATGACGGTAGTACGCGCAGCACTCACTCAGGCGACTTGGACCGGCGACAAGGAGTCGATGATCGCCAAGCACGAGCAGTTCGCGCGAGACGCGGCGGCTCAGGGCGCGCAGATCATCTGCTTTCAGGAGCTGTTCTACGGTCCCTACTTCGGGATCATCCAGGATGCGAAGTACTACGACTACGCCGAAGCGGCCGACGGCCCGATCGTGCAGCGGTTCCAGGCGCTGGCCAAGGAGCTCTCGATGGTCATGGTGCTGCCGATCTACGAAGAGGAGCAGCCGGGCGTTCTCTACAACACCGCGGTCGTCGTCGACGCCGACGGCACCGTGCTCGGCAAGTACCGCAAGCACCACATCCCCAACCTGCAGCAGTTCTGGGAGAAGTTCTACTTCCGCCCCGGCAACCTGGGCTACCCGGTGTTCGACACCGCCGTCGGCAAGGTCGGCGTCTACATCTGCTACGACCGCCACTTCCCCGAGGGCTGGCGCGAACTCGGCCTGAACGGCGCGCAGATCGTCTTCAACCCGTCGGCCACGAAGCCCGGCCTGTCGAACCGCCTCTGGGAGCTCGAGCAGCCCGCGGCCGCAGCGGCGAACCAGTACTACATCGGTGCGAACAACCGCATCGGTACGGAGACCGAGGAGTTCGGCGACGACGCCGTCACCTTCTACGGCAGCTCGTACTTCGTCGACCCGCGTGGCAACTACGTCGGCGACGTCGCCTCCACCGACACCGAGGAGATCGTCGTGCGCGACCTCGACCTCGAGGTCCTGCGCGAGGTGCGCAACTCGTGGCAGTTCTATCGCGATCGCCGCCCCGACTCCTACGTGGCGACGGTCGCGCCGTAACGGGAGGGCGACAGACATGGCAACGACGCTGATCACCGGCGGAACGGTCGTCTCCTCGACCGGCCGCGCCCGCGCAGATGTGCTCATCGACGGCGAGACGATCGCCGCGGTCCTCGAGCCCGGCTCCGTGCTTCTCGGCACAGACCTCACGTCGGCCGTCGACACGGTCATCGACGCCACGGGCAAGTACGTGATTCCGGGCGGCATCGACGCCCACACCCACATGCAGATGCCGTTCGGCGGAACCGAGGCATCCGACACGTTCGAGACCGGAACCCGGGCCGCGGCCTGGGGCGGAACGACCACGATCGTCGACTTCGCGATCCAGTCGTACGGCGAGAAGGTGCAGGATGGCCTGGCGGCGTGGCACGAGAAAGCGGCCGGCAACTGCGCCATCGACTACGGCTTCCATCAGATCATCGGCGATGTCAACGAGGAGTCCTTGCGGGCGATGGACGGCCTCCTCGACGAGGGCGTCTCGAGCTTCAAGCTCTTCATGGCCTACCCCGGCGTCTTTCTCAGCAACGACGGTCAGATCCTTCAGGCCATGCAGAAGTCGGCGGCCACCGGGCTCATGACGATGATGCACGCCGAGAACGGATCGGCCATCGATGTGTTCGCGCAGCAGCTGGTGAAAGACGGCTACACCGAGCCCTACTACCACGGCGTCTCGCGGCCGTGGCAGATGGAGGAGGAGGCCACGCACCGCGCGATCATGTTGGCGAACCTCACGGGTGCACCGCTCTACGTGGTGCACGTCTCGGCCAAGCAGGCGGTCGGCCAGATCGCCACGGCCCGCGACAACGGCCAGAACGTCTACGGCGAGACCTGCCCGCAGTACCTCTATCTCTCGCTCGAAGACAACCTGGGCGCGGAGGGGTTCGAGGGCGCCAAGTGGGTGTGCTCCACACCGCTGCGCTCCAAGCACGAGCACCACCAGGATCAGCTCTGGCAGGCGCTCCGCACCAATGACATCCAGATGGTCTCGACCGACCACTGCCCCTTCTGCATGAAGGGCCAGAAGGAGCTGGGTGTGGGCAACTTCACCAAGATCCCCAACGGAATCGGCTCGGTCGAGCACCGCATGGATCTGCTCTATCAAGGTGTCGTCAACGGTCACATCTCGCTGGAGCGCTGGGTCGAGATCACCTCGACCACTCCAGCTCGCATGTTCGGAATGTACGGCAAGAAGGGCGTCATCCAACCCGGTGCCGACGCCGACATCCTCGTCTACGACCCGAACGGCCACACGTCGATCGGCTACGAGAAGACGCACCACATGAACCTCGACTACTCCGCCTACGAGGGCTACGAGATCGACGGTCACGTCGACACCGTCCTCTCGCGAGGAAAAGTCGTGGTCGACGACAATCAGTACCTCGGCGCCAAGGGCGACGGCAGGTTCATCAAGCGCGGCCTCTCGCAGTACCTCATCTAAGGGACCCCATGGAATTCGGCGCAGTACTTCAGACCAACCCGCCCGCCTCTCGCACGGTGCATCTCGCGAAGCTGGCCGAGCAGCACGGCTTCGAATACGTGTGGACATTCGACTCGCACCTGCTCTGGCAGGAGCCCTACGTGATCTACAGCCAGATCTTGAACGAGACCCACCGGGTCAAGGTCGGTCCGATGGTCACGAATCCGGCTACGCGCGACTGGACAGTCACGGCATCGCTCTACGCCACGCTCAACGAGATGTACGGCAATCGCACCATCATGGGCATCGGCCGGGGCGACTCGGCGGTGCGCGTCACCAACGGTGCTCCGACCACCCTCAAGGCGCTGCGCGAGTCCATCCACGTCATCCGTGAGCTGGCCAACTCCCGGCCCGTGGAGTACAACGGCGCGGAGCTGCGGTTTCCGTGGAGCGTCGGCAGCGAGCTGGATGTCTGGGTCGCCGCATACGGTCCGCTCGCCTTGAAGCTCACGGGTGAGGTCGGCGACGGCTTCATCCTGCAGCTGGCAGACCTCGACATCGCCGAGTGGATGATCAAGACCGTCCGTGCAGCGGCGGAGAACGTCGGCCGTGATCCCGACGAGATCGCGTTCTGCGTCGCGGCTCCGATGTACATCGGCGACGACTGGCAGCACATGCGTGACCAGTGCCGATGGTTCGGCGGCATGGTGGGCAATCACGTGGCCGACATCGTGTCGAAGTACGGCTCCGACTCGTCTGTGCCCGCGGCACTCACCGACTACATCAAAGACCGCGAGGGCTACGACTACAACGAGCACGGCCGCGCGGGCAACAGCCACACGGCCTTCGTGCCCGACGAGATCGTCGACCGGTTCTGCCTGCTGGGCACCGCCGACGACCACATCGAGAAGCTCAAGAAGCTGAAGGACATCGGCGTCACCCAGTTCGCGGGCTACCTGCAGCACGACAACAAAGAGGAGACCCTCCGCGTGTACGGCGAGACCGTGATCCCCGCGCTCAAAGAGCACATCACGGCCAAGGCATGACCCGAACCGGCTCCCCGCTCGGCCGCCGAGTGCTCTTCGGAGTACTCGGGGTCGTCGTGCTGGCGGCTGTCTGGGAGCTGTACAAGGCGCTCGGCCCGGCGACCGGAGTGGTGCTGGGTGACCTCACCGTGCTTCCGCGTACGAGCGACTTGGCGATGCCCCATGTCTGGGACATGGTCGCCCGGCTGTTCCGGCCCGTTCGCTCGTCTGGCGACGACGAGATGATGTGGCAGGCCGTGCTGCAGGCGTCGTTCTTCAGCCTCGGCGTCGCCGCCGTCGGCTGGCTCGTCGGCGTCGTAGTGGGCATGCTGCTCGCCATCGTCATGCAACGGTTCCGCACAGCCGAATCGGCGCTTCTCCCGTGGATCGTCCTCAGCCAGACGGTTCCGCTCATCGCCATCGCACCGCTGGTCAAGCGATGGGGATCGCAGATCGAGATCGGATCGTTCAGCTGGGAGAACTGGATGTCGGTAGCCCTGATCGCCTCGTATCTCGCCTTCTTCCCCGTCTCGATCGGCGCCCTGCGCGGCCTCGAATCTCCCGATGTGAATCACGTCGAGCTGATGCGCACCTACTCCGTCGGGTGGTGGGCGACTCTCATCAGACTCCGTCTGCCGGCGAGCGTGCCCTATCTGCTCCCCGCGTTGCGCCTCGCGGCCGCCAACGCCGTGATCGGCACCGTGGTGGCAGAGGTCTCGATCGGACTGCGCGGCGGTATCGGACGCATGATCGTCGAGTACGCCGCGGCAGCCGGAGGAGATCCGGCAAAACCGTGGGCGCCCATCTTCGGAGCCGTCGTCGTCGGCCTCCTGGCCGCGGGCGTCGTCGCCCTGATCGGCCTCGCCCTCACCCGCTACCGTCGAGGAGAGACCCCCGCATGAGCACCGCACCGTCTGCACAGGGCCAGCCCATCGCATCCACCGGCCCTGCGGCCGTCTCGGTGGCCGGGGTGAGCAAGGTGTTCGCCTCGCGCAAGGGCGCGGATGTGACGGCGCTCGAAGCCGTCGACCTCACGATCGCGCCGGGCGAGTTCGTCTCGCTCATCGGCCCCTCCGGATGCGGGAAGTCGACGCTGCTGCGACTCATCGCCGACCTCGACTCGCCGACGAGCGGCTCGATAGAGGTGTTCGGCAAGACGGCGAGGCAGGCGCGCATCGACCAGGCCTACGGCATCGCCTTTCAGCAGGCGGGTCTGCTGCCCTGGAGGACTGTGCGCTCGAACATCGAGCTGCCACTCGAACTGCACAGGGTCGGCAAGCCTGCCCGCGCGGCGCGCTCGTCGGAGTTACTCGCGCTCGTCGGACTCTCCGACTTCGCCGACAAATACCCCGACCAGCTCTCCGGCGGCATGCAGCAACGGGTCGCGATCGCCCGTTCCCTCGCCGAGAGCCCCGGCCTGCTGCTCATGGACGAGCCGTTCGGTGCGCTCGATGAGATGACACGTGAGCGCATGCAGACCGAGCTCGTGCGTATCTGCGCAGAGACCGGCGCCGCCGTGGTCTTCGTCACCCACTCGATTCCCGAAGCCGTCTTCCTCTCGAACAGGGTCGTCGTGATGTCGCCCCGGCCCGGACGCATCCGAGACGTAATCGCCGTCGACCTCGGCCGAGCCGAGGGCCGCGGCGAAGGGCTGCGCGAGGCCGACAGCTTCTTCGAGGCGGTGGTGGCCGTGCGTGAGAGCCTGCACGGAGAACCCGCCGGTGCGCCCGCCGCACGAGGGGTCGATCAACGATGAAGCAGACCGCGTCTCTGCCACGCACGATCCTCGCACCGGTCCTTCTCGGTGTGCTCGCGGTCGCGCTCTGGCAGCTGGCCGTGGTTGTCCTCGAGATCAAGCCGTTCGTTCTGCCATCCCCGGTCTCGATCGCTACGGAGTTCTCATCGAGCGTCTCGAGCGTCTGGACGGCGAGCCTCGTGACGGGAGCGAACGCCCTGATCGGTCTGTTGATCGGTGCGATAGTTGGCATCATCGCGGCGATCATCGCCACCGTGCTGCCCATCACAGACGAGCTGAGTGCGCCACTCGTGGCAGCCGCGTCGGTGATTCCCATCGTGGCTCTGGCCCCCGTCTTCTACACGATGTTCGGAGCAGACAAAGAGACGGCGAGGCAGCTCGTCGCCGCGCTCGCCGTCTTCATCCCGGTCTACCTCAACACCCTGCGCGGGTTGCGTCAGGCCAGACCCGTGCACCGCGATCTCATGAGGGCGTACGGTGCCTCGGCCTGGCAAGCGACGCGTGCGGTGACCCTGCCCGGTGCCGTTCCGTTCCTGTTCATCGGGCTGCGCATCGCGTCGAGCCTGGCCGTGATCTCCGCCCTCATCGGTGAGTACTTCGGAGGCCCGATCGGCGGACTCGGCAAGTCGATCACCTCTGCCGCGGCCTCGAGCAACTACTCGCTCGCCTACGCCTACGTGCTTGGCGCGATCCTTCTCGGGCTCGTCTTCTACGTCGTGACGCTCGGCGTCGAAAAGCTCGTCTCTCCGCACCGCGCCTCTGCCTCGGCCCCCTAGAACGTCCGCCTCTTTCCGGCGGCCCTGCACCACCCAGCGCACCATCACAGGAGGAACAATGAAACACAGCAAACGCCTCATTGTCACCGGCGCCATCGCGGCAGTCTCGGCGCTCGCACTCGCGGGCTGCAGTTCGAGCGGCTCCGACGACTCCACGGATTCCGCGAGTGGAGACCTCACCCCGGTGACTCTGCAGCTGCAGTGGTTCGCCCAAGCACAGTTCGCGGGCTACTACGCGGCGCTCGACCAGGGCTACTACAAAGACGAGGGTCTCGACGTGACGATCCTCGAGGGCGGCGCAGACATCGTGCCGCAGGATGTGCTGTCGGGCGGAGACGCCGACTACGCGATCTCGTGGGTGCCCAAGGTGCTGGGCTCGATCGAGCAGGGCGCCGAGATCACCGACGTGGCGCAGATCTTCGAGCGCAGCGCCACCACGCAGATCTCGATGAAAGACAAGAACATCACGACGGCCGCCGATCTGAAGGGAAAGAAGGTCGGCAGCTGGGGCTACGGCAACGAGTGGGAGCTCTTCGCCGGCATGCAGAAAGCCGACGTCGCGCCCGATGACATCTCGCTCGTGCAGCAGGCATTCGACATGAACGGCTTCCTCGCCGGTGATATCGACGCCGCTCAGGCCATGACCTACAACGAGTACGCGCAGGTTCTCGAGTCTGAGAACCCGGCGACGGGAAAACTCTTCACCCCCGACGACCTCAACGTGATCGACTGGAACAAGGAGGGCACGGCGATGCTCCAGGACGCGATCTGGGCCGACTCGGCCAAGCTCGCCGATGACGACGCCTACGCCGACCAGACCGTCAAGTTCATCAAGGCGTCCATCAAGGGATGGATCTACGCGAAGGACAACCCGGAGAAGGCTGCGGCCATCGTGACCGCCGCGGGCTCCACGCTCGGTGAGAGCCACCAGCTGTGGATGACCAACGAGGTCAACAAGCTGATCTGGCCGTCGACCTCGGGCGGCATCGGCATGATCGACGAGGATGCCTGGAAGCAGACCGTCGACATCGCCATGGGAACCAAGAATGAGACCGGCGCAACCGTTATCTCGGCCGAGCCGCCGGCATCCGCTCACACCAACGAGTACGTCGAAAAGGCGCTGGCCGAGTTGAAAGACGAGGGCGTCGACACCGAAGGTGCCGACTTCACACCCATCGACGTCACCCTGAAAGCCGGCGGCGAGTAACGCGCATTCAACATCACGGACTGCTTCGCTGATCGAGTAGCCCGCGCGACGAAGGAGCCGGGCGTATCGAGATCAACACGATCTCGATACGCTCGTTCCTCGCTACTCGATCAGCGCACCTTCCATAGAAAGAACAGGCACCACCGTGATTCCCACCTCTGACGACGGCAAGCGCGCGTACGACCTCGACCGGGCCTACGTCTTCCACTCATGGTCGGCGCAGGCCGCCCTCGACCCCATGGTCATCGCCGGCGGATCCGGCACCCGAGTCTGGGATCACGACGGCAACGAATTCCTAGACTTCTCGAGTCAACTCGTCAACGTGAACATCGGCCACCAGCATCCCGCGGTGCGCGACGCGATCAAGGCGCAGGCCGACGTGCTGACCACCGTCGCGCCCGCCCACGCCAACCTGGCACGCGGCGAGGCGGCCCGTCGCATCCTGGATCGTGCGGGGGCGGGCTTCAGCAAGGTCTTCTTCACGAACGGCGGCGCGGACGCGAATGAGAACGCGATCCGCATGGCCCGGCTCTACACCGGGCGCGACAAGGTGCTGTCGATGTACCGCTCGTATCACGGCAACACCGGTGCTGCTGTGGTGGCGACGGGGGACTGGCGCCGCGTGCCGAACGAATACGCCCGGGGGCATGTGCACTTCTTCGGGCCGTTCTCGTATCGCTCGGAGTTCTGGAGCAGCAGCCCGGCCGAGGAGAGCGAGCGGGCCCTGCACCACCTGCGCCGTGTCATCCAGAGCGAGGGTGCTGCGTCGATCGCCGCCATTCTGATCGAGACGATCCCGGGAACGGCGGGTGTGCTCGTGCCGCCGCCCGGATATCTCGCGGGGGTGAGGGCGCTCGCCGACGAGTTCGGCATCGTGCTGATCTTCGACGAGGTCATGGCGGGCTTCGGTCGCACCGGTGACTGGTTCGCGTTCCAGTCGCTGGCGGAGGACGGCGCCACTGTCGTGCCCGACCTCATCACCTTCGCCAAGGGAGTCAACTCGGGGTACGTGCCGGTCGGCGGCGTGATCATCTCGCCGGCGATCGCGGCCGCGTTCGACGAGACGGTTTTCCCCGGCGGGCTCACCTATTCAGGGCATCCGCTCGCCATGGCCTCGATCGTGGGGGCGCTCGACGCCATGGAGACCGAGGGCATCGTCGCGAACGCGAAGCGCGTTGGAGCCGATGTCATCGGACCGGGCCTGCGTGCGCTGCAGGCCAAGCATCCGTCGATCATCGGCGAGGTGCGCGGCCTCGGCGTCTTCTGGGCGCTCGACCTCGTCGCCGATCCCGAGACGCGCGAGCCGGTGGCGCCGTCGGTGATCGGCGCGCTCAAGAAGGCTCTGTTGTCGCTCGGGCTGCTGCCGTTCTTCGCCGACAACAGACTGCACGTGGTGCCGCCCTGCGTGGTGACCGACGAGGAGGTGGCTCGGGCGCTCGATCTCTACGACCAGGCGTTCTCGAGCTTCTGACGCTGAACCGTGTACCGCAGGTGAAGAGTTCGGGCCTTACTCCTTAGTTCAGCTTCTAGACTGTCGAACTATGGACGTCGGACGACTCAATCTGTTGCGCGAACTCGCAGAGCGGGGCAGCATCACCGAGGTGGCGAAGGCCACCCACCGCACCGCGTCGGGCATCTCGCAGCAGCTGCGCAAGCTCGAGTCGGAGGCGGGGCTTCCTCTGACCGAGAAGGTGGGCCGTGGCATTGCTCTGACCGACGCGGGCAGGGCCCTGGCGCGCAGTGCGACCGACGTGGCCATCGCGCTCGAGAAGGCCGAAGCCGTGTGGGACGAGTTCCGCAACGATCCCACGGGCACGGTGTCGCTCGCGACGTTCCCGACGGCGGGGCAGATGCTGCTGCCGGGAATGCTCAAGCGCGTGGCAGAGACCGGCGGGCTCACTGTCCACTGCTCCGACCGAGACCCGGAGTCTGAGGGTTTTCCTTCGCTCACGAGCGATTTCGACATCGTGCTCGCGCACTCGCCGAAGCCGGCGGCCTTCTGGAACGACAAGAACCTGCTCGCCGTGCCGTTGATGACGGAGCCGCTCGATATCGCGCTTCCGCCGGGGCATCGGCTCGCCGACAAGGACTTCCTGGTGCCTTCCGATCTCATCGGCGAGCAGTGGATCGGGGTGCCCTGGGGCTACCCCTTCGAGCGCACACTCAACGACATCTTCGAGGCGGCCGGAGTGCCGGTGAGCTTCTTTCAGCGCTTCGGCGACACCCGGGTGACCGAGGCGCTGGTCGCCGCGGGCCTCGGCGTCGCGGTTCTTCCCTGCTACACGGCGGCAGGCGCCTACCGCGACCGCATCGTGCTCAAGAACCTGCAGGGCGTCGTCGCCGAGCGGCACATCGCTATCCTGATGCGGCCCGACCGAGCCGAACGCCTGGCCGTGCGCACCGTGGTCGATGCGCTGCGCGCCGAAGCGGCCGCCGTGGTCGAGGCGAACAAGCACCGCAACCCGCCGGCCGCTTAGCTGCGGCTGTGTGGCCTCCCGTCAGTTCTTCGGCGTGGCCCTGCGCAGAATGAAGTAGCCCGTGATGGCGGCGATGACCGTGGGCACGAGGCTCCAGGCGATCACACCCGACGGACCGTTCGAGTCGAACCAGGCACCCACTGAGGGCCAGCTGTTCGTGAACGACACCAGCGCGATGCCGGCGATCATCACGAGACCGAGTGTTCCGAAGACCACGAGCATTCCGTTGTTACGCCACCGCTGGTAGATGGTCGCGATCGTGGCTCCGACGAAATAGAAGAACAGATACGAGGCGAAGTAGAGCCCGAATCGCTCGATCCATGACGCGTCCGCGCCGCCGAAGTAGAAGCTGGCGAACATGGTGCCGCCCAGCCCCCATCCGTGGGTGGCGACTTCGATCGAGGCCAGAACGGTCAGGCACGCGCTGAAGAATGCCGAGAGCGCGATAAAGGTGAGCGCGCTGCCCAGCCAGAAGTCGCGCCTTGTCACGCTGAATCCGAGAGCGAAGGGGAACGTGTAGGCCACGGACTGGATGCCCAGCACGAGCATGTAGACGAAGATGTAGAAGAGGGCGCCGGAGTACTCGAGGCCATCTCTCGCGTCCATCCTGTCGGCCTCGTTGGAGACCGACGCGAAGATGATCCACCAGATCGCGACGTTCACCACGAAGATGCCCGCCATGATCATCCACGGCACAGCGAAGACGCTGTAGCGGTTCACGAGGTGCAGCCGAACGACGGCGAGGATGTTCGAGGCTCTGCCGGGCCGGTCGATTCGCGCCTCGTCGAGGGCCGGTTGAGTGAGGGTGCTCATGCGCTCTGCTCCAATACTGTCTGGCTGCTGCTTGTCCGGCTGCTTCCGGTCAGGCGCACGACGAGTTGCTGCAGCGACACGGGCGAGAGCTCGAGGCCCATCTCGGTGGCGCGTGCGCGATCTTGAGGCGTGAGACGGCCTACCGTCACCGAGGCGAGGCCGCCGACACCGTCGCGGTGCAGCACCTCTCGGTCGGCCACGAAGGCGTCGACGCCCTGCCTCGTGCCGACCACGGTCGTTGCCGAGCCCCGCAGAGTCTCCGCGTCTTGGTCGATGAGCAGCTTGCCCTCGTCGATCACGAGAACATGCTCGAGCAGGTTGCTCACCTCGTCGATGAGGTGAGTCGAGAGGATGACGGTGCGTGGATGCTCGCCGAAGTCCTCGAGGAGGCGATCGTAGAAGATCTGCCGGGCCACGGCATCCAGCCCCAGGTACGGCTCGTCGAAGAACGTCAGCGGGGCGCGGGATGCCAGCCCCACGATGACGCCGATGGCCGACAGTTGGCCGCGCGACAGCTTCTTGATGCGGCGGTTCAGCGGCAGCCGGAAGTCGGCGATGAGGCGGTCGGCGAGGGCAGCATCCCAGTTGGGGAAGAACCAGGGCGCGCTGGTGAACACGTGCCGCGGCTTGAAGTCGTCGGGGTAGCGCTGACTCTCTTTGATGAAGCACACGTTCTTCAGCACACCCGAGTTCTCGACCGGCTGTTCGCCGAACACCCGGATCTCGCCGCGGGTGGCGAAGTCCTGACCGGTCAGCAGCTGCATCAGCGTGGTCTTGCCCGCGCCGTTGCGGCCGAGCAGGCCGTGGATCGTGTTCTTCTGCACGCTGAAGCTCACGTCGTCGACGGCGGTCGTGTCGCCGAAGCGGCGGGTGAGGTGCGATACCTCTACTACTGCACTCATGCTGTGCCTTCCTTTCTGATCATGTCGATCAACTGCGCTTCACCGATGCCGAGTTTCTCTGCCTCGACCATCAGCGGCGCGATGAATTCGTTCTGGAACTGGTCTCGGCGCTTGGCCACCAGTCGGTCTCGGGCGCCGGATGCGACGAACATGCCGATGCCGCGTTTCTTATAGAGGATGCCGTCGTCGACGAGCACATTGACTCCCTTGCCTGCGGTTGCCGGGTTGATGCGATGGAATGCGGCGAACTCGTTCGTCGATGGAACCTGCGCCTCTTCGGGCAAGGCGCCAGCGATGATGTCGTTCTCGATCAGCTCGGCGATCTGCACGAAGATCGGTCGAGAGTCATCCACGACGCGATCCCTTCGTTGGTTCATTACTCATGTAACTAACCAACCAGGCGGCACGAATTCTGTCAACACTTTCTTTTCCATGCCCGACTGGGTCGACATCAGCCTCGCCGGTCGAGTAGGCCGCCTGCGGCCGTATCGAGACCACGCCGAGGCGATCTCGATACGCCGACTCGTTCCTCGCGCGGCTACTCGATCAGCGCGCAGCCGGGACGCCGAGCGGCTACGGGCGGTAGACTCGAATGTTGTGAACAAATTCAAGAAGACTCCCTACACCGTGGGGGTGCACGACCTCATCCACCGGCCCGGCGAGATGCGCGAGCACGAACTCGAGATCGTTGTTCCCGAGAAGCTCGGCGAGGGCCTCGTGGCCGTTCAGGCCGACTCGATTCTCGACGTCGACGTGCGTCTCGAGGGTCTGCACGACGGCATTCTGGCCTCGGTTCACGTCTCCGGAACGGCCGACGGCGTCTGCGGGCGCTGCCTCACCGACATCCATCTGCCGGTAGAAGTCGAATTCCAAGACGTTTTCGCGTATTCTCTTGACGAAGCTTTTGATTACTCGGTTCTCGACGATCACGTCGACCTCGAACCGATGATCAGGGATGCGGTGGTACTTTCACTGCCGTTCCAACCGGTCTGTCGGCCGGATTGCCCAGGACTAGACCCGGAGACGGGTGAGAAGCTGGCCGATCAGCCGCGTGACGAACCCCAGCAGATCACCGATCCGCGCTGGGCTGCGCTCGCAGGCTTTGAAGCTTCCACCCAGACTGACCAAGCAGACACCGACGCCTCCGCGCGACCCGAGTGACCTGAACGATAGAGAAAAGAGAAGATCATGGCTGTTCCGAAGAGAAAGATGTCGCGGGCTTCCACCCGCATGCGTCGCGCTCAGTGGAAGGCTACGGCCCCCACCCTCGTCAAGACGATCGAGAACGGCAAGACTGTCTACAGCCTGCCGCACCGCGCCAAGATCGTCGAAGACTCCGCAGGCACCCCCCTGTTCATGGAGTACAAGGGCCGCAAGGTCGCAGACATCTAAGACTCCTGCTGTCGGCAACGACAACAGATGCGTCACCAAGGAGCGCCTCGATGGTTTCTGAACACGAAACCGACGGGTCGCTCCTTTTGGCGACTCTGCAGATCGATCTTCCCGACGACCTGCTCGAGCTCGCACTGACTCACCGCTCCTACTCCTACGAGCACGGCGGCATTCCCACTAACGAGCGCCTCGAGTTCCTCGGCGACTCGATTCTGGGCCAAGCTGTCACGGTCATGCTCTACCGCCGCTTTCCCGATCTCGAAGAGGGCGAACTGGCCAAGCGCCGCGCCAGCCTCGTGTCGACGGTCGCTCTGGCGGAGATCGCCCGAGGCATCGAACTGGGCCGTTTCGTTCGACTGGGTCGCGGCGAAGAGCTCACGGGTGGGCGCGACAAGCCGTCGATTCTCGCCGACACGATGGAGGCCGTCATCGGCGCCAGCTATCTGGGCGCGGGCCCGGATGCGGCGACCGCGCTGGTGCTTCGTCTCGTAGCCCCCCTCGCCACTGCTCCCGGTCACTTCCGCATCTCGATGGACCCCAAGACGTCGCTGCAGGAGGCCGCCGGTCAGAAGGGTCTGGCCGCCCCCGTGTACGAACTGAGTGAATCCGGCCCCGACCACCAGAAGGTGTTCGTCGCCACCGTGCGCGTGTCGACCACGGCCGGAGCCGTCGTGGTGCAGGCCACGGGCGAGGGGCCGTCGAAGAAGCAGGCCGAGGCATCCGCTGCCCGTGATGCCGTGGCCATGCTGGCGGCGCAGCCGACAGAATCGGCATCGGCCTAGAGTGCCCGAACTCCCCGAGGTCGAGGTCGTGCGGGCGGGCCTCGAGCGGGCTGTCTCTGGCGCGCTGATCACCGCCGTCGAGGTCTTCGACCAGCGCTCGCTCAAACGACACAGCCCTGCGGCGGGCGCCTTCGTCGACCTGCTCGAGGGGCGCCGGATGCTGTCGGCTGTGCGCCGAGGCAAGTTCCTGTGGTTCCCGCTCGACGACGCGACGGATGTCGTCGGTCGGGCTCTGGTGACCCACCTCGGGATGAGTGGACAGGTTCTGCTGCGAACGCCGGGCGTCGAGGAGGACGGCCTGCTGCGCATCCGGCTGCACATCGAGCATCCCGAGCACGGCGAGTTCTGGGTGAACTTCGTCGACCAGCGCATCTTCGGCTCGATGGCCGTCGACTCCCTTCAGCCGACGGTCGACGGACGTGCCGCGGGGCGGGGGAGCGAGCTCGCATCGATTCCTAGCCAGGTGTCGCACATCGCCCGTGATCCTCTCGATCCCGCATTCAGCGACGCGGCTTTCTTCGCCTCGCTCGCTCGCAAGAACACCGGCGTCAAGAGGGCGATGCTCGACCAGAACCTCATCAGCGGCATCGGCAACATCTACGCCGACGAGTCGCTGTGGGCGGCGCGCGTCCACTACGCGCAGCCCGCGTCGTCGCTGCCCCGCGCCAAGGCGAAGCTGCTGCTGGCCGAGGTGCGATTCGTGCTCGAGAAGGCGCTCGCCGAGGGCGGAACGAGCTTCGACGCGCAGTACGTGAATGTGAACGGCGCATCCGGATATTTCTCGCACAGCCTCAACGCCTACGGGCGGCAGGGCCAGCCGTGTCCGCGCTGCGGACGCCCGATCGTGCGCGAGAGCTTCATGAATCGCGGGTCGCATTTCTGCGCCCACTGCCAGCGTCTTCGATGAGATGCTGACCTGCTCCGAACTGCGGAATTGCTGAACGCCTCAAGAGATCATCCGCACGTCGCATTTTGACGATCTGTGGCTCATCCGCAGAGCTGATTGAGAGGATGCTCACCGGATGCTCAGGGTCGGTGCGTGCATACTTGCCGCTGATCATTCGAACAGGAAGGACTCGGCGTGAGCGAAAACGACGCATCGAGTGGGCCCCAGTTGGAGCCCTGGTTCAGCGAGACCCCGAAACCGCGCCGACGCCCTGAGGCGGAGACGGTGCCGATCGAGGCGCTGTCCGGCGTCGACTTCTCGAATGACACTTCGCCGATGATCACGGCGCCCACCGAGCAGCTCTCGGTGGAGCAGCAGGAGCAGCCCTGGTTTGAGCGCGACATCGACGCCCGGCCCGAGGCGTCCGGCACGGAGGGTGAAGCCGCCGTCGCCGCATCAGCCGAGCCCGCCGAGAGGCCGAACGCCCGCCGTCGCCGTCTGCGTCGCACCAGCCTCGCGGTTCTCGGAGGAGCCCGTCCCGACGCCATCGAGGGTGCACCCGGCGACCGCCAGGCGTACTCGTCGATGGCACTCATCCTGATGTTCACCGCCACGGTCGCGGCGTTGTCGATGGCCTTCGCTCTCGGCATGGTGTTCCACGCCGACTGGTTCTGGTTCATTCCCGTGGGCATCTTCTGGGGTGCGGGGATCTTCGCCATCGACAGGGCTCTCACGATCCAACTGTCGAATACGAAAGGCGCGTGGAAGACCACCTTCGCCGTCGTTCCGCGCGTGCTGCTCGCCGCCATTCTCGGCACGGTCATCTCGACGCCGGTTACCCTGCAGATCTTCGCGCCCGAGATCAGCGCCCAGATTCTGGTGATGGAAGCCGAGGCGCGGACATCGTTCGCCAACCAGCTCGCCAGTGACCCTGTGCTCTCGACCGAAGACTCAGTGCGCGCCGCGATCGCGAGCAACCAGGCGATCATCGACAAGAGCGATGCGGTCGACCCGATGACCGACCCCACCTACGCCGCCGCGAAGAAGGCCGAGGATGCGGCGCTCGCCGATCTCAACGCCAAGACCGCCGCGTGGCAGTCCGAGGCCAACGGCACCGGGGGCACGGGTCAGTTCGGTGCGGGCGCCGTCACGGCGGTGGCGAAGGAGGCCGTCGACGCGGCCCAGACCGTCTACGACCAGGCGCAGAAAGCAACCGCTGCGGCGCTCGCGACTGCGCAGCCCGCACTGACATCGCAGTTGAAGGATTCGAAGACCACGGCCGAGGCTGCGCTCACCAAGGCGCAGGCCGACCTGGCCACGATCGAGCAGCGCAAGTCAGACTTCCAGGCCCAGAACGATGCTGCCGTCTCATCGAGCGACGGCATCAGCAACCGCCTCACCGCGCTCGACCGGCTGAGCAAAGAGAGCCCGTCCGCGGGACTCGCCCACGTCATGGTGTTCCTGCTGTTCTTCGCGATCGAGTTGCTTCCGGTGATCATCAAGCTGCTGCGCAACCTCGGCAACAAGGAGTCGGTGCACGACGAGACCGCGCGCGAGCACGACCGCACCGAGATCGCGCGGGTGCGCCAGCAGTTCGCGCTCGAGCGCGACCAGGCGCTTCTGGATGCTCAGATCACCTCGGGCAGGCTGGCCACGCTGAGGCAGCTGGCCGAGCACGAGGAAGAACTCGCTCTCGCCACGGGCAAGGAGCGCAACGTCGGACTCGACGACCGGGTTCGCAGCAAGAGCCAGGACTTCTTCGACGAATGGGATCGCGAACAGACCGCTCAGCGCCGCCGCTGATCAGGCGGTGACGTCTACCTCAGCCGGTTCGACAGGAGCGTGGTGGGGGCGACCGGTGAGGTGGCCCGTGAGGGCGACCAGAAGAGTGATGAAGGCGGCAAGGGCCACGCCCCAGCCGATGTGGATGGTGAGCAGGAGAGCTCCGACGGCGGCGCCTCCGCCGATGAGCAGGATGGCGCCGGCGCGCCGGAACCACGGCTGACCCGAGCCGCCCGCCAGTCGCGAGTCGGCAGCGAGACCCGTGATGGTCGACGTCACCACCACCGTGGTGACGTCTTTGACCGCGATGTGCCGCGCCGTCGCAGCCTGAACGCCCATGACCAGGGCGAAGCACCCGGTGAAGATGTATTCGTAGGGGGGTGGGGGAGGCCCGTCGAAAACGAAGAGGGCGATGGTCAGGCCGACCATGACCGTTCCCACGATGCTGAACAGCACGGTGCTGTGTGTGGTCCAGCCGACCTTGACGGGTCGCAGGACCCGACCGCCGATCGCGGCTCCCAGCATGAAGGCGAACAACGCGACGAGTGGGCCGATGACGGGCAGGCCGTCGGCGCCGGCGATCGCCATGCCGAGGATCACGACGTTGCCGGTCATGTTCGCCGTGAACACCCTGTCGAGTCCGAGGTAGCCCACCGCATCGGCGATGCCGGTCGAGAACGTGAGAGCGAGCATCAGGCCCAGATGAAGATTGGCGGGCTTGCTGCGGAGTCTTCGGAGCACGGGGCACCTGATCTTTCGATGTCTCTGGGCGTGGCTGGGCTTTCGACTGGCGCACGATACTCTCGAAGCGACCCTCCCATCTTTCCAGACTTCGGAAGGCGCGCATTCGGATGCCGTTCACCGCACCGCTCCAGCCCGGACAGGGATTCATCCAGTCCGCTCACTACCTGCCTGCGACTGTCGAGAACGTGCTCTGGGGGCGACTTCCCTGCGCCGCCGACGCAGCTGTCCTCACCGTCGACTCCGGCGACGAAGTCACCATCGACACTCTCAGTCACGAGGGCGTGCTCGAAGACCAGGGCCGCGATCCGGCCGCGTACTTCGCGGGCCACGGGGTGAGTCGAGAGAACGTGCTCGACGACGCGGTAGCGCTCGCCGCATCCGGCTACCAGCGCGACCCCACGGTCGACGGCCCGCACGTCGTGACCGGGCCAATTCTCATCCGGGGCGCGAAGCCGGGCGATCTGCTCAAGATGACGGTGCTCGAGGCGACCCCGCGCGTTCCCTACGGCGTGATCTCGAACAGGCACGGCAGGGGAGCGCTTCCCGGCGAGTTTCCGCTCGTCGAGGGTGCCGTGAGCATCTTCGCCGCGGTCGACGACGACCCCGACGGCAGCCAGGTCGGCACCCTTCCGCTCGTCGCCGGGGGAGAGCACTCGGTGCGATTCCCACTGCGCCCGTTCCTCGGAATCATGGGCGTAGCCGTTGCCGGATCGACGCGTCCGCACTCGGTTCCGCCCGGCCCGCACGGGGGGAACATCGACATCAACCTGCTCACCGAAGGCAGCTCGCTCTACCTTCCCGTTCAAGTCGACGGCGCGCTGGCCTACGTCGGAGATCCGCACTTCGCCCAGGGTGATGGCGAGGTGGCGCTGACCGCGATGGAGGCGTCGCTGAGGGTGACCGTGCGCTTCGAGGTCGTACCGCAGAGCGAGGCTCTCGAGGCATTCGGCGCCCTCGTCGGACCTCTTGCCGAGACTCAGGAGTTCCTCGTTCCCACAGGAATGGACGAAGACCTCGATGAGGCGGTGCGAAAGTGCGTGCGTGCCGCCATCTCTCTGCTGCATGCCCGCTACGGCATGGACGAGGACCTCGCCTACGCCTACCTCAGCGCGGCCAGCGACTTCAATATCTCCCAGGTCGTCGACCTGGTCACCGGCGTGCATGCCCGCGTGCGCGTCTCGGACTTCGAAGGACCCCATGCCTGAGCGAATCTCTCCTTCGTCTGTCACGGGCGACCTGCCCGAGGGGCTCCTCGACGCCTTCTGGGCGTATGAGAATGCCCTCCTCGACAACGACCTCGATGCGCTCGATGCGGCCTTCGCCCCGGGCGATGCGACATTGCGCGGCGACGCAGGCGGCCTCCTCGTCGGCCACGATCGCATCAGCTCGTTCCGCGGTGCCCGAGGCGGCGTGCCCGCCCGCACGGTCACGTCGCTGCACGTGCGTGTGCTCTCTGACGCGCATGCCCTCATCGTCAGCGAGAACCGGCCCAACTCGGGCGGGCGCGGGCTCCTCACCCAGCTGTGGGTCAGGCATCCGGATGCCGACGGCTGGGTCATCGAGTCGGCCCAGGTCGCCGGTGCCCCCGCAGCCATGAACACGGCGATCTGGCGTGTGCTCGGCAACCCGCTTGTGGCCTCGACAGCCTCGAAAGGCGGCGCGCTCGAGGGCGAGACCGTCGCCGTGAAAGATCTTTTCGACGTGCGGGGCTTCGCTGTCGGTGCAGGCATTCCCGAATATCTCGCGGAGGCGAGTTCAGCCGAGGCCCACGCGCCCGCCCTCGCCGCCCTGCTCGCGGCCGGCGCATCCGTTCGAGGCATCGCCCAGACCGACGAGTTCGCCTACTCGATCGCGGGCAAGAACGTGCACTACGGCACTCCGCCGAACCCAGCGGTTCCCGGCGCGATCCCCGGCGGCTCTTCGAGCGGGCCCGCATCCGCGGTGGCCATGGGACACGCGAGCATCGGGCTCGCCACAGACACCGCCGGGTCGATCCGAGTGCCGGCGTCGTATCAAGGGCTCTGGGGACTGCGCACCACTCACGGTGCCGTCGACTCGGGCGGGCTGCTGCCGCTGGCTGCGTCGTTTGACACGATCGGATGGCTCACGCGCTCGGCCTCGGTACTGCGCGCCGCAGCCGCGAGCACGCTCGAAGCAGAGTCGCAGCAGGCTGTCGAGCGGCAGTTCGTGATCTCGACAGAGCTGCTCTTCGCCGCCGACCCCGCGATGCAGGGCGCGCTCGTGGATGCCGTGGGCCGGCTCGAGGCCGCCGGCCTGATCGGCGAGGTGGGCGTGGTCGACCTCGGTGACACGTCCGGCTTCTTCGAGGCGTTCCGCACGGTTCAGGGTGCCGAGGCATGGCGCCAGCACGGCGAGTGGATCGCCGCGCATCCGGGAGTGCTCGCGAGCGACGTCGCCTCGAGATTCGAGGTGGCGTCGGCCATCACCGAAAATCAGGAGTCCTCGGCGCGCGCGGTGCTCGCGGCCGCTCGAACTCAGCTCGACGAGGCCCTGGCCGGGCGCATCCTGTTGCTGCCGTCGACGGCGTCGACCGCGCCGTCGTTGACCGCTGACCCCGCCGAGATCGACGCTGCCAGGGCGGCCACGCTCGCGCTCACCTGCTTCGCGGGCATCGGCGGATACCCCGCGCTGTCTGTGCCGCTGCTCCAGGTGAATGGGGCTCCGGCCGGTCTCTGTCTCGTCGGCCCCCGCGGCACCGACCTCGCACTCATCGACATCGCGGCGACGTTCCTCCCCTGAGCGGCCTCCGTTCCCTGAGCTGTAACCCGCGTGAAACACGCGTTCCGTAGAATCGAATCCTGAAACAGGTGATTCATTCTCAGCGAAAGCGGTCAGCTCATCTCACTCTCGTCACTGCCCCAGCCCATCAACCCGCCGCAGCGACTCCTCATGGGGCCGGGCCCGATCAACGCCGATCCTCGGGTGCTGCGAGCCATGTCGGCGCAGCTCGTGGGCCAGTACGACCCCGCGATGACCGAGTACATGAACGAGACGATGGAGCTCTATCGGGGCGTCTTCAAGACCTCGAATGAACAGACGCTGCTCATCGACGGCACGTCGCGAGCCGGCATCGAGGCGGCCCTCGTCTCGTTGATCGAGCCGGGCGACCGCGTGCTCGTTCCTATCTTCGGCCGCTTCGGTCACCTCCTGCGCGAGATCGCCGAACGCTGCGGCGCCGAGGTGCACGTCATCGAGGTTCCCTGGGGTCAGGTGTTCGCGCCCGAAGCGATCGAGGCGGCCATCGTCGAGGTGCAGCCCGTGCTGCTCGCCGTGGTGCATGGCGACACGTCCACCACCGTGGCCCAGCCGCTCGATGAGCTCGGCGCCATCTGCGCGCGGCACGGCGTGCTCTTCTACACCGACGTCACCGCATCGCTCGGCGGCAATACCATCGAGACGGATGCCTGGGGCATCGACGTCGTGACAGCCGGCCTCCAGAAATGCCTGGCTGGCCCGTCGGGCTCGGCTCCGTCCACGTTCTCGGCGGCCGCGGTGGAACGTATCGTCGCGCGCAAGAGCATCGAAGCGGGCATCCGCGAGGCCGGCGACGCGGTGGCCGCGCATCCGATTCGCTCGAACTACTTCGACCTCGCGATGATCTTCGACTACTGGGGCCCGAAGCGGCTCAACCACCACACCGAAGCCACCACGATGCTCTATGGCGCACGCGAGTGCGCGCGCCTGCTCATCGACGAGGGCATCGAGAACGCTGTCGAGCGGCACCGGCTTCACGGCTCCGCCATGCTCGCCGGCGTTCAGGGGCTGGGGCTCGCGGTGTTCGGTGATCTCGCGCACAAGATGAACAATGTCGTCGCCGTCATGATCCCCGAGGGAGTAAACGGCGATGCCGTTCGCGGAGAACTCTTGAACGATTTCGGAATCGAGATCGGCACGTCGTTCGGCCCGCTGCACGGCAAAGTGTGGCGCATCGGAACGATGGGCTACAACGCCCGCCGCGATACCGTGCTCACGACGCTCGCCGCTCTCGAGGCCGTGTTACGCCGGGCCGGCGCATCCGTGACGCCCGGCGGAGGCGTCGGCGCGGCATACGAGATCTACGCCGATGCCGACCGGGCCGGAGCCCGAGCGTGACGCAGCCGGCCTCGACCACGGCACACGCCATTCTCGAGCGCTGCGACGAACTCGCCACCTACTCGTCGATGGACGACGGGCTCATCGAGCGCGTCTACCTCTCGCCCCAGCACGCGGCCGTCAACGCCCTCGCCGGCCGGTGGATGACCGAGGCGGGCATGACCACGTGGCAGGATGCCGCCGGCAACCAGTGCGGCAGGCTCGAAGGCGCGACTCCCGGTCTGCCGGCGCTGCTCCTCGGCTCGCACCTCGACACGGTCCCCTCGGCGGGGCGGTACGACGGAATCCTCGGAGTGCTCTCCGCCATCGCGGTCGTCGATCGCATCCGGTCGTCCGGACGCCAACTGCCCTTCGCTCTCGAGGTCGTCGCGTTCGGCGACGAGGAGGGCACCCGCTTCGGCCGCGCTCTTCTCGGCAGCCGCGCGCTCGCGGGCGCCTGGCTCGAGGAGTGGTGGCAGCTCGAAGACGAAGACGGCGTCTCGTTGCGCGATGCCTATGTGCACTTCGGCCTCGATCCGGATGCCGTGGGCGAGGCCGCGCGGTCGCGCGGCGACTTCGTGGGGTACCTCGAAACCCACATCGAACAGGGCCCGTACCTCGAAGACGAGAACAAGGCGCTCGGCGTCGTGTCGTCGATCGCCGGCGCGCGCCGCTTTCTGCTCACGATCACCGGGCAGGCGGGCCACTCGGGAACTCCGTACGAACGGCGACGCGATGCCCTCGCCGGCGCGGCCGAAGCGATCACGACGATCGAGCGCATCGCCCGGTCTGCGCAGCTCATCGCGACGGTCGGTCACCTCGAGGTGTTTCCCGACGCGGTGAACGTGATTCCGGGCAAGGTCGAGTTCAGCCTCGACCTGCGAGGCGAGTACGACACCGAGCGCGACAAGGTGTGGCTGCAGATCGAGGAGGCCATTCTCGAGATCTGCCAGCGACGACGACTGCGGCTCACGAGCATCCAGACGCACTCGGCTAAGGCTGCCGTCTGCGCGCGACGGCTGCGCGATGCGATCGCCGACGGCATCCGGTCGACGGGTGACAGCCGGCCGATGTCGCTGTTCTCGCGCGCGGGGCACGATGCGATGGCCATCGCCGAGATAGCCGACATCGGCATGATCTTCGTGCGGTGCAAGGGCGGCGTGAGTCACAACCCCGAGGAGCACGTCACGGAAGCCGACGTGGCGAAGGCGCTCGACGCGTTCGAGGCCACCGTTCTGCGGCTCGCCGACGGATACGAGGAGTAGCAGGTGGTCACCGCGCCGCCCACCATCGGGCAGCGGATCGACAGCCAATACGGCGCCCTGTCTCCCCAGGAGCAGCGCGCGGCCGACTTCATCCTCGATCATCTGGGCGACCTCGCCGTATACAACGCCACCGAGCTCGCAAAGCTGAGCGGGGTATCGAAGGCCACGGTGTCGCGGCTGTTTCGCCGTCTCGGATTCTCCGACTCGGCCGAGGTGCGTGAGCACGCCCGCAGCCTGCGCAGTCAGGGCTCTCCCCTCGGCGGAGTCGGGGCTGCGGCCGGCACGCCCTCGGCGCTCGCCGCGCACGCGCGCCAAGAGAGTGAGAATCTGCAGAAGATGCTCGCCGGGCTCGACGACGGGCGATTGGATGCCGCGGCCCGGCTCATCGCGGGCGCCGGCGAGGTCGTGCTGATCGGCCTGCGCAACAGCTATCCGTTGGCGCTTCACCTGAGACAGCAGCTCGCGCAGGCCCGCGACCGGGTGCGGCTCGCGCCCGTTCCCGGGCAGTCGCTGGGGGAGGACATCGCGGCCCTGGGCTCGCGCGACGTCGTCGTGCTCGTGGGCTTCCGGCGGCGGCCGGCGGGTTTCGCGCTGATCGTGCGCACGCTGCGTGAGCGGGGGGTGCCCGTGGTCCTCATCTCTGACTCGTCTGCACGGCGGCATGCTGACGGCTCTGCCTACTGGCTGGAATGCCCGGTCGACAGCGTCTCGGCGTTCGACAGCTACGCGGCCGCCATGAGCCTGATGAATCTGTTGGCGAGCGGCGTGCTCGGCGTGAATGTGCGCGAGGGCCGGACGAGAATCGCTACGATCACGAGCGTTTATGACGCCCTCGACGAGCTCGAAGCGCCTACTTCTCCTTACTGACCGCCACCTGGCAATTCCGGTCAATCACCGAATTTAATGCGACACTTGAATAAGTAAGTTTTCCTCGGTTAATATAAGGCCGTGATTTACATGCAGGCCATCGTCCTCCTGCATTTGCCGGCATCCTCGGCATCTCAAGCGCCACCTTCGACGGCACTCTGACTCCTCAAACTGAGGATCGATTGCGTCGAGCCCGCCTGTACAACAGCGCGGAGATAGGTGTTCCACGGACTCATACTGTCGACCCCACAAGGGTGACGCGAAAGGTTACTCCCATGAACAAGATCCTCAAAGGCACCATCGCAGGCGCAGCCGGAATCACGCTCCTTCTGGGCGGGGCCAGCACCTTTGCGCTGTGGAACTCCAGTGCCAGTGCGAGCGGTGGAACCATCGTGGCGGGTGACCTCGCGGTCAATGCAGGCTCGACCGCGGCGACGTGGAGCATCAACGGTGGCAGCCCTCGTGCCGACCTGACCGGATTCGTCGCGGTTCCGGGCGATGTCATCACCTACACGAAGGTCATGAGCATCACGGCCAAGGGCGACGATCTCCGTGCCAACCTGACGGTCGACCCGGCCTCGATCAAGCCGGTCTCGTCGAAGGCTCCGGCCGATGTGGCACTCGCGACCTATCTCACGTCGAATGCCGTTCTCACGGCCACCGGTACCGGCATCTCCTCAGGATCGGCGCCGTACACGATCACCGCGGGTGCGGCCGGCGTTGCGCAGGATGTCACCGTCTCGGTGACCATCACGTTCCCGAAGAGCACGACACCGGGCTTCGAGAACAACACCCAGCTCGGATCCGTGAACCTCGAGGCGCTCGCCGTC
>Ga0308163_10000948_pt1 | contig 37487 bp, 45 predicted proteins | sample PhyTR1_FD_201037 | JGI IMG/M metagenome (GOLD analysis project Ga0308163, IMG submission 201037) | Phyllosphere microbial communities from UC Gill Tract Community Farm, Albany, California, United States - DLSLT.R1 | ecosystem: Host-associated > Plants > Phyllosphere > Unclassified | place: USA... | reverse complement strand
TGATGCGCGTGGACGCGCGCTCGGCCACCCAAGTGACGTTCCTGGTGAAGTCGTTGTTGTCGTATCGGTTTGCCGAAACCAGCTGATCGGAGCCGATCGCTGAGGGGCGCAGAAGATGGTGCCGCTTATCCGAATCGAACGGATGACCTACTGTTTACAAGATAGTTCGACTAAGCCGGGAAATCAGCGACTTAGGTTGTTCTTTTTTCCCGGTTGGCGTTCGTGGAACACCTATGGTTGCTGGGCCTACCACTCTTTTTTCCCGGTGCCCTGTACCGGTTCGACGCTACTCGGGCGCCACCTGGGTGAGCGGCCAACGGCCCCAGATCCGACAACGCCAGCGTCGTGCATTACCCCGGCCGCGCCATCGGAGGATCCCGTGATACGGCTGGCCAGCGCAGTGACTGTGGCCAGGTCGCCGGCGTCCTGATCGCTGCTGCGTGGTTCAGTGGAGAGCGCGAGGGCGAGAGACAGCGGGCGTCGGCGTGTCCATCCGCCCAATTTATGGAAATAAATTGATGACCACGGCAGAGGAGCAATTTAAGCAATCGGCCTGCCGACGCCCATACAATTCCCTTTAATTACAAAGACTTACATTGATAATTCAATAGCAATAATAAGGTAATTTCCGAGCAACCCGATTGCCTTTTGGAAGTGTAATCGGGCCGGCTAAAACATCCCTTACAAATCAATCACATTGCATTTCTTGCCTCCCTCGATTGCCTCAAATTGCCCTGAAAGGTAATCAGACAATTCTCTTTAAAATCATTGACATAGACCACGCCCAGAGCAAGCCGATTGCCTGATTACCTATTTCCGATGGCCATCTGATTTTTTCGACCAGTTGGACGGCCCTGAGGCACCCTGAGAGCGCACCTCCCGCGCAGGGAACCGCAGGGCCGGCACCCACCCGCAGGCCCCGGAGAGCGCTATACAGGGCCTAGCCGACGGCGGTTGAGGGGGTGCAGAAAAACAGGTCAATTAAGCGGGCAGGCGTGGGGGGAGACGAGTGCGCGCGCCGGGTTCTGACGGGGTCTGTCTAGTAGACATTCCCGATGCCGCGACGCTTTTGCCCCTTTCCCCTCTCTGCTTGGCCCCTTCCGCTGCCGCCGCAAGGCCGCCTGGTATCGGCGGGTACAGGAGTTCGTGCGAGGCGGGCGTGGCTCCCCGGAGCGTCTCGCGCATGATGAGACGGACTTTGACCGTCAGCGGCCCGACAGGCTGGTGCTTCGCCCCCTTTTTGGTGAGATGATCCCGCCGCAAGGAAGAACGTACTGCTGGGTCAGATGGGATGACTGAAGGAATGCGAAGGGCCGCTGTTCGGCCCTCGCCTCTCGCGCACGATGTTGCTCAGGGAAACTTCAAAAAGCACCCGTAGGTTCAGTGGTCTTTTGCCTGGAGAGGGGAAGCCACCGGCATTCTTAGCCGTGTTGGACCCCGTACTTTTGACGTTTTCGCAGAGGGAATGATGGCTGTAGAAAGAGCAAGGGCGATGCACTACAAGCGTGCGATGCTACTTTCCGGCGCGCCGCTGGATCTGCAAACGATGGTGGCCGATGCCATTCGCGACTCACAGAATGTGGAAGCGCGAGAAGAAGGGGAGAACGTCCGACGTGTCCTGTCTGGCGTTGGCAGCACCAACGGCATGCTCACCGCAAAATTCATGCAGTTCACCGTCGGCCAGAAAGCTCATTTCCTTGAGAAGGACAGCTCTACCGGTGACTACAAGCTGGATACTACTGGTGTGCCGGACAACGACGGTAGCGCCCGAAGGGAGTTTGTCGAATCCCTTACATTCTTGGCGATATCTTCATCGCACCTCATGTTTGTGGCTGCACTGCATTTTGGTTCGAAAGCGCTTGAGGAGCACCTTAACTGGCTGCTCAAAAAGTTTTCCAAAATCGCTACCGATGACTATGTGATTTTGGCGGATCAGCAGTCAGCGAGCGCCGAACAGCGACTGGCCAAGCATCCCGTAGACAGTGTGACTATCGGGGCCGAGCTGGAGTTCGAGGTCGTCGAGCATGTCAAAACTCAGCGCAGAACGAAGGAACGGGAGACAGTCCCCGGCTACAAAAGCGTTCGGCCGGTAGGCCCGGTTGCTGACATGCTCGGCTCCCTGGTGGGTGACTGGTTCGGCGACGTCCCGTTGACCAAAGCGCTAGGTAAAGATGAGAGAATTAAAGCGACGCTGAAGCTGAACTACTCCAACCGGCGCAAGTCGGACGAGGGGTTCGAGATGATGCAGAAGTTGGCCGTCGCTGGTCGACACTTCGACGTCGATGACACCCGCGTTCACCTTCATAAAGGTGGAACGCTAAGAGGCACGGACCTCAAAGTTCAGACCACCCTCACTGTGAAGGTGCTTGAATCGGGATTGATCGATGAATTTGACCTGTGGGGAAAGGTGCATTCATGGCTACGTCACGCTATAGCGACATCGATAGTTCCGCAGTGAGCACCAATAGCGCTCGCAACATCCTTCTGCTCGCCGCTGCCGTGGCGACAGGCGTGCTCGCGGGCGCGGCCGGTGCAGCGTTCCTGCGCACTGATGCTTGGGCGGCATTACTGAAAGACACTTGGATCATTCAGGGTGTCTTGGTAGCTGCAGTGGTGGCGCTGATCTACAAGCTGCAGAGCGACATTGCCGGACTTGCCGGCTTAACGTCTTTGCAGCGAATTCAACTCGACGATATGGTCACTGTGAAGTCCCGTCGTCTTTGGATGCTTTTTTTTGCAATCGCGCTTTCTGCCCTCTTACCGCGCGTTGCCGGCGCCATGGCCGACGGAGTGGGACAGAGCCGGGTGCTATTTTTGGCAACCGCGTTGCAGATGACCACGGCCCTTCTTTGTGGACGGCTTCCGGGAATGTGGCAGGAGCTTCGGCGCTTTACCACCGCTATGATCGCGGAGAAAGAACGCAAAGCGCGGCAACAGGCAGAACTGGATCGGCTCGCCAATGCTGCAAAAGAAGACTGACTCGCCGCTACACGTTTCGCTCTATCCCACTCGCGCGCAGCGGCCTGGACTGCTCGGCCGACCAGTTTTGCCCTGCAGCATGACGTTATCGCTTTAACCGGCTTCTTTATGTCCCCCCGGTAGCAAGTTCGAAGGGTGCGAATCGGATCACGTCCTGCCCATTCGTTAAGCGCTTCCATGCGGGTCTGCAGAGGAGCCAGCTCCATGGCCGTCCACACACCGTGGCGGCGTGGCGGGGAGACGAGTGCGCGCGCCGGGGCCTGGCAATCGCCAGTGTACGGCCCGGAGTCGTATCCGTATGTTTCCGGTTGGCATCGCGGTCCACCGCAGGCCGTACGTCGGCGTCATACTTCCGCGACAGGGAGGAACGAATGGACTACACGCAACAGTTCTGGCTGCTGGCGCACCAGGCCTGGCAATGGGCAATTCCCAATGGGCTGCTGGACCTGGCCAAGGCTCTGGCCGCCCCGGTCATCGCGGCGGCAGCGCTACGCATATCCCGCCAGCAAGTCCGCATCAACGAACGCAAGCTGCGGCTCGATATGTACGACAGGCGGGTGAAGGTCTACGGAGCCGTCAAGGACATCATCAGGGCCTTCGAGACAGAGGGGACACTGTCCCTTAAAGATGTGGGCGCTTTCCAAGAACAGGTCGCGGAGGCTGACTTCCTGTTCGATGATCCGGTTCTGCGCTACATCCGCCAAGTGGACGAAAATGCTCGCAGGCTGTTCGTTGATGATTACCAATACCGGCGCGGCTATTGGGAAACGCCACCGGCGCTGATTAAGGCAGACGAGATATATGACCCGCATGCCAATATCGATGCAATGCAACAGTGGTTTCGTGAACAGCCCGCGATTGCCAAAGAAGTGTTCAAGCCATACCTGAGCTTTGAGCACACGCAGCCGCGTGGATGGTTCGCTCGCTTCATTGCAATCATGGGGCGCTTACTGTCACCAAAAAGAAGCCGCCCGTAGGCGGCTTCTGGCGTCGTTGTGGGGCTGGTCACTGGTCTGACAGTCGCGCCTTGGCTACATCGAAGTAGTGACCGGTCATCTCGATTCCAGTCCAGCCATAGCCCTCCGCATCCGCGGCTACCAACGTCGTACCTGAGCCTGCGAACGGATCGAGGATGCGCCCGCCCGCCTCGCAGATCCGCACCAGTTGCCGCATCAGCTCGGTCGGCTTGCCGGTCATGTGGTGCTTGTCGGCCTTGCGCACCTTCTCGCGGATCACACCGGGCAGCACCGGGGCGCGGCGCCCGAGCGGCATGTTGGCCTTGCTGCCCCACACCACGTACTCGGCCTGGTTGCGGAACCGGCCCAACTGCGGGCGCACGCCTTCGGTCTTGTCCCACACAGCCACACCGCGCCAGGTGAACCCGGCGCACTGCAGCGCGTCGGTGGTCAGCGGCAGCTGCCGCCAATCGGTGAACAGTAGCACCGGGGCCCCATCCTTCAGCACGCGGCTGCATTCGGCGAGCCACAACCGCATCCACGCCAGGTGCGAGCGCTGGTCGCGCTCATCCCCTACGAAGTCGGTATGCAGCTGCTCTTTGCCGCCCTGCATGTACTTGACCTGCGGGGATTGCTGCCTGGACGAAGCATGCGTGCCGCCGCTGGCGTACGGCGGGTCAGTGATGAGGGCGTCGAAGCTGTTGGCCGGCAGCGTCGGCAGGACGGTCAGCGCATCGCCGTGGATCAGTTCGTTCTTCATGGGTAGAGCCTTCTTGGTGTCGCTCGCGGCGATCCGAGGGGAGGCTCTCGGCCTTCATGTGGTTCAGCACCCCGCAGCGGGGGCATTTGATCTGGATCTCATAGCTGCCGCCGGCCTTGGCCAGTAGCTTGGCGCAGTCGCCACAGCGCAGGTTCTTCATGCGCTGGTGCTCCCGACCGTGAACGGATTGAAGCGGATCACATCCGTGCCCAGCCAGTCGTTGATCGCGGTCATGCGTGCCTGCAGCGGCGCCAGTTCCATAGCCGCCCAGACCTGGGCAGCCTTGCCGATGTCGCCGAACCCGCCGGAGTTCTGCGCGACGATGCCGAGCAGCTGCGGCTGCACCCGCAGCGCGGTCAGCATGTCATCGCGGGTCACGTTCTTGATGCCGCTGAATTCGTCCTTGGCCGCCACCTCGCTGATCGGGATCAGCTTGATGCCGTCCTTCTGCCCGCCCGGCGAATGTAGGAAGAGGTTGCGGAAGTTGCCCACGCCCTTGGAATCCTTGAGCGCCTGGCGCATCGCGGTCACGTCGGCATCGTTCACGTTGGAATCGGACAGGTACAGGATGAAGCCGGCGTGCGAGCCGTTGTTGTAGTAGCGGCGCCGGAACAGCGTTGCCGATTCGTTGAGCAGCGCCGACTGCACGGCCGACAGCCACTCGGGCATGCCGTAAATCTCCTGGTCAACGTCAGCATCGCGCAGCTGGTAGACGCTGCCGGCCTTGAACTCGTGTTCCTCGCAGTGGCCGCGGACCTGGAAGAACTCGCCCGGCACCACGCCTCGGCGGACGTACTGCGCCAGCGGCACCAGCAGCTCCAGCGGCGCGCCCATCACCGAGTTCCGGCGCTCGACGTAGGCCGTGCCGAAGGTGATCCAGTCCAGCGCCAGCTGGTTGAAGCGCTCGCGCGACAACAGTGGATGCGGCTTGAAAGTCAGCGACAGCATGTTGCGTTTGAACAGCAGGCCGCTCTGCAGCGTCGGATTCGACCGGGTCGTGCGGGCAAGGCCGGACAGCGACACCGGAGGTTCGTAGTAGCGGCCGTTCTGCCAGCACTCGGCATAGTCGAGGATGCCGCGCGAGTCCAGTACGGGGGTCGGTTCACCGAAGGTGAACGCCTGCGCGCCTGCCGGTACGGTTGCCTGATCGGCGGGGTCGGACATTAGTAAATCTCCATGGTGCTGGTACGCGCTGCGGTGCCTTCCAGCGGCTCGTTGTGCAGGGCGTGGAACAGTGCCCACGCCAGATCGGCGTGGCCGGTCTCGGCGGACCGGCCCGCCGTGTAGGTCATGTGGCGCCCGCTGGCCGTCATCGTCTTCTGAATCGCCATGATCGACTGGGCCAGGTCGGTCCAGCCCGCATCGAACTGCAGGCGTTCGTTCTTGATCACGTCGTAGGCTTTGAGGACCAGGCGCGACTTCACCTCGGGCGAATACTGGAACGTGGTGACGTTGGGGAAGAACACCCGCACCAGCTGCGCCACCCCGGTGCCCATACCGGTGGTGTCGATGCCGATGTAAGTCACCCAGTAGCGCTGGCAGATTTTGTGGATAAACGCGGCCTGGCCGGCAAAATCCATGCCCCGGAACTGATGTTTCTCCAGCACCCGGAACGCGCCGCCCTCGGTCGCCGGCGGCGCCAGTACGACCAGGCCGGCGCTGTCGCCGGTCTCTGCCGGGTCATAACCGATCCACACCGCCCGGTCGCCGAAGGGGCGCTGCGCGAACGGCTTGTAGTCGCCGCCCCACTGCTCCCAGCTATCGACCATGCACGGCTGGATCAGGGCCAGCGGGAACACGCTGGCGCTGTCGTCCACGAAGTCGCACATCAGCAGGTTGGCGAAGGCATCCGGGCTGTACTCGCGGCGCAGTTCGTCAATGTCGAACAGATCGCAGCCGCCGCGCTGGGCGTCAAGGATTGTGACGATGTGGCGCCAGATGCGGTCCTCGCAAAGCGCACCGCCGTGCAGGGCATCGTGGGAAACGTCGAGATGGTGCCGCTGGGCGGCCGGCTTGCCCTTGTTGAAGCGCTCGCCGGTCCAGAAGTCGTAGGCCTCGTGGGCCATCGAGGACGGCGTGCTGAAGTAGGTCTTACGCCACTTCTTGTGCATCGCCATGCCGCTGGCCACCTTGTTCAGTTCGTTGAACTTGTGGGTCCAGAAGAATTCATCGAAATAGAAATTGCCGTGGTAGCCCTGCGCGGTGCGTGCATTGGTGCCCAGGAAGAACAGCTCGGCGCCATTGGCCAGCACGATGGGGTTGCCGGTCAGGTCCACGTCCAGCACTTCACGCACGAAGGACTGCATGTAGCGACGGAACAGGTCGGCCTGCGCCTTGGATGCGCTCAGGAAGATCTGATTTCGCCCGGTGGTCAGGGCGTCGATCAGCGCCTCGCGGGCGAAGTAGAAGGTGGCGCCAATCTGTCGGGACTTGAGCACCGCGCGGGTGCGCTGATCGCGTGCCCGATACCAGTCGCGCTGGTAGCCGAAGCTCGTTTCAAGGAACGCATCGACCAGCAGCGTGACCTGGTCCTCGGTGAACTCGTTCTTGCGGGCCTTCTTCTTTGGGCCGGCGTTGCGCTTGGCAATTTCCGGGGACAGATCCGTCTCGGTACCGCCGCCCTGGTAGCGCTGAATCCGCGCCTGCCGCTCAAGCTGGCGGTGCAACAGGTCAATCTCTTTGAAGTCGCCACCGGTCTTCTCCGGCTTCATGATCAGCATGATCAGGCGCGCTTCCAGCGCCCCGCCGATTCGCTCCACGTTGTCGGCGCGATCCCATTCATCGCGCGCCTTCCAGCTGTGGATGGTCTTCTCTTTCTCCCCTGTCGCCTCGGCAATGTCGCAGACACGCCAGCCCATCCAGTACAGGAACTTGGCTTGCCTGCGCACATCAATCGGCATCTGGTCGACAACGGTATTCACATGGTCTAGGGTGCCTACCGCGTGCATTCACGCACAGCAAACTCCCGCGTAGCTCAATGAGTTACACGGCAACTTCGTTGCCCGGAAACTGCCCCCTGCCGAAGATGGGTCATCGCATCGCCAGCCGATGTTTTCGACCACCAGCAGAGGGCACCATGTCCAAACAGACCAAGAAGTACCGCTCCAAGTTCTTCCGCGTGGCGGTCGAGGGCGCCACCACCGATGGCCGCAAGATCGAGCGCAGCTGGATCGAGCAGATGGCGGCGACCTACAGCGCCAACACCTACGGCTCGCGCGTCTGGGTGGAACACCTCCGCAGCCTGCTGCCGGACTCCCCGTTCCGCGCCTACGGCAGCGTGCTGGCGGCCAAGGCCGAAGAAGTCACCGTCGCCGGCGAGACGAAGCTGGCGCTGTTCGTGCAGATCGATCCGACCGATGACCTGGTCAACATGGTCAACGTGCAGAAACAGAAGCTGTATACCTCGGTCGAGGTGCAGGAGAACTTCGCCGGCACCGGCAAGGCCTACCTGATGGGCGTGGCCGTGACCGACACCCCTGCCAGCCTGGGCACCGAGATGCTGGCCTTCGCCGCGCAGAATCCGGACGCCAGCCCGCTCAAGGCGCGCAAGACCAATCCGGACACGTTGTTCAGCGCCGCCGAGCTGGTCGATATCGAGCTGGACGAGGTCGCCCCGGCCGCGCCGCCGGCCCGCTCCTTCTCCGACCGCATCAAGGGCATGTTCAAGCCGGTCACCCCGGCGCCGCCCCCGGCCGATGAGGACGATGAGGGCCTGCAGCGCTTCGCCAGCCTGCTCACCGATATGGATGAGCAGATGGTCAGCCAGCAGGGGGAGCTGGTGGCGCTGACCGCGCGCCTGGCCGAGAGCGAGCGCGCCAATCAGGGTCTGCGCGCTGAGTTCGCCGCGCTGAAATCCACCGTCGAGAAGACCCCCGAGTTCAGCACCCAGCGCCCGCCCGTCACCGGCCCGGCCGGCGCTGAACTCACCGACTGCTGATCGCCTGCAGCGCACACCCCGATAACCAAGGACACCACGATGCATCCCAACACCCGCGTAGCGTTTGACGCCTACACCCGCCGCCAGGGCGAGCTGAACAATGTCGGCTCCACCGCGCACACCTTCACCGTCGTGCCGGCGGTGCAGCAGATCATGGAACAGCGGATTCAGGAATCCAGCGCGTTCCTGCGCTCGATCAATATCGTCGGCGTTCCGGATCTGGAAGGCGAAAAGGTCGGTGTCGGCGTCTCCGGCACCATCGCCGGCCGCACCGACACCACCGGCAACGCCGAACGCCAGCCGCGCGATGTGACCGCGCTGGACAAGAAGGGTTACCGGGCGGTGCAGACCGACTTCGACACCGCCCTGCGCTACGCCACGCTCGATGCCTGGGCACGTCAGCCCAACTTCCAGACCCTGATCCGCGACAGCATCGTGCAGCGCCAGGCGCTGGACCGGATGCTGATCGGCTTCCACGGCGCCACCGCAGCGCCGACCACCAACCGCACTGCCAACCCGCTGCTGCAGGACGTCAACATCGGCTGGCTGCAGCAGTACCGTAACAACGCGCCGGAGCGCGTCATGGCCAGCGGCAAGACCGAGGGCGTGATCAAGGTCGGCGGCGCCGACGCGGACTATGCCAACCTCGACGCCCTGGTGATGGACGCGGTCAGCAGCCTGATCGACCCGTGGCATCGCCGTGATCCGGGCCTGGTGGTGATCCTGGGCCGCGACCTGATCCACGACAAGTACTTCCCGATGGTCAACAAGGACCAGCCGGCCACCGAGAAGATCGCCACCGACCTGCTGCTGGCCAACAAGCGCATCGGCGGCCTGCAGCCGGTCGATGTGCCGTACATGCCCGACAACGCGATCCTGATCACCAGCCTGGCCAACCTGTCGCTGTATTGGCAGATCGGCGGCCGTCGCCGCTTCATTCAGGAGCAGCCGCAGAAGAACCGCGTGGCCAACTTTGAGCAGTCCAACGACGCCTACGCAGTCGAGGACTACGGTCTTGGCACCCTGATCGAGAACATCCAGCTGCCGGAGGGCTGAGCCATGGCCGACAGCCCCGCCAAGCGTCACCTGCGCCGCGTCCTCGCCGCGCAGGAGGCCGCCACCCGCCACGCCGACCAGCCCATGGACGGCGCCGGTCAGTTCGAGCTGACCATGATGCAGCTGCACCAGGACCGGCTACGGCTCAAGCAGATCCAGTCCAACGAAGGCAAGGCACAGCTGAAGGCCCAGCTGCTGCCCGCCTACGATCCCTACGTCGAAGGCGTATTGGCCGAGGGGAAAGGCGCCACCGATGAGGTCATCACCACCCTGATGCTCTGGAACATGGATGCTGGCCGCTATGCCGAGGGTCTGCAGCTGGCCGAGTACGTCCTGGCCCACGGGATGAAGATGCCCGACCGCTTCCAGCGCACCACCGGGTGCCTGGTCGCCGAGGAAGTGGCCGAGGCCGCGCTGAACGCGCAGAAGGTCGGCGGCACGTTCGACGGGGCCATCCTGGAGCGGGCACAGCTGCTGACCACCGATCAGGACATGCCAGACGAAGTGCGCGCCAAGCTGCATCTGGCGCAGGCCCGCAACATCCTTGGGGTGAACGACCCCGAGCAGGTGCCAGGCGAGGCGGTGAACCGCGCTGTCGAGCATCTGCAAGCCGCCCTGCAGCTGCACGGCAGCTGCGGCGGGAAGAAGGATCTGGAACGCGCCCTGCGTGCCCAGAAGAAACAGGCCACCGCTGCCGCCACCGGCGATAGCAACGGCTGATAGAGCGTCCCCGCGACCCAGCCGGCTCGGGGCCGATCACCAGGTATCCATCCCATGGTGTGACGCCCCGACCACCGGCTTCTTTTCTTGAGGCCACCATGAGCGGATTCACCGCCAACGCACCCGCAGTTGCACCCGAGCCGGACGTGGCCGCCGGCAGCTTCTGGCCAGCGGTCAAGCTGCGCCCGCTGCGCGAGGCCATGCGTCTGGACGGCAGTGTCACCCCTGCCCGTCTGCGCGGCGCCGTGGTGGCCGCCGTGCTCACCGTGGGTGACGAGCTGGCCCAGTGGCGCGCCGAGCAACAGGCGCAGGGATACGCGGCTCTGGCCGATGTTCCCTCCGATGAAATCGACGGCTCCACCCGCCACCTGCAGCTGTTCCTGCGCGCGATCCAATGCGCTGCGGCCGTTGAGCTGTCCGAGCGCTACCGCTCCTACGATGCGACCGCGCAAGGCAACCAGCGTGCCGAAGACCTCACCCCGACCATTGATGAACTGCGCCGCGACCTGCGCTATGCGGTGAGCGACTTCCTCGGCCGTCGCCGCGTCACCGTGGCGCTGATCTGATGCGCGTATATGCCCGGCAAGGCGACACCGTCGACCAGCTGTGCTGGCGCCACCTGGGAGCAACCGCCGGCCTCACCGAGCAGGTGTTCGCGCTCAACCAAGGGCTGTCGTTGCACGGCCCGATTCTCCCGATGGGGACGGCGGTAGACCTGCCGGCCCTGCCCCCCTCCCAATCGATCGCCACCGAGCGACCGCTGATCCAGCTCTGGGACTGACCTGATGACCGAACCCACTTCCCTCACCGGCACCGCCATGCTCGCCACTGGCGTGGGCCTGGCCTCGCTGCTGCCCGGCATCGACGGCGACGCCCTGGTCGGCGCCTTTGCCGGCGGCACGCTGTTTGTCGTATCGGCCAAGAACCTGCCGATCTGGAAGCGACTGATCTACCTGGGCATCAGCGTCGTGGCCGGCTACTACGCCGCGTCCGACGTGCTGCGCTGGGTACCGATCCAGTCCACTGGCGTGGCCGCGTTCGCCGCAGCGGCCTGCGCCATCACAGTGACGCTCGGCCTGATCGAGCGCGGCCGCACGTTCGACCTGCCCCGTATTCGCCGTGGAGGGCCACCCAGTGCATAACCTGCTTATCGTCGCCACGTTGATTGCCAGCATCGCCATCTGCGTGCGCCTGATCACCTACCGACCAGGGCCGGATGCCCGTCACCGGTTCGGCGTCTCCTGCTGCGCCTGGCTGCTGATCGCCTGCACCGGTGGGCTTGCCATCCACGTCGCGCTGTTGGGAGCCTCCGCACACGTCAGCGTGTGGCAGTTGGGGCTGCTTGTTGTCCTACTGTTGGTGACCTACCGCGCCCGAGGCAACGTGGCGCAGATTCTGAGGATCGAATGATGGTCACCGCCGAACAGTTGAGCTTGATCATGCAGTGCCCGCTACCGCGTGCGCAGCGCTGGGCACCTGCCCTGTCTGCCGCCATGACCCGGTTCGGGATCACCACCAAGCGCCGCGCTGCGCACTTCCTGGCACAGGTTGGCCACGAGAGCCTGAGCCTGTCCAAGCAGGAAGAGAATCTCAGCTACAGCAGCAAGCGCCTGCTGGAAGTGTTCGGCAAGCGCATCGCGCCCTCGGAAGTGGCCACCTTCGTCCACGCGCCGGAGAAGCTCGGCAACCGCGTCTATGCCACCCGCAATGGCAACGGCAACGAGGCCAGTGGCGACGGCTACCGATACCGGGGCCGCTGTCCGATTCAGGTCACCGGGCGCGGCAACTATGCCCACCTGGGCCAGCTGATCGGCGAACCGCTGGAACAGCAGCCGCAACTGCTGCTGGACGTGGATATCGGCGCGGCAGCTGCGGCCGCCTACTGGAAAGACGCCGGGCTGAACGTGCTGGCCGATAGCGGCGACGTGCTGGCCGTCAGCCGCCGCATCAACCTCGGCTCGGCCAGCTCCCGCGCTACCCCCGAGGGCATGACCGACCGCATCAACCGCACCACCCGTGCGCTGCGCGTGCTGGGGGCGGCGTGATCTCGCGCAAGGTGGCAGGGATACTCGCCGCGCTGCTGCTGATCGTGCTGCTGCTGGCGGCCGTCATCGCGCTGGTGCAACAGCGGCGCATCGATGCCGCCGTGCAGCAGCGGGACCAGGCAAGGTCACAGCGCGACACGGCGGTGACCGAACGCGATGCCGCCCGAGGCGCTACCAATATCGTCACCGAGTACGTGGACCGCGTGCAGGTCGTGCGCGAGGTCGGCGCCACCATCGTCAAAGAGGTTCCTGTCTATGTCACGCCCCAAGCTGATCGCGCTTGCACTATCCCTGTTGGCTTTGTCGGCCTGCACGACGCAGCAGCAGCGAACCAACCCGTGGTCGGAAGTGCCGGAGATCCTGATGCGCCCGCCCCCGGCCTTGCGCTCTCTGCCGTCGCCGGCACCGTTGCCGGCAACTACACCGCCTGCCATGCAACCGCCCAGCAGCTGATCGGCCTGCAGGAGTTCGTCCGGCAACGCCAGGCGCTGGCGCAATGAAGAAGCCCGGACTGCTACGCGACCACCTGTTGGCGGCGGTACCCGGCCTGCAGACCAACCCGGACCGGCTGCTGGTGTTCATCGACAGCGGCACGCTGGAAGGCACCTACGTGCCGGGCCTGTCCTTCGTCTACCGCTACACGCTCAACCTGATCCTGACCGACTACGCCGGCAGCCCCGACTCGGTGATGCTGCCCCTGCTGCAGTGGCTCACCCGCCACCAGCCCGAGGTGCTGGCCAACCCGACCAAGCGCGACGGCATTGCCTTCGAGATCGACGTGCTGGCCAACGACGTGGTGGACGTGGATATCAAGCTGCCGCTGAGCGAGCGGGTGGTGGTGACCCCGCAGCCCGATGGCACCTTGCTGATCGAGCACCGGCCGGAGCCGCCGGCAGAAGAAGACCATGCCGGCTCGCTGGCCGGCGGCCAGGTAGCGGACGCCTCGGGCGCCCTGGTGGCCTCACTGCCGGCCATCCCGCTTGACTGAAGACCTGCGCTCGCTGGAACAGTGGGTCGAGCCGCTGCTGGCGCGCCTGCAGCCGCAGGAGCGGGCGCGGCTGAGCCGTCGGGTGGGCATGGTGCTGCGCCGGTCCGAGCAACGCCGTATCGCCGCACAGCGCAATCCAGACGGTAGCGCTTTCGCGCCGCGCAGGAAGCCCGACGCCTCGCGCAAGAAGGCCGGTCGCATCAAGCGGGTGGCCATGTTCGTCAAGATCCGCCAGGCCAAACACCTGCGCGTGCGTGCGGATGCGCAGCAGGTGTCGGTGGGCTTTGTGGGCCGGGTGTCGCGCATCGCCCAGGTGCATCAGGAAGGCCGCTCGGACAGCGTCAGCCGCGGCGGTCCGCGTGTGCGCTACCAGCAGCGCCGACTGCTCGGATTCTCCGACGCCAATCAGGCCCTGATCCGCGACACGATCATGGACCAGCTCACCGCCGGGTTGCCGTAAGCACTGCGGCTACACGCGCCGCAAGTAGTGACAACAGCGTCCCGATGACACCCTTTATGCGCCCCTGCGCCCGGTGCTGTCATGTCCACGTTTACCGCCGTCGAACTGTCCAAGCTGCCCGTTCCCGATCTGACCGAACAGGTCGATTTCGAGCAGGCCTACGCCGACCTTGTGGCAATTCTGCACCTACTGGCGCCGGAATACGTCCTGCTTGAATCCGACCCGATGGCGGTGATGCTGCAGGTGTGCGCCTATCGCGAGATTCACCAGCGCGAGTCGTTCAACGTGCGTGCCAAGGGCAATCTGCTGGCCTATGCGCGCGGTGCGGATCTGGACAACCTGGCCGCGTTCTTCGGCGTTGCCCGGCAGACACTGACCCCGGCCGATCCTGACAACAACCTCCCGGCGGTGATGGAGGGCGATGCCGATTTCCGGCGCCGCATCCAGCTGGCCCCGGAAGGGTATAGCGTTGCCGGCCCCGAGGGCGCCTACCTGTTCCATGCGCTCTCGGCCGACACCGACGTGCTCGATGCCAGCGCCATGAGTCCGACCCCCGGCGAGGTACTGGTCACGCTGCTGTCGCGCAGCGGCGACGGCGTGCCCCCGGCCGTGGTCCTGCAGCGCGTCACCGACGCCTTGATGGACGGCAACGTGCGCCCGCTCACCGACCTGGTGACGGTTCGCGCCGCGCAGATCATCGGCTACACCGTCGATGCGGAGATTGTCACCTACGCCGGTCCGGACGCTGCCGTGGTATTGGAAGAGGCCAACCGCCGCTTGGCGGCCTACATCGAAGAATCTCACCGGCTTGGCCGGGACGTGCCGCGTTCGGGCCTGTATGCCGCCCTGCACGTGGACGGCGTGCAGCGGGTGAACCTGCTCGCACCGACCACCGACCTGACCATTGAGCACCACCAGGCTGCCTACTGCACCGGCACGAACATCGTCCATCTGGGCACCCATGAGTAAGCGCGTCACCCAGCGCCTGGTCGATGAGCCGATGGGGATCGGCGATGGCGTGCGCACCGAGTTCATGCCCACCTTCCTGGGCAAGCCGACGCGGCTGGCCTGTGAGGTCGCCGCTGTCCACCGCACCGACTGGCGCGGGCGCGTGCGGCTATCGCGGCAGGTGCGCCACAACCTGCTACCCGACTCCGATGTGCTGGCCTGCATCCCTGGCCCGATTCCCGGCGGCGGCAAGCTGCCGCCGGGCTGGACCAGCCTGATCGGTGGTTTCGGCGGATGGGTCCGCACGGTTGCATCCGGCGTGCTGGAGGACGGCACGCCGTACATGGACTATCGGATCGCGGGGAGGAACACCGGTCAGGCTGTCCGCTTCGTCGACCTGGTGTTCCAGTCAGCACCGGTACCGGCCACGCGCGGGAGCACCTGGACGGCGAGCGTGGGCATGCAGATCCTCGCTGGCGATCCGGTCACCGGCTTCCGCGAACCGCTGCGGCAGCTGGTGCTGGCCGAATGCAATGCCGCCGGCCAGTACCTGGTCAGCAGCACCAGCACCGAGCCCAACCCGACCACGCTGGAGCGGCGCGCCATCAGCCGCAAGCTGACCCACCCCGACACCGCCGGGATCAAGTGCTACATCGGCATGGCGGTGGTGCCCGGCGACGCCATCGATGTGACCCTGCGCGTGTCCCAGCCCCAGCTGGAACCGGGCGGCCTGGCCACCGCCTACATCCCCACCCGTGGCGGCAGCCGGTCGATCACCGACTACGTGCTGGACAAGCGCAACCGGGTCCGGCTGACCGACCCCGCGCCACGCGGCGCCACGCTCACCTGGGACGGCTGCGTGGGCGTCGATCTGGCCGACAGCCTGCTGCCCCCCAATGCCACCGCGCTGGAGCGCGTCGGCGAAACAGTCATCGCGCACACCACGCAGATAGACTCTGTGATCGGCCAGCTATGGAACCCGGCGACCTGTCCGGAAGAGCTGCTGCCGTGGCTGGCATGGACCATGTCCGTGGATACGTGGCGCAGCACCTGGCCGCTGCAGGTCAAGCGCGCCCGTGTGGCCAACTCCCTGATCGTCCAGCGTCGCAAGGGCACCGCGCGCAGCATCGTGGACGTGGTGGACAGCTTTGGCGGGGTGGTTGAGATCACCGAATGGTGGCAGACCACGCCACGCGGTACGCCGCACACCTTCAATCTGACCCTCACCCTGGCCGGCCAAGGCGGCGAAACCACCACCGCCCAGTACGTGGACGACGTGATCGCCGAGGTAAATCTGACCAAGCCGGTGCGCAGCCACTTCACCTTCACCCAGGGCATCAACCTGGCCGGCCGCGTCGGCGTCATCGCCGCCGCGCGGGCCGCTGTGTTCGTTCGTCTCCAAGCTACGGAAACCACCCCATGACCGGCCTGAGATTCACCGTTACCCGCCGTGGCCGCGAGGCCATCGTCAATGCCGAGCGCAACGGCACCGCGCCGGTGCTCGCCCACTCGCTGGGGCTTACCGACCAGGTATTCGAGGCCGACCCAGAGATGCAGGCGCTGCCGGGCGAACATACCCGCCTGACCTCGATCAAGGGCGGTGCCACCTCCGCCGACACCATCCACGTCACCGCCCGCGACGACACTGATGCCCAGTACTCCGTCCGCGGTCTGGGCTTGTACCTGGCCGATGGCACATTGTTGGCGGTATACGGTCAGCAGCAGGTGCTGGCTGAGAAGTCCACGCAGGCCGTGTTGCTGCTGGCCACCGACCTGCAGTTCGCCGACATCGCTGCCGCCGATATCACCTTCGGCGACACGAACTTCGACCTCAACGTGGGTACCGAAGAGACGCCCGGGGTGCTTGAGCTGGCGACGCCGACCGAAACCATCGCCGGCAACGATGACGAACGCGCCGTGCATGCCAAGGGCCTGCGGGCGTTGCTGGACCGCCGGCTGGGCGAGGACGCGCCGACAGAATTTGCCATGCGCCTGATCGCTGCCGCCACCCAGCAGGCCGTGCGCGAACTACTGGAACTGAAGGGCGCAGCGCTCAAAGATGACGGCGCCGGCAATGGACTGGATGCAGATAAGCTCGACGGCAAGCACGGCGAGCACTACCTGGACTGGGAAAACCTGACCGGCAAACCGGTCAGCATGCTCACGCCCGGCCAGGTGATCACCTTTGCCGGCACCGCCGCGCCTACCGGCACACTGCTGTGCGACGGCCGCGAAGTGCTGCGCAGCGCGTATCCGCAACTGTTTGACGCCATCGGCACCACCTACGGGGCGCCCAGCGATCTGACGGTGTTCAAGCTGCCCAAGGTGGACGAAGGCAGCGGCATCATCCACACCAGCGACCCGAACAAGGTCGGGCAGACCAGTGACGGCGAAGTCATCCAGCATAGTCACGCCGCGCATTCGGCCGGCGCCGGCAGTCATGCCCACTCGGCCAGCAGCGATGCAGCCGGTGACCATACCCACGGCGCTTGGACTGACGGACAGGGACAGCACAACCACGGGGTGAACGATCCTGGCCACTCACACACGTGGATCGGGCCAAATGCCGGCCCTGGCAGCGGGGGCTGGAGTGCCGCGGGCATCACCAGGCCAAGCATTGTCGGCACCAGCCACAACACCACCGGCATCTGGCTGAACGATGGCGGTCACCACGCCCACAACATTGGCATGAATGGCGCGGGCTACCACAGCCATGGCGTTTCCGTCGCGGGCGTGGGCGACCACACCCATGCCATCACCGTTGACGCGACCGGCGCGGCGCGCAACCTCGCCGCCGGCATCCGGATGCTGTATTGCATCGCCTACTGAGACACACTCCTATGCAGCTCAAAGACACCCCGCCGGTATACGGCCACTCCTTCGATCTGGCTACCGGTATCCACCTGCTGCCCGTCCGCGTGTTTCCCGAGCCGGACGGTAGCTGCCCGCTTCCCGACAACACCGTCGACTTCCCACCCACGGAGAAGACCGGCCCCAATCAGGCGTGGCGCATCAACGCAGAGCGCACTGCCTGGGAGCTGGTGCACGACTTCCGCTACGTGATGCTCTGGGACAAGCGCAGCGCCACACCGGCGCCCAATGGGCTGGCACTGGATGAGCTTCCGCACGCACATCTCACCGTCCTGCCCCCGCCGACCGTTGTACCCGGCACGCCGGCTCGGAACGCGTGGAGCGAACAGCTGGGCGCGTGGGTGCAGGTGCCCTATTACAGCCAGACCCCGACGTGGGACAAGGCCAGTGGCGCGGCGCTGCCGCCCATGGCCCCCGGCGAGCCGCTGCCGGCGACCGCAACCGATCAGGCACCACCGCGCGATGGTGAAGGCCCTTGGCGCTACAGCGACGTACAGGGCAGGTGGGAGGCCAAGTCCTTGCCCGAGCTGGTCAAGCCGCAGCCGCATCCGCCCGAACCCACCAACGACGCGGCAGCGGACTGATCGCCATGGCGCGCGGCGATATTCCGGCAGAGGTCAGCAACATGCTGCGATGGGGCACCGTGACGGCGGTGCGCACCACCCGGCCTGCACGCGTGCGGGTCAGGGCCGGTGAGATTGAAACCAACTGGATCAGCTGGCTGGAACGCCGCGCCGGTCCGAACGGGCGCACCTGGCACGTGCCGGGCATCGGCGAACAGGTGCTGCTGGCCTGCCCTGACGGTCACGTTGGCCAAGCGGTGATCCTCGGCAGCGTGCCGCAGGACGACTTCCCGCAACCTGCCGTCAGCGAAGACGTGGACCGCACCACCTACCCGGACGGCAGCGTGGTGGAGTTCAATCACGCCACCTCAACCCTCACTGTAAATGCCAGCGCCGGCCACGTCGTGGTCAACTGCCGGCAAGCCTCTATCACCGCCACATCGGCCGTGCTGATCGAAACGCCACAGATGTCCCTTCGCGGCGATGCGCAGGTGGATGGCGATATGACGGTAGAAGGCAGCATCAACGTGCAGAAGGCAGCGACGGGCACATTCACCTCCATGGAGGGCAAGGCCGTCGTTGTGGAAAAAGGCATCGTTACGCAGATCACGGGTTAGCGAGGCAACCGTAGCGTAGACGTCTGCTGTGCAGGCATGCCCTACACGCCAATGGCGGCGGCAAGCGGACGCGACATCATGACAATGAGGGCATGGCCTCGACCCCGGCAAAACTCTACCGCTACCCGCGCTGCGCTCTTCACCGGAGCGCGGCGCGATGAGGGGCATGGACCAGGCCACCGGCCGCTGGCTCGATGACGATGCGCACCTTGCGCAATCCATCGCCCGCATTCTGACCACACCGCTGGGCACGCGCCTGCAGCGCCGCGACTTTGGCTCGCTGCTGCCCGAGCTGGTCGACCAGCCGTTCAACAGCACCACCCAGCTGCGCCTCTACGGCGCAGCGGCCACTGCCCTGATGCGCTGGGAACCCCGTATCCAGATCACCCAGCTGGCCATGGCCAAAGGGGAGCGGCCGGGCGCATTCGTGCTCGACGTGACCTGCCGCCGCGTCCGCACCCAACGGTCCAACGAATTCACCCGCCTGACCGTACCCCTCCGCTACCGCGAAACCTGACCCAAGGAGCCAGCAATGGACCAGTACCACCACGGCGTACGCGTCGTTGAAGTCAATGGCGGCATCCGCCCCATCCGCACCGTCGCCACCGCCATCGTCGGCATCGTCTGCACCGCCGAGGACGCCGATGCCACGGTCTTCCCGCTCAACAAGCCCGTGCTGCTGACCGACGTGCGCGGCGCCATCGCCAAGGCCGGCATCAAGGGCACGCTGGCCGGCAGCCTGCGCGCCATCGCCGACCAGGCCAACCCGGTCACCGTCGTGGTCCGCGTGGCCGAGGGCGAGGCCGAGCCGGCAACCACCAGCAATGTGATCGGCAGCACCGCGACCGGCAGCTACACCGGCATGCAGGCGCTGCTGGTGGCCGAGGCCCAGCTGGGCGTGAAGCCGCGCATTCTGGCCGTGCCCGGCCTGGACAACGAGGAGGTGGTGACCGCCCTGGCCATCGTCGCCAAGAGCCTGCGCGCCATGGCCTACGTCAGCGCCTCGGCCAACGGCAAGGTGGCCGACGTGCTGACCTACCGCGCCGAGTTCAGCGAGCGCGAGCTGATGATGATCTGGCCCGACTTCGTCGCGTGGAACACCACCACCAATACCGCCGACCTGGCCTACGCCACGGCGCGGGCGGTCGGCCTGCGCGCCAAGATCGATCAGGAACAGGGCTGGCACAAGTCGCTCTCCAACGTCACCGTCGCCGGCGTCACCGGCATCAGCCGCGACGTGCACTGGGATCTGCAGAACCCGGCCACCGACGCCGGCCTGCTCAACGCGGCCGACGTGACCACCCTGGTCAACGCCAACGGCTACCGCTTCTGGGGATCGCGCACGCTCAGCGACGATGTGCTGTTCGCCTTTGAGCCGGCCACGCGCACCGCGCAGATCCTGGCCGATACCATCGCCGACGCGATGATGATCTACGTGGACAAGCCGCTGCACCCCAGCCAGGTCAAAGACATTCTGGAGAGCATCAACGCCAAGTTCCGCGAGCTGAAGGCCGGCGGCTACATCATCGACGCCAACGCCTGGTACGACGAAGCGGCCAACCTGCCGACCACGCTGTCGGCCGGCAAGCTGGTGATCGACTACGACTACACCCCCGTGCCGCCGCTGGAGAGCCTGCAGCTGAACCAGCGCATCACCGACCGCTACTTCGCCGACTTCCCCAGCCGCATCAGCGGTTGAGCGGAACCACTGAGGAATCTCATATATGGCACTGCCCAGCAAGCTCAAGAACCTCAACCTGTTCAACGACGGCGTCAGCTATCTCGGCCTGGTGACCGAGTTCAAGCTGCCGACCCTGACCCGCAAGATGGAGGAATACCGCGCCGGCGGCATGGCCGGCCCCGTCGATATCGATATGGGCCAGGAGAAGATCGAGGCCGAATGGAAGTGCGGCGGCCTGATGCGCGAGGTGCTGCGTCAGTACGGCGCGATCCGCCACAACGGCGTGCAGCTGCGCTTTGCCGGCGCCTACCAGCGCGATGACACCGGTGATGTTGATGCGGTTGAGATCGTCATCCGCGGCCGACACAGCGAACTCGACCCCGGCACCGGTAAGGTCGGCGACGACACGGAGTTCAGCGTGAAAACCTCGGCCAGCTACTACAAGCTGAGCATCAACGGCCGCACCGAAATCGAGATCGACATGCTCGCCATGATCTTCATCGTCAACGGCGTGGATCTGCTGAAAACACAGCGCCGCGCCATCGGCGTCTGACTTCCCATCCTCGGCCCGGCACTGCCGGGCCGCACCATCAGGACAACCCCATGAAGAAGGCCACCGCCCCGGATACGGGCGCCGTACTGGACACCACCACCGGCCAGGTCAGCGCGCCCGACTTCGCCACCCTCGAACTGGATTCGCCGATCACGCGCGGTGACCAGGTCATCGACAAGCTGCAGATCCGCAAGCCCGACGCCGGCTCGCTGCGCGGGGTGAAGTTGCTGGACCTGCTGCAGATGGATGTCACCGCCATCCGCACCCTCGCCCCGCGCATCACCTTCCCGACCCTGACCACGGCCGACGTGGACAAGCTGGACCCGGCCGACCTGGTCAGCCTGGGCACCGAGATCGCCAGTTTTTTCATGAAGAAGGCGGACCGGGCATCCCTCACCGCGTAGAAGATGCGATGGCCGATGTGGCCGTCATCTTCCACTTCCAGCCCTCTGAAATGGAGGGCTGGAGCTTGACCGAACTGATGCAATGGCGGGAGCGAGCCGTCGAACGTAGCGGAAGCCAGACATGAACCCCAGCAGCGCCAGCCCTTCCCCGTTGATCCGCCGTGATGTTGCAGCGACCCGCGCCAAGGGCCGGCGCTGATGGCCGCCGACAATCTCCGGATGCAGGTGATCCTGTCCGCGATGGACAAGGTCACCGCGCCCTTCCGCAAGATCCAGCGCGCCGGCAAGGGCGTGACCGATCAGCTGCTGCAGTCGCGCGATGCGCTGCGCAAGCTCAACGCTACCCAGCGCGACCTGGGCGCGTTCCGCCAACAGTCCGCCGCGCTGCGGCAATCGGCCGTGGCCTACACCGAACAGCAGGCGCGCGTAAGCGAGCTGGCCACGCGCATGCGGGCGGCCGCCGGGCCATCGCGCGCACTCACCAAGGAATTCAAGGACGCCACCCGCGTTGCCGGGCTGATGAAGTCCAAGCACCAACAGCAGGCGGCAGAACTACAACGCCTGCGCAACGGCCTGATGAGCGCCGGGGTCAGTACCCGCGACCTGTCCAATGGCGAGCGCAAGCTGCGCGCCGACATCGCGCGCACCACCGAGGCCATCCGCAAGCAGGAAGCCCACCTGAAACTGGCCGCCAAGGCGAAGGAGCGCGCAGGCAAGCTGCAGAGCGCCGGTATCGGCATGGCTGCCACCGGCATGGGGATGGCCTTCGGCGGTCAGCGAGCCCTGATGGCCCAGGCACTGCCACTCACCGAGGCCATGAGCTTCGAGTCGGTGATGGCCGACGTGAAGAAGGTGGTGGACTTCGATACGCCCGAGCAGTTCAAGCAGATGGGCTTGGACGTGCAGAACCTGTCGCTGGCGCTGCCCATGGCCGCGACCGACATTGCCAAGATCGTGGCTGCTGCCGGCCAGGCGGGCATCGCCAAGGAAGAGCTGGTGCGCTTTGCGCAGGACGCCAGCAAGATGGGCGTGGCCTTCGATTCCACCGCCGAGAACGCCGGCCAGACCATGGCCACGTGGCGCACCGCGTTCCGCATGGGCCAGGATGACGTGGTCGTGCTGGCCGACAAGATCAACTACCTGGGCAATACCGGCCCGGCCAGCGTGCAGAAGATCAGCGAGGTGGTGAACCGGATCGGCGCACTGGGCGAGGTCGCCGGCCTCGGCAGCGGGCCACTGGCGGCGCTGGGCGCCACGGTAGCGGGCATGGGCATCGCGTCGGAGGTGTCGGCCACCGGCATCAAGAACATGCTGCTCACCCTCGGCTCCGGCTCGGCGGCGACCAAGCGCCAGCGCGCCGCCTTCGACGCGCTCGGCATCAGCGCCACCACCATGGCCCAGTCCATGCAGACCGATGCGGGCGGTGCGATCATCTCGGTGCTGGAGAAGCTGAAACAGCTGCCCAAGCACGAGCAGGCCGCCACCCTGGCCACCCTGTTTGGCCGTGAGTCTGTGGGCGCGATCGCGCCGCTGCTGACCAACCTGGACCTGTTGAAGATCAACTTCGACAAGGTGACCGACGCGACGAAGTACGGCGGCTCGATGAACGCCGAGTACGCCGCGCGTGTGGCCACCTCCGAAAATGCCCTGCAGCTGCTGAAAAACTCAGTCGGCGTCACCGCCCAGGCCATCGGCCAAACCCTGCTGCCCGACTTCAAGGTGCTGGCCGAACGCACCGCCATTGTGGTCAAGCGGGTCATCGACTGGGTCCGCGCCAACCCCGAGCTGGTCAAGTCACTGGCCAAGGCCGCCATCGTCGGCACCACCCTGGTGACCGTGCTGGGTGGCCTGCTGGTGGGCGCCGGTGTGGTCGCCATGGCCTTCTCCCAGATCCATGGCGCTATTGCCCTTCTCAGTTCCGGCGGCGGCATCGGCGGGCTGGTCACGCGCGTGGTGTCGCTGGGCGGCCGCGCGTTCCCGATGCTGCTCAACGTCGGCCGCATGCTGCTGCCGCTGCTGGGCGGCATCAGCGCCCCGGTGCTGGCCATCGGCGCGGCCGTGGCGCTGGTGGCCGTGCTGGTCTGGAAGTACTGGGGGCCGATCAAGGCCTTCATGGTCGGCATGTGGCAAGGCATTGGCGATGTGGTCGGCCCGATCTTGGATGAGCTGAGCGCAGCACTGGCCCCGCTCGGCCCGGTGTGGGATCAGGTGGCCGATGCGATGGGCAAGGCGTGGGCGTGGATCAAGCAGCTGTTCGCCCCGTTCCAGGCCACCACCGAGCAGCTGGCCGGCGCCACCGATGCCGGCCGCGGATTCGGGCAGATCCTGGCCACCGTGCTGACGGTGAACCTGCGCATGGCGGTGAAGGCCATCGGCTGGCTGGTGGAGGCCTTCATGTTCCTGCTGCCGGCGATCAAAGCCACCATGACCGGTACGTGGACGTTCCTGCAGGGCGCCTGGGCGATGATCGTGGGCATCTTCACCCTCAACGGCGCCAAGCTGCGCGAGGGCTTCGCGCAGACCTGGGAAGGCATCAGCACCCTGCTCGGCGGCTGGCCGGCCAAGATGATGCAGGCCGGCGTGGATATGGTGCGCGGCCTGATCAGCGGCATCGGCTCGATGACCGGTAGCGTCCGTGATTCCATTGCCGGCGTGGCCGGCGGCGCTATCGATTCGTTCAAGGCGATGCTGGGCATCCACAGCCCATCGCGGGTGTTCGCCCAGCTCGGCCACTTCACGATGCAAGGCTTGGCCGGCGGCCTCGACGGCGGTCAGGATCGCGCCCTGCAGTCCGTGGCGGGGCTTGGCGAGCGCATGCGGCGCGTCGGTGCTGGTGTCGCCATGGCAGCCGCTACTGCGCCGGTGATGCCCATGAGCGCCGCCCCGATCATGGCCCCGTCCGCCGCCGGCGCAGGCAGCGCCGCAGCCGGTGGCAACACCTACCAGATCACCGTCCATGCCGGCGCCGGCGCCGATGCGCAGGCCATTGCCCAGGCCGTGCGCGCCGAGCTGGACCGCCGCGACCGCGAGAGCGCCTCGCGCCACCACAGCCGCCTGACCGACTAAGGCCCGCACCATGATGATGTCCCTCGGCACGTTCGTGTTCTCCCTGTCCACCGCCGCCTACCAGCAGCTGCAGCGGCAAACGTCCTGGCGCCACCCCACCAGCGAGCGCGTCGGCGCGCGCGCAGCGCGCCAGTACGTCGGCCCCGGTGAAGACACCATCGATCTGTCCGGCGTCATCCATGCCGAGCTGACCGACGATCTGCTGTCGCTCGACGTGCTGCGCGAGCTGGCCGACGAAGGCCGGCCGCTGGCGCTGGTCGAGGGCAGCGGCATCGTCTACGGCGGCTATGTGATCCTGTCGATCAACGAAACGCGCACCGAGTTCTTCTCTGATGGCGTGCCCCGGCGTATCGACTTCCAGCTGCAGCTGGGCCGCGCCGAAGATGACGCGCAGGGCGAGGCCGCATGAACGCGCCCTACCCCGTCCCGGTCTGGCGCGCCACGCTGGACGGTGTGGATATCACCGAACGCCTGGCACCGCGCCTGCTGGACCTGACCCTGACCGAGAGCCGGGGCGATGAAGCCGACCAGGTGGATCTGCGCCTGCACGACCATGACGGCCGCCTCGCATTGCCACGGCGCGGCGTCACCCTGGCGCTGGCGTTCGGCTGGGCCGACAGCGGGATGATCAACAAGGGCACCTTCGTGGTCGATGAAGCCGAACACAGCGGCCCGCCCGACATCATCACCGTCCGCGCCCGCAGTGCCGATCTGACGCACGCAACCCGCACCCGCCGCGAGCGCAGCTGGCACGACACCACGCTCGGCGCGGTGCTGCTCGCTCTGGCCGGTGACCACTCGCTGAAAGCGGCGGTGGCGCCGGCGCTCGCGGCCATGCCGCTTGACCACCTCGATCAGGCCAACGAAAGCGACGTGAACCTGCTCACGCGGCTGGGCAAGCGCTTCGATGCGGTCGCCACGATCAAGGCCGGCACGCTGATCTTCAAGCCCATCGATGGCACCACCACGGCGGACGGGCTGAGCCTGCCGGTGCAGCGGCTCACCCGCGCCTCTGGCGACTCGCACCGCTACGCCGTGGTGGACCGCGACACGGTCACCGGCGTACGTGCGTACTGGGGAGATCGCGGCGCCGCGCGGCGCAAGGCCGTGCTGGTGGGCAGCGACAAGAACGAGAAGAAGCTGCAGGCCACCTATCCGACGGAGGCCGAGGCCAGGCAGCATGCCCAGGCCGAGTTCCAACGGCTGCAGCGCGGCACCGCCACGCTGTCATTCAAGCTGGCACTGGGGCGTGCCGATCTCTATCCCGGTCAGGCGCTGAACGTATCCGGCTTCAAGCCGGAGATCGACGGCACCGACTGGCTGGTGGTGAAGGCCACCCATTCCATCGACGGAAGTAGTGGTTTCGTTACGGCGTTGGAGCTGGAACGGATGAGAGAACCCCACCAATAGCAATAACCTGTGCTACAGGTCTAGTCAGAACCTTTTTCTGACCATTCAGTAAACTCACCAATGGCATTTATACGACTCTCAATCCAGGAACTAGGAAACCCGTCAAAGCGAACGGATTCCCCGCCCACCTCATGATATGCGTTTCCAATAGTTTTAACTGAAACATGCTCCTCAAAAAATCCTCCCGAATTCTGCAATTTTTTCAAGTGCGCCTCCGCTTCAGACCTAAGGCCCTTATCATCCAGAATAGACTTCAATTCGCCTGAGACCTGCAATGCTTCCGCTTGGCTCTTGGGAGGAGTCTGATCCAAGATGCTCCCCACGCCGAACTGCCCCTCGGAGAGTAGATGCGCCATAGGGAACGTCACCCAGGAATCGGCCACAACTACTTGCTTTTCCGATAGTTCACGTGGATCACCCAATATAACAAAGTTGTGATCTACACCTTCTGCCCGCACCCTCATGACCGGGCGATCTGTTGGTTCAGACGTAATAACCGCCTTGGTTACTAGTGCATGTTCAGCACAGTTTCCGACGCCCGACTTCATGATCGCGTCAACACTCATACCATCAGGCGTGAGAAGCCTTTCGCGCCGAGCATAGACGTTTCCCGCGTTTGTCCTCCAGATATCGACGGCCTGGTTCGCTGCCCCCAACGGCATTAGCTCTTTCGTGTGCCGAATTGCATTATCAGCTGAACGCAATGCCTGCATGGTCGAGGCATCCACCGTCGAAACATTTAGGACAGGATTCACGGAAGCCCCCATGATCATCTCGCATTCATCGCCAAAAAGAACAGCGTAACCTGCAAGTAAACCGACATCCGCACCGGGCCCGTCTTTTAAGTATCGTGGCGTCTGCGCATTTGTCAACGGAACGTTTCCAATGGCTGTCAGAGACCCTGCCATGTTGCCTGCATGTCCCCTTTTATTCGAGCCCGCTTGCTCCAGCGATAGACGCGCCGTCACATTTCCGAGCCCCACTCCGGTCACAGCAGGCATATTTTTTATCCCATCCAATTATTGAAATTAACTATTTACTTGCTTCAACGCCGCATGGCCATACAATTTCTTTTAAATTTTCATGTCGCAGGGATCACCGCGATCGACTTTGGCAGCACCATTCCCTCGCGGGTTTCTCCCGCTGCACTTGACACCTACTGACCCGGCTACCGTAACGCTTCGCGCCCACTCTTGACGTTCATCACAAAAATTGAGTTGTCAGATTTCTCGGAAATCGTGAGTTTCATTTTGGTCGATAGACTTGGCCACAACCATGACCAGCTGCCCGATGTTCACTTCGAGGGTTTGCGGCGACTCCCGACAGGCGAACCCACATTGAAGGTCACATCGCCTTGGCGAATCTCGCCCGACAGCACTTGCCCATGAACCGCGCCGCCAATGCTGACCGACCCGGCTGCGGCCTTGAGCGCTTGCGGTACTGCGCCCTGATCAGCCCGAACAATCCCAAGAACACTCAGTACGGCACGCTGGGTATCAGCCGATGCGGCGCGAAAGCAGGAAACGAGAGAGGCTTCCGTTCCTGCCAATTCGTGAGACGTCATTTCACCCGTCAACACATAAATGACATTGATTCCTGCCTGACCGATGCGGTGTAGGTACTCGGCCTGTGGAGATCGGTGGCCGGCCTCGTAGTTCATTTGAGCTTGTTTACGAACGCCCCCAAGGTCGGCCAGTTCCGTCTGAGAAAAGCCCAATCGTTTCCGCTCTGCCCGCAGGCGTTCGCCAAAGGTTTCGTGAAATTCTTCAATCACTTCTTTTGAGTCCATATTTGGGTTGACAGGTCCGTTTTTGAGTACTACTCTGGCGCAGTCAGATCAAAACAGGACTATCCCGCATGAACGCCAATAAATCCATTCAGCCCAAGACCAGCGCCCAGGTCCGACAGGAACTGTTGGCCCGTGGCGACTCCATCGCAGCCTTCGCACGGCGCAACGCAATCAACGTCGCCACCGTCCAGCAGGTGCTCAACGGCCGCAACAAGGGCAACCGTGGCGAGGCACACCGCGCCGCCGTGCTGCTGGGCATGAAGATCGGCACCATCGACAGCAGCGCCAGCAGCGCCAGGCGCTGAGGAATCACGCCATGAGTGCCAAGCGCAAGGCCACTTTCCACTGCCCCACCTGCACCCATGTGCTGGTCAAGCGCACCAGCTACCTGTCCCACCCGCACCTGCGCCACGACGTGTTCGTCTGCTCCAACCCGCTGTGCTCGGCCAGCTACTCCGGCCACAGCGAATTGACCGGCATCGTCAGCCCCAGCGGTGTACCCAACGCACCTGCCAGCGACCTACCGCCCACGCCCACTTACCAACGAACGATTGCCGAACGCGCCTTGCGCGAGGCGATGAACCGGGATCAGCTCGACATTTTCGACAGCCACCCCGTCGCGCACGACCACTGAGGTAACACCCCATGCCTGTCCTTGAAATGGCGGATCTGCCGCCAGTGGCGAAGCTTTGCCCGAAAACCAGCGTGATGCCGCCAGCAAGGCAGGGCCGCGCATGATGCGCTACAAAATCCAGCACGACGGATGGGCCTCGGCAATGGAGCCCAGCTTTGTCACCGGCCCGATCCGCGTTGAACCAGTGTCCTATGCACAGAAGCTGCGCGAGGCTGCGGCGCTGCGCGCCAGGGTGGAGGCGCATATCGCCGCTGGCGGCGCCTACCAGATGCTGCCCTCGAACATGGCAAGGCAGGTGCGCGCATGAGCCTGTCCACTCCCCAATCCATCCCGAACATTCCCACACAAAACCACTTGACTTCCACGCGGACGGGGAGCAGGATTTGCCGCAAGGAGCTTAAGAACTCCGAGGATACAGCGGCATCCGCGCCCGACAGCATCGCGGTTTTTTTGCGCCTGCGAAACGAGCGCACCGACGTTTTCTACGTCGGGAGGGCGGCAGCCATACAACACCCGCAAGGGGAAAACTGCCTGCCGGTCTGTATCCCGGTTCTTAACCTCCCGACACTCTCGGCGTGGCGCTTAAGAACGTCTCCCCGAGGTCCATCCTCTGATACAGGAGACGTCTCCATGCCTCATGGCACCCCGTCCACGCCCGGCAATAATCCGGCGCGTCAGATTTCGTTCGTCTTCGGCCTGATCGCCGACACCCTCGAATGGCCCCACGCGGACTACCAGGCACTGATCGCCCGGCTGGTCGCCGTTGGCACGTTCCCGCTCACCCTCACCCTGGGCGATGTGCTGGACGCCTACACCGCGCAATGCGATGCGCGCCGTGGCGCCAACAGTACCGACACCGGCGGGGTGCATTGATGGCCAGCACACACTCTGCGCCAGCCAGCGGCCTGCGGCCGGTCATCCGGCTGGCCACCGCCTCCCCTTACATCGCGCTTCGCGCAAGCCTCACGCCGAGCGGCATGGTGTATCTGGCCTGCGTCCATATCGATTCCGATGTGACGGTATCGGTCTCGGCGCACTCGGTACAGAACATCCTCGCAGCAGCCAGCGAAGGACTGCACGTGGGCAGCAGCGTCTACTTCCTTGCCACCGGACAGAAAGACCTGTTGTTCACCTGGCTGCGCAGTGGGGGAAGAGCAATGGACGGAGCAGATTGATGGCCGGGCATAACCACCATCCGCACTTGCCGCCCGCACGCAACCCGCCGCCGCCAGACCGGGATCCCGGTGCGCAGGTGATCAATGGCGATGACTATCAGCGCCTATGGCGCATCAGCGACGCGGCAGACCTGCTCGGCAAGCTGCCCAGCGAGGCCGCCGAGATGCTCGGCATTGAAGCCGACCACACATCGGCCGTCGCGCACTACATCGCCGAAGACCTGGCCGCGATTCTCAGACGCTCGCGGCCCGTAGGCGAATAGCGCACCACCCCGGCCCAGGTGGCGCACCACCGCCGCCAGGGCCGCACCCCGCAAAGGAGAGAGCCATGCAAACCCCCAGCCGCACCACCGGCAATTCCACCCACCAGGAGAGAGTCATGCAGCAATCTGAAGACCGCAGTACCCGTGCCGTTAACTTCATCATCTTCCATGGGCTGACGCTCATGGTGGTGGAACACAACGGCATCGAATACATCGAAGCAAAGCCATTGTGTGACTTGGCCGGAATCCAATGGAAGGGCGCGCAGCGTGTCCTAGAGAGCGGCGATAACACCATCCTGTACGGAATTTGCCGCCTGGATCCACCCGAAATCTCCGGTTTGGGGACACTTAAGTGTCCAGATTCGGGGGTTCTGTACCTCCGCCTAGACCGGTCGCGAATGTACCTCGCACGGATCAGCACCGACCGCATGCGCGCCAATGGCAACATCGACGCTGCCGACCAGGTACTGGCCCTCCAGATCGAGTGGGCTGGCGTCCTGCACCGTTACGAAACGCAGGGAGTCGCGTTCAAGAGCTGTCGAAACACTGCACTGCGCGACCTCATGACCCTGGCGAAAACCCGGGACGGCATGAGCGACCCACGCGAACGCATTGCCTTCACCCACCTGCTGCACGAAGAAATGCACGCCATCGGCCTGCCGCTGGACAGCTTCGATCCCCCGCAGACCCAGCTACCCCTGAACAGCTGACCCACCACCCCAGCCCCCAGCGGCGCACCACCGCCGCCCGGGGGTGATCAGGAGAGAGCCATGCAAACCCTCAGCCGCACCACCGGCAATTCCACCCACCAGGAGAGAGTCATGCAACAACCCACGTCGACCGCAACACACGCTTCCAATCTGATCCGCTTCCACGGCCTGACCATGCTGCTCGTGGAGCACGAAGGCGTGGAGTACATCCCGCTCAAACCCCTTTCTGACCTGGCCGGCATCGACTGGCGCAACACAAAAAAGGCCGCTCAAGGCGAAGATCAGGCAGCTTTGTACGCCCCGAAGTGGATTTTACCCCCTGTTTTGGCAGGGGAAGGGGGTGCTAGCACCCCCAGCCGAGAGGCCCTCTACATACGTTTTGACCGCGCCCACATGTATCTAGCCCGGATCAATACAGCGCAGATGCGTGCCCAAGGCAACGTCGCGGCAGCCGACCAACTGCTGATCCTGCAGAAGGAATGGGCCAACGTCCTGCACCGCTACGAAACCCATGGTATTGCCGTCAAGGCCTCGCGCGTCAGTGCGCTACGCGACCTGCTCGGGGCCGCAAAGATTCGTGACAGCTTGGCAGACCCACGCGAACGCATTGCCTTCACCCATCTGCTGCATGAAGAGATGCGCGCCGTCGGCCTGCCGCTGGACATCCTGGATGCCCCGCAAGGCCGTCTGCCCCTGAACAGCTGACGCACCGCCCCGACCCTGCGGCGCACCACCGCCGCCGGGGCGATCAGGAGAGAGCCATGCACCACCACCGCACCACCTACCACGCGATGACACAAGGCTGAGCCGGCATGCAGGAAGAAATCCGCCACCAGGTACTGTCGCGCATCGAGCGCGACTATGGCCTCAAGCACCGCAGTGGCACCGAGTACATGCGCGGGGGCAAGTGCCCCCACTGCAGCAAGAAGGAGCTGTACACCAACTTCCTGAAGCCGTGGGTACTGCGCTGCGGACGCCAGGCCAAGTGCGGCAAAGAGGTGCGCGTGCGCGACCTCTACGACGACCTGTTCGACGACTATTCCAAGCTCAACCCGCAGACCGCAACGGCACCGAACGCGGCCGCCGACGCCTATCTGGCCACCGGCCGCGGCTTTGCCATCAAGCCGCTGCAGGGGCTGTATACGCAGGAGAACTACTACGACCGCGCGACCAGCCAAGGCACCGCCACGGTGCGCTTCGCGCTGGCCAAGGGTGGCTGGTGGGAACGCCTGATCGACCGCCCGCACCGTTTCGGCAAGCAGAAGGCGCGCTTCGCACCGGGCGAGAGCTATGCCGGCGTGTGGTGGGCGGCGTCCGCCGCGCTGGAAATGATGCGCACCGCCCGGGAGGTCTGGATTGTCGAGGGCATCTTCGATGCCATCGCCCTGCTGCAGCACGGCATCTGCGCCGTCGCGGCGATGTCCAGCAATGCCTACCCGGAGATATCCCTCAAGGAACTGCGCGGCCTGCGCGCGGCCGACCTGCCCACCCTGGTGTGGGGGCTGGACAACGAGCCCAGCGCCCGCGCCTACACCCATAAGCACGTCCGCCGTGCCGAGAAGCTGGGCTTTCGCAACAAGGCCGCTCAGATCGACCAGGGCCGCGGCAAGAAGACCGATTGGAACGATCTACACCTGCGCGCCCAGGCGGCCGAGGATGGCGATGCACAGTGGCAGGCCGACATTGACATGGCCCTGCACGAAGGCGCGCTGCTCATGGCGCGCACCGCGATGGACAAAGGGCTGATCGTCTACGAGCGCGAGCAGCGTACCCAGTTTCACCTGGACCATCGCAGCCGCCTGTATTGGTTCGAGTTCGACCCCGTGCGGTTTGACAAGCTCTGCCGCGAGCAGGCCACCCGAAAAGAGGATGCCGACGAAGAACTGGACCCCGAACAGGTCCAGAAGATCCGCCGCGCATGCTGCAACGTGCGCGAGATCGCCAACTGCTTTCCCAAGGCGCTGTACTACCAGCGCCAGGAGGTCACAGACGATGCCTGGTACTACTTCCGGGTGGAGTTCCCCCACGACAGCGCCCCCGCCATGGGCACCTTCACATCCTCGCAGGCTCTCAACGCCCCCTCATTTCGTGACCGCCTTGGGCACATCGCTCGGGGCGCCATCTTCGACGGCACGGCCTCACAGCTGTTGCAGATCATGAAGATCCAACTGGACAACATCAAAGAGGTCCACACCGTGGACTTCGTCGGCTACACGCCGGATCACCAGGCGTACATCTTCGGCGACCTGGCCGTGCGCCACGGCCAGATCAGCCTGGCCAACGCCGAGGACTACTTCGAATTCAACAAGCTACGCATCAAGACCACACAGAGGTCGATCCGCATGGATATTCAACGGGACCATGAGCAGTACCGCACCGAGTGGCTGCAGTGGCTGTGGACGTGCTTTGGAACCAACGGCATCGTCGCACTGACCTTCTGGTTCGGCTCGCTGTACGCCAACCAGATCCGCAGCGCGCACAAGTCCTTCCCGTTTCTGGAAGCCACCGGCGAGGCAGGCGCGGGCAAGACCACGCTGCTGACCTTCCTGTGGAAGCTGCTGGCCCGCAGTGATTACGAGGGCTTCGATCCGGCCAAATCGTCCAAGGCCGGCCGCGCCCGCGCCATGGGCCAGACCTCGGGCATGCCCGTGGTACTTCTGGAGGCCGACCGCGATTCGGCCGACAGGGCCCACGCAAAGTCGTTTGAATGGGACGAACTGAAGGACTACTACGGCGGCGGCACCCTGGCCACCCGTGGTGTACGCAACGGCGGCAATGAGACGTACGAGCCGCCCTTCCGGGGCACCATCGTCATCAGCCAGAACGCAGCCGTGGATGCCAGCGAGGCGATCATGACGCGCATCGTCAAGCTGCATTTCCGCAAGCCCAACGCCACCACCGAGAGCCGGCAAGCGGCGGACAACCTCAATGCCCTGCAGGTGGAGGAACTGAGCCACTTCCTGATCAAGGCCGTGCGTGCCGAGCAGCTGGTCATGGAGAAGTTCGCCGAGCGCGTGCGCTTCTACGAAACCAAGCTGCGCGAGAACAAGGATCTGCGCATGGAACGCCTGATCAAGAACCACTCGCAGATGCTGGCGCTGCTCGATGGGTTGCGCCTGGTCATCGACATCCCGGAAGAGATGGTGGTGGCCACCCGCACCGCCCTGGTCAATATGGCCATCGAGCGTCAGTCCGCGATCAGTGCCGACCATCCGCTGGTCAATGAATTCTGGGAGACCTACGAGTATCTGGAAAGTATCGGCAACGGTGAGCGTGCAGTGGTCAATCACTCCCGCGATCCCCAGCGTATCGCGATCAACCTCAACGACTTCATCGCCAAGGCGGCCCACCACAGCCAACCGGTGCCAGACCTGAAACTGCTGCGTGCCTACCTGCGTGATTCGCGCCGCTACAAGCTGATCGACGCCAATGCAACCGTCAACAGCCAGATCAAGACCAACAGCCTGGGCGCCGGCGTAGCCGTGCGCTGCTGGGTGTTCAAGAAGTAAGTGCAAAAGCGGGCCCGGCGGGCAGAGCACCACCTCTGACCCCAAGGCCATCCACCAACGAAGTTTAGGAGAAAGCCATGCAACAGCTGATCGGCAAAGCCGAAACCACCACCGCACGTTCGCTGGAATCCGGCACCGGACCCGACGCGGAGGCTATCACGGGTGTGCAGAACTGTGCACATGAACAGATGCCACCGGAATGCAGCGCCACGCTGACCCTGCATATCACCCACAACCAAGTCATCGCCACGGCCGCGCTGGACATGGGCGGCCACAAGGTCGCCCAGCGCGTATTTGAGCGCCGCAAGAGCAGCCGGCCCGGCTGGGTGCTGGTCAACGGCAGCGAGGAATTCGCCGATGACGGGCATTGGATCTCGGCGGAACTGGCCAAGCTGGCCGACCGCCTGCCCTTCCCCTTCGCGGTTGCCAACATGCTGCCGGGCCGGAAGGCCAGCGCGGCAGCGATTGCCCAGGCAGCGCAGGAGGTGGCCCGTGGCTGACTTCCTCGCCCTTGTCGCCATGTGCCTGGCGCTGCCGGCCGCTGGTGCCGCCCTGCTGCGCCTGTGGCAGAGCCGCCCGGCCCGCCAGCGTTACAGCGGCTTGGCCGTTGGCCAGATCCCGCAGGCCCTGCGCCGTCGCGCTCCGATGGCCGTGCGCCGTATCGGGGTGGCCGCATGAACCTCGACCGTGTGATTGAGGTAGCGTTCGCTGCCAAGCGTAGGGGATGCACTGGCCCGCTCTCTACCGGTGAGGCGTTGACCGCGGCCCTTGTATTGAATCGGCATGATTGGCTGACCCGGATGGACTACACCATCGCCGAAGCCTTGGACCGTATCGATAGAAGTACTGTCCACCATCTGCGCGATGCGGAGCGTGCCTTGGCCGAGATGGAGGTGGACCATGGGTGACCTGGCGAGCATCGAAGAACGCGCACAGCGAGTTCTGGACGGTATGACGGTCAACCGCGAGGCCTTTGCACGCGACGTTCTGCGGCTCAGCAAAGCGACGCGCCGCTTGCGGGACGAAGTGGTGCGACTGCAGCCGCAGGCGAGCGGGAAAGGCGGTGATGCGTTCATCGACATTTTCGGCGACATCTTCGGGGGACGCGGCAATGGCTGATCTTGAACAGGCCTGCAGGCTACGGCCCTGCCCGTTCTGCGGGAGCGTTCGCATAGCCGTTTACAAGAAGCGGCGGAGTCGATTCCTGGCCGGGTATGCAGCGGAGTGCCTGGGATGCGGGGTAAGACAGGGCGGCAAGGCTCTCTACCCTTCTTCGGACGTGGCCACGCAGGAATGGAACCATCGCGCCACCATGAGCAATGTTCCGGAGGGGTTCGTTCTGGTTCCCGTTGTCCCGACCGACGAACAGGTCTTCGCCGGGGGACAGGCACAGGGCGAGACCCTGACATGGGGAGCCGTGCGTGCATGCTGGAAAGCCATGCTCGCTGCCCGCCCGTCTCACGCGCGTTCATCACAGAACTGAGGGGGCAGCATGACTCAGCAGCAGAAGACGCCAGCCCGGCCTCTACCGGCATGCCCCGCTGGCCACGTCGCGAGGTACATACTCGACGGGCGCCGATTGGAGGCACGCGGTGGCCACTTCATCGAATGCCGCTGCAGCAGCACGGCCAAGGTTGCATCCTTCGACTTGGCGTGGGCGCATTGGCACAAGCAGCACGGCCTAGTGCCGGCTTCGGCGACAGAGCAGCCCTTGCCCAACAACGTTTTGCAGATGGCACTCTTTGCCGGCGCAAGGGGATGACCATGGCGCAGATCCTGTACTTCGCCGACCTCCAACGGATCTGCGCTCCTGAAGGCCCGTCCCCGACACCTGCAACGGTCGAACGGTGGGCTGGTGACCAGGGGATTCTGTATAAGTACGACCGGCGCGGGCGCATCTGGACAACCACCGATGCGGTCAACGCCGCCTTGGGCCTGCATGTACATCCCGTACTTACGCCCGAACAGGAACTGCTGGGGCTGATCTGATGACACGCGGTCGAAAAAGGAAGTTCAACCCGGCGATCCCTGGTCACATCGACCAGGGATCGCTGCCGCGCGGCGTGTACTGGGGCGATGGTCGCTGGTACGTGCTGAACCCGCACCCGGAAGGCATCGGGCAGAAGAAGGAGACAGTGGCGGGAAGGCAGGCCCGGCTCTCCGATCTGCACGCGATCATGGAAGCCAGCGCCGGCGGCAGCATGCGTGGCACGCTCGACTACCTGACAGAGATGTTCAAGCGTTCCAGCGAGTACCAGGACCTGGCCACCAAGTCGAAGAAGGGCTACGACTACTGCGCCGCCAAGGCAGTCAACTACCTGTTGCGCGACGGCCGCAGGCTCGGCACGCAACACGTGGAGCATCTGACCGTGCCCGCAGTACAGCGCATCATCGAGACGCTGGCGGTAGGCCGGCCAGCCATCGGCAAGCTGCCGACGATTGCGCCAACTCCGGCGGCGGCCAACCGCGTCAAGAGCTATCTGCAGCGTCTATTCGCCTGGGGTATACGGCATGGCCATTGCACCAACAACCCGGCCGACGGCGTGCGCAAGGTGCGCGAGAAACGCGACTCCAAGATGCCCGACCACGATGCGTTCGAGGCGGTAGTGCGCTATGCGCGCACCTGTGCAGCGCTGAAGGCCCACAGCACCGGCAGCTGCCCACCCTACCTGCCAGCGGTCATGGTGCTGGCCTACGCAGTGCGCCTGCGCGGCATCGAGGTGAGCACGCTGACCGACGCCCACATTCTGCCCGAGGGCATCCGCAGCAACCGCCGGAAGGGATCACGGGACAACGTGACGACGTGGACGAAAGAGTTACGCCAAGCCGTAAAGTGGCTGCAGGCGTATCGGCAGGAACAGATGGATGCCCATGGCCGGCCGAGGCCAATCCAGCCGGAACAGCGCCGGCTGATCGTCAGTGAGGCGGGAACACCCCTCACGAAATCGGCTCTCGACAGCGCCTGGCAGCGCATGATTCGCCGGGCGATAGCGGAGGGCGTGATCGAGGATGGACAGCGGTTCGCGCTGCACGGGCTGAAACATCGCGGCATCACCGACAGCGAGGACAAGGCGTCCGGTGGGCACAGGTCAGAGGCCATGCGGCAGCTGTACGACCATGCCGTGCCTGTCGTCAAAGCGGCCGTGAAACCCAAAAAGAAAGGCTAATTTTACCGGCAATTTTACCGACAGCCCCGGAAAGGCCAGCGCACACCGCTGGCCTTTTTCGTGGAAAGCCCTATTTTCAGGGGCTTTCAGCGCTGCATAAATGGTGCCGCTTATCCGAATCGAACGGATGACCTACTGTTTACAAGACAGTTGCTCTACCAACTGAGCTAAAGCGGCATGGCGCGCGGCGATTCTAACGCACCCGCGCACAGTCGAGCGAGCGTTG